>ENA-ORDI01000011-ORDI01000011.1-marine-metagenome-genome-assembly--contig:-NODE-11-length-113583-cov-4.745406_pt1 | contig 113583 bp, 124 predicted proteins | sample MGYA00248628_ERZ508525 | MGnify/ENA primary metagenome ERZ508525 (study PRJEB26195, sample SAMN05422138) | marine metagenome | isolation source: East of Porto Seguro, South Atlantic Ocean | place... | reverse complement strand
GGTTATCCTGGAACCCATTATGGAGCTTGAAGTTGTTGTGCCTGAAGATTATTTAGGTCCTGTCATGGGTGATATCACATCCAGAAGAGGGAAGCTTGGCAATATGGGTCAGAGGAATGATGCGCAGGTATTAAATGCAAATGTTCCATTAGCTGAGATGTTTGGTTATGCTACAGATCTACGTTCCGCAACCCAAGGAAGAGCAACATTTACTATGGAACCATTAAAGTATTCAGAAGTACCTCGTAATGTTGCCGAAGCAGTAATAAATAAAAACGAATAATTTTCTTGGCCTCATAAACTGAAATCTTTATGTAAAAGGGTTTTTTTAGATATTTCTGTTGACACTTTGACGTCACAAATCTAGAATTTGCGAACTTTTTCGGTGGTTGGGCTCATATCCCAAAATTTATGGGTGTTTTGAGCCTTTTTTAATAGTAATTTTGTCCTTTTTTAGGGCAAAGGTTTACACTTCTTGATAGAAGCGGGGGTGGGGTTGTGCAAAGTCAAAGCATAAGAATAAGATTAAAAGCCTTTGATCATAAACTCATAGACAAATCTGCAAAAGAAATTGTAGAGACCGTAAAACGAACGGGAGCAAAGGTCAAAGGACCTATACCTATGCCAGTTAAGAAACACAAGACCACTATCCTAATATCCCCCCACAAAGACAAAGATGCCCGCGACCAATACGAAATAAGGACCCACAAAAGAACATTAGATATCATAGAGCCATCAGAAAAAACGTTGGATGCATTAACTAAATTAGAACTACCTGCAGGTGTTGTTGTACAAATTAGCTTAGATGAGGTTTAAGAAATGGCTTTAGGTTTGATAGGAAAAAAGCAAGGCATGACCCGTCATTTTAGTGATAAAGGTATTTCTGTTCCTGTTACGGTTATAAGCGTTGAACCAAATACAGTTACCCAAGTAAAAACTTCTGAGCTCGATGGATATCATTCAATACAAGTTACAACTGGAAACAAGAGTAAAAAAAGATTAAATAAACCTCAATCAGGACATTTTAAAAAAGCTTCTGTCGAACCAGGTGAGGGATTATGGGAATTTGTAGTATCCGAAGACGAGATTGGCGAATTTAAGGTAGGACAGTCTATTTCTTTAAGCCAGTTTGAAGAGGGTCAAAAGGTAGATATTTCAGGTACTTCAAAAGGAAAGGGGTTTGCAGGTGTAGTAAAAAGATGGAATTTTAAGATGCAAGATGCAACCCATGGCAACTCATTATCACATAGAGCACCTGGGTCGATCGGTCAATGTCAAACTCCTGGAAGAGTATGGAAAGGTAAGAAAATGTCTGGTCATATGGGGTCGGAAAAAGTGACAGTACAAAATTTAAAGATTCAGTCGGTAGATTTAGAAAATAATTTAATCCTTATAAGGGGCTCAGTACCCGGACCAAAAGGTTCTCATATAGTAATGAAGCCTTCAGTAAAGTAGAAATGGAATTTCAAGTCTTAAATCAATCAGGAAAAGAAGATTCGAAAATGCAATTTCCTGAGGCTATATTTTCCGAGAATTATAACTTTGATTTAGTACATCAATTCATTTCATCTTATATCTCTAACTCACATCAAAATACCAAAGGTCAAAAAAATAGGGCAGCTGTTAGAGGTGGAGGAAGAAAACCGTGGAGGCAAAAAGGAACAGGAAGAGCTAGAGCGGGTACTATTAGAAGTCCAATATGGAGATCAGGGGGAGTTACCTTTGCTCATGTCTTTAAACCATCGAAGAAGAAAAAGGTAAATAAGAAAATGTATAGGTCAGCATTGCGATCTATACTTTCTAGACTGGTTAATGAAGAAAGGTTGATAATAATAAATAACCTTGAAATTAATGAACCCCCCAAAACTTCAGAAGTACGGAATCTTTTATTAAATTTAAATCTCTCAAAGGCTGTATTTGTGTTACACGAAAGAAACAAGAATTTTGAAATAGCTTCTCATAATTTATTTGAAGTTAAGATTCAAACAATTAATTCCATAAATCCTCTAGAACTGATTAACGCAGACAAAGTTGTTTTTACAGTACCTGCCATTAAATCCTTAGAAGAAGTACTTTAGTAATGAAAAAAGATATTTATCAGACTATCAAATCACCTCATCTGACAGAAAAGGTAACAGACTTGATGAACCAATCTAATCAATATGCTTTTAAGGTTGACATTAGTTCAACAAAGAGAGAAATAAAAAAAGCTGTAGAATCTTATTTTTCTGTAAAAGTTGAGCGAGTAAGAGTACTTAAGGTTAAAGGTAAAACAAAACGCTCGCGTTATAGAGTAAAAAAAAGACCAGATTGGAAAAAAGCGTATGTCCGTCTTGCTCAAGGACAGTCTATTGAAGTAGGAAAAGAATAAATGGCTAATCAACTAAAGAAATCTAAACCTACATCACCTGGAAGGCGTTTCAGATCTTGGGTATCAAGAGAAGGATTACATACTGGTTCTCCATATCAACCTCTACTAGAAGGAAAAAAACAGAGGTCAGGAAGAAATAATAAAGGAAGGATTACTTCAAGACATAAAGGGGGCGGTCATAAGAAGCGTTACAGAATAATAGATTTCAAAAGAAATAAGGAGTCAATAAAAGGGACAGTTGAGAGGATAGAATATGATCCTAACAGGTCAGCACATATAGCTCTTGTGCTTTATCGAGACGGTGAAAGAAGATACATATTAGCTCCAGAAGGTTTGAAGGCAGGTGATGTTGTTGAATCTGGACCATCATCGCCAATTTCTACAGGAAATTGTCTTTCTTTATCAGATATGCCTCTAGGAACAATAGTTCATTGTGTAGAACTGTTCCCTGCGAAAGGTGCCCAAATAGCTAGAAGTGCAGGTTCTTCTGCTCAAATACTAGCTATTGAAGGAAGATACACAACACTAAGATTACGCAGCGGGGAAGTAAGAAGAGTTCTCTCTAAATGTAAGGCAACAGTAGGGTCAGTTTCAAATTCAGAACATTCGCTGAGATCTATAGGAAAGGCTGGAGCTAAAAGGTGGTTAGGAGTGAGACCAAAAGTTAGAGGAGTAGCTATGAATCCTGTAGACCATCCCCATGGAGGCGGTGAAGGAAAGACCTCTGGTGGTAGACATCCAGTTACTCCTTGGGGTGTCCCAACAAAAGGCTATAGAACAAGAAAAAATAAACTAAGTAATCGTCTAATAGTTAGACATAGATATCAGTAAAAAAATGCCTAGATCATTAAAAAAAGGTCCATTTGTTGATTTACATCTACAGAAAAAGGTAGATAAAGCAGCTGCCCAGAATGATAAGAGACCTATAAAAACTTGGTCTAGGAGATCTCTCATAACTCCAACCATGGTTGGATTGAACATAGCTGTACACAATGGAAGACAGCATGTACCGATTTTCATTCAAGAAGATATGGTGGGTCATAAGTTAGGAGAGTTTGTTTTAACAAGAACTTTTAGAGTTCATTCTGGTGATAGAAAATCTACATAAGTGTTGAAATGACTGAAGTAAATGCGAAATTAAGAGGTGCAAGAGTCTCCAGTTACAAGGCTAGATTAGTAGCTGACCAGATTCGTGGTAAACAAGTTGAAGAGGCATTTGATATTCTCACCTTTGATTTACAAAAATCTGCACCTATGTTTAAGAAAGTTTTGGAATCTGCCATTGCTAATGCTGAGCTTAACGAAGGACTAGATATAGACAGGTTGTTTATATCTAAGGTCTTTGTAGATGAAAGTTTTACCATGAAAAGAATTAGGCCTCGAGCAAGAGGAAGGGCAGATAGGTATTTAAAAAGAAGCTGCAATATAGCTCTAACATTAGAAGAGATAAATTGATATGGGACAAAAAGTTCATCCTATAGGTTTTAGACTAGGTATAACTAAACAGCATAACTCTCAATGGTATGCTGAAAAGTCTAAGTACACAGAAAACCTTTTAAAGGACATTGAAGTAAGAGATCACCTTTCTTCTCAGTTAGCTCATGCCTCAGTAAGTAGAATTGAAATTGAGAGAACGGCAGATAATGCAAGGGTTTTCATTCACACAGCAAGACCTGGTGTTGTTATCGGAAAGAGGGGAGAAGATATAGATAGGATGCGAGAAGAGGTTACCCTATTGATGGGAATACCGGTGACTTTAAGCATACAAGAAATTAGGAAACCTGACCTAGATGCCCAACTTTTAGCTGACAGTGTTGCCCAGCAACTAGAAAGGAGAGTTATGTTTAGAAGGGCAATGAAAAGAGCAGTTCAAAATGCAATGAGGCAAGGGGCTGAAGGAGTGAAGGTAAGAGTTGCTGGGAGATTGGGCGGAGCCGAGATTGCTAGATCAGAATGGCATAGCGAAGGAAGGGTTCCTCTTCATACACTCAGAGCAGATATAGATTATGGGCTATCAGAAGCAAAAACAACTTATGGGATTATTGGAGTCAAGGCATGGGTTTTTAGAGGTGAAGTTTTAGAGACTACTGTAAAAAACAAGAAGGAATAATATAGAGATGTTACAACCAAAAAGAACAAAATATAAAAAACAACAGAAAGGAAGAAATACAGGTAATGCCCTAAGAGGCAATACCATAAATTTTGGTACTTTTGCTCTCAAGGCAACTTCTCGAGGTCAGCTTACTTCAAGACAAATTGAAGCGGCAAGAAGAGCTATGACTAGGAAGGTAAAAAGGGGAGCCAAGATATGGATTAGAGTTTTTCCAGATAAACCTATAACTAAAAAACCTTTGGAAGTAAGACAAGGCAAAGGCAAAGGTAATGTTGAATACTGGGTCTGTCCTATTAAACCAGGGAAGATACTTTATGAGATGGAGGGTGTTGATGAAATATTAGCAAGAGAAGCTTTTACTTTGGCTGCAGCTAAGATTCCTGTTTCAACCTGTTTTGTAAAAAGGGTTTAACGATGGCTAAAAAAACTTCATTTTTATCTAAGACTAAAGAAGATTCTTCTTCCTCTTTAGGAGAGGAACAGAAGCTTAGAAAAGAACTAATGGATTTGAGAATTTCTTTTTCCTCTGGACAACTAAAAGAGACTCATAAATTTAAACAAATAAGAAAATCTATAGCTCAACTGAAGACGATAGAGCGAGAGAAATAATAGAAAACAATCATGACTCAACAAATAACTAGACAAAAGACTGGCCTAGTAATTAGCTCTTCAAGGGATAAAACCATCACAGTATTAATTGAAAGAAAAGTTAAGCACGCTCTTTATAAAAAAATATTAAGAAGGTCTACCAAATTACAAGCACATGATGAAGGTAATGAGTGTGCTGATGGAGATGTAGTGATTATTGAAGAGAGCAAACCCTTTTCTAAAACTAAATCGTGGAATTTAGTGAGCATTGAAAAAAATAGAAATATAGAAAAATGATACAAGAACACACTTATCTTAAGGTTGCCGATAATAGTGGGGCAAGAAAACTTATGTGTATAAGGGTTCTTGGCGGATCAAAGAAACGTTATGCAAAAGTAGGAGATATAATAAAAGTAACCGTTAAAGAAGCTATACCTACAGCAAGGGTAAAGAAGGGAGAAGTTGTAGATGCAGTAGTTGTTAGAACCAAAAATAAATTAAGACGTTCAGATGGATCAGCAATTAGGTTTGATGAAAATGCTGCAGTTTTAATAAATGCTCAGAAACAACCTATTGGTACGAGAGTGTTTGGGCCAGTATCTAGAGAATTACGAAGTGAACAATTTATGAGAATAATTTCGCTTGCACCGGAAGTATTGTAGAACATGAAGAAAATAAAAAAAGGAGATGATGTAATAGTTATTGCTGGGAAAGACAAAGGCAAACAAGGTACTGTTTCCAGTTTTCAACCCGACGGTAAATGTTTTGTTACAGGAATCAAAATGGTTAAAAGGCATACTAAGCCTAATCCTCAAGCAGGAATTCAAGGCGGAGTTTTAGAGAAAGAATCATTGATTGATCTTTCAAATATTGCAATTTTTAATCCTTCTTCAAAAAAAGCAGACAAGGTAACAATAAAGATGTCTGAAGAGGGCACAAAAGTTAGGACTTATAGGTCAACTGGCAAGGAGATTAAGTAGATGATTCCTTTAAAAGAACATTATTCCGACAAAGTAGTTCCGCAGTTAAAAAATACATTGGCATTAGGTTCTCACATGGCCGTTCCCAGAATTATTAAGGTAACTCTAAATATGGGAGTAGGAGAAGTTCTAAATGATAAGAAAATGTTAGAACAAGCAGTAGAAGACCTAACTCTAATAAGTGGGCAAAAACCTGCAATTACTAAAGTGAGAAAATCTGTAGCTAACTTTAAGATCCGTGATGGGATGCCAATTGGCTGTAAGGTAACCTTGAGAGGAGATAGAATGTACGACTTTCTTCAAAGATTGTTAGGTATTGCAATTCCGAGAGAGAGGGACTTTAGGGGGCTTGATGTTAGTTCTTTTGATGGTAGAGGAAATTATTCCTTAGGAGTCAAAGAACATATTATCTTCCCAGAAATTGATTACGATAAAGTGGATAAGTTAAGAGGTATGGATATTTCAATTTCTACTTCAGCTAGTAACGATCAAGAAGGGGAGCTGTTGTTAAAAGCGATGAATTTTCCATTTAAAAATTAGAGGTATGTATGGCTAAAACTTCAATGATTGCTAGAGAAAATAGAAGAAAGAAGATGGTTCAACGTTTTGCCGAAAAAAGAGCAAGATTAAAAGAGTTGATTAGGAATCCTAATACTCCAGATGAAGATAGAACTGAAGCTCGTATTAAGTTACAAAAACTTCCAAGAGATGCTAACCCTATCAGATTGCAAAGGAGATGTGCTCTTACTGGGAGGCCTCATGCAGTTTATAGAAAGTTTGGTCTAGGAAGAAATAAATTACGTGAATTAGCTATGAAAGGAGATATTCCAGGCTTAGTTAAGTCTAGTTGGTAGGTTTATCGTGAGTATGCAAGATCCCATATCAAATCTTTTGACAGGCATCAAAAATGCTCAAGCTAGAATGAAGAATGAATTAGTTGTACCTTATTCATCGAAGAAAATTGCGCTTTTAAAAGTATTAGAAAGAAAAGGCTACATTACCTCCTTTAATATTGAAGAAGGAAAGAAACCCAAAGTAGCTATCACTCTTAAATATTTTGAAGGACAACCAGTTATAAGAGAACTAAAGAGAATAAGTAGACCTGGATTAAGAGAATATGTAGGAAAAAAAGATCTGCCTTTCATTAAAGGTGGTCTAGGAATGGCAGTAGTTTCTACTAGCAAAGGACTTATGACTGATAAGGAGGCCAGGGAATCTGGTCTTGGTGGAGAAATAATATGTTCAGTATTTTAATTTATGGCTAAAACTTTTTTAAAACCACTTAGTATTCCTTCTGAGATTTCACTATCTTGTGAGGGGAAATCTCTTTCGGCAAAAGGGAAATTAGGAGAACTAAAACTTAGTATCCATCCAAATGTTGAAATTTTGATCGATGATGAAAATATTACATTTTCTCCTTCCAATGAATTACAAGAAACTCAAGCCTTAACAGGAACTATGAGGGCACTTACTAACAACTTAATGCAAGGAGTTTCATTAGGTTTTGAGAAGAAATTAGAAATTAACGGAGTGGGTTACAGGGCAAAATTGTCCGGTAACAAGCTAGAGTTAAGTTTAGGCTTTTCTCACCCCGTTCATTATGAATTACCTGAAGGTGTGTCAGCTGAAATGCCAAGTCGAACTGAGATAATTCTTAGATCTATGGATAAACAAATGATAGGTCAAGTAGCCTCTGAGATTAGGGATTTCAGGCCACCTGAACCTTATAAAGGAAAAGGTGTTAAGTACAGTGATGAAAGAATTAGAAGAAAAGAATCTAAGAAGGCCTAAAGATGGGAAATAAAATTATCTCGAGACAACGAAGAGCGAGAAAAACTCGTTACAAGGTCAGACTAATGGACATCCATAGGTTAACTGTATTTAGATCTAGTAGACATATTTATGCTCAAGTTATGCTTAATAATGGATCAGAAGTAATTACTGCAGCTTCCACAAATGAATCAGCTATAACAGAAAAGAATAAAGGTAATATTGATGCCGCGGCTAAGGTGGGTAGGCTTATAGCAGAAAGAGCGATTAAGAAAGGAATTACTAAAGTCGCTTTTGATAGATCAGGATATAAATTTCATGGAAGAGTGAAGGCTTTAGCTGAAGCCGCCAGAGAAGCAGGACTGTCGTTTTAGAGAAGGATAAGGCATGGAAAATATTATATCTAATGACAACCTTGGTTCTGAACTGCTTGAAGAAAAGCTTGTTCAAGTAAATCGAGTAGCAAAAGTAGTAAAAGGAGGAAGAATTTTTGGTTTTACAGCAGTGACAGTAGTAGGAGATAGGAATGGACAGGTGGGCTATGGAAGAGGCAAAGCTAGAGAAGTTCCAATAGCTATACAGAAGGCTTTAGATAATGCTAGAAGAAATATGGTTTCTATTGAACTTAAAGGAAATACTATTCATTATCCAATTAAGTCGAAATATGGCTCCTCCATTGTCTTTATGAAACCTGCTGCTCCAGGTACAGGGGTTATAGCAGGAGGGGCAATGAGAGCTGTGTTAGAGCTTGCTGGAGTGAAAGATGTATTAGCTAAATGCTATGGGTCTACCACCCCCGTCAATGTGGTTCAGGCAACTTTGAAAGCCCTGCAAGAAATGGAATCCCCGAAAAGGGTCTCTGAAAGGCTAGCAAAGCAGTATAAAAAATGAGTTCCAATAGCATAGAAATAAGGCTCGTTAAGAGCTTGATAGGTTCTAAGAGCTTTCAAAAGGGCAGCGTTAAGGGATTAGGGTTATCAAAATTAGGGCAGGTAGTTTTTGTTCAAGACACACCTGAAAACAGAGGAATGATAGAGAAAGCTAAACACTTGTTAGAAGTTAAAGAATAAATCTAAGCAGAAGACTCATGAAATGGTATACATTAAAACTTAATAATCTTCTTCCACATCCTAATAACTCATCTAGGGTAAACAAGAAAAAAAGGAGAGGCAGAGGAGCGGGAAGTGGTTTAGGAAAAACTAGCGGAAGAGGTCATAAAGGGCTTGGTTCAAGATCTGGAGGAAAAGTTCGTGCAGGTTTTGAAGGAGGCCAAATGCCTTTACAACAGAGGGTACCTAAGTTTGGATTCTTTTCTAGAAAGAATAGATTCACTGAGGAATTAAGACTAGGTATTCTTATTAGCCTTAATAAGGAAGAAATTAATATTGAAGTTTTAAAAGAGGAAGATTTAATTAATCAAAACACAACTAGAGTAAAAGTCTTTAAAGATACTGAATCTTGTCCCAAGTTAACTTTAAGTGGAATATCTGTAACTTCTTCGGTTAAAGGCTTAATTGAGGGTGCTGGAGGAAAGGTAGAAATATAGTCATGTCGGTTAACCCTTCTTTAAAACAAACCAAAGGTCTTTCAGAGCTTTGGAAGAGGTTAAGGTTTGTATTACTTGCAGTGATTATCTATAGGATCGGCACACATATACCCATTCCAGGAATAGACCCTGATAAGTTAGCTTCTATATTCCAACAGAATCAAGGGACGTTACTAGATTTATTTAACATGTTCTCTGGTGGGGCTTTGGAAAGAATGAGCATTATGGCCTTGAATATAATGCCCTACATTACGTCATCAATAATAATGAGTCTAATGGAAGGCACAAACCCTTCTTTAAAGAAAAAATTTAGACAAGAAGGGGAAGAAGGTAGAAGGTTAAGAACAGCTTACGTTAGATACGGGACGGTAGCTTTAGCTTTCTTGCAGGCTAGTGGCTTGGCATTAGGATTGCAGAACCAGGGTCTAGCTTTGGAGCCTGGACCAATCTTCCAACTTATTGCTGTTGTTTCTTTAGTAACGGGAACAGTATTTCTTATGTGGTTAGGAGAACTCGTTACTGAGAGAGGTATAGGAAATGGTATTTCGATAATAATATTCTCAAGTATTGTTGCAGGATTGCCAAGGGCTATTGGACAGGCTTTTGAAGGTGCTAGACAAGGTGACTTAAACCTGCTTCTTCTTTTCTCAATTGCCCTTGTAGCAATACTTGCTGTTGCTTTCATAGTTTGGGTGGAGAGGGGACAAAGGAGGGTTACAGTAAATTATGCTAGAAGGCAACAAGGAAGAAAGATGGTTCAGGCCCAAACTTCTTATCTTCCGATGAAAATTAACCAAGCCGGAGTTATTCCCGCTATATTTGCTAGTAGTTTATTACTTTTCCCCGCATCTGCCTCAACTTGGTTTGGTCAAGGGGAAGGGTTTGAATGGCTTCAAGAAATAGCTTTGGCTTTAGGTCCAGGTCAACCCCTATATGTTATTCTTTTTTCAGCACTCATAGCTTTTTTCTGTTTCTTTTATACTGCGTTACAGTTTGATTCAAAAGATATTTCAGAGAATTTAAGAAGATCCGGAGCTTATTTGCCCGGCATAAGACCAGGGGAGCAGACAGCTGAGTACATTGACCTAGTGATGACAAGATTAACAGTATGGGGATCAGGATATTTAGTTTTAGTTTGCTTGATGCCTCAGTTCTTAATCGTTGCTGCTTCAGTACCTTTTTATTTGGGAGGAACAGCTTTGTTGATTTCAGTGGTAGTAGTTATGGATTTTATGGCTCAAGTTCAATCACATTTAATGTCTCAGCAGTATGAATCTCTCCTAAAGAAAGCAAACTTAAAGGGATATGGAAATCATCCCCTAGGAGGAAGGTAAACTTATGAAAGTAAGAACGTCAGTGAAGAAGATTTGCAGAGACTGTAAGCTGGTAAAACGGAAGGGTCGTATTTACGTCATATGTGATTCAGAGCCAAGACATAAACAAAGGCAAGGATAGGAGCAAAAATGGCACGTGTAGCAGGTATAAATATTCCAGATAATAAACATGCAGAGATCTCTTTGACTTACATTTTCGGGATTGGTAAAACCAGAGCCCTAGATATTTGTTCTAAGACAGGGATTTCTCCATCGTTGAAAATAAGTGATTTAAAAGAGGAAGAGCTTGAATTGATTCGAACAGAAGTTAAAAAATATATGGTAGAGGGTGACTTAAAAAGAGAAGTAGCTACAAATATAAAAAGACTTCAGGATCTAGGTACTTATAAAGGTATAAGACATCGAAGGCACCTTCCGGTTAATGGTCAAAGAACTAAAAATAATGCAAGAACGATGAAAGGCCCAAAGAGGCCTATAAGAAGGTAAAAAAATGGCAAAAAGTCGTAAATCTACTAAAAAGCAAGTAAGTGAAGGCGTAGCTCATATTCATGCTACCTTCAATAATACTTTAATTAATGTCACTGATAAGCAGGGAAATACTTTAGCTTGGGCTAGTGCAGGAGGTCAGGGGTTTAAAGGTTCAAGGAAGAGTACCCCTTTTGCTGCTCAAAAAGCTGCTGAGGAAGTAGCAGCACAAATAAGATCTAATGGAATAGAGAGTTTGGAAATAGAAGTAAGAGGTCCTGGGTCTGGAAGAGAATCTGCTATTAGAGGGCTAAACTCTATGGGTTTTAGGATAACAAAAATAACCGATGTTACTCCAATACCTCACAATGGTTGCAGACCTCCAAAACGAAGAAGGGTTTAAATATGGGTAGATATCTAGGACCAAAGAACAAATTATCTCGTAGAGAGGGCAGAGACCTGCTTCTTAAAAGTGGTATAAGAAGTTATGAGTCTAAATGCCGCTCGGAAACTACCCCAGGCCAACATGGGAGAAGAAGGGGAAGAACTTCAGATTATGGCATCCAGCTAAGAGAGAAGCAAAAGGTTAAAAGACTTTATGGTGTTATGGAAAAACAATTTAGAAATTATTATAAATTAGCAGCCAGAAGCAAAGGTATAACTGGCAATAACCTTCTTCAACTACTTGAAAGTAGGTTAGATAATGTTGTTTATCGATTAGGCTTTGCTTCTACAAGAGCTGAGGCTAGACAGTTGGTTAGCCATAAAGCCATAGAAGTTAATGGATCTGTGGTGAATATTCCCAGTTACCAGCTATCTTCAGGAGACCTTGTCTCCTTGAGGGATAAGGCTAAGAATCAAAAAAGAGTGCTGGAAGCATTAGATATATCTTCTTCTAGAACAGAATGTGAATGGTTGGAGGTAAATAAAAAAGATTTTTCAGGAGTGTTTAGTTCAATTCCAGAAAGAGAGTCCTTAGATTCTGATATTAATGAGAATCTTATTATAGAACTATATTCAAAATAATTTGAGAGAAAAAAATGACAGATAATTACGACATAATTAAAGATTTTCTTGTACCTACTGAAATCTTAGTAGAAGAACTAGGTCCAACAAGGTCTAAGATAACCCTTGAGCCTTTAGAACAAGGCTTTGGCCATACTTTAGGGAATGCCTTGAGAAGAATTATGCTTTCTTCTATGCCAGGCACAGCTGTATCAGAAGTAAAAATAGATGGAGTATTACATGAATACAGTACTATTGAAGGAGTTCAAGAAGATGTAATAGATATTCTTTTAAATTTAAAAGAGTTATCGGTGAGATTACTTGAATCAGAAGAAGCGGAACTAAAAATAACAAAAAAAACTAAGGGCCGGGTTGTGGCCGGAGATATTGAGACACCTGCTGGTGTAGAGATAGTTAATCCAGATCACCTTATAGCTACTCTCACTGATAAAGGGTCTCTTAATATGCTTTTAAAAGTAACCAGAGGTAGAGGATTTGTTCCAGTAAAACCTCTATCAGAAGATGAAGGTCAAGAAGTAGGGCTTTTGAGGTTAGACGCAACTTATTCTCCAATAAAAAAAGTTTCGTATACAGTTGAAAATGCCAGAGTAGAACAGAGAACTGATCTTGATAGGTTAATTGTAGATATAGATACTGATGGAACTCTTGAAGCAGAAGAAGTTTTGAGAATTTCTGCAACTATTTTACAACATCAACTTTCAGCTTTTGCAGAACTTGGAAGGTTAGAAGAAGTAATAGAAGAAACAGAAGAAAGCAAGATAGACCCAGTAATGCTTAGGCCTGTTGATGAGCTTGAGTTAACTGTTCGATCGGCAAATTGTTTAAAGGCTGAGAATATTCATTTTATTGGAGACCTTGTCACCAGAATGGAGACAGACCTTCTAAGAACTCCAAATTTAGGAAAGAAATCTTTAAATGAGATAAAAGAAGTTTTAGCCTCAAGGGGCCTTTCATTAGGATTAACCTTAGAACATTGGCCTCCTGAAGAAACTTAAAAAAATTTGATATGAGACATAGAAAGACTGGAAGAAAATTAAACAGAAATAGCTCCCATCGTATTGCGTTGATGCGAAGCTTAGCGACTTCTATTATTCTTCGCGAATCTATCAAGACAACCCTAGCTAAGGCCAAAGAAATTAGAGGTTTTCTGGAGCCTTTAATTACTTTATCTAAGGAAAATAATGTTGCTAATCAAAGAAAAGCCTACTCGAAGCTAAGAGATAAATCTGCGGTAGCTAAGCTGTTTAATGATTTAGGACCAAAATTCAAAAACAGACCTGGAGGGTACTTGAGAATCATTAAAAGAGGACACAGAGCTGGAGACAAAGCTCCTATTGCTCAAGTTGAGTTGTTAAAAGAAGATTTAAAGGTTTCTAATGAAGAGGTAGTTGAAGAAGTAACTAATTAGCTAGTTTTCTTACTTTTGGTAATTTTTTTGTTTTTAAGAAATTACTTAAATATGTTCCAGTATAAGAAGATTTTGATTTAGCAACACTCTCAGGCGATCCTTCAGTAATTATTTCTCCTCCTGCATTACCTCCTTCAGGGCCTAAGTCAATGATCCAGTCAGAGCACTTAATCACTTCCATATTATGTTCTATTACTACAACTGTATTTCCTTTATTTCTGAGTTTTTCCAGAACTCTTAGTAATAACTGTACATCGTGAAAATGAAGGCCTGTTGTAGGCTCATCTAAGATATATAAAGTATGACCAGAAGTTGATTTAGATAGCTCCTTGGCAAGCTTCACTCTTTGCGCTTCTCCCCCTGATAAAGTAGTTGCTGGTTGGCCTAGTTTGATATATCCCAGTCCTACCTCCATCAAAGTTTTAAGTTTCTTATTAATTGAAGGTATAGCACTGAAGAAATCTAATGAAGCTTCTACTGTCATATCTAGAACCTCAAAAATATTTTTACCTTTATATCTGATATCTAAAGTTTCTCTGTTATATCTCTGTCCATTACAAGCATCACATTTCACATAAACATCTGGTAGAAAATGCATTTCTACTTTTATAAGGCCACCTCCTTGACAGGTTTCACACCTTCCCCCTTTAACGTTGAAACTAAATCTACCTACTTTATAACCTCTAGATCTAGATTCTTGAGTACCAGCAAAAAGCTCCCTAATGGGAGTAAATAAAGCTGTATATGTTGCTGTATTGGATCTAGGCGTTCTTCCAATAGGACTTTGGCTGATTTCAATTATTTTTTTTATACTTTCGGCCCCTTTAATATTTTCAAAGGGTTTCGAATCAAGCTGTACTCCTCTAGTTATAATATTTGATACCGCTGGTAATAGTGTCTGATTTATTAAAGTAGATTTTCCAGAACCTGATACTCCTGTTACGCAGACAAATAAACCCAAAGGTAAGTGTAAATTTAGATTCTTGAGGTTATGTCCTCTTGCCCCATATAAAGAAAGCCAGTTTCCCTCAATCGTCTTTCTACTAGGTTTAATTCTATCTTTGGGTATTTCTATCTGTTTCTTGCCTGAAAGGTAAAGACCTGTAATTGAGGTAGTAGATTTTGATATTTCTTCTGCTGTTCCTTGAGCACAAACCTGACCTCCATTAACTCCTGCTCCAGGCCCTATGTCTAAAATATGATCTGCAAAACGCATAGTTTCTTCATCGTGTTCAACTACTATTACTGAGTTACCAAGATCTTTGAGTTTTTCAAGAGTCTTTAACAGCCTTTTGTTATCTCTTTGGTGAAGTCCTATTGAGGGTTCATCTAAAATGTAAGTAACTCCAACTAATCCCGCTCCAATTTGGCTAGCCAACCTTATTCTTTGAGCTTCACCTCCGCTCAAACTTTCTGCACTTCTATCTAAGGTTAAGTAGTTCAGTCCTACATCAACAAGAAATTGTAATCTTTCTCTAATCTCTTTTATTATCCTGTCAGATATTTCTTTTTTTGTACCTGAAAGAGATACTTCTGAAAAGAAATTAAAAGCATCGACAATAGTCAAACAAGTAATTTGAGGAAGGGTATTTTCTTCAATGAATACATTTCTTGCTTCTTCTCTTAGTCTTGTACCACCACATTCTTGACAATCTTTTCGGCTAATTAACTTCGCTAACTCTTCTCTTATATAATTAGATTCTGTCTCTTTATATCTCCTGTTTACATTATTTAGCACTCCTTCAAAAGGAAAGAGTCTTTCAACAAGCTTTCCTCTTTTACTTCTCCAACTAAAATTCACCACTTTTCCATCAGAGCCAAAAAGAATTAAGTTCTTCGTCTCCTCACTTAAATTTTTAAAGGGTTCATCAAGAGAAAAACTATATTGTTTAGACAAACATTTAATTAAGTGAAAATGAAACCTGTGACTAACATCCCATCCTCTAATAGCTCCTTCAGTTAGGCTAAAGAGTGGTTCATGAATAACCTTTGCTTCATCAACATATGGTTTCACTCCCAGCCCTTCACACTCTGGGCAAGCTCCGGAAGGATTGTTAAAGGTGAAAAGTCTAGGTTCTAACTCTGGAATACTGTATCCACATTCTGGACAAGCCATCATCGATGAAAAAGTGATTTCATTATTTGACTCTATATCAACTACTTTAATTATCCCTTCGCCAACACCTAAACCATTGTCTACGGACTCAGATAGTCTTAAGATAAAATCCCCTTCTTGTTTTGATTTAGAGGGTATTTGAAGTCGGTCGATAACTGCTTCAATAGTGTGTTTCTTATTTTTATTTAGCTTTGGTGTATCATCGATGTCTACAACTATTCCATTCACCCTAACTCTTACATAACCTTGTATCTTCAATTCTTCAAAGACATGTAAGTGCTCTCCTTTCTGTTCTACTATTAGAGGAGCTAAAAGCATGAGTTTGTTTCCCTTGTAACTTCTTAATATTAGGTCCCCAATCTGTTCAACTGTTTGACCCTCTAAAGAAACTTTGTGAGTAGGGCATTTAGGAGTTCCTGCTCTAGCAAAGAGTAATCTCAGATAGTCATAAATTTCGGTTACCGTACCAACAGTAGATCTGGGATTGTGAGAGGTAGATTTTTGTTCAATAGAAATAGCAGGTGAAAGTCCTTCGATATGGTCTACGTCAGGTTTCTCCATGATTGATAAAAACTGTCTGGCATAAGAAGACAACGATTCAACATATCTTCTTTGCCCTTCAGCATAAAGAGTGTCAAAAGCTAAAGAAGACTTACCTGAACCTGATATACCGGTTATTACAACCAGTTTATTTCTTGGGATATCAACATCTATATTTCTTAAGTTGTGTTGTCTAGCTCCCTTGACTTTAATGTATTTCATTTAGTTAAAACTTTTGAACTGTAAAATATAAAAACTGATTATAATCTCTTAGACAAAAACAGATAACTTAATTAAATAAAGGATAGAAATGGCAAGAAGTGGAATAAATAAAGTGATTCTAGTTGGAAACTTAGGTCAAGACCCAGAGATTAAATATACAGCCGGTGGAGCAGCTGTGACAACTCTAAGTATAGCCACTTCTGATTCATGGAAAGATAAGGATTCTGGAATGGAGCAAGAGAGAACTGAATGGCATAGGGTTGTACTTTGGAGAAGGTTGGCTGAAATAGCAGGTGAATATCTCAAAAAGGGATCAAAGGTTTATATAGAGGGGCAGCTCCAAACCAGAAAGTGGGAAAAGGAAGGACAAACTAGATATACAACAGAAATAATTGCTAGAGATATGCAATTTTTAGACAGTAAGGGAAGTGCAAGTCCTTCTGATCAAGAAGACCCCGGGTTAACTAGCAATCAATCAACTCAGGATGTTTCTGATAGTTTAATCGAAGATGACGATATACCTTTTTAACTAAATTTTTCGAAAATCAAGCAAGCATTAGTTCCACCGAAACCAAAGCTATTACTTAGAATCCTAGTGGATTGGAAGTCTTTATTTTTTAAGAGGATTGGAGCTGTTTTAATTTCTTCATCTAGATGCTCTATATTTGCTGAACCAACGAGAAAACCTTCTTTTAGCATAATCAAGCTGAATATAGATTCTTGAACTCCTGCTGCTCCCAAAGAATGACCCGATAGCGATTTGGTAGAACTAATATATGGAATGTCTTTCCCGAAAAGACTAGAGATGGCTTCTATTTCTACAATATCCCCAAGTGGAGTACTTGTACCATGAGCGTTAACATAATCTATTTTCTTTTTGCCGACCATGTCCCAAGCCATCTCCATACACCTGTATGCTCCCTCACCTGAAGGACTTACCATATCTTCCCCATCAGAAGTAGCCCCATATCCAGTTAGTTCAGCATATATGTGAGCTCCTCTATTTTTAGCGTGTTCCATCTCTTCCAAGATAATGACACCTCCTCCGCCAGCAATTACAAAACCATCTCTATCCTTATCAAAAGCTCTAGAAGCAGAGCTGGGATGGTCATTAAACTTTGTTGATAAAGCTCCCATTGCGTCAAACAAGCTAGTCATCCCCCAGTGTTCAGCTTCTGCTCCACCAACTATAACTATGTCCTGCTTATTTAATTGAATTTGTTCCATACCAGAACCTATGCAGTGGGCGCTGGTTGAGCAGGCTGAAGAAATAGAATAATTTATTCCTTTTATGCCAAGCGAAGTTGAGAGACATGCAGATACCGTACTTCCCATCGCTCTTGTTACTCTGTAAGGACCTATCCTTTTTAAACCTTTAGACCTTAAAATGTCTGCTGAGTCTATTTGGTCTTCAGAAGAAGCCCCACCAGAACCCATAATTAATCCTGTTCGGTTATTAGAAATGTCTTCCTTAGATAGATTCGAATCTTCTATAGCTTGAAGTGCACTAAGGTATCCATAGGCAGCGGCGTCACCCATAAAACGATAGATTTTTCGATCAATCAATCCTTTTAAATCTATATCTTTAACATTGCCGGAAACCTGACTTCTAAGACCTATCTCTTTATTAGCCTCATTAAAGGTAATTCCTGAAGATAAGGTTTTTAAGGATTTAGTAACTTCTTCAGTGCTGTTTCCTATACTGGAGATAATTCCCAGACCTGTAACTACAGTTCGTTTCATCTTTATTAAAATGCAGAGGTATCTTCAAACAAACCTACCCTTAAACCTTTTGCTGTATAAATGATTCTGTCATCCACAGCCATAGTGCCATTGGCTATACCTACAGTAAGGTTTAGTTTTAACACTCTTTTCATATCAATTTCATAAGTTACCTTCTTAGCTGTTGGCAAAACTTGTCCAGTAAATTTAACTTCTCCAGCACCTAAAGCTCTTCCCTTACCAGGATTATCAAGCCAACAGAGAAAGAAGCCGACAAGCTGCCACATTGCATCAAGGCCTAAGCAACCCGGCATCACTGGATCTTCTTTAAAGTGACAATCAAAAAACCAAAGAGTGGGGTTGATATCAAGTTCTGCAATTATTTTTCCTTTATTAAATTCTCCACCTTCAATAGAAATGTGATTAATTCTATCGAACATCAACATATTAGGAGTAGGTAATCTTCCATTGCCTTCCCCAAATAACAATCCATTCCCACAAGTTAACAGTTCTTCTTTGTTGTAAGTATTTTTAGCAATAAAAGTCATAAAAATATTTTTTGAGCAAATTTATATAAATTGATAGCTATTATTTTATCAGTAAAAAAGATTTTTGATTCCAAGCTGTATTATTTAGATCTTTCTTTCAGGTTAGTTACAACAGCCCTAAGTGATTCTTTGTAAATAGAATCCTGAAACTTATCTAATAAATTTAAACATTTCTCAGAATATTCGTTTGTTACTTTTTCTACTTCTTTGACTGCTCCCGACCTAGAAATGATGTTGATAACATCATACAGTTTCCCTTCGTCTCTGGTTTCAAAAGCTCCTTTTAGTAGCCTAAGGTCATCAGTATTTGCAAGATCATAAGCTTTAATTAAAGGCAAGGTAATCTTTCCTTCTAGGAAGTCTTTTCCAATCTTTTTTCCTGTTCTTAATTCATCGCCGTAATAATCAAGAAGATCATCTGTAAGCTGAAAAACTATCCCTAAGGCATAAGCAAATTCGCAAGAAGTTTTTACTAGGTTTTCTTCAGCTTCTGCTATAAGGGCGGCAGTATGTGCACAAGCTTTAAAAAGCTCAGCCGTTTTTCTACCAATAATCTCGAAGTAATCTTCTTCTTTGATACTTTTAGACTCTAGAAAATTTAATTGCATAACTTCTCCTTCTGAAATCCTATTTGTTGAATCCGCAAGCGTTTGAATGATTTGTTTATTTTTTAAAGAAGCCATCAATTGAAAGGCCTTTGAATAAACAAAATCTCCAACAAGAACACCATGTGCGTTGTTCCATTTCTTGTGGATACTAATTTTTCCTCTGCGTAACTCACTTTGATCAACCACATCATCATGGATCAGAGTTGCTGTATGAAGAAGTTCAATTGCGGTGGCAAGCTTTGTTAATTCATTGCCCTGATAGTTTAATGCTCTTGCTATTAGAATGGTTATAGTAGGACGTATTCTCTTGCCTCCTGATTGAACAATATAAGAACTCACTTCCGTTGCTAGTTCGATGTCAGAATTGATAGATTCTTTTAAGAAAGTCTCAAGTTCTTCTAATTCTGGTTTTATATGTTTATGAGGATCAATGTTCATTGTCAATTTGAATATTCTAGTTTATCTTGGAAATAGATTCTTTTATTGCGATAAGTTTTTCTTTTTCGTATAGTGCGCACCCTTACATTTCCAGTTTTGGAGTTACATATGTTTGCTGTTATAGAAAGTGGAGGAAAACAACACAAAGTTGCCAAAGGTGATTACCTCAGGGTTGAACTTTTAAGTGTAGAAGAAGGCTCAAAGGTAGAGTTTGATAAAATACTTTTGATTTCTGATGGGAAGGATTCAAAAGTTGGCACTCCTTTCCTCAAAAAGGCAAAAGTTACTGGCAAAGTGGTAAGACATGGAAAATCAGATAAAATTAAAGTGTTTAAGATGAAAAGAAGAAAAGACTATCGTAGAACCTATGGACATAGACAGAATTTTACTGAGGTATTAATAGAGGCTATAAGCTCTTAGCTTATAAGTAAGATATGGCTCATAAAAAAGCAGGTGGAAGTAGTAGAAACGGGAGGGACTCTCAGTCCAAACGTCTAGGAGTGAAAAGATTTGGAGGAGAAAAGGTCTCAGCTGGGTCAATCTTGGTAAGACAAAGAGGGACTAAATTTCATCCTGGAGAAAACGTTGGATGCGGTAAAGATCATACCCTTTTTGCCAAAGTAGACGGCAAAGTATTCTTCACAAAAAAAGGAATTAAACTTCGCCAATTTGTAAGCATTGACGCCTCTTAGGGCCTTACTTTTTTCGTATATTTTAGAATAGTTCAATGAATTTCATTGATGAAGTGCTCATCAAAGTTTCTGCTGGAGACGGTGGCAACGGATGTTTAAGTTTCAGGAGAGCCAAAAATCTACCCAAAGGGGGACCTGATGGTGGCAAAGGTGGTTCTGGTGGAGATGTGATTTTAAAAGCCAACCCTAATTTAAATACTTTGGCTAGGTTTAGATATGAAAAGTATTTTCAAGCTACCAGCGGTAAAAAGGGCTTAAGCATGAATAAAAGTGGAGCTGATGGAGAAGATCTCATTATCGAAGTACCTCTAGGCACAATTATTTACGATGAAACTATCAAGGAAAAGATTGCTGATTTAGATTCTGATCAGGAAGAGGTAGTGGTTGCAAAAGGAGGTAAGGGAGGTCTAGGAAATCTTAGATTTAAGAGTTCTACTAATAGATCTCCTAGAAGGACAACGCAGGGAGAGGGAGGAGGAAGTTTGGACTTAAAACTGGAATTGAGAGTTCTTGCTGATGTAGGCTTATTAGGTAAACCAAATTCAGGTAAATCTTCTTTGGTAAATGCTGTTTCTAGTGCACATCCCAAGATAGCAGACTACGAGTTCACCACTCTAAAACCTAGCCTTGGAGTAGTAGATTACATTTCAGATAAAAGTTTTGTAATCAGCGATATTCCAGGTCTCATAAGTGGAGCATCTAAAGGCGTGGGTTTAGGTTTCCAGTTTTTAAGACATCTCTCAAGGACAAGACTGATCCTACAAATAATTGATGTAGAAAACAAAGAAGTAAAAGGTATAGAAACTGAAAGTAAAGAATTATTAAAAGAACTTGCGGAATTTGATTCAAATTTAACTCAAAAGGTTCAGTGGTTGTTATTGAACAAGATAGATTTGATTTCTAAGGAACAACAAATGAAACTGGAAAGAAGACTCAAGAAACAACAAGATTTAAAGGTTTATCTTATTTCAGCTAAACAAAGGTTGGGTACTGAGAGCTTAATGAAAGAGATAGGCTTTGCATTGGAGAAGATTGATCAATAAACCAAAAGAAAGGTGGGTGATAAAAGCCGGAAGCAGCCTTGTTGCAGGTAATGATGCTGGGATAGATAAATCTTTTATCCAAAATCTTGTATCTCAAGTAAATAAGTTGTTAAAACAAGGCATTCAAGTGATTATTGTTTCTTCTGGGGCAGTAGCTAAAGGTATGTATGAATTAAATTTGAAAGAAAGGCCAAATTCTCTTCATCTTTTGCAGGCTACAGCAGCTGTGGGTCAATTAGGACTAATTAACTCTTACCAATTAGAATTTTCCAATTTTGATATAAAAACGGCACAAGTTTTAATCAGTCACGATGACATTGCGAATCGGGAAAGATATTTAAATGCGAGAAGAAGTTTAACCACCCTCCTGGAGATGAGAGTTGTTCCAATTGTTAACGAGAACGATAGCGTCTCTACCGAGGAAATAAGTTTTGGGGACAATGATACTTTAGCAGGGGCCATAGTAGGACTTACTGATGCAGATCGATTTGTTATGTTGAGTGATCAGAAGGGAGTCTATTCTCAAGATCCACAAAAAGAGAAAAACGCCAAACTTTTAAGTGTTATTAATTTAGACGATGCATCCACTGAAATAGACAGAATAACTGAAGGATCCTCAGGTAGCTTAGGCCGAGGAGGGATGAAAACTAAAATAAAAGCGGCTAGACTTTCTCTTGATTCAGGTGCAAAAACTTGGGTAGCGGATGGTAATGATCCAGAGGCTTTAATTAAAATTTTTAATGGACAACAAGTTGGAACACTCTTTGAAGGAGAGAGAGACAAACTTCAATCCAGAAAGAAATGGATCGCTTCTTTAGGCATCCCTAAAGGTAAATTGATTCTAGATGATGGTGCAGCTAAAGCTATTGTTGAGGATGGAAGCAGTCTTTTACCTGTAGGAGTAACAACAATTGAAGGTGAATTTGAAAAGGGAGCTTTGGTTGTTTGTTTAAATAATAATGAAGAAGTTGCAACGGGATTTTGCAATTTTAACTCTTTGGAATTAAAGCTTATTTTAGGTCTTAAGTCAGAAGAAATTTCTTCGACATTGGGGTATGCCTCGGAAGAAGAGGTTATTCATAGAGATAATTTGGTTCTCAGTTAAAGAGATTTAATTTTTTTATTAAGGCGAGACTTAGTTCTGGAAGCTTTGTTTGCATGTATTACTTTTTTGTTGGCCATAGTATCCAGAACTTTTTCAGCTTTCTTAAAAGCTTCCGAAGCAGCTTGCTTGTCCCCAGACGCTATAGCCGAGTCAACGGCCTTTACGGCTGTTCTGGTAAGAGCTCGCTGAGAGCTCTTTAAAATATTCCTCTTAATATTCTGTCTAGATCTTTTTAATACCGATTTGATTCTTAACTTTTCTCTATTAGCCATATACTTGTCTTACTTGAAGAGCCGCGCATGATGCATTCTGTGAAGACCAGTGTCAAGTGAGTATCAATAAATGGGAGAGAAAAGAAAAAGATTCCTTATAGCTATTCTTAGATTTCATGGAGATGTCCTCCTGACGACGCCTTTGATTGATGAAATCAAGCGAATTCATCCTAAATCAATCCTGGATCTTTTGGTTTATAAGGGCACGGGTGTGCTTCTTGAAGCTGATAAAAGAATTAACCATATTTTAGAAGCAGAACCTTCATCTGGGCTTAATCCTATAAAGAGGTTAATTGAGGAGATAAAACTCCTGCGACAATTAAGAAAGGCTAAATATGATTATGGTTTATTTTTGACTACCCAATGGCGAATGGCTTTAATGGGAAGAGCTTTAAGAAACGCTAAAACGGCAGCAGTGGATGACATAAAGAGAAGGAAACCTTTCTGGGTTAATAGTTTTTCTTCAATTTTTCCTGAGGCTGGTGACAGTCACATAGTTGAAAGAAATCTGAGTGCTCTCAAAACCTTGGGCATTGAAAGGAAAGAAGAGAAAGTAAGTTTAAGTCTTACCATTCCTGAGAAAGTTGAAGAATCAATTAACGAAATGAGAAAAAAACATTCAATAACAGGCGATTATTGTGTTTTTCATCCCGTTTCAAGAAGAGACAGCAAGCAGTGGACTAAAGAAGCTTTTGCTCATGTTGTGGATCATTACCGCAATCAGGGTTTACCAGTTGTGATTACATCTGGGCCTGAGGATACAGAAAGAAACTATTTAAATGACATTGCAGCCATAACCAAACGTGACTTTATTAATCTTGGAGGAAAGACAAGTTTACTGGAATTAGCGGTGCTAATTAGAGATGCTAAATTTTTTCTAGGATTGGATTCAGTTGCTTCTCATCTAGCAGCAGCTGTTGGAACTTCTGGAGTAAGTCTATTTGGTCCCAGTAACCCACTTAATTGGAAGCCCTGGTCAGAAAGAATCACCGTAATTTCCAGGGGTGGGAGTGAAGAGTTTTGCCAAAAACACGGTCATTTAGAAGGTAAATACAAAAACTGTCTCTGTTATATCTCTCCAGAAAGAGTCATCGAGGAAATAGAAAATAATTATTTAGGTTGATAAAGAATTAATTAAGTCAATTTTATTCAAATAATCTTTGAGGTCCTTGTATTGGAAGCCACAAACCAATCTTTCTATTCCCATGTCTTCAAATTTCGTCAACTTTTCTTTACTTGAAGCTTTATCATTAAGGTTTAGTCCGCTGACTACGCTTACCTTATCACTTTCCTTGTTTAGAGATTTACACAGTTTCTTATAAGCCTTTAAATTTTCTTTAAGTTCTTCTGGTTCATTAACTAAGGGAATCCATCCATCGCCAAGTTCGGCAGCTCTTTTTATGGAATAGTCTTTCGAACCGCCTATGTAAAAAGGTGGTTTAGGCGGCCTTGGCTTAAACAGGAATTTTTGTTTGTTTAATTGGATCTCATCCTGACTAAATGCTTCACGCATAAAAGTGAGGAATTCATCTGTAATTTTGCCTCTATTTTTTCTGTCTACCCCCAGAGCTTTAAATTCTGCATCCATCCAGCCAAGTCCAACGCCTAATAATAGGCGATTGCCAGACAATTCTTGAATGCTGGCTATCTGTTTTGCTGTGGGTAAGATTTCTCGATAGGGGGCAATCAAAACAGCGCTGCCTATTTTGATGGTTGAAGTGACCCCAGATAGCCAAGCTAAGCTACTTAAGATATCAACATAACGACCTCCTGAACCTTCTGCGTTATCTGGTGGAATGGCGATATGGTCTACAACCCAGATGGACTCGAATTGTCTTTCTTCTGCAGCTAAAGCAGCCCCAGCCATGATTTCTTTGGTTGATTGATCTCCCATGTTTCTAATCATTAACCCAATATGCATATTTCTTTCCTGAGGTATGATTCGTAGTTTGCTTTAATATGCTCTGTAGGTAAATATCCTTCTAGTAATAATAAGGAGAAATGAAGAGATGACTAAGACTACAGAAATCCTGATAGATGGATTTACTTTCACCGAAGGGCCTCGTTGGCATGAAGGAAGGCTTTATTTTTCTGATTTCTTTACTCATAGAGTTTTAGCGGTGGATACTAAAGGCCGGCATGAGACAATTGTTAAAACCCCTTGTCAGCCTTCTGGACTTGGTTGGTTACCAGATGGTTCCCTCCTAATCGTCTCTATGAACGATCAGAAGCTACTGCATTTTGATAATGGTGTATTAACTGAGGCAGCAGATTTAAGCGAATTAGCTACTCATTATTGTAATGACATGGTGGTGGATAAAAGTGGAAATGCTTATATAGGAAATTTTGGATTTGATCTGCACGGAGGTGAAGCATTAAAACCAACCAATTTAATCTTAGTAAGGCCAGGTGAAGATCCATGCGTGGTTGCTGAGAATTTATTTTTTCCAAATGGCACAGTGATAACGCCTGATGGAAAAACTCTAATTTTGGGAGAAACTTTTAGTTCTTGTTTGACTGCGTTCGATATCAATAGTGATGCGACTTTGTCCAACAGAAGAGTTTGGGCAGATTTAAGTTCGATCGAAGAAGGTTATGCTCCAGTGCCAGATGGAATTTGCCTGGATGCAGAGGGAGCTATCTGGGTGGCTTCTCCTTCAACCAATGATGTTATCAGAGTAAAAGAGGGAGGAGCCTTGTTAGACAAAGTAAAAGTTGATATGGGGGCTTTTGCCTGCATGCTTGGAGGTAACAAGGGCAAAACCTTGTTTATTTCTACTTCTAAGGACTCTAAGGAAGAAATATGCCTCAAAGAGAAATCCGCCAGAATTGAGACTATAGAAGTAGATGTCTCTCGAGCTGGTCTACCCTAAAGAAGATTTATGGCCTTGTATGAATCGCCTGTCCCTTTAAGAGTTTCTTCAATTGAGTAAGTAGAAAGACCAAGTTCCTCTCTAGCCAAAGAACAATAAGATCTTGGCGAGTCATAAGTCTTTTCCTTTGGTCTCCCATCTTCCATTTCTTCTCCACCTATGGATTCTATTTCAGGAAATAATTCTTTTAGCTTAGCTTGAAGTTCCCAAGTGAACATCTCTCCAGACGGGTCAGTAGCAGAAAGAATGTATCTTGAACCATTTTTTGCATTTGGGCTTTCTGTACCTAACCTGTGGGCTCTAGCTACATCACGAACATCAACCATGTTCCATAACATAGTACTTCCTCGAAGTTTTCTCTCATTCCAATTACCAAAGTCTTCGCCTTTTAGTAATTGCAAGATCCAAAACTGCCAACTAAAGAATTGATTGTGATTCTCACTCATTAAGGGTCCAATTACATGTAATGGATTAATAGATACGGCCTCGAAGCTTCCATCTTCTTCGGCAGCCTTATAAATCATTTTCTCTGTATTTGCTTTGGCCATGGCGTAAGCGATGTCCCTGTTCTTAGAGATATTTTCTTCTGTCCAAGCGCCTTTATAGCCTTCCACATTATCACCACACCAATCTTTCTCGGTAAACACATAACCCTCAGGCCTGGGGTGACCAACAGCAGCAAAGGAACTGGTAAACACGAAGCGTTTTACACTGCCTGACTTCCTAACTGATTCAATAACATGCTCGTTTTCAGTAAAACATCCATCGTAGACTTCTTGAGGAGTTTCTCGATTGAACCCTACTGTGGCACCGGCATGAATAACTGCTGCACACCCTGCAAAAGCTTCGTCATAACTGCCTCTTTTAAAAAGATCGCCTTCGAATAATTCTACACTGCCTTCTAAGTCTTGCTCATTTAGATTGAGAAGGTGATCCACCTTTTTTTCATTACTTGAGTCTCGAACACAGGCATGTACTTGGTATCCTTGTCCCATCAGGTCTTCTACAACCCTTGATCCAATGTATCCGCTTGATCCTGTAACAGCTACAGGGCCATCTGTTTTAGTTATTCCACTTACGATCTCGATCCTCTCCTGTATCTTCTGTACCGGTTATATCGCCCCAAACTATTGAAGCCATTTCCTTAACATCTTTCAATACAATTAATAAAAATTGGCAAATATAGACAAGTATTCTTACTAAGAATAGGATTCCTATAGAAGCCATGATTATAGCTATAAGACCATTTTCAAACATAGTTCTTAAATTATATCAGTTCCAAAGGCAATAATATTGCCATCTAAATCTTTGCAGCCAAAGTCTCTTAAGCCATAATCTCTATCATCTGGAGAAACCAGAATCTCTACTTTTAAATCTAGAAGTTTTTGATACAGATCATCAACTTCGCTTGCAAGTCATCTCTACTTATAACAGCGGCTTTAGCAAACCTTTCTGCAAGCGCCTTTGAAGTGGTAGTTTTTCCGGCAGCTGGTATACCATTGATAATCCAAACTCCATTCATAAAGCAAGTATATAAGAAGAATGGTGGAGGCGGCGGGAATTGAACCCGCGTCCATCAGTACTCTGCCATAAGATCTACATGCTTAGTTTCATCTATTAATTTTGTTTGATAGGGCCCGATGAACAGGGCTTATCTAACGATCTCATGTTTACTTAAGAAGTTGTATATGAGAACTACAACATCCGTAGTCCGTGAAGTCGTCTGTCGTAACAATGGCACGGACACCAAGTTAAGACAGTTAGCAAATTAAGCTGCTAAAGCGTAGTCTGCGTTATCGCCAACTAACATGTTTGTAGTAGTTGATTTACGAGAATTACTACCTTCTCGACATGCACTCGTGGGTTTGTAACTGCTGTCGAATCCAGTTCGCCCCCAAAAGGACTGGTGATTATACAGATAACTTTGAATTACTAAAAAAAAGGAGTAAAGTTTTTGAGTATGGGAGCAACAATAATTCCATCAATAAGATATCAGGATTGTACAAAAGCCATAGATTGGTTGTGTGATACTTTTGGATTTGAACGTAATCTTATTGTTCCTAATGAGGAAGGCGGAATAACTCATGCACAACTTGTCTGTGGTGAGGCGATGATTATGTTAGGCGATGGTCACAGGCATGCAAAAGACCCTTATGGAAAACTAAACAGATCACCTCTGCAGTTGGATGGCCAAAATACAGCAGGAATTTATATGGTCGTGGAGGATGTGGATGCCCACTATAAGAAAACAGAGGCCGCAGGAGTAGAAATAGTTCTGGATATTGCAGATCAAGACTACGGCGGTGGAAGTAGGAGTTACTCTTGTAAAGACTTGGAAGGTCACCTCTGGAGTTTTGGCTCCTACGATCCTTGGGAATAATATTTACCGTTTGTTTCTAGATCTTAGTGTTCTGGCCTTTTGTCGATCCCAATCTCTGGCTTTAATGGTTTGACGTTTGTCTCTGCCTTGCTTACCTGTAGCTAGGGCGATTTCACATTTAACTAGGTTATTTTTCCAAAACAGCTTGGTGGGAACACAGGTCTGGCCTTTTTGTTGGGTGGATTTAAAGATTCCCGCTAATTCCTTTTTATTCAAAAGCAATTTTCTAGATCGGGTTGGGTTGTTTTCTTGGTTGCTGTTGGATAAAGGGTTTATATGACAACCAATTAACCAAGCCTCGCCGTCTTTTAAAAGGACATAAGATTCTGCTATTTGAGCTTTACCCAAACGTATGCTTCTCACCTCCCAACCTTCAAGAGAAACCCCAGCTTCAAACTTATTAGTCAGTTCAAAGTTGAATCTAGCCCTTCGGTTTTCGGCAATAATATTTTCGGGCTTCTTTTTCTTCTTATTCACGCTTAGAGTATAAACAAAGAGATAGAATATTTTCTATTATCCATGAATAGTAACAATTTTAGAGAAAGGTACTTTAAAGGAAGGGTTTATATTACTCTCGCTCCTGCAATCTTCTTGGCTTCCTGTGTCTGGTTTACTCCTAATGTGGTAGCCACAAAGCTAGCCCACGCCTTTCAACTATATCTTTGTTTGCTTCTTTTTTTTGCCAGTACTTATTTATGGGCTCAATCAAAAATTACTGTTTCGATCTTCCCCGACCATTTTGCATTTAGACTGGCATTAATTTTGTTGCTAATAGCAGTAGTGGGAGGACTTCTGACTTTCTATTTGAATCCGGCATATGGTTTAGGTCTGGTCTTGGCTGGTCTTTTAAGCTTGCTCTTTTTTGGATTACCCGACCAGACCAAAGTCCAATCTCCTTTTTGGTTTAAAGAATTAATTCGTAAAAGTAACATTATGCTCTGCATTTGTTTGATAGTTATGTTAGCTTATTGGCTTAATCCTTATTCTCAACCACTGAGCTATTAACTGGAATGACCTCTGAGGCAAGAAAATCCATTCACGGAACTTGGACAGGTAAGTGGACTTTTATTTTGGCTGCTGCAGGGTCTGCAGTGGGTCTTGGAAATATATGGAAATTTCCATACATGGCAGGTGAATACGGTGGTGGGGCATTCGTCCTGGTTTATCTGGTTTGCATTCTTCTGATAGGAGTCCCCATCATGATAGCTGAGATTCTTTTAGGCAGGAGAGGCCGTAGAAGTCCGGCTAATACGATGGCATATCTGGCGGTTGAAGCTAGAGCCTTTCCACAGTGGAAATATCTAGGAATGATGGGGGCCGTGGCAGGGCTTCTAATTTTATCTTTTTACAGTGTAGCCGCAGGATGGGCTTTTGCTTATATCTTTGAGGAATTCAATGGGACTTCAGCAGAATATTATGGTCAAGAATTTGATAGTTTCTTAAAAGACGAAACTAGACTCATTTTTTTTCACAGTATTTTTATATTTGCGACAATTTTCATCGTTGCCAGGGGGGTCATAAAAGGTATTGAAATTTGGATAAATCGTCTCATGCCCATTCTCTTTATTATTATTGTACTTTTATGTGTTTACGCAACGCAGACAGGTGCTTTCTTCGAAGGAGTATCCTATTTGTTTACCCCTGATTTTTCCAAGATCAATGCGAAAGTTATTTTGGCGGCTCTCGGTCAAGCTTTCTTCACTTTGAGTCTAGGAATGGGGGCTATTATGGCTTATGGAGCTTATATGCCAGCCAACCAAAATATCGGCTCTACAGCCCTTTATGTAGCCTTTTTAGACACTTTAGTGGCCTTGCTTGCAGGAATTGCTATTTTCCCCATAGTATTCGCTAATAATCTAGAACCTGCAGTAGGTCCTGGTTTAGTTTTTGTTACTTTACCTTGGGCTTTCGTCAACATGCCTTTAGGGATAATTTTTGGAAAACTATTTTTCGTATTGTTGACTATCGCTGCTTTGAGTTCAGCAATTTCGCTGTTGGAGCCTGGCGTTGCTTGGATCGTAGAATCACTAAAAATAAAACGATACATAGCTGCCGCAGGTCTAGGTTTCATTGCTTGGACTTTAGGTATTTTTAGCGCCCTTTCATTTGATTTACTTGCAGGGTTTACACCAATAGGAGATAAGAATTTCTTTGATTCATTGGATTTCTTGTCCAATCAAGTCCTCTTGCCTTTAGGAGGGATATTTATAGCGATTTTTGTTGGCTGGGTAATGAAACGCAGTGATGTATTTGAAGAATTAAACCTCAAAGAGGGTTTGGTTCTAAAAGCATGGTTTTTCCTACTAAAATTTGTATCGCCCCTAGTGGTGGGCTTGATTTTTGTTCTTGCAGTTTTCTTTGGAGTTGTGACTTAGGTTAACTTTCTTCAGGAGGAAGATCTCCTTCCCATTTCACAAGTTCGCCAGCATCAAAAAACAAAGTTACTTTAATTTCTCTGAACACATTACTTCCTTGAGAAATTGATGTGTAGTAATCCCATCTTTCGGGAGTAAAAGTATCACTTATTAGAGGAGTGCCAAGGATGTATTTAACTTGGGACTCAGTCATGCCCACTTCTAGTTTGCTCAACATCTCTCTATCAATTAAATTTCCCTGATTAATGACTACTTGAAAGAGTTTTGGCATAGAACAGCTAACAGTTACTAAAAGTGTAACTAGAAATAAACACCTATTGATACTTTTTGGCATAACTTAATGAGGACTTAATTTATAATGATAATATATCTATCTATTCAGAAGGGTGAATATTGTGACAGATGACGCAGAATTAAAGAAGGCAGGACTTAAGGTAACTTTACCCAGGTTAAGAATTTTAGAATTGTTGGAGTCCGCTGAATCTCCCCATCTAAGTGCAGAAGGCATTTATAAGCAATTACTTAATGCAGGTGAAGAAGTTGGTCTTGCCACCGTTTACCGAGTCTTAACTCAGTTTGAACAAGCTGGTATCTGCATTAGACATAACTTTGAAGAAGGTCATGGGGTTTATGAACTGACCCCAACCCATCACCACGATCACATGGTTTGTGTAGAAACTGGAGACATAATCGAATTTACCTGCGACGATATTGAGAGGTTTCAAGAAACTGTTGCTAAAGAGAAAGGTTACGAAATCGTTGATCACAGCATGGTACTGTACGTAAAGCCCTTAAAGAAATAATTCCCTTGAACCAAAGATCTTTATCCCCATATTGAAGGACAGGAGAATAAACTTGATTAAAAAAGAAACAGAGAGTGACCTCGATCAAGAAGAGGATTTGGTAGAAGAAAAACCTGAAGAAGCAAATGAAGAAGCAAATGAAGAAGCAGTTGAAGAATTGGACGAAGAAGTTTCATTGGAAGCACAAGTGGAAGACCTCAATGATAAATTACTCCGTGCTCAAGCTGAAGTACAAAATGTAAGACGAGTTGCAGGTCAAGAAATAACCAAGGCAAGACTTTTCGGAGTAGAGTCCTTAGTAAGAGAATTCATGTCGGTTGGAGACAATTTGCTAAGAGCCTTGAGCTCTTGTGAAGAAGAGAGTGACAATAGCTTAATTAAAGAAGGCTTGGAATTAACTTTGAGAAGTTTCGAGGGGTCTCTGGAAACTGCAGGCGTTATCCCAATAAACCCAGAAGGTGAAATTTTTGACCCTGAGAAACATGAGGCTATTTCGGTTGTAGAAGATGATAAAAAAGAAGCCAATACGGTAATTGAAGTCATCCAAAGAGGATTTACTATTCAAAACAGAATTTTACGGCCAGCTAAAGTAGTTGTAACAAAGAAATCAGATAAAAAATAATCACTGTCTCTATTGAAATTTCTTATCTACCCCCCATTTAGATATAGATATTAATGGAGATGAGAGCATGGCAAAAATAATAGGCATAGATTTAGGAACTACTAATTCTTGTGTAGCTGTTATGGAAGGAGACCAGGCAAAGGTCATAGAAAATTCTGAAGGAGCAAGAACTACTCCTTCTGTAGTGGCCTATGGCGATGAGCTCACAGTTGGGGCTCCAGCAAAAAGACAAGCAGTTACGAATCCAACTAACACCCTTTATGCAATTAAAAGGCTCATAGGACGAAAACATGATGATGATGTGGTTAAGAAGGATGCTGGCATGGTTCCGTATAAGATTATCCCAGCAGATAATGGCGATGCTTGGGTTGAAGCCGATGGAAAAAGTTTAGCGCCTCAACAGGTCTCAGCTGAAATTCTCAAGAAAATGAAGAAAACAGCTGAAAGCTATCTCGGGCATGAAGTAAAAGAAGCTGTTATTACCGTACCTGCTTACTTCAATGATTCTCAACGCCAAGCTACAAAAGACGCCGGAAAGATAGCGGGATTAGATGTTAAAAGGATAATTAATGAACCTACGGCTGCCGCTTTAGCTTATGGACTTGATAAAGGCAAGGGAGATCAAAAAATTGCAGTTTATGACTTAGGTGGCGGAACTTTTGATATTTCTATCATAGAGATAGCCGAAGTAGATGGGGAACACCAGTTTGAGGTTCTCTCTACAAATGGAGATACATTTCTAGGTGGAGAAGACTTTGATCTGGCCCTGATAGAGTATTTGGCTGCCGAATTTAAAAAAGAATCCGGAGTAGACCTCCATAACGATCCTCTGGCCTTACAAAGATTAAAGGAGGCTGCAGAGAAAGCTAAGATAGAGTTATCTAGCAATCAGCAAACTGAAGTTAATCTTCCTTATATTACTGCTGACAAATCTGGACCAAAGCACTTTGTTCACAAGTTGACCAGGGCGAAATTAGAATCTTTAGTAGAAGATTTAATTGAAAAGACAATTGCTCCGGTGAAGACAGCATTAAAAGATGCCAAACTTAAGGCTTCTGATGTTGATGAAGTTATCTTAGTAGGTGGCCAAACCAGAATGCCTTTGGTGCAGGAAAAAGTTAAATCTTTCTTTGGAAAAGAGAGCCGTAAGGATGTAAATCCTGATGAAGCGGTAGCCGTTGGAGCGGCCATTCAGGGAGCAGTATTAGCTGGAGAAGTAACGGATGTTCTTCTTTTAGATGTATCTCCTCTAACCTTAGGAATAGAAACTATGGGTGGAGTGATGACCCCCCTTATAGATAAAAATACAACAATTCCTACGAATAAATCTCAGATATTTTCCACTGCAGAGGATAATCAGACTGCTGTAACCGTTCACGTATTGCAAGGTGAGAGGAAACAAGCAAGTGAAAATAAAACTCTTGGACAGTTTAACTTAACCGATATTCCAGCAGCCCCAAGAGGCATGCCTCAGATTGAAGTATCTTTTGATATTGATGCAAATGGAATACTAAATGTTTCTGCAAAAGATAAAGCTACAGGTAAAAAACAATCAATTGAAATTAAGGCTCCCAGTGGCTTAACCGATGAAGAGATTGAACAGATGGTTAAAGATGCTGAAGCACATGCAGAAGAAGATAAAAAGTTTGAAGCTTTGGTGCAGGCCAGGAATATGGGAGAACATTTAGTTCACAGTTGCAAAAAGACTTTAGAAGAAGCTGGCGATAAGGCTGAAGCTGATGAAAAAGAAGCTATAGAGAAAGGCATAACTGAACTAGAGGAAGCTCTTAAATCTGATGACAAGGATCGAATAGATGAAAAGATAAAATCTTTAAGTGAAGCTTCTGCTTCTTTGGCACAAAAGTTGTACGAAGAGCAAGCCCAGACATCTAGTCAAGAGAATGAAGCTACTGATGAGAAAGCTAGTTCTGATTCTGACGCCGTTGATGCAGATTTCGAGGAAGTAAAAGAAGAAGAGAAATCATAATTTATTTCTCTGTCTTCTTTTCTACTAAAGGCCCATAAATGTCTAAAAGGGACTATTACGATATATTGGGAGTTAATCGTAATGCCCAGGGAGACGAGTTAAAGAAGGCTTATCGTAAATTGGCAATGAAATATCATCCGGACAGAAATCCTGATGACACTTCTGCCTCTGAAAAGTTTAAAGAAGTCACCGAAGCTTATGAAATTTTATCTGACCCCTCCAAAAGAACAGCCTATAACCAATTTGGTCACCGAGGAGTAGAGTCCTCTGGTTTTGGGAGCGATAGATCTGCTACAGATGCATTCAATGATGTTTTTGGAGATATTTTTGGAGATATTTTTGGTGGAGGTGATCCCTTTTCCAGACAGAGGAGATCTAATCGAGGTTCTGATCTAGAATTTTCTTTAATAGTAGACTTGGAGAATGCTGTAAAGGGAACTACAGAAAAAATACGTATTCCAACTTTAGCTACCTGCGGTGACTGTAGTGGATCTGGAGCGGAGCCAGGAACTCAACCCTCTTCTTGTCCTTCTTGTAACGGAGCTGGACAAGTAAGAATGCAACAGGGTTTCTTTTCAATCTCTCAGACTTGCAGGCAGTGTGGAGGTTCAGGCAAAGTTATAACAAATCCTTGTAGGAAATGTCGTGGTAATGGCAGGGTGGAAAAAACTAAAACGCTCTCAGTAAAAATCCCTGCAGGAGTAGATACAGGAGACAGAATTAGACTTTCTGGTGAAGGTGAGGTAGGTCCAAGTGGTGGGCCCAGTGGCGATTTGTATGTTCAAATAAGAGTTCCTTCCCATGAAGTATTTGAGAGGGATGGCCAACATTTATACTGCGAGGCCCCAATCAGCTATGTGGATGCAGCACTAGGGTCAGAAATAGAGATCCCTACTCTGGATGGAAAAGTAAAAATAAAGATTCCAGAGGGAACTCAAACTGGAAAGCTATTTAGACTAAAGGGCAAGGGAGTAAAGAAAATAAGAAGTTCAGCAGTAGGAGATCTTATGTGTAGAGTGATAGTAGAAACCCCTCAAAAACTTGATTCTAAGCAGAAAAATTTATTAAGAGAATTAGGATCTTCCTTAAAAGACAAGAAAAATACACCTATGAGTTCGGCTTGGTTTAGTAAAGTTAAATCATTTTTTGATAATAAATAATATTGAAATGCTAAAAATTGCAATATCTGGTTCCTCGGGACGTATGGGAAAAGCCCTTATCAAAGCAGTTAATGAAAACGATAACTTTGTTCTATTAGCAGGAGCAACAAGAGAAGATAATAAACAAGTTGGAAAAGATTTAGGAGAAATAGCTGAAATAGGTCAAGTAGGTGCTCTTTTGTATTCAACCTTCGATAAATTTACCAATGCTGACGTAATCATAGACTTCTCAGAGCCAATCTTTAGCTTGAAAGCTATTGAATATTCAAAAAATAACAAAATTCCTATAGTTTTAGGAACCACCGGTTACAAAGAGGATGATTTAAGCTTTATTAAGGAAGCGGCTGGGATTATTCCTATAATTAAAGCTCCAAATACCAGTATAGGTATTGCCTTTTTAAGAAAGATTATAAATCTAACTTCAGATTCTCTTTCTTCTTTCGATAAGGTGGAAATTTTTGAGAAGCATCATAAAGATAAAAAAGACTCTCCTTCTGGAACAGCAATAGATCTAGCTGAATTCTTATCAAAGAGAACAAAAAGCAAAGAATCTGTTCCTATAGTAAGTGAACGAAGTGGGAATGATGTTGGAGAGCATAAAATAATTCTTTCTAGAAAACACGAACAAGTTGAGTTGAGCCACATTGCTAAGGATCGCTCTATTTATGCAGAAGGTGCACTTGTTGCTGCTCAATGGCTTAAATCAATGCCTAAAGGCCTTTACAGTATGTCAGATATTTATTCTTGAATTCAAAGAATTGTGGTATAAACGCACACCTTTTTAGAAATAGTTTGATTATTTTCTATTAAGAACGACACACGTGTAATTAGTCTACTTCTTGGGTGCTTTAAGGTTGCTCATCTTTAGTTAAGAGTAGTAAACACGGAGGAATAACCCAAGCGATTGATGATCGCTTATGAATTAGGAGAGCAAATGGCTCAAATATCTATAGAAGATATGCTTCAAGCAGGTGTCCACTTTGGACACCAAACAAAGTATTGGAATCCAAAAATGGACCCTTATATTTTTGGAGTTCGCAGTAAAATACATATTATCGATCTTCAACGTACAGTTGAACTTTTAAAACCTGCTTTGGTTTTTATAAAATCAGTAGCACAAAAAAATAACAAGATCCTTTTTGTTGCAACCAAACGTTCAGCTTCTAATGTTCTAAAGGAAGAGGCAGAAAGGTGTGGAATGCCTTATGTAAATGAAAGGTGGCTCGGTGGCATGCTTACTAATTACAAGACTATAAGATCTTCTATCAATAGACTTGAAAATCTTTTGAGACAAAAAGAAGATGGTACTTTTTCTAAATTAACTAAGAAAGAAGGTCTAAAGTTACAAAGAGAGATAAACAAGCTTCAAAAATCTATTGGGGGAGTTAGGGAAATGGGTGGTCTACCTGACGCTCTTTTTGTAATAGATGTAAAAAGAGAAGCTATAGCTATATCTGAAGCAAGTAAAATGGGCATACCTATAGTAGGAATAGTTGATACTAATAGCAGTCCTGAAGGAATCGACTATTTAGTTCCTGGAAATGATGATGCTATAAGGTCTATTACTTTATTTGCCAGAGCTGTTTCTGATGCTTGCTTAGAAGGTTTAGAACTTGCGACCGGTCTAAAACCAACAGTAGAAAGTAAGGGACCCACAATTATTAAGAAAGAAGAAAAAGGAGATACCCCTGAGAAGAATACCTCACCTGAAGAAACTACAGAAGAAAAGAAAGAGGAGTCTCCCGAAAAGGAAGATAAAAAAACTAAAGAGATGAAGAGCTCTAAGTAACCTAAGGAGAAACAAATGTCAGATATATCAGCCTCTCTTGTTAAAGAACTTAGAGAAAAAACTGGAATAGGAATAATGGACTGTAAGCGGGCTTTAGTAGAGACAAAGGGAGACATTACTTTGGCAATAGAAGGGTTAAGAAAATCCAGTGGCGTTAAGGCAAGTAAGAAAGCAGGAAGATCTACGGCTGATGGGATAATTGCAACATGTTCTGATGGGTCTAAGGGTTTCATGGTAGAAATAAATTGTGAAACCGACTTCGTAACGAAAGATGAATTATTTATTGAATTTACTGAAGATGTAATAGCTGCTCTTTCTTCTGGAAATTATAGGAATGTAGATGATTTAATGAAAGGAGATTTAGAAGATAAAAGAGAAAAACTAGTTCAAAAGTTAGGAGAAAATATAGTAGTAAGAAGAATTTCAAAGAACTATGATTCTTATGATAATTTAGGTTTGTACTTGCATTCAAACAAGAAGATAGCCTGTTTGGTTCATCTAGAAGGAGGAGACTCTGAAATTGCTAAAGACATAGCCATGCATGTTGCTGCTACTGACCCTCTAGCTATTTCTTCTAATGATATTCCAAAAGAGATTATAGACAAAGAAAAAGAGATATTTGAAGCAAATTCAGCCGAGACTGGTAAGCCTCAAGATATCATCAATAAAATGGTAGAGGGGAAGCTAAAGAAATATTTTGCAGAGGTGAGTTTGAATGATCAAGATTTTGTTAAAGAGTCAGGATTAAAAATAAGAACTCTATTGAAAAAGAATAAAGCAAAAGTGCTTGCCTTTGAAAGGTTTGAAGTAGGTGAGGGTGTAGAAATTGAAGAAACTGATTTCGTTACAGAAGTGATGTCACAAATAAAAAATATCTAGGTTCATGCTTAAGGAAATAATAGAAGATACTAAGAAAGGAATGGAAAAGAGCCTTAACTCTCTTGATATGACTTTTAAAAGGATAAGAACTGGAAGAGCTAGTCCCGCATTATTAGAGGATATTAAGGTAGATTACTACCAAACCCTCACGCCTCTAAACCAATTAGCAAGCATATCTGTAGAAGACGCTAAAACCTTAGCAATTGTGCCCTGGGAAAAGTCAGTTGTCCAAGATATAGAAAAAGCAATAATGGAATCTGAGTTAGGACTTAGCCCTGCCACATCAGGAAATACAGTTAGAGTTATTCTTCCTGATTTAACTGAAGAAACACGAAAAGAATTTATTAAGAAAGCTCGATCAGAAGCTGAGATTGCTAAGGTTTCTATAAGAAGTGTTAGAAGAGCTGGGAATTCTCAGTTGAAAGAGTTTCTTAAGGAGAAAGAAATTTCTGAAGATGAAGAGAGACAAGGCGAAGAAGAGATTCAAAAATTAACTGACTTTTTTGTAACTAAAACTGACGAAGCTTTAACAATCAAGGAAAGGGATCTGCTCGATTTCTAGTTTTTTGTCTAGTATCCATGCAACAAAAAAATAATAGTGATTCATTACCTTCTCATGTGGCCATCATTATGGATGGAAACAATAGATGGGCTAAAGCTCGTAACTTACCAGGAGTATCTGGACATCAACAAGGAGTTTTAAGAGCCAGAGAGGCTGTCGAGTTTGCCGTCGAAAAAAACCTTGAAACTTTAACTCTTTTCGCATTCAGTAGCGAAAATTGGGGACGCTCAGATGAAGAGATCAGTTTAATAATGAAACTACTTGCTCAAGCGCTAGAAGAACAAATACCAAGACTAATTGAAAATAAAGTTCAGCTTTCTTTCATTGGTGACTTACTTAAATTTGATGTCGATTTACAAAAAAGAATGAAAAAAGCGGAACGACTAACTCTGTGTCAGGATGAAAAAAAACTTGATTTGGTTATAGCTGCAAGTTATGGGGGTAGATGGGACATCGTTCAGGCAATAGAAAAGATAAAAGGGATAAAGGAAGAAGTTGAAATCAATGAAGAATTGGTTAGTTCTCTGACTTCTCTTGCTCCCTTTTCTGATCCTGATCTTTGTATTCGAACAGGTGGAGAATACAGAGTTAGTAATTTTTTATTATGGCACTTAGCTTATTCTGAACTATATTTCAGCGAGTTGTTTTGGCCAGATTTTGATAGTAACCAGTTTGAGCTAGCTTTAGACGAATATTCAAGACGTCAAAGGCGCTTCGGGGATCAGTCTAATTTTAGTGCTACTTGATAATGGATAAAACCAGATTTCTGAGCGGTATAACAATGGCATTTGTTATTGTTTTATCTTTTTTGTTTCTTCCACTAAAAATACTTACCCCTCTTATAAGTATTGTTATTAGTTTGTCAGCCTGGGAGTTTTTCAAATTAAGGTTCTCTTCAGAAATATCCGTGGTAATAAGTTTGATCTTATTTTTTTCTCTTATCTATTTAAGTTTTGGCACAGGTTTCAAATTGACTATTATTTCTGCTGGCCTTCTAGTATGGCTAATATTTGGATCTCTTATCTTAGGATTTCCTCATAATAAGAATATTCTACAGAATAAATACTTTTGGTTAATATCTGGCTTGTTCATTCACATTCCTTTTTGGACGTCAATTTTTTTAATAGCCAATTTTCAAGGAACTTTTTTAGAGCATTTAGGCTTAGGGCTATCTCCAAGATCTACACTCGTCTTCATGATCAGCTTGAGTGCTTTGATGGATACATTAGCTTATTTTGGAGGCAAAAGCTTTGGCAGGAAAAAGTTTCTTTCCAACATCAGCCCAAATAAAACTTTGGAAGGATTTCTGATTGCATTATTAGGGACTCCACTATTAGTTATGCCTTTTTTGGCTTTCTTCTATGAATACGATTTTATTAGGTTATTAATATTTGTATTGTTAGTTTCAATCTTTGCAGCTCTCGGAGATGCAACAGCTAGTCTTTTTAAAAGGGTAGCAGGTGTTAAGGATTCATCTAATCTTCTGCCCGGTCACGGAGGAATTCTAGATAGAATAGATAGCCATTTAGCAGCTGCCCCTTGTTTTGTCATACTGGCTTATTTGATGAAAAGTACTTAATGAAAAAGATTGCCATTTTAGGATCAACTGGATCAATTGGAGTTTCAACTCTAGAAGTAATTGAAGCAAATCCAGGTTTTTGTTCAGTTAATTTATTAGCGGCAGAATCTAATACGAATTCAATATTTGAACAATGTCAAAAATTCCATCCTCAATATGCTTATCTAAAACAAGATTCTTCGGCTAAGGAACTTAAGGATAAGTTAAGTTCAAAGAAACTTAACACTTTAGTAGTTAATCAAGATGATTTTCTAAAAATAATTTCTGGATCTGAAGTAGATGTTGTAGTTGCAGGAATTGTGGGAGTAGCAGGTTTAAAATCTGTTCATGCAGCTGTTTTAGCAGGAAAGAGGATATTGTTAGCCAACAAAGAGTCTTATGTAGTTGCTGGCGAGCTGTTAAATAATTTAGCTGATCTTAATAAGGCTAAAATTTTTCCTATAGACAGTGAACATAGTGCTATCCATCAATGTTTAGAAGGTAAAAAGGAAACTAATGATGATATTAAAAGACTTGTTCTGACTGGGTCAGGAGGTCCTTTTTTAAATAAGGACATAAAAGATTTTGTTTATATAACACCCGAAGAGGCTATCAATCATCCGGTTTGGTCTATGGGAAGAAAAATATCTGTGGATTCTGCAACAATGATGAATAAAGGGTTGGAAGTGATTGAAGCAAAATGGTTGTTTAAACTAGATCATAGAAAAATAGACATCTTGGTTCATCCAGAAGGAATAGTTCATTCTCTAGTAGAGTTTCAAGACGCCTCAGTAATTGCTCAAATGTCTGTCCCTGATATGAAGATTCCGATAGCTTACGGCTTGGGTTTTCCAAAGAGAATTAAATCTGGTGCAAGTAGTCTTCGACTAGATGAAATAGGCCAGTTAAATTTTTCTCGACCTGATTTAAAAAAATTTCCTAGCATTAACATTGCAAGAGAAGCTCTAATTTCAGGGGGAACAGCCTCCACACTATTAAACGCAGCTAATGAAGAAGCGGTTGGAGCCTTTCTAAACAATAAAATTAGCTTTATACAAATACCAGAAATTATTTCTTTTGTAATGGATACAATTCCAATAAAAACTGTCAAAACATTAGAGAGCATCTTTGAAGCTGATGCTTTGGGAAGAGAATCGGCCTTAAATCGTATGCATCAATTAAATAATTAAAATGCTTAACTTTTTTATAACATTGATTTCTATCATCACTCTGATAATTATTGTTATTGGTGTTCATGAGTTGGGACATTTCTTGGCAGCCAGGAAGTTTGGTGTTCATGTAATTAGATTCAAGATAGGTTTCGGTAAAACTTTATTAAGTAAATTTGATGAAAAAGGAACCGAATATTCTTTGGGTATTCTCCCTTTGGGAGGCTATGTTCAAATGCTAGGAGAAGAGAATCCTCTTCAGGGAACAGAAAGAGAAGAAGATTCTCAATCTAAACAAGTTTCTTATCCCGAAGTATCTTTAGGAGCCAGGGCAGTAATTACTGCGGCAGGTCCGATAGCTAATTTCTTGTTAGCAATTTTTATTTTCTTTCTAGTTTTTTTAGTTGGCACTAAAGAACTGGCTCCAGTTGTGGGATATGTTCACCAAGCAAGCTTAGCTGAACAGGTAGGCTTGGAGGTAGGGGATAGGATCTTATCTGTAGACAAAGAAGAAATTACTAGCTTAAGCGAACTCAATGACCTTCTTGTTTCCAGAATTGGAGAATCAGGCACAATACACATTAAATTTCTGAAAGAAAAGACGGGTAAAGAAAAAGCGGGTTCTGCCTACATACAAGATTGGTTAAATTCCGAACTAGATCAAAGCATTATTAGGAGTTTTGGTATAGAAAGATTCTCTACAGTAGAAGTATCAGAGGTGATCCCGGGGGGATCTGCTGAAAAGTCTGGGTTATTAAAAGGAGATAAAATTTTGGAGGTGGGCAAAACTTCTGTCCACAGCCTAACCCACTTCGTAGATGTAATATCTCAAATGCCAGAAACAAGCACTCTTTTTCTTATAAAAAGGGATCAAAACAATTTTGTTCATCCGATAACAATTGGATTTGATTTAAATGATTTAGGAGTTAAAAGAGGGTTGATTGGAGTAGGAATAAAAGAAAACTATGATGAAATACCAGAGATTATAGTTTTTAGTAAAAAAGGTCCTTTTGAAGCCATTTATCTTGCAACAGAAAAGACTTATAAAACTATTATTTTATTATTAGATTTCATTGGAAAGATGATCACAGGTTCAGTTTCCTCTGAAAATATAGGAGGTCCTATAGAGATAGGAAAAATAGCAGCTTTATCAGCTAAAGCAGGACTCTTACCTTTTATTTCCATGATTGCATTAATTAGCATTAACCTTGGCTTGATTAATTTACTACCTATTCCTATTCTGGATGGAGGCCAATTAGTACTAATTGCTATTGAAAAAATAAAAGGTTCTCCACTTTCGCAAGTTTTTATTGAATACACCTATAGAATAGGATTGTTACTTGTTATTAGCCTTATGTTATTTGCAGTTTTTAATGATATTTCAAGGATGGTTTAATGGTTAAAGCTCTTTTGCATACAAATCCTATTTTTTTAGTTCTTTTGTTACTAATTTGTTCAGCTCAACCAGTTCAGACTGAAGAAGAATCCTGGGTTGTTAGCGATATTAGAATAAGCGGTTTACAAAGAGTTTCTGCAGGTAGTGTATTTGCTGAAATGCCAATAACTGTTGGAGATAGAGTGGATACCCTTGGTTTACAGATTGTAGCTAAAACTTTATTTAAAACGGGTCAGTTTGATGATATTCAGATAGGAAGAGATGGAAACATTTTAATTATCAGTTTAGTTGAAAGACCTTCTATCTCGGCTATAGAAATAGATGGTAATAAAGCTTTAAAAACTGAAGACCTTATTAAAGGGTTAAAGGGAGCCGGGTTATCTGAAGGCCAAGTTTTTAAAAGATCTATACTTAGTGGTTTAGCTTTAGAAATTCAAAGACAATATATATCTCAAGGTAGGTACGGAGCTCTGGTAGATGTCAAGGTCAACCCAGAACCTAGGAATAGAGTCGAGATTGAAATACAAATTGAAGAAGGAGATGTCGCAACTATTGAAGGCATCAATGTTGTAGGCAATAAGACATTTACCGATGAAGAGCTTCTCAGGGATTTCGAATTAAGTACGGGGGGCTGGTTTTCTTTTTTCAGTAGTGATAACAAATATTCTAGAGAGAAATTAAAAGGAGATATAGAGAGTTTAACTTCATATTACAAAGATAGAGGGTATGTTGAATTTGTTTTATCAAGCTCTCAAGTGAGCATTACTCCCGATAAGACGTCAGTTTATATAACCTTAAATGTAGATGAAGGGCTGCCTTATAAAGTAAATAAAATAAGTTTAACCGGCGATATACCAGTTGATGAAGACCTATTGCGTTCCCTTGTTCTAATTAAAGAGGGAGAAATTTACTCCCAGTTTTTAATAACTGAAACCGAAGAACTTTTTACCAACATCTTAGGTAATGAAGGCTACAGTTTTGCAGAAGTTAAAGGTGTTCCTGATTTGGATCTTGAAACAGGAAAAGTTGATCTCACCTTCTACATTGACCCTCAACAAAGAACATATGTAAGAAGGATTATTTTTAAAGGGAATCAACGAACCCACGATGTTGTGTTAAGAAGAGAAATGAGGCAGATGGAAGGATCCTGGGCTTCCAACCGTTTAATAGAAAATTCTAAAATAAGACTTGAAAGGCTAGGTTTTTTTAAGGAAGTTGAGTCAGAGTCAAAACCAGTAGCAGGAATAAATGATCAGGTTGATATTGAGTTTACGGTTGAAGAAGAAGTTTCAGGAAGCATAGGAGGAAGTTTTGGTTATTCTTCTTGGGGCCTCATGCTGGGATTAAATTATTCTGAAAATAACGCATTTGGCACTGGAAAAAAAGTAAATTTGGGAATAAACGACAGTTCCTGGCGTAAAAGTTATTATTTAGATTATGGAGATCCTTATTACACCATTGATGGAGTGAGCAGAGGGTATAGTGTTTTCTTCAATGCATCTGATTATGGTCAATATAATATTGCCAGTTACACTTCTGATTCTTATGGAGCTGGCATTCAGTTTGGTTTACCCATAAGTGATATAGAAAGAATAGGTCTTAACTTAAGATACGAAAGCACATCAATAGATGTAGGCGCTATGTCTGCTTCTCAGATTCTATCTTTTACTGCCTCAGAAGGAACTGAATTTGAAGCTTTAAAGACACAAGTAATATGGTCTAGAATTACTCTCAACAGAGGTATTTTTCCAACTGCGGGTCAATCCCAATCTGTGGGCATAGAATTATCAGTTCCAGGGAGTTCAATCACTTATGCAAGGGCTACCTACAGACACAGGTATTATCGACCTATATTTGGGGGAAAATTTATTTTAGGCTTAAGAGGAGAAATAGGAGTTTTAGAAGCTTATGGAGACACAAAGGTTCCTCCTTTCTATGAACACTTTTATGCGGGAGGTATCACATCGGTAAGAGGTTTTAGAGCCAATACCTTAGGACCCAGGGCTACTCAATCTGAGTATATTCTGGATGCTGAAGGCAACCCATTGTTGGATTCAACCGGACAACAGATTTTTAATCCTTATTGGGGTTATTCCAGGAATGATGATAGATCCATAGGAGGGGTGTACTTAATTGAAGGAGGCTTTGATTTTATTTTTAGATTACCTTTCCTTGAAGACCAGAGGTCTGTAAGAACTTCATTTTTTATTGATGCAGGTAATGTTTTTGCACAAGATTGTGGGAATGAAGAAAACTGTAGTGAACTAGATCTTGGAGAATTAAGGTATTCTTATGGAATAGGATTAACTTGGATTACACAATTAGGACCTATGTCTTTAGCTCTTGCTGCAGTTGGGAACGAAGGTCCTTTAGATAGAACAGAAGGTTTCCAGTTTGAAATAGGTACACAATTTTAAAGATTAACTGGATACAGGTGCTGTTAAACCGTTAAACTGGCGCCCCACATGTAAGGATTTAAAGGTTATTTAGGAGAAATTATGAACTTTAACAAACGTATTTTGGTGTTATTACTAACAGCGGTAATCCCTTTTTCATTATTTGCCGAAGATACTTCAGAAGGGTCTATTGCAGTACAAGGGTCTATTGCAGTAATAGATGTGGAAGCCGCTATCTTAAGTACTGAAGCTTCAAAACAAGCTTTTGAAGAGCTTGCAACTAGCAAGGAATGGAAAGAGGTAGAAGAAGACCTTAAGCTAAAAATTAATGAAGCCAATGAGATCCAAGACAGGCTAAAGAAAGAAGGACCGACTTTGTCTGACGAGGAAAAACTTGATGCCCAGAAGCGACTAAATTCTTTAAGTAAAGATATTAATTTTCTTAATCAGAAAATAGCTACCATGAGAGACGAACTAGTAAGATTTCTTCAAAATGAGCAAGCTCCAAAATTTCAGAAAGTTGTTTCTGAGCTTATGAGAGCAAAGGGTATAAAAATACTTCTACATAGACAGTCTGTTCTCGGTTTTGATACAGGAGATCCTACTTTGAACTTAACTCCAGAAGTAGTAGAGCTACTAAACCAACAAGAAGAGTAATTTTATTTGGTTTCTCCAGAAAAAGGTATAACTCTAAGAGAGCTTGCTAAGAAATTAAATGCTGAGCTGTCTATGTCTGGGGATCCTGAAACATTTGTAGAAGGTTTAAACACTCTTTCCGCTGCTAGTCATAATGAAGTTAGTTTTTTTTCTCGAAAGAAATATCTCAAAGATTTAGAGAAAACTAAGGCGTGTGCAGTAATCATTGGAGAGGAACATAAAGGTCTAGCTCCCTGTCAGACTTTAGTAGGCGGAGATGCCTATCTTCTTTACGCAAATGCTACTCATATATTTAGGGAACTTAATGCAGAACCAGTCGCTAATGGGATTTCAGAATTGGCTGACATTTCTCCTTCAGCAAAAATTAGCTCATCTGCAACAATAGGTTCTTTTTGTAAGATCTCTGAGAATGTTGAGATAGGAAGTGAAGTAACAATAGGCAGTGGGGTGATTATAGGTAATTCGGTAAAGATAGAAGACAAAACACATGTTTACTCAAATGTTTCTATTTATCATTCAGTATCTATTGGTTCTAATTGTATTATTCATTCAGGAGCAGTTGTAGGCTCAGATGGGTTAGGATTCGCCAGAGATGGAGAAGATTGGGTAAAAATAGAACATTTAGGAAGCGTAATAATAGGCAATAATGTGGAGATAGGATCTAATTGTTCAATAGACAGAGGTTCCCTTGGAGACACTTGTCTTGACGATCAAGTAAAGCTCGATAACAAAGTTCACTTAGCCCACAATGTTTGCATTGGTAGAGCTACTGTTATTGCGGCAAATACTGCAATTGCAGGAAGCACAACAATTGGTAAAAACTGCACTATTTCAGGGGGTAGTGGCATCATAGACAATCTCAATATTACTGATTCTGTGCATATAACAGCCTTTTCTTTAGTAATTAAGTCAATTAACAAGCCTGGAACTTATACATCGGGTACCCCTCTAATGGAACACAGTTTGTGGAAGAGAAATGCAGTGGCTTTTAAAAGACTAAAAGATTTAATTAAAAAATAATAAATGAAAGAAGTTATAGATATAAAAGAAATTCAACAATATCTACCTCATAGATACCCTTTTTTATTGGTTGATAGAGTAGTTGAGTTAGAGTTAGGTAAATATATTAAGGCTTATAAAAATGTAACTATTAACGAACCTTTTTTTACGGGCCATTTTCCTGGAAAACAAGTCATGCCGGGAGTGTTAATTCTAGAAGCAATGGCACAAGCTTCAGGAATATTAGGTTTCAAAACCATGAACAAAAAACCCGAAGAAGGTTCGATCTATTATTTTGTGGGAGCTGATTCTCTCCGCTTCAAGAGACCAGCAGTTCCAGGGGATCAGATTTTTTTAGAATCGTATGTCATCACTGACAAGAAAGGAATCTGGAAGTTTAATTGTAATGCTAATGTAGAAGGTGAAGTGGTAGCGAAAGCAATCATTCTTTGTGCTGATAGACCTAAGTAAAATTATGCACCATCCTACTGCAATCATTGATCCTAAAGCAAAATTAGACGAAAAAGTTACTGTGGGTCCTTATTGTGTGATAGGACCTGATGTGAAAATAGGATCTGGAACTGTACTAGAATCTCATGTTATTTTAAAAGGCAATACCAGCCTCGGAAAGAAAAATCATTTGTTTCAGTTTTCAACTGTAGGAGATGGTAGCCCTGATAAAAAATACAAGGGGGAGCCAACAAAGTTAGTTATAGGAGATGAGAACCGGATAAGAGAGGGAGTTACCATTCATAGAGGTACCGTTCAAGAGAAAGGGGTGACTAAAATAGGAAATAGAAATCTTTTTCTGGCTTACTCCCATGTAGCACACGACTGTGAAATAGAAGATGACGTAGTTTTGACTAACCAAGCTGCTTTGGCAGGAGCCGTTAAGGTTGGAAGTGGTGCCATACTAGCCGGTTATGCAATTGTTCATCAGTTTTGTTCTATTGGGGCCCATAGTTTTTGCGCGATGGGCAGTACAGTTAACAAAGATATACCTGCTTATGTGAGAGTTAAAGGTAATCCAGCTAAACCTTATGGAATAAATACTGTCGGGATGAAAAGGTTGGGATATTCTTCGAGAGTTATAGAGGCACTTAGATCTGCTTATCGATCTACTTATAGAAAGAACCTAACAATAGAAGAAGCACTAAAAGAGATTAAGCCTCTAGAGATACAGTACAAGGAAGTCAAATTATTTAGCCAAACGATAAAAAAATCTACTCGTGGTATTGTCCGTTGATGTCCTCTAGCATCGACAATAAACAAAACAAAAATCCAAAAATAGCTTTAGTTGCTGGAGAACAATCTGGAGATCAACTTGGAGCTTCTCTCATAAAATATATAAAAGAAATCTTCCCCTTAGCAATCTTCATGGGTGTTGGGGGGGAGAAAATGAAAAAACAAGGGTTAAACTCTTTGTTTCCTATGGAAAAGCTATCCGTCATGGGAATTATCGAACCCTTGTTAAGAATATCCGAGCTATTATCTTTAAGAAAAAATTTAAAAGATTATCTTTCTGCACAGAATCCAGATATTTTTATCGGAATTGATTATCCAGATTTTAATTTATCTGTTTCTAAATACCTGAAGACTAAAGGTATAACTACAATTCAGTATGTTAGCCCTTCGGTGTGGGCTTGGAGAGAAGGAAGAATAAAAAGCATAGAGAAATCAGTAGATAGGGTCTTAACTTTATTCCCTTTTGAAAAAGAAGCTTATAAGAACTCTTCAGTAGAGGTTACTTTCGTAGGACACCCTTTAGCTCATAAGTTTTCTAAGGATCTTAATAAAGAAGACATAAGAAAGAAAAAATTCTCTGTAAATGAAGGAAAGATGATTGCTTTGTTACCAGGTAGTCGTAGATCTGAAATATCTAAAATGGGAGTTGTCCTATTAAAAACAGCTGAATTAATAAAAGACTATGATGATAACGCTAGGTTTTTTATGCCTTTTATTAATTTAAACCATAGAGAAATAATTCGTGGCCATGAGAATTATAGCTGGGTTAATTTCTCCGAAGGAAACTCACAGGAAGTATTAGCAGCATCTCACATAGGTATAGTAACTTCTGGAACAGCTTCTTTAGAAGCAGCCCTTTTAAGAACTCCCGTTGTGGTAGCTTACAAGACAAGCTGGTTAACTTACTCTTTAGTTAAACCTCTGTTAAAAATAAATCACTTTGCTTTGCCAAACCTTTTATCTGAAGAAGTTGTCTTGCCAGAATTAATTCAGAAAGAGGTTACAGCCACTAATCTCTTTGAGGCCTATAAAGATTTAGAAGGAAACAATTATCATAAGAGTTTAGAAGCTTTTGAGAAGATACATTCAAAATTAATGGCTAATGGCCCGGATACTGCAGCTAAGGTGATTGCTGAAATGCTTTGAATTTTCTGGCAGGAGTTGATGAAGTTGGCAGGGGGTCAATTGCAGGACCTGTTACAGCAGCGGCAGTAATATTACGAAATACAAATACAATTAATGGACTAAATGACTCAAAAGCTCTTTCTTCACATAAGAGACAAGAGCTGGACAGTCTTATTAAAGAAGAATCGATATCTTGGTATATAGCTTTTATATCCGCAACAAAGATAGACCAAATAAACATTCTCCAAGCTTCTTTGTTGGCAATGAAAAGAGCTGTTGAGGGACTTGACTTCGAACCTGATAAAGTACTAGTTGATGGCCTTTACAAGCCCGATTTATCTAACCCATCTGAGGCAATAGTAAAAGGAGATACTAAGCATGAAAGTATTATGGCTGCCTCTATAATAGCCAAGGTCGCAAGGGATAAACACATGATTAATTTGCATAAAAAATACCCTCATTATGGTTTTGTACACCACAAAGGTTATCCCACAAAATTTCACCTTAATGCGCTAGAATTGTACGGACCTTGTAAGGAACATCGAAAATCATTTAGACCCTTAAGAGATAAAATTTACTGACTATACATAGCATGACTCAGCAGCATTTTGTACACCTACATTTACATTCAGAATACTCTTTATCTGATGGCATTATTCGTATAGAAGACTTAGTGCAACTTTCTTCAGAATATAACTTCCCTGCCGTCGCTTTAACTGATTTATCTAATCTTTTTGGGCTTATTAAATTTTACCGACTAGCTAGAGAAAAAGGAGTCAAACCTATAGTGGGTTGCGAATTGCAGTTGGTTAAAGAAGCAGGAAGTTTATCCGCTCCCTTTGTTTTGTTGGTAAAGAATAAAAAAGGGTATACCAATTTAACCAAACTGGTATCCAAAGCATATATTGAGGGTCAGGAAAGCCAGGGTCCTTTTGTAAGAATTGAATGGTTAGAGGATTATTCAGAAGGATTAATTGCATTGTCGGGTGGTCAGAGAGGTCATATAGGACAAGCGCTTCTGCTAAAACAAAAAAAATTAGCTGAAAATAGAGTAGATTATTTTAAAAGTATTTTCGGAAAAGATTTTTTTATAGAAATCCAAAGAATTGGAAGAGAAGATGAAGAAGAATATAATTTTTCAGCTATAAAGTTAGCTCAAGAAAATGGTATAGGTATAGTTGCTACCAATGATGTGAGATTCCTCGCTCCTACTCCTATCGATATAGATCCAGATGATGAAAGCCCCTCCGATTTTGAAGTTCACGAAGCAAGGGTTTGTATTCAGAAAGGAGAAATTTTGAGTGATTCTTCAAGATCAAAAGAATATGTTGAGAGTCAATACTTTATCACCGGTGAAGAGATGATAGAAAAATTTTCTGACATTCCTGAGGCCATAGAAAATACATTATTAATATCTAAGAAATGTAATTTAGAACTAGAACTAGGCGAGTTCTACCTTCCCGAATTTGATGTGCCAGGAAAGAGCTCAACAAAGGACTATTTAAAAAAGAAGTCTAAAGAAGGGCTGGATAAAAGATTTGAAGAAATTAAAAAATCATCAAATTCTTATGTAATTGATAAAAAGAGTTATATAAAAAGGTTGGATTATGAGCTGGAGATGATTTGTAAATTAGGGTTTGAAGGTTACTTTCTTATAGTTGCTGACTTTGTAAACTGGGCTCAAAAAAAAGATATCCCTGTGGGTCCTGGGAGGGGTTCTGGAGCAGGTTCCATTACAGCTTATGCCTTAGGTATTACTGCAATAGATCCCATTAAGTACGATCTTTTATTTGAAAGATTTTTAAATCCTGACCGAGTAAGTAATCCTGACTTTGATATAGATTTTTGTATGGAAGGAAGAGACAAAGTTCTTGACTATGTTACTCAGAAATATGGCAAAGATTCAGTAGCTCAAATCAGTACAAGGGGAACCATGGCAGCCAGGGCAGTATTAAGAGACGTTGTAAGAGTTTTAGGGAAGCCATATGGGTTTGGGGACAGACTTGCCAAGGCTGTTCCAGATGTCTTGGGCATTACTCTGGAAGAAGCTTACAAAGCAAAGGAATTCAAAGAACTAATAGATTCAAGTGAAGAATGCAAAGAAGTGTTTAAGATGTCTCTCAAACTAGAAGGGCTTTCTAGGAGCGTTGGTACACATGCTGCTGGGGTAGTTATAGCTCCTACTGCTTTGACAGATTTCACTCCTCTGATAGTTGATCAAGAGAAAGGTACGGTAGCAACTCAATTTGATATGGGAGATGTAGAATCAGCTGGATTGGTTAAATTTGATTTTTTGGGTCTTAAAACCTTAACTGTAATTAATCAAACTTTAAAGCGAATAAACAAGGACAAGAAAGAAGATCTTATAGATATTAATAACATACCTCTTGAGGATAAGAAAACCTTCAAACTTCTGCAAAAAGGAGAAACAACTGGAGTATTTCAACTTGAATCAAGGGGAATGAAAGAATACTTAAAGAAATTAAAACCTAATGATTTTGAGGATATAGTTTGTATGAACGCACTCTATAGACCGGGTGCCCTTGGTATGGTGGATTCGTATATAGAAAGAAAGCATCAAAGAGAGGAGATTCCCCCTGGTCATGAATCGGTAAAGAAGGTCTTGAGTACTACGTATGGAGTAATTGTTTATCAAGAACAGGTTATGCAAATTGCTCAAGAACTTTCTGGGTTTACTTTAGGTCAGGCAGATATTCTTAGAAGAGCAATGGGAAAAAAGAAGAAAGATGAAATGGAGAAAATGAAGAAAGATTTCATTGATGGAGCGGTGAACAAAAAAGTAAACAAAAGGTACGCTGAAAATTTATTTGAACAAATAGAACAATTCGCAGGATATGGATTTAATAGATGTCATTCTGTTCCTTATGCCTTAATTGCTTATCAAACGGCTTGGCTGAAAGCTAACCATCCTTCAGAATTTATGGCATCTCTTCTTTCTTTAGAGCTAGATTCAACTGATAGAATTCAAATGTTCGTCGACGATTGTAGGTTCATAGGTCTAAATGTACTCAAACCTGATATTAACTCCAGTAGTTATGCATTTGAGGATAAGGATAAGAAAACAGTTCTATACGGATTAGGCGCTATAAAGGGAATTGGGGAATCCTTAGTCAAATCAATAACTACAGCCAGAGAAAAAGGGGCTTTTAAAGACTTATATGATTTTTGTTTAAGAATAGGAAGTAACAAGTTAAATAAAAGAATATTAACAACCCTCATAGGTTCAGGTGCTATGGATTCTTTTGGTAAAAGGAAAATGCTTTTTAATCTTATTGATCCTTTGTTAAAGAGGGTAGAACAGTCAACTGAAAGATCACAGAGTCATATAAAGGACTTTTTTGAAGATGAAGTAAGAGAAGAAAAGGGAATAATTACTCAAGATAAAGTCCAAGAACAAGATTTTGATATTCTTACGAATGAATGGAGCTCTTTAGGCTTCTATTTGGAATCTCATCCTATAGAAAATAAAAAAGAAGAAGTTAGAAGGATGTGTGGTTTGTATATATCAGAACTAGAAGAGGGAACGCATGTTCAGCGGGTTGCTGGTATGTTGATGCATTTAAATGTTCGCCAAGGAAGGCATGGAAGATACGCATTTGCTACTTTGGACGACTCCTCTGGAAGATTGGAAGTTTCTGTTTGGTCTGAGTCTTTTGATACCTACCGAAGCATACTGAGGAAGGGTCAAATTATAGTAATTGAAGGAGTGGTAGAGAAAGATGATTATTCCAGCGATAAGAAAAGTACTTCTTTTAAAATGGTCGCTGAGAAAATCTATTCTTTTGATCAAGCAAGAAAAGAGTTTATAAAGCACATCAAGCTTTCAGTTAATGCTGAGAAGACTGACTTAGATTCTCTCACCTCAGGATTAAAAGAACTTGCTTCAAAGGGACTGGGGGCCGGAAGTCCTATAGTTATTTCATATTCAGGAGATAAGGCCAAAGCAGAAATTGAGCTTCCAAAAGAACTTTCCATCAATTTGGATGATCACTCTCTAAAAGATTTAGAGATCTTGTGTGGTAAAGATAATGTAGAGTTAGTGTATTATGCCCGACCCTACGTGCATTAGTAAGCCGACATGCGTAATGATTATTTAGATTTTGAAGAGCCAATAGCTGCTTTGGAGAAAAAGATACAGGACCTGCAATCTTCCAAGGAAAGTGATAAAAATAATTTATCCGAAGAGATCTCAAAACTAAACAACTCAATTATAAAACTAACCGAACAAATTTATAACAATCTTGACATTTGGCAATGTGTTCAAGTAGCTAGACACCCTCAAAGACCTCACCTTTTAGATTTTGTAGAGAAGATCTGTTCTAATTTTGATGAATTACATGGAGATCGTCAATATGGTGATGACAGAGCTTTATTAGGAGGATTAGCGACCATTGGAGATCATCGTTTAGTTTTAATTGGACACGAGAAAGGGAGGACAACCGAAGACAAAATTAATCGTAATTTTGGAATGTCACAGCCTGAAGGGTACAGAAAGGCGGCAAGATTAATGAAGCTAGCAGAACGATTTAGTTTGCCTGTTGTTACTTTGGTTGATACTCCTGGGGCGTATCCTGGCATTGATAGTGAAGAAAGAGGTCAAAGCGAAGCTATAGCAAATAATTTAGGTCTCATGTCTTCACTTAAGACTCCAATTTTGGTCAATATCATTGGTGAAGGAGGATCTGGAGGTGCCTTAGCTATAGCTGTAGGAGATCACGTTACTATGATGGAGTATGCCACCTATTCTGTTGCTTCACCTGAAGCTTGCGCCTCTATAGTTTGGAGAGATGTAGAGAAAGCTTCTGAAGCAGCTGAAGCTATGCAGATGAATGCAGAAAGCATTTTAAAGTTAAACCTCATTGATGAAGTTATTGATGAACCTCTTGGTGGAGCACACAGGAACCCAGATCAAGCAGCACTTCTTCTAAAAAAATCCATAATAAAGAATTTAGAAAATCTTAAATCTCAATCAATCTCAGCTCTTTTAGATACAAGATATAAGAGGTTAATGTCTTATGGAAATAAATAGGAAATGTTTGATCCTGATTATTTTAAAGAAATTGATTTTACCAAGTACAAACGCATAGCTGTTGCTTACTCTGGAGGGGTAGATTCTTTAGTTCTCCTTCATGCATTTAGTTTGATCCCAGAATGTAAACAAAAACTATTTGCATTACATGTAAATCATGGATTAAGTCAAAATAGCTCAACTTGGCAGAATCATTGTGAACAAATATGTGCATCTTTGGGAGTAAATTTTGTTGTATTAGAAATTGAATTTAGTCAGAAAAAAGGAGTGAGTGAAAATGACATGAGGGAAGCTCGTTATAAAGCTTTACTGTCATGGACTAAAAAAGAAGACGTTCTCTGCACTGGTCATCACAAAGATGATCATGTTGAAACTATTTTTTTTAGATTAATGAGAGGAACTGGGATTAAAGGATTATCTGGAATAGAACAATTCTCTCAAATGAGTGGAATCAATTTAGTTAGGCCTTTAATTAATTATCCAAAAAAAGATCTTCAAGATTATGCCAGATTAAATGAACTTAATTGGATTGAAGATGAATCTAACCAAGATCTATCTATTTCTAGAAATTTTATTAGAAAAAAGATTCTCCCCTCCTTGGAGAATAAAAATTGGCCTAGTTATTTAAAATCTTTATCTTATTTATCCAAAAAGGCTAAAGAAGCTAACGAAATTCTAGAAGAGGTGGCTGATCTTGATATAAACCTGTGCTCAACCGATTCTCTGAATAGGTTGTCTATTTTAAAAATTAAAGATTTGAGTAAAGCACGAGGGTTAAATCTACTTTTTAGATGGTTAAGCCTAAAAACAGATTTAAGTATTTCTTCTAATCTTATTGAGGAAGTTTATAAAAATATTATTTTTGCAAAAGAAAGTTCAGACCCAGCAGTTTCTTTTGGCAAACCAGGAAAAAATGGCTCATTTCAATTAAGAAGATTTAATGGAATATTGCACCACTTTCCATTTGTAGAAACTAACTCATTAAATGGAAATAAAAAATGGAGTTGGAATCTCCAAACCCCCTTAATACTTCCTACAGGAACACTTTCAACGAAACCTAGTTCAGGAAGGGGACTATCGTCAGAGTTGAGTCAGAAAGGCATATTTATAAAAGCACGAACAGGCGGTGAAAGATGTAAGCCTCAAGGTAGATCAAAATCGCAAAAATTAAAAAAACTTTTACAGGAATACCAAGTTCCACCCTGGGCTAGAGATAGACTTCCTTTGGTTTATATAGATAACGAATTAGCTGCAGTTTCTGATCTTTGGGTATGTGAAGGATTTATCGCAAAGAAGAATGAAAAAGGACTGGTACTAAATTGGTCAGATAATTTAGACAATATTTAGAAGTTTTCTTTTGAGAAATTTTTAACTTTGTGGATCCGTTTCTAAATTTTGTTGTTCTAGCTCTTTTCTTAACTCAACATGTTTTTCTTTGGTTAGAGGATAAAACCAAGTAAGGAAAAGTGCTGGTAGAAAGAAGGCAGCACAGCCTATACAATAAAAGAACCTTAATGCCAGCATTTCTGTCTCACCGTTTTCGGCCCCAGGTATAAAGCCGAAGAAATCTACTAATCTTATTGCAGCCCAAACAGCCAACATGGCGGAAATTTTTGCAATCATCCCGTTTAATGCAAAGAAAGTACCTGCCCTTCTACCTCCTGTCTTTAAAGAATCTATATCAACGACATCAGCTAACATAGAAGCAGGTAAAAACTGCAATCCCCCAAAACAAGCTCCTTTTAAAAGGAATAAAATATGAAATTGAGTTTTATCACCAAATTCCAAAAAGAAGCATAAGAAGCTCACTGTTCCTGTTCCCACTAAAGTGATACAGAAAGCTTTATGCTTTCCAATAGCTTTTCCTAACCAGAGCCAAAAAGGAATGGCAATAAAGCCTGCTATAAAATACCTTGCGTAAGATGCGCCTACTGTTTCTATGCCTATTACATCTCTTACGAACCAAAGCGACAGAGTATTTCTGAATGATTCACCAGCTATAACAAGAAAAATTATTGCTAAAATTCTCACCAGAAGAGGATTCTCTCTGGCATATCTAAGTCCTTCCATGAGTGGAATTTTCTTTTTAACTTCTGGCATTGGATCTGGTACTTTCCAAATGGCTAAAGCAGCAAAAATTGGTAAAAGAAGAATAATCCCTAAGCCCATGTACCTTAGAATTTCTCTCATCTGATTAGTAGTTGAGAAGTCTTGAAATAGAAAAATAGCTGATAAAGTCCGAGCGAAGCCTTCTCTTAAAGATATGCCTTCCCCAGATACTTCTACCCCGAGAGGAATTAAAGCTGAAATGAGCAATCCAATTAAGGTAAATGCCTCTCTTCCACTGACAATGCGAGACCTTTGATGGTATTCAGATGAAATCTCTGCACCCCAGGCCCCATAAGGAATTCCTATGGCAGTTGAACCTAAATACATCAACATCATCCATACAAGAAAATAAGTAACTGTTACGTCTTCTCCAGGATTGAAGAGTCTATATATGGAAAACATCATTAGGGGAACACCTAAGATTATCCAGGGCTTCCTTCTACCAATTTTTGTTTTTGTAGTGTCTCCCCATTGCCCTATCAAAGGGTCAGTAATAACGTCGGTAAATCTAGCTATTAATAACAAGTTTGCAAGCATGGCAAGTTGAAATTTAGTAACTTCAGAATAGAAAGGAATTATCCAAATAGCTATTGGGTATCCAATCATAGCCAATGGTGCTCCAAGTCCACCATAAGCCATAATTTTCCCCCTGCTAACTGATAATATAGAAGCCATCCTTTGTCTCTTAGATAGAAGGTCAGGCTATATGGAAAACTAGAATTTAGCTAGAGGTGATTTTATTTAAACCGCTTATCACAGAAAGTAAACCAGCAATTACTGTATTGGCATGCATGCCTACTCCCCAAGAAGATTTACCTTCATTTTGAACTTCAATGTATGCAACTGCTTTGGCATCCGAACCTGTACTTATTGCATGTTGATGATAGTCTAAAACTTTTACAGACAAATCCAGGTCTTGTTTGAGAGCATTTATAAATGCATCTATAGGACCATTCCCAAACCCCTTAATTGTATGTTCTTTGTTGTCTTTTAGTAATTTCAGCTTTATGGAATCTTCTTGAGCTTTTTCTTTAGATGAAGATTCAATGTGATGCTCTATAAAGTCAAAGGTACCATTTGTTTTAAAATAAGTTTCCTGAAAGGCTTCCCAAATTTCTAAACGCGATATTTCTTTACCAGTTTCATCGGCTATTTTTTGAATGATTTGACTAAATTCTATTTGTAACCTTCTGGGCATACTTAAACCATGGTCACGTTCTAAGAGGTAAGCTACACCTCCTTTACCAGATTGGCTGTTTACTCTCACAAGCTCCTCATAAGTCCTCCCAACGTCTGAAGGGTCGATGGGTAAATATGGCACTTCCCATAAAGGATTGTTGGTTTCCTTCATTGCGTCAAAACCCTTTTTGATTGCATCTTGGTGAGAACCAGAAAAAGCAGTGAATGCAAGATCTCCTGCATAAGGGTGTCTAGGATGTATCGGAAGTTGATTGCAATATTCAACTTCTCTCATGATGGGATTTATGTCTGAAAAATCTAAGTGGGGATCAATACCTTGCGTTAGCAGATTTAAAGCTAGAGAAACTAAATCAACATTTCCAGTTCTTTCTCCATTTCCGAATAATGTACCTTCTATTCTGTCTGCTCCTGCCATGACGCCTAATTCTGTAGCTGCTACAGCTGACCCCCTGTCGTTATGTGGATGAAGACTTACAATTACATTTTCTCTGTTCTCTAGATTTCTGCACATCCACTCAATTTGATCCGCATAAATATTAGGCGTTGCAAGTTCAACTGTAGCTGGAAGATTAATAATGGATTTTTGTTTTTCGGTTGGTTTCCATATCTCATTAACTGCATTGCAAACTTCAACAGCATAAGGAAGTTCCGTTCCGGTGAAGCTTTCTGGACTATATTCAAAACGCCAATTAGTTTCAGGCTGATTTCGGGAATTTTCCAATACCCACTTGGCTCCATCTTCCGCAATCTTTCTAATGCCTTTCTTATCACTCTTAAAAACAACTCTTCTTTGGACAGTTGATGTTGAGTTATAGACATGAAGGATTGCGTTTTTAGCTCCTCTTAAAGATTCAAAAGTCCTATTAATCTGTTCTTTTCTTGATTGTGTTAAAACTTGTATAGTGACATCATCTGGTATCAAGTCTTCAAGAATGATCTTCCTAATGAAATCAAAATCGGTTTGTGATGCTGCTGGAAAACCTACTTCGATTTCCTTAAATCCTATATCCAGTAAAAGCTTAAACATTCTTAACTTCTTTTCTTCGCCCATAGGCTCTATCAGGGCTTGATTTCCATCCCTTAAGTCAACGCTGCACCATACAGGAGCTTTAGAGATTACATTACTAGGCCAAGTTCTGTCTTCTAACTTTATTAGGGTAAAAGGTCGATACTTTGAAATAGCTTTGTTTATTATTTTCTTCATTTTTAACTAAGTTTACTGAAAATAATCTCTTTGAGAATGGTATCTTCAGTCTAATTAGAGATATTATTAGATCTAAATTTATAGAGATGAACCCGGTTTACTCTGAATTACAGAGACCGGGCTAATAAGTCGAATGCTTAAAATGTTCAATATCACCAAAAACATGGTTGCGCAGCATATCTACGCAAGCTAGAAGGGTCAAGCTAAGTAATTTAAAATTAGTTTAAGATTGTTTTTTATGAGTGAATCAGGTTTACAAAAATTACAAAGATTAGGCTACCAATTTTGGTCACCAAAATCAGTAAATAAGGAAGCTCTTAATAGTAAAGAGACAGAAGTTTTTTTCCTTTTAGGCAAGAAGATCCTAATTACAGGTGATTTAAATGAATTTAATAAGTATTTTAGGTTTGTTCCTTCTATAAGTAGAGTTTTGGGGATGGCTGATCTGGATATAAAGGAAATAAGTAAAACCGAAGCTTTAGAGAAGGAATATAGTTTAATAATAGATTTCGTTCAGGATTTATCTTTTAAAAGTAAAAAAACTCTTAAATTTGACTCTCTGAAACTACTCTTAAATGACGCAAAACTTAAAAAAGATCTTTTTAGTGAGCTAAAGGAGTTATCTTAAAGAAATGATTCAAATTCTCGACACAAATTACAGGTATATGACTGAGAATGATATAGAAGTCACCAGAGAAATAGAGGTAAAAGCTAACCCAGTGCCGTGGACAGAAAAAAACTTTACTGATTGCTTAAGTAATGATTATTATTGTTTAATTCAAGAAGTAAACAAAGAGGTTTCTGGTTTTGCTATTCAGACTACTTCTTTAAAAAAAACCCACCTTCTTAATATAGGAATAAGAGAAAAATTTAGAAAGAAGGGATTAGGCCAGGATTTATTAAATCAGATTGTTTCTACCTCAAAAGAAATGGGCAGCAAAAAAATTTTCTTGGAAGTAAGAACATCTAATAAGGAAGCAATAGAACTTTACAATAAATCAGGATTTAAAAAACTTTCTTTAAAGAAGAACTATTATAGGCTACCTGATGGCAGAGAAGACGCACTGGTCATGGTAAAGAAATTAAGAAAAGCTTGGCGATTCTTCTAGAATTTATTTTTCCAACAAACCCAATATTTCTGAAGATATCTCTTCGGGAGTTGTTTTTGAAGAAAACCTTTTTACCGGCTCTCCTTTACGGTTAATCAAGAATTTTGTGAAATTCCATTTGATCGCTTTAGTTCCTAACAAACCTGGTTTATCTGAAGTAAGAAACTTAAAGAGAGGATGCGCAGAAGGTCCGTTTACTTCAATTTTTGAGAATAAAGGAAAAGTTACATCATAGTTAATATTGCAAAACTCTACTATTTCTTGATCTGTACCCGGTTCTTGACCACCAAATTGGTTACAGGGAAATCCTAGTATTTCAAATCCTTGGATTGAATATTTCTTATACAGCTCCTGCAGTCCTTTATATTGGGGAGTAAAGCCACATTTGCTAGCTGTATTCACTATTAAAAGGACCTTACCTGAATAGTCTGAAAGATTTATCTCTTCATCATTTACATCTTTGCAAGCAAAATTAAAAATATTTTTTATTTCAACCATGACTTTCTTAAATTAACTATGGCTATTATAGTTTTATTCTTTTTATTAGTGGAAAAAGCTTCAGGAGGAAAATATGGAATATAGAAAGTTGGGAGACTCTGACCTAGAAGTTAGCCATATTTGTTTAGGAACAATGACTTGGGGACAACAAAACTCAGAAGAAGAAGGACATGAACAAATGGATTATGCTTTAGAAAGGGGAATTAATTTTTTTGACACTGCTGAAATGTACTCAATACCTCCAAGGGCTGAAACTCAAGGAAGTACTGAGAAGATCATAGGCAGTTGGTTCAAGAAGAGTTCAAATAGGGAAAAAATAATTTTAGCATCTAAAGTTGCAGGAAGGGGAAGGATGAATTGGATCAGAGGAGCTGAAACAAAACTTGATCGAGAAAACATAGAAAAAGCCGTTGAGGATAGCTTGATAAGACTCCAGACAGACTACATTGATTTATATCAGCTACATTGGCCTGATCGTCCTATTAATCTCTTTGGTGGGGGTTTGGGTTATAAACACATCGAAGCTGAAACAGTGGCTATCTCCGAAACTTTAGAGATTCTTAATGATCTAGTTAAAAGTGGAAAAATTAGATATATAGGTCTCTCAAATGAAACTCCATGGGGGTTATCTGAATTTCTTAAATCTTCTGAACTTAATAACCTACCAAAAATTGTTTCAGTCCAGAACGCTTACAATCTTCTAAACAGAACCTACGAACAAGGGTTTTCCGAATTTTTTTATAGATCTTCTGTAGGCCTTTTAGCTTACTCCCCGCTTGCCCAAGGCTATCTAACTGGAAAGTACTTAGACGGTGCTAGGCCTGAGGGAGCTAGAACGACTCTGTTTGAAAGAGGATTAAGATATGAAACTGCTCATGCTGAAGAGGCAATTAGAGCGTACGTAGATTATGCTAACGAAAGAGGAATGGATCCTGCCGTATTTGCTCATGCTTTTGTTAACTCAAGAGAATTTGTAACTTCAAATATCATAGGTGCTACTAACATGGAACAGCTCAAATTAGCTATTGATAGCCATGTAGTAAAGTTAGATGACGAAGATTTAGTAAAAATTGAAGAGATACATTATCGATCTCCGAACCCTTGTCCTTAATTTAGATGTATGCGGTTAAAATTAAAATGGAGATGGAAAAATTTTGAAGTGCTTTCAAAAGAAGAGTAATACGAAATTATGCATATCAGACAAGGAATTTTCTCTGTTGGACAAGAGACTTGGTATCAGGATGCTGATGACTGTGATAAAAATTCCATACATTTTCTGGGGACATTTGAAAATAAAGATTTAGCTGCTTATTTAAGGGTAATAGAACCAGGCATAAAGCATGAAGAGGCTTCCATAGGAAGGGTTTCTGTTTTGAAAGAGTATAGAAGGAAGGGTTTAGGAAAAGATTTATTAAAGAAAGCTGTAGAAAAGTGTTTATCTTTCTATCCCACAAATGGAATAAAGCTTTCAGCTCAACTCTATTTGGAAAATTTCTATTTTCAGAAAGGCTTTATTAGGGAGATCCTTTCGAAGAAGATAGATCGCCTCATATTGAAATGAAATATAACAAATGAGTAAAGAGAGACTTATAAACATGCTTCTAGTCGCAGGGGTACTAATTGGTATTTCTATAGCTATTTTTTCATCCATAAAAGAAACAAATTTTGATAGTGATAGAGAATGGGTTGCAAGAGTAGGAGATGCTGAAATTAGCAGAGCAAAATATTTATTGCAATTAGAAGGCCTGAATGCCGATAAAAGAGTTCCTTTGAAAGAGGATGACAAAGCTTTTGTGCTAGAGAGAATGATTGAAGAAGAACTACTTATCCAAAGAGCAAAAGATTTAGGCATGTTTTCAACTAATACGATGATAAGAGGAACTATTGTTCAACAAATGATCAACATGATTATTTCTGAAAATTCTCTAGATGTGATATCCACTTCTGATTTAAAGGATTTCTATGAAAAAAATAAAGGTTTCTTTACAAACGCAGATAGATTGAGGCTGAAGCAGATTTATTTTTCGAATGAAAAAGAAGGCTCCTTGGAAAGGTCCCAACAGGTGTATAACGAACTTCTAGAAGGAAAAGATATAGATAATTTAAAGATTCAAGGAAATAAAACCGCTTTAGAGATTCCAGATACTTTGATGAGCCTAGCTAAAGTCAGAGAATATATTGGACCTTCTTTAATGCAGATAGCCAAAGAACTGAAGCCATTGCAATTTACTTCTCCTAAGAAGGTTATAGGAGGTTATAAGATTATTTATTTGGTAGATAGAAGAGATGCTCTTCCCCCAGATTTTAATGAAATTAAAGATAGAGTTAAGTCTGAATACAAAAAAAGAAGAGATGATCAGGCCTTAAGAGACTATTTAGATAAATTAAAGAATTGGTATGAAGTTGAACGTCATTCTAAAATCTAGAATTCTATTTACTTTAAGGATTTTGGTTTTACTTCTAATTTCTTCTTCCCTTAATTTATCCGCACATCAAAGAAGTGAGTCCTACTCTAAGTGGGTTATCGATAAAGAAGGAGATAATTATTCTGTAAGTGTTAGTTTTACTATCAGACTCTCAAATTTAAATAAACTAGAAGGACCATTAATAAGAGGATGGGAGGACAGAATTTCTAGTTATATCATTTCTTCATTTACAACTGACTCTAATTGCACTCGGAAAGATGAGCCTAGAATAGTTACTTCTAGAGAAGATGACATTGTAAAAATCTCATGGTTATTTTCATGTAAATCTAATATCCAAGAGATTCAAAATAATGTTTTCTTCGATAAAGACCCAACTCATACTCATATTGCTAGACTGGTTTCTGAAGGTGGTTTATCGGCCGAAAAATTATTTACCAGTCAGACCAGAAATTGGAAGATCGAGAATGATTTGTTATCTAAGAAAAATTCTGAAAGCTCATCATTTAAAGACTATATTTCCTTAGGGATAAAGCACATCTCAACAGGTTATGACCATCTAGCATTTCTTTTCGGTTTACTTCTTCTGAATCAAAGATTTAAAAGTTTACTTTTAGCTATAACAGGCTTTACTCTGGGTCATAGCCTTACTTTGAGCTTGGCAGCTCTTAATTACGTCAGGCCTGTAAGCGGCTTTATTGAAGCTCTAATTGGATTTACTATAGCCTTAGTTGGTTTTGAATTTCTAGTGAGGCAAAGTCGACAAAGCTCAACCTACATTAAACCTTTATTTTATTTTCTGCTGTTATTCTTTCTTCTTTATTTCTTCTTTACAGATGGAAGATATATTTTAGGTCTCTCAGGTTTATTCTTATTTACTATTTGTTACTTAACATTAGCTTCCAAAAATTTTTCAAATCTTTTCTCGTTGTTTATAGCCTCTATTTTTGGTTTGATTCATGGATTTGGCTTTGGAGGCTTCCTGTTCGAAATAGGATTTTCAGAAGATAATTTCTTAAAAACTCTTTTTGGATTTAATCTTGGGGTCGAAATAGGGCAGTTTTTAGCTATCAGTCTATTTGCAATAATTGGTTTGATAATTAATAAGTTGAATTCTAGAAATCAAGAATATATTAAGTTCTACATCAATCCTATTTTGGCTACTTTGTTAGTCGCCCTGGGAACTCATTGGTTTTTAGATCGAATCATTTAGATTCAAATAATTCTAATGTTTTCTGCTTGTGGTCCTTTTTCTGTATCTTCAACTGTAAACCTAACTCTAGTATTCTCTCTCAACTTCCTTCTGTCTTCTGATTTAACGGATCTTAGATGAACAAATAGATCTCCCCCTTTGTCCCTGATTAAAAATCCGTAACCTTTACTTGGATCAAACCATTTAATTCTTCCAGTTTCGCTTTGAAATGCTCTTTTTATTTTTCTTCCATATACAAAACTTAAAATAGAAAAGAATCCCAAACTCCAAAAAATTAGAAAATTTGTCCAAAGATAAATATTTTCCCGTAATACAAGGAGTAAAAAGGTGTAAATTGCTGCAAAAATTGCACTTGTAAATAATGATCTAAGAATCATTTAGGCCTCCAAAAATAATTATAGTTTATCTGGTGGATTTGTACTGAAACAATCAGAAGAGTTTTTGTATTTCTTCTATTTGAATGCTGAGTAGATTAAGTTGTTTAGAAACTTCTTTGAATCTGTTTTTCTGTTCCTTAATAAGATTAGCAGGAGCATTTCTAGAAAATTTCTTATTATTTAGCTGTCTTGAGATAAATTCATTCTCTTTAGTAAGTTTGGATTTATTTTTCTCTAGCCTCATCTTTTCCTTTTTGGGTTGAATGAGACCTTCTAGAGGTAACAAGACTTTTAAATTCTTATGGAAGTTAATAGCAGAAGGAGGAGTTTCTTTTCCTGTTGCAACCCAATTGATAGAACTAAGGCCTGATAATTCTGAAATTAGATATTCAAATTCTTTTATTCTTTCTTTATCAATCTTATTTCCTTTTTGTAGTAAAGCAGAAATCTTCAAAGAAGGTTTAATTTTCATTTCTCCCCTAATATGTCTAATCCCTGAAACGATTTCTTTTACCCATTCAATACTTTTTTCTTCCTTTGATTCTTTTAGATCTTCTGTGTCAGGGTATTCACTGATCATAATGCTGGCATTGTCATTTCCATGGATAGGTTTGAACTGTTGCCATATCTCTTCGGTAATAAATGGAATTATTGGATGGGCAAGCCTTAAGGATTGCTCTAAGACCATAACTAAAGATTTAAGAATAGCTTTTTTGTCCGAGACTTTATAACTTGAACTTGCTAGTCTTATTTTGCATATTTCTATATACCAATCACAGAACTCGTTCCAAAAGAATTCATATATCGTCTGAGTGACTAGATCAAACCTATATTCTTCAAATGCTGCATTTACTTTTACAGTGGCTTTATTGAATTTATCTTGTATCCACAAATCAGGACTTTCTTTAGATTCTTCAGGCCCTACACCTCCATGTTTAGATAATTGTAAATCTATAAATCTTGCTGCATTCCAAATCTTATTACAGAAGCTTCTATAACCTTCTACTCGCTTCATATCAAAATTTACATCCCTAGACCCAGAAGCCAGAGAGCAGAAGGTTAGTCTTAATGCATCTGTTCCATATGCCTGAATCCCTTCTGGGAATTCTTTAATAGTTTGTTTTTCTATTCTCTGTTTCATTTTAGGTTGCATAAGACCGTCAGTTCTTTTGTCTATGAGAGTTTTTAAGCTTACTCCCTCTATTATGTCTAAAGGATCTACCGTATTTCCTCTTGATTTAGACATCTTTTGACCTTCAGAATCTTTTACCAGACCGTGAATAAATATTTTTTTAAAGGGCACTTCAGATATGAAATGGGTTGTCATCATTATCATTCTGGCAACCCAGAAAGGAATAATGTCAAATCCAGTAACTAAAACATCTGTCGGATGATATTTTTTAAGTAAGTTATCCTCAGAAGGCCATCCCAAGGTGGAAAAAGTCCATAATGCTGAAGAAAACCAAGTATCAAGTACATCTTCCTCTTGTGTTATCTTTTTTTCAGAAGAAAGATTGTATTTCTTTCTTACTCTTTCTTCATTTTCACCAACAAAGATATTTCCTTCCTCATCAAACCAAGCAGGAATTCTGTGTCCCCACCATAGTTGCCTGCTTATGCACCAATCTTGAATATCACTCATCCAGGCGAAGAATGTGTTCTCCCAATTTTTAGGTACAAATTGAGTTTGACCACTTTCTACAGCCTTAACAGCTACTTTAGACATTTTCTTTACGTCTAAAAACCACTGATAGGTTAAAAGTGGTTCAAGAATAGAATTACTCCTATCTCCCCTTGGAACTATGACCTTGTAGGAATCTGTTTTTTCTAAAAGTTTTAGGTTTTCCATTTCTTTAATAACCTTTTTTCTAACATCTTTTAATTGTAAGCCTCTATAAGGTGGAGGAACTTCGTCATTAAGAGTGCCATCTAAATTAAGAATATTTAAGGAAGGAAGTTTGTGTCTTTTACCTATTTCGAAATCATTAAAATCATGAGCAGGAGTAATTTTGACGCATCCTGTTCCAAATTTAGGATCAACGAAACTATCTCCAATTACAGGTATCTCTCTATTACAAATAGGAAGTAATACCTTGCCTCCTATCAAATGATTTAATCTTTCATCTTTAGGATTTACGGCAACCCCAGTATCTCCCAACATTGTCTCTGGTCTAGTTGTAGCTATGGTTAAATGCTTTCCACCAACTATGGGGTATTTAAAATACCAAAGATTGCCGGTAACTTCTTCGTTCGAAACTTCTAAATCTGATAGTGCTGTTTGAAGAACAGTATCCCAATTAACTAGTCTTTCTCCTCTGTATATCAAACCTTGATCATAAAGTTGGATAAAAACCTCTTGAACAGCTCTATTCATTTCAGGGCTCATAGTGAAAGCCTCTCTAGACCAATCCACAGAGGCTCCTAATCTTCTAAGCTGGTTAGTTATCTTATTTCCTGATTTATTCTTCCACTCCCATACCTTATTAACAAACTCCTCCCTACCCAGACTTTCTCTGTTAAGTCCTTCTTTTTCTAGTTCTCTTTCAACTACCATTTGAGTAGCAATGCCCGCATGATCAGTTCCAACCTGCCATAAGGCATCATATCCAGACATTCTTTTATGTCTTATTAGGGCGTCCATTAGGGTATTTTGGAATCCGTGCCCCATATGAAGGGCACCTGTCACATTAGGAGGAGGTATCATAATACAGAAGGGCTTAGAATCATTTTCTGGATTAGCATTGAAATAGTTTGAAGATTCCCAATCTTCATACCATTTTTGTTCTATATCACTAGGATTAAAAACTTTGTTCACTCTTCTAATTTTTTAGAAAACTAGGGTCAAGACCCATTGATTTACATTCTTTCCAAGTAATAGCAGCCCTTTCTCTTAGTGAAGAATGATCTTCAATCACTAATTGATAATAGAAAAGATATTCGGAGATTTGATTGGGTAAATCAGGGTTTAAATTCACTAATAATTTGCCATCTTTAGTGCAAAAATTACTACCAGGGTAACCTATTTCAACAAAAATATTCTGGTCCCTTTTATGGGTCAAATTATGAGGAATAAGAGCATCCTCAGGATAGATCCATAATAACTCATTAAGTTCTTCAGCTTCATTAGCTGATTCACAGCGGATATCTATATTTCTAACATCAGGAAAATTTATATCCTTTAAAAAGATTTTTGCAGTTAATTCACAAGTATATTTTAAAGCCTCTTCATGAGTGGAACCTGCTGACAGGAATGTTGTTTCAAGCATTTATTCTTGATTAAGATTGATCCAGAAGGTAGTGACTCAATAGCGGGACTGGTCTTCCTGAAGCACCTTTAGCTGCTCCAGATATGTGAGCAGTTCCAGCTACATCTAAATGAGCCCAACTATAGTCTTCAGTGAATTTAGATAAGAAGCAGGCAGCTGTGATAGTTCCTGCTCTTCCACCAATATTAGCGATATCAGCAAAATTACTATTTAGATCTTTCTTGTATACATCCCAAATAGGTAATTGCCAAGCTCTGTCAGTAGAAGTAGTTCCAGCCTTAAGAAGTTTTTGAGCAAGTCTATCATCATTACTCATAAGTCCAGATGTAGAATGACCTAGTGCTACGATACAAGCCCCAGTTAAGGTTGCTATATCAACCACAGATTGAGGATTGAATTTCTTAGCATAAGTTAGTGCATCTGCTAATACTAATCTTCCTTCAGCGTCTGTATTCAAGATTTCTACAGTAAGGCCAGACATAGTTCTTACAACATCTCCCGGTTTAGTAGCTTTACCTCCTGGCATGTTCTCAGCACTTGCTACTAACCCTATAACGTTTATTGGTGCCTTAAGTTCTGCTATTACTTGCATAGTCCCTATTACGCTAGCAGCTCCACACATGTCAAACTTCATCTCATCCATTGTCGCTCCAGGTTTCAAGCTTATGCCACCAGTATCAAAAGTAATTCCTTTTCCTACAATTACATGAGGCTGTTCGTCTTTTTTCCCTCCTTTGTAATTCAAAGTTATCAATTTAGATTCTTGAGCACTTCCTGCACCTACTGATAGAAGGCAATCCATCTTTAACTTCTTCATTTCTTTTTCGCCAAGAACTGAACAGCTTAAAGATAAATACTTATTTGCAGCTGATCTAGATTCTTTTGCTAAGTAAGAAGGAGTACAAACATTCGCTGGGAGGTTAGCTAAATCTTTTGCTGCGTTGGATCCTCTGCCTATAGTTTGGCCTACTCTAATACCTTTTTTCAATTTTGAAGAAGAAAGTGAAGAGTCAATAGCAATTGATACTTTTTTAAGACTTCTAGTAGTCTTGTCTTTTTTATTTAATTTTGCATCGTAGGTATAAATATTGTTTTCGCAAAGGTAGGATATTTGTTGACTTATCCAGTGATCTCCCTCACCTGAAATACTTAATTTAGGTATAGATATAAAAACATTTGAGGCTTTGCTTGAGATTGCAACACTAACCATTTTAGTTAATATTTTAACTGCCTCTTGTCTTGATAATTTCTTTCCCTCTTTCCCGCAACCTACTAAATAAGTTCTTTGAGCTTTTACACCCGAGAGAGCTGGTAAGTAAATACTTTGGCCTAACTTTCCTTCTAATTCTCCTAGTTTTCTTAACTTTTTAAGCGTGCCATTAGTTTCTTGATCTATTATTTTAAGTTCATCGGAAAAAGGACCTTCGAAAACTCCAATAATTAAGCCACCCGAACTAATTTCAGTAATTTCTTTTACTATTTTTTGGTTTAGATTTATCGATAAACGTTTTTTCATCCTGTTCTCCTTAAGTTCATTTATACTAAGGCTTTACTTTGATAGTTTCTAATCTAATTATCTTTTATTGAAACAATATTACCCTTTTCTTGTCGAATTAATATTTCAATAGCAAAATAAATTACTAAATTAGTTTAAAAGTATGATCTTATATCGCTACCTTTTAAAAGATATTTTCTCACATACCGTAGCAGTAAGTTTAGTTTTTCTGTTTGTTGTTCTTTCCTCAAGATCAATTCAATATTTAGAACAAGTAACAAGGGGTGAGTTAAGTTCTGAGCTTGTTTTTTGGGTTATTCTTTTTAGATTACCAGAATTTCTAGAATTGATTATCCCTTTTAGTTTTTTTCTTGCATTGGTGTTGGTTATAGGAAGAATTTGTTCAGACAATGAAATGATCATTCTTGAACAAAATGGTTTTTCCAACTCCAGACTTCTAAAGTTATTTCTTTCTTCTGGGTTGTTAATTGCCTTTATAACAGGATTCTTATCTTTTTGGGTATCTCCATTCTTTAAAGAGAACTTAGATAAGATTTATCAAGTAACCAATTTTGAAGACAATTTTAATTCCATCCAACCTGGAAAATTTGTAATTCTTGATGACAGATCTGTTATCTTTGCTCAAGACAAAGAAGACAACATTTTATCCAATATCTTTTTAAAATTACCTGAGCAAGAAGGTACACCTTCTAGAAATTTCTTAACAGCGAAAAGATCCTATATTTCAAAAGAAAACCCAAATCTGCTCTTATTTGAAGATGGTCTCTCTTTTAATGAAGATAAAACCAATCAAATTGAGATGCAATTTGAATCTTTATCTATGAATTTCCGAAATGACTTTTTTAGAAATCAAGATGTTAAACAGGTTGATTTAACTAAAGTTAAGCACTCTTCTTTAGAGAAGCTGTGGCAAATCTCAATACCTTTGCTTTGTTTAATTTCAGTTGTATTAGCTTTACCGCTTAGCAGAGTAAAACCAAGACAGGGGAGGTACGCTAAGATCTTGCCAAGTATATTTGTTTTTATGACTTATTTGGGGTTGTTACTTTTAGTTAAAGGCTGGATAGAAGAAGGTAGTGTTACTTTTCCATCAAGCCTTTTACTAGTGCACGCATTTTTCTTTCTTTTAGGCTTATTTTTGTTATTTAGACTTTCAAGGTTGAGAGGTTAAGCATGAGATATCTTTTTGGAGACATAGTTGATAGAAACATCAGCTCTCAAATTTTCCTCTCTTTGTTGATTGTAATGTTTGCAATTGGAGGAATAGATTTTATTTTTCTAATTTTGAATGAGTTATCAGATTTATCTGCCAGTTATAGTTTAAAAGAAATTTTAATTTATTCTGTAAAGAGTATGCCTTATCGATTATTTGATCTTACTTCTTACATCTGCTTAATAGGATTAATAGTAGGTTTAGGATACTTAGCGGATAAAGGAGAGCTAGTTGGCACCCAAATTTTGGGAAAATCTTTAAGTAACATTGTCCTTGCAGCTTTTAGACCAGTTCTTTTAATCATGCTGCTAGGTCTCTTAGCTTCAGAGTTCTTTATACCAAGCTTGTCTCAGTCTGCTGAGGAAAATAGGTCTCTACAGAAAGAAAGAACTCCTCTTACTGGGGGGTATTGGAACGATAATGGAACTAACCTTAATTTTGTTAAATCCACTCCAGAAAGAAATAGAGTCTTAGGTCTCACGGTTTATGAACTAAATGAAAAAAAGGAAGTTTTTAGAGTTATTTTTGCTGAAGAAGCTTTCCTCGATTCAGGTAACTGGAAAGCTAAAGAGATTGAAGTTTTTAACATAAATAAATACCCTTCCAACCAAGAGAGTGACTCAGGAGTTTTTAAACTTCCCGATCTGGATCTAGATTTTGATCATCTGTTATCTCCAAAGTATCTTTCTTTGACAAATTTATTTAACCAAGTAGGAAAGACTTCTTCGAAATACAGAAAAAATCAGTTATCTTTAGAATTCTGGAGAAAGGTTTTTCAACCCTTAGTTACTTTTTCGCTTGTTCTTTTAGCCATGTCTTTTTTGTTTGGACCTATGAGAGATCAAACGACAGGTCAGAGAATAGTAATAGGGATAGGGGTAGCTTTTGCGGTTGATTTGTCACAGAAATTATTAGGAAGTATCTCAGTAGTTTCGAACATTCCTATACTCGTAGCGGTCATTTTCCCTGCCTTATTAATAATTTGTATAGCTTTATTTCTTTTTAAAAGAGTTTAATTGAAGTTTATTGGTCTATTCTGACTATCTTTGTTTTTGTAACAATATCAGACCAAGAAAGATTATTTTTATTAAATAGGATCCAAAAATATCCCAATCCTAAGCAAACAAAAGAAAGAGTCGAAACTAAGCATCTAAATAAAACTTGCTTTATTTTAAGCTTAGAATTATCTGATGAAATTAATCTCATCTTCCAGGCTTGCATCCCAATTGTTTGGCCGTTATTGGCTAACCAAAAATAGCTATAAAAAATAGGACCGCTACAAATAGTTATAAAAATCTGAACAAGAGATATTAAAGAACTCGGATCTGCATATCCTCCATTCAGTATTACTAACAGCAAAGTTAAAAAAAGTATTATTCCTACGACAACTAAAGAATCGTAAATTAAGGCTAAAATCCTTCTGAGAAATCCGGCTGATTGCATAAATTAGTTGGTCCTATCAAGATAATTCATTATTCTAGTGCAATAATCACAAAAATTTTTTATGTCTGCAGATTTACAAGATAAAAACAACACGGGATTTTTTGGACATCCAATAGGACTCCGTACTCTATTCTTTACTGAGATGTGGGAAAGGATGTCGTATTATGGAATGCGGGGCTTATTAGTTCTGTATATGACAATGGGGGTTGCAGGGAACCCAGGAATGGATTGGTCCAATGTTCAAGCTAATGCTATTTATGGAATCTATGCTGGAATGGTATATTTCTTAGCGGTTCCAGGCGGTTGGATTGCAGATAACATCTTAGGCTATCAAAAAGCAGTTCTGATTGGAGCCATAATCATAACTTTAGGGCACTTCACTCTGGCGATACCTCTACAGCAAACTTTTATTTTGGGCTTAGTATTCGTTGCAATTGGAACAGGACTTTTGAAACCGAACATTTCTTCCATTGTTGGTCAGCTCTATTCTTATAATGATCAAAGAAGAGATTCAGGTTTCACCATATTTTATATGTCCATAAATATTGGGAGTATGCTGGGATTTGCTGTATGTGGATGGCTGGGAGAAAAAGTAGGTTGGCACTGGGGATTTGGAGCAGCAGGAGTTGGGATGCTTTTTGGAGTTACCCAATTTATCCTCTTTAGACACCATCTTGGTGAGTCGGGAAAATACCCTAATCAAATTAAAGAAAAAACGAAACTGAACTACATTAGAGGACTCGGTTTAACTGTTCTTTTGATAGCAACTATAGTGGTAACCGGAATAATGGGGCTCTGGTCTATTGACCCTGTCTACTTTGCAAAGAGATTTAGAGATTTTTTGGTGATCTTATCCATAATTTATTTCTTTTATCTTTTTTTCTTAGCCGGATTGACTGTCAATGAAAAGAAAAATGTTCTGATGTTACTACTTCTTTTTGTTGGGGCAGCGGCATTTTGGTCTGGATTTGATCAATCTGCAGGATCCTTAATAATATTTACTCGAGATCATGTAAACCTGACTTTTGGTGAATTTACTGCTCCTGTAAGTTGGACTCAATTTGTTAACCCTTTATTTGTTGTTATGTTTGCACCGTTTTTCGCTTATCTTTGGGTTTTTCTTGGTAAGAGAAATCTAGATCCCAATATGCCTATAAAATTTGGTATAGGACTTATTCTTATGGCTTTAGGTTTTATAGTAATGATTTTTGCTGTCAAGTTTGCATTAGTATCTTCCCCAGTAGGAGTTCAATGGCTTTTATTAACTTATTTACTTCATACTTTTGGTGAATTGACCCTTTCTCCGGTTGGGTTATCAGCTTTTTCAAAATACTCTCCTAAAAGATACCTCGGACAGATGATGGGGATTTGGTTCTTAGCTTCCTCTTTGGGAGGTGTCTTAGCTGGGTTGTTAGGAGGAGAGGCAACAGAATCTGGTCTAGAAAGTATTTCTCCTGTATTTAATGAACTGGTCTATTACTACCTAGCTATAGCAGCTGTTCTCATAGCCCTCTCTTTTTTCATCAAGGGTGCTTTAACTGATACAAAAGCTGCTGAATGATTCCGAATCAAGAAGAATATATTAGTCTGGCAACCCAAAAAAGAGATGGTAGTTTTGTAAATACACCTGTTTGGTTCGCACAGGAAGGAGAAAGAAATAGTTATTTTATTTTCTCAAATAAAAAAGCTGGAAAAATTAAAAGAATAAGAAATTTTTCCGAGGTTAAGGTTGCTGTATGTAATTACAAAGGAGATTTACGTGGGAATTGGTTTCCAGCGAAGGCTGAATTGATTGATGAGCCTGAGAAAGTTAATTTTGCTTTTTCGGTAATAAGGAGTAAGTATGGTTGGAAAATTAAGATAGGTGATTTTTTTTCTAAGCTATCTGGAAGATATTATCAAAGACAAATTATCAATTTCAGCTTTAAGAAGGAACATTAAGTTAGTAGTTTCTGAATGATCCTTTCATAAATCTTAGAGAGCATTACTAGCTCTTTAAGACTCACGGCCTCATTTATTTTGTGAATTGAAGCGTTTAAAGGGCCAAGTTCCACAACTTCACTTCCAGTTGGTGCTATAAATCTTCCATCTGAAGTTCCTCCGGCAGTAGATTGTTCAATTTCATTGACCCCAGTTACATGTGATATGGCTTCAGTTACTGAATCAATTAGAGTAGTAGAGGTTGTAAGATAAGGAGATCCACTATCTTCCCATTCAGCTGTAAAGTTTAATTTGTATCTTTTTAAGATTCTCTCAACAGCCTCTATTACAGTTTGAGAAGAAATGGTTGGTGAATATCTAACGTTTAATTTTAAGCTTAAATCTCCGGGAGTAACATTGTGAGCCCCTGTTCCCGAATTAATATTAGATACCTGAAGAATGCTATCTGGAAATTGTCCAGTTTCATCTGGCCACTTAAGGGAGATAATTTCATTTATAGCTGCAGAACTAGTATGAATAGGGTTTTCAGCATTATGAGGATAAGCAATATGTCCTTGAACCCCCTTGATAGTGATTGATCCATTTATAGAACCTCTTCTTCCAATTTTTATTACATCACCTAATTGTTTTTCAGCTGTTGGCTCTCCTACAAGGCACCAATCAATTTTTTCACCTTTTTTAGTTAGATATTCAATAACTTTGCGCACTCCATCTATTGCAGGCCCTTCTTCATCACTAGTCAACATAATGCTTAATTTCCCATTAGGACTAGTATTTTTTTTACAGAATTCTTCTGCAGCAACTACAAAGGCAGCAACACTGCCTTTCATATCTGCAGCTCCACGTCCAAAAAGTAACCCGTCCTTTTCAGTTGGTTCAAAGGGATCGTTTGTCCAGTTCTCTATGGGACCGGTTGGCACAACGTCTGTGTGTCCGAGTAATGTAAGGGTTTTTCCACCTTTTCCATAGGTAGCCCAAAGATTTGATACTTCTCCAAAAAGCAAATGTTCAATATTAAACCCAGCTTTTTCTAGGCGTGTTGCAATCAAAGCCTGACATCCTTCATCTAAAGGTGTAATTGATTTCCTTTTTATGAGCTCTTTGGTTAGCTCTAATACGTCAGACATTTATTAATTATTTGAATGCAATTCTTCGTTAAGATTTACAGTTTTAGAGTTTTCTTTGCATTGCACAGTTCCTGTTAAAGAGTTTCTAATAAATAAAAGATCATTTTTGTAAGAGAGATCTGATGCCTTAACCTCCTCAACTTGATTATTCGCCTTGATCAGTTCAACTTTGGTTCCAGCAGTTATGTATAAACCAGCTTCAATGATACATCTATCTCCTAATGGGATTCCCAGTCCAGAATTTGCTCCCAGCAGACAATCCTTTCCAACCGATATCAGTGTTTCATTGCCACCTGAAAGAGTTCCCATGGTACTAGAACTTCCTCCCAGGTCACTTCCTTCATCCACAACTACTCCCTGTGAGATTCTCCCTTCTACCATACTTTTTCCTAAAGTGCCTGCATTGAAATTGATGAACCCTTCGTGCATTACTGTAGTTCCTTCTCCTAGGTAAGCCCCTAATCTAACTCTATGGCTATCAGCTATTCTTACTCCTTCTGGAATTACGTAATCTGTTAGACAAGGAAATTTATCTAATGAGAAAACATGTATAGGTTCATTATTTATCTTTTTTGTAGTAAGAATTTCAACAAACTCTTTAGGGTCTTTGGGGCCATCTGATGTCCAAGCAACGGTTGGGAGAACGTTAAAAATTCCTACTAAATTTATTTCATTTGGTTTTACTAATCTATGTGAAAGAAGGTGAAGTCTCAGGTAAGAACCAGGGACATCATGAGGAGGAAGTTCAGAATCTATAATTACTACTAGGCAGGTTTCTGCATTTAAAGAGAAAAATTCCTGATTAATTTTTGATAGATCATCTTTTAGTTCTTGTGGAATAGGGCGAGTAAGATTCCCCTCTTGATAATTAACTAATTCCTTTGTTTTAACAATAATTTCTTCTGAAGGATTTATAAGTTCTCTAGGATAATAAACTTCAAGCCAATCGCCTTTGGAGTTTTTAGAACCAATTCCTACACCAAGCCAGGTACTCATTTTCTTTTTAATCTCTTATGTTTTTCTTGAGCCGCAGCATAATAGACTTCATTCTTGGGTAGTCAAATTTTTATGTGATAAAAATAAAGTTTTTAAATTAAGTTTGATCAGGAGCCGTACGGTCAAGAGACTCTTTTAACTCAAAAATTAATTTATGTAATTCTTTTTTCTTTAAGAAAGGAGTTTCTTCTAACGAGGAGATACAGAACCTATCTTCAGCTCTTTCTCCATAGGTAGCGATTCTAGCTTTCCTTATAAAAGCATTATTTTTAGCAAATGCACTACAAATTGCTGATAGTAGCCCAGGACGATCTGCAGTTGTTATGTCTAATTGGGTCCACCTATTACCCATGTCATGCTTTACTACTATTTGAGTATCTATTTTTAAGGCCATGAAATGTCTTGGCATTTTCTTTTGTATTAATTTTGGTTTAAGGTCTTCTTTATTCAGAGAATTAGTGATTGCTACTTCAATATTATTTATTTTTTCTTTAGTTAAATTTAAGGGTTCCCCTTCATGATCTGAAACAATGATATGATCTAGGCAAAACCCATCTTTGGTGCCGTAAAGCCTTGCATCCAAAACATTAATGTCTTGAGTGTCTAACTCTCTAACGATAGTCCCTAATACATTTAGCCTGTCTTTTGTGTAGACAACAAAAGAATCTGGGGTCAAAGAATCTATACTAGATATGAATTTAACCACTGAATCTGATGATCTATCAGAAATTAATTGGCCATGTTTAATAATTAATTCTGGTGGGTGACTTTCAAAGTATGCAGGATAAAAGTTTTTCCATAAATCTTTTAATTTGGTTTGTTTCTTCTTAGGCATAGAAATTAAGAGCTTTTCTACTTCTGATTGAGAATACCTAGTCAGTTCTTGTTTGGTGTTGAGAAGGCTGAAGGTCTTAAAGTATAGGTCATTTAAGAGAGATTCATTCCAAGAATTCCATAAGTTTGGATTTGTAGCAGAAATATCAGATACCGTAAGACAATATAAATAATTAAGTTTTCTTTCATTCTCTACAATCTCTGCAAAGGTATTTATAACTTGTCGATTGGTAAGATCTTCCTTTTGAGAAGTTATTGACATCTTTAAGTGATTCTCGACAAGCCATTCAATTAAAACCGAGTCTTTCTTGTTCAGTCTATGGTTTTGACAAAACCTGTTAACAATTTTAGTACCAAGGCTCGAGTGATCTTCCTTCCTTCCTTTGCCAATATCATGGTAAAGGCCTGCTATATAGAGTATTTCTAGTTTGGGTAAATTTTTAATTAATTTAGAAGCCAGAGGGTAGAGGTTTTTATAAGTTCCTAAGAGTATCCTCCTCATGTTCCTTAGCACCTGAAGGGTGTGAGCGTCAACTGTGTAAATATGGAAAAGATCATACTGCATTTGACCTGTAACTCTTCCTAATTCTGGAAGGTATCTTCCAAGAATTCCTAATTGCTTCATTTTTTCTAGCTGGGTAACCATCAATCTATCTGAGCGAATCAGTCTCATAAAAAGATCAATGTTTTTTTTCTTCTTTCTAAAATCTAAGTCTATTAAGACTCTGTCTTCTTTTAACTTCCTTAAAGTTTCAGAGTGAATACCAGAAATTCGAGGGTTTTCACAAAGCTTTACAAAAATTTCTAACATCAGTGAAGGATTTTTTTTAAAGCCTTGTAAGTCTTTCAGCTCAATGAGGTTGTTTTTAACTCTGAAATTTTTATCTCTAAGATACGTGGATGTTCTTTGAGGCTTAATGAGATTCTCTTTGAAACTTTGTACAAGGGTTGAGTTTATTTCTGAGATATTTAAAGCTGACCTAAAGTACCTCTGCATAAGCTTTTCAGCTGCTTTGTTACTATCTTTTAAGCTTGGAAAAAGTTTTTTAGCAATTAGGACTTGGAAATGTAGTAACAATCTATCTTCTTCTCTTCCGGCTTCTTTATGCAGAAGATACCTAATAGTCCATAACCACAGTTTACTCTTCTGGAGTTCTTTTTTTTCTGAATTACTTAAGGCTTTATCAATGTTATAGAAATAATGATTCTTTCTTGAGTAATTTAGTATCAACCAATTGATGACATGAATGTCTCTGAGACCCCCAGGTGAAGATTTAATATTTGGTTCAAGGCTGTATTCTGTATTGTCAAATTTGGCATGCCTTTCCTCTTGTTCTTTTAACTTAGCGTTGAAAAATGTTTCTTTTTTCCAAAGACTCTTTTTTTCTAAAATTATATTGGGAGCTAATCTCAATTTCTCATCTCCAAAGAGAAATCTTGATTCCAATAGGTTAGTAAAAGCTTGTAAATCAGAGGAGACTATCTTTTCTTCTTCTTTGAAACTCCTGACACTATGTCCTATGTCTAAATTAAAATCCCACAGCCCACTGATGAAAGACTCAATCTGACTTTTTGTTTTTTTATCTATTGTCTCTATAAATAAAATTAGGAGGTCTATATCTGAATATGGATGAAGTTCTTTTCTACCATAACCTCCTACTGCAAAGAGACTAAGATTTTTCTTGTCAAATAATAGGGATCTTTTCCAAAGGTCTAAAATTAAATTATCTGTCCTCTGGGATCTCTCCTTTAAAAAGAATTCGATCCCAGAAACACTAGATTTTCTTTTACTTATCCAGTTAAGAAATTCTTTATTGATTTTCTTATCATTGTAGAAAGTATTAATTACCTTTTGACTTACCAGTGCAGGATTTGACGACATGAGTTAAAAGTTTTCTTCAGATCTTTTGGTTAAAACCTCATAGCCTGTTTCTGTCACCACAATGGTGTGTTCCCATTGTGCTGAATTTCTACCATCTTTAGTTTCAACGGTCCAACCATCTTTAAGCGCCTTAGTAAATTTAGTACCCAAATTTATCATCGGCTCAATTGTGAAACACATTCCTTTTTTTAGTTCCAAGCCAGTTCCTGGATTACCGTAGTGCAAAACTTGAGGGTCTTCATGGTAAACCTTACCGATTCCATGTCCGCAATAGTCTTCAACGACAGAATAATAATTTTTCTCGGCATGATTTTGAATTGCGTACCCTATATCTCCTAAATAAGCACCTGGTCTTACTTCTTCAATACCTTTGTAGAGGCATTCCTGAGTGACTCTAACTAATCTTTTGTTATGGGGTTGAGTTTTGCCTACTAAAAACATTTTAGAAGTATCCCCATGCCAGCCATCTCTTTTCACAGTTACATCAATATTTAAAATATCTCCGTCTTTCAAAGCTCTTTGAAAGTCTGGAATTCCATGACAAACAACTTGATTTAAACTGCTGCAGATAGTTTTTTCGTAACCTCTGTATCCTACATTAGCAGGGATAGCGTTTTGTTTATTAACTATAAAATCGTGACAAATTTTATCAAGCTTACCTGTTGAAATACCGGGCTTGACTAAGGGTGTTATCATTTCTAAGACTTCTGCTGCAAGTTTGCCTGCAATTCTCATTTTTTTTATTTCTTCAGGATTTTTTATCATTTTAAGATTTATTAATCTTATAAATAGACAACAGCTTTATTCTTTATTATAGTGCGGTTTTAATGCCTAAAAGCATTAAAGTCATAAAAGCGAATTTCAGTTATTGTTGCTGTTCGCTTTTTTTTATCACCTTTTCTCTAATTTTTTTTAGCCTCTAAGTAAGATGATGAGGAATGAAAAAGCCCTACTAGCATTAGCAGACGGCACTACCTTCTTCGGTAGCAGCATAGGAGCGACAGGGGAAATCCATGGAGAAGTAATCTTCAACACTTCTATGACAGGATATCAAGAGATTCTGACCGATCCTTCCTATGCTAAACAGATTGTAACTTTCACGTACCCTCATATTGGGAATACTGGAATAAATGCTGAAGATGTTGAATCAGAAAGGATCTGGGCTTCTGGCTTGGTAATAAGAAATCTTCCAGTAAGCTCTAGCAATTGGAGAAAAGACAGTGGTTTGAAAGAATACTTGATAGCTAATAACGCAGTTGGAATCTCTAATATAGATACTAGACGTCTGACTTCCTTAATTAGAAAAAAAGGAGCCCTATCTGGAGCTATTATCACGGGAAAAAATATTTCTGAAACTAAGGCCGTTGCTTTAGCTAAGGAATTTTCAGGTCTATCAGGTTTAGATCTTGCTCAAGAGGTAAGTACTAAAGAAGCATATAAATGGGAAGAAGGGGAATGGAGAAGAAGACAAACTAACAAGAAGTTTAAAGTGGTAGCATTAGATTTTGGGATTAAAAAAAATATATTAAGAATACTTTTCCAAAGAGGGTGCGAAGTTACAGTCTTACCTGCAAAATCTAGTTACAAAGATATTTTAAAGCTTCAGCCAGATGGTGTTTTTTTGTCAAATGGTCCCGGGGATCCAGAACCTTGCCAATATGCAATTCTTACAATTAAAGAATTAATAAAAAATAAAGTTCCCGTCTTTGGAATTTGCCTTGGTCATCAATTGTTATCTATTGCCTTAGGAGGCAAGACAGAAAAAATGAAATTTGGTCATCATGGAGCTAATCATCCGGTAAAAGACTTGAACACAGATAAGGTGTTTATCACCACTCAAAACCATGGTTTTACAGTTAAAGAAAATTCGCTTCCAAAAGAAGTTCAGATAACTCATCGATCTCTTTTTGATAACACTATTCAAGGTATAAGTCATTCAAAATTACCAGCATTTAGCTTTCAGGGACATCCTGAAGCTAGCCCAGGTCCACAAGATATATCTTATCTATTTGGTACTTTTTTAGATGACATGAAAGATAACAATGCCAAAAAGATCTGATATTGAATCGATTTTAATCCTTGGAGCAGGCCCTATTGTTATAGGTCAAGGATGTGAATTCGACTACTCTGGAGCTCAAGCTTGTAAGGCCTTGAAGGAAGAAGGTTATCGGGTAATTTTGGTTAATTCAAACCCAGCCACCATTATGACTGATCCTTCAATGGCCAATGCCACTTACATTGAGCCTATTAATTCGCAAACAGTAGAGAAAATAATTGAAAAAGAAAGACCTGAAGCAATCTTACCAACCATGGGTGGTCAAACTGGATTGAATACTGCTTTAGATCTAGATAGAGAAGGAGTCTTAAAGAAACATAATGTGGAAATGATAGGAGCAACAAAGGAAGCCATAGATAAAGCTGAAGATAGAGAGTTATTTTCAGAAACCATGAAAAAGATAGGCTTAAAAACTCCTAAGGCGGCTCTAGCCCACGATCATAAAGAAGCCATAAAAATATTAGAAGAGATAGGTTTGCCTTGTGTTCTGAGACCCAACTTTACGTTGGGAGGTGCTGGAGGAGGGGTGGCATATAACTTCGAAGAATTTAAACAAATATGTTCTAGGGGGTTTGATCTTTCACCTACTTCAGAAATCTATATAGATGAATACTTGGAAGGCTGGAAAGAATTTGAGATGGAGGTAGTAAGAGATAAGAACGATAACTGCATAATAGTTTGTTGTATTGAAAATCTTGATCCCATGGGAGTTCATACTGGGGACTCAATAACAGTTGCTCCTGCTCAGACATTGACTGATAAAGAATATCAACTAATGAGAAATGCTTCGATGGCCATCCTTAGAGAGATAGGGGTAGAGACTGGAGGATCTAATGTTCAATTTACTGTGAATCCTGAAAATGGAGAGATGCTTGTAATAGAGATGAATCCCAGAGTCTCTAGATCCTCAGCTTTAGCTTCAAAAGCTACAGGATTTCCGATAGCAAAAGTGGCAGCTAAATTGGCGGTTGGATATACTCTGGATGAACTTAATAACGATATTACTGGGGGCATTATTCCTTCTTCATTTGAACCTTCCATTGATTATGTAGTAACCAAAATTCCTAGGTTTAATTTTGAAAAGTTTCCTCAGGCAGAATCAGTATTAACAACACAAATGAAATCTGTTGGTGAAGTCATGGCAATAGGCAGGACATTTCAAGAATCTTTTCAAAAGGCTATAAGAGGGTTGGAAATAGGTAGGGATGGACTCAATGAGCTTTACAATTCAGAAATCCAGGATATAACAAGTTTAAAAAAAGAACTTTCTATTCCTAGCCCAGATAGAATCTGGTACCTGGCTGATGCTTTAAGAAACAGCTTTACAGTAGAAGAAGTATCCAACCTTACTAAAATTGATCCTTGGTTTATTGCTCAAATCAATGATCTAGTTCAGGAAGAAATCTCTGTTAAGGGATTCAATATAGATTCACTGGAAAAGACATATTTTCTATCCCTTAAGCAAAAAGGATTCTCGGACAGTAGATTAGCTTCCTTATTAGGATCTACTGAAAGCAAAGTAAGAAAGAAAAGGAAGAATTTAGGTATTAAACCTGTATTTAAGAGAGTAGACACTTGTGCAGCAGAATTTGAGTCTTCAACAGCCTACATGTACTCCACATATGAGGAAGAATGTGAGTCTAATCCTTCTAATAGTAAGAAAGTTATAGTCTTAGGTGGAGGGCCCAACAGGATTGGTCAAGGGATAGAATTCGATTATTGTTGTGTTCATGCAGCTTTGGCAATGAAAGAAGAAGGATTTGAATCCATAATGGTGAACTGCAATCCCGAGACTGTATCAACAGATTACGACATTTCTGACCGGTTATACTTTGAACCTATAACTTTGGAAGATGTTTTAGCTATAACTGAATTAGAAAAACCTGAGGGGGTAATAGTTCAATACGGGGGGCAAACGCCACTTAAATTGGCTAAAGAGTTAGAAAAAAATGGAGTGCCTATCTGGGGAACCTCTCCAGATTCAATAGATTTGGCTGAAGATAGAGGAAGGTTTCAGAAATTTGTACATAAATTAAATCTATTACAGCCTCCAAATGGGTTAGCAACTAATTTACAAGAAGCTATCCAGGTTTCTACCTCTGTAGGCTTCCCCCTGGTCGTAAGGCCCTCTTATGTATTGGGAGGCAGAGCAATGGAGATAGTTTATGGACAAGAAGACTTAAAGAATTATTTTGCTGATGCCGTTCAGGCTAGTGAAGCAAGTCCTGTTCTTTTAGATAGTTTTCTTAATCAGGCCATTGAACTGGATGTAGAGGCTGTTTGTGATGGCAAAAATGTCGTTATTGGAGGTATCCTTCAACATATAGAACAAGCAGGTATTCATTCAGGAGATTCCGCCTGTTCACTACCTCCTTACAACCTACCAGAAGACTTAATTAATGAAATTCATGAAATGGTTAAATTAATTGCACTCGAGATAAAGGCTATTGGTTTAATTAATGTGCAGTTAGCTTATTATGAAAACACTCTGTATTTATTAGAAGTTAATCCTAGGGCTTCCAGAACTATTCCTTTCGTATCTAAATGTATTGGAAAATCTTTAGCTAAAATAGGAGCTAAATGCATGGCAGGTATTTCTTTACAAGAACAGGGGTTTACAAAAGAAATAATTCCTAACTACTTTTCTGTAAAAGAAGCTGTATTGCCTTTTGCAAAGTTCCAAGGAGTTGATCCTATTCTAGGTCCTGAGATGAAGTCTACTGGTGAAGTTATGGGTACTGGAAAAAGCTTTGCTGAAGCCTACGCTAAAGCTCAAATTGGTGCTGAAAAAAAAATATCTTCTGAGGGATGTGTATTTATTAGTGTACGGAATTCAGATCAAAAATATGTATCTAATCTGGCCAAAGAGTTTCATGAGTTAGGTTTTAAAATTATAGCTACTAGAGGCACAGCCGGATATATTTCGGAACGCGACCTTCCAGTGACTATTGTTAAGAAGGTTGCAGAAGGAAGGCCTCATATCGTAGACATAATGAAGAACGGAGATGTTCAGCTAATTGTTAATACCACAGAAGGAAGACAGTCCATCCTTGATTCTGCTTCTATAAGAAGAACTGCTTTAGAAGAAAAGATATATTGCACCACAACCCTTGAAGGAGGAAGAGCAGTTTGTTCAGTTCTAAGAAACAAGGAGTCTTGGAGTGTAAATCGTCTACAAGATCTTCATGATAAACTAACACTCTAATCAACTAACAAAATGTCTCGTTATCCAATGACAAAGGAAGGCGAAAGCTTTCTCAGAAAAGAGCTTCGGAAATTAAAATCAGAAGATAGGAGAAGGGTTGTTGAGGCAATAGCCGAAGCTAGAGAGTTTGGAGATTTAAAAGAAAATGCCGAATATCATACAGCCAAAGATTTACAGGGCATGATAGAGTCAAGAATCAGAGAGATCGAAACTAAATTAGCTGGTGCTCAAGTCATTGATGTAACACAAATTCAACCTTTAGGAAAAGTGGTCTTTGGAGCTACTGTTGGGCTACAAGATTTAGGAGAAAGTAAGTCGATTTCTTATAAGATCGTTGGAGAGGACGAAGCTGACGTAAATTCAGGAAAAATTTCAGTTAACTCTCCTTTATCTAGAAGTTTGGTAGGGAAATCCAAAGGAGACTTTTTTAAACTTGAAACTCCTAGTGGAACAAAAGAATACGAAGTATTATCTATTAAATATATCTAAAGTTTGACTAGATCATCAAAATCAATATACAAAAAAGGAGATACCTTTTTTAAATTGGCAAAAAGGAGTGGTTATAGGTCTAGATCATCAATTAAGCTTCTAGAAATTCAAAAAAAGGACAAGATTATTAGAAGGAGATCTAGGGTACTAGATTTAGGCTGTAGTCCTGGCGGCTGGTCTCAAGTTAGTAAAGAAATAATCGGTGAACAGGGAATAATTTTTAGTGTAGATAAAACAGTGATGGAGCCAATACCCGGCGTTTACTACTTACATAAAAGTCTGGAAAACCTAAAAAAAAAGGATTTCAAAGTAAACAATCAAAATATTCTTCCTTTTGATGTTGTTTTATCTGATACTGCCCCAAATATAAGCGGTATATCTGATAGGGATAATGCACAGATGATAAGACTTTTACAAATGGTAAAGACTTGTATAGATGATTTTTTAGGTGTTAATGGAAATGTGTTATCAAAGGTATTTCAAGGAGAAAGTTTTGACAATATGTTGATTTATATGAAAACTAACTTCCAAAAGGTTAAAATTAGAAAACCAACCTCTTCTAGATCGAATTCTAAGGAAACCTATATTCTAGGGTTGGGAAAGAAGACATGAGCCAATTAGTAAAAAATATTTTAATGTGGCTATTTATAGCAGCGACAATGTTCACTGTCTTTAATAATTTTTCTTCTGGCTCTAAGACAGATGTTATAAGTTATTCTGAATTTCTTGCTCAAGTTGAAAGTGATCAAGTTCTTAACGTTCAGTTTCAAAATGATAATTACACCATAAAAGGACAAACCGTCAATGGAGAGAATTTTGAGACAGTAAAACCTCCTTTCTTACAAGATAATCTGAGTGAGATTTTAAAAGACCATAGGGTGTCAATAGTTGGTGAAAAACCAGAACAACAGTCGATTCTTAAGCAGCTTCTGATAGCCAGTTTTCCCATTTTAATAATTCTTGCAGTTTTTATCTTTTTTATGCGTCAAATGCAAGGAGGACTCTCGGGTAAATCTGGACCTTTAAGTTTTGGTAGGAGTAAAGCAAAACTGCTTGAAGGCGGTAAAGTAAAAACAAAGTTTTCAGATGTAGCGGGCATAGAAGAAGCAAAAGAAGAAGTACAAGAGATAGTGGATTTTCTTAGAGAGCCTTCAAAATTTACAAAGCTTGGAGGAAAAATACCTACAGGAACTCTATTGGTCGGTGCTCCAGGAACAGGTAAAACTCTTTTATCTAGGGCAATTGCTGGGGAAGCACAAGTTCCTTTCTTTACTATTTCTGGATCAGATTTTGTTGAAATGTTTGTTGGTGTAGGCGCCTCAAGAGTAAGAGATATGTTTGAGCAAGCCAAAAGACAGGCTCCATGTATAGTCTTTATTGACGAGATAGATGCAGTTGGAAGGCACAGGGGAGCAGGCTTAGGCGGCGGTCACGATGAAAGAGAGCAAACTCTTAACCAACTTCTTGTAGAAATGGATGGATTTGAACAAAATGAAGGAGTAATAATTATAGCTGCAACCAACAGACCTGATGTTTTAGATCCTGCACTTTTAAGACCAGGAAGATTTGATCGCCAAATTGTGGTGTCACTTCCTGATATCAGAGGAAGAGAACAAATTCTCAAAGTGCATATGAAGAAAGTACCCATAGCAGAAGATGTTGACCCTTCTATCTTAGCACGAGGAACTCCTGGTTTCTCAGGTGCTGATCTTGCAAACTTAGTTAATGAAGCTGCTTTATATGCGGCTAGATCAGGAAAGAATCTTGTAGGCATGGAGCAGATGGACTTTGCAAAAGATAAGGTAATGATGGGTTCTGAAAGAAAATCGATGGTGATGTCTGAGGAAGATAAGCTTAAGATCGCTTATCACGAAGCGGGACATGCAATTGTTGGAAGATCTTTAAAAGAACATGATCCCATCTACAAAGTCACTATTATCCCTAGAGGCAGAGCTTTAGGAGTAACAGTGTTTCTTCCTGAAGAAGATAAATATAACTATAGTCATCAATCTATTCTTGACAAAATAAGTGGTTTATATGGGGGAAGAATAGCTGAAGAAATTATCTACGGTGTAAAAGGAATTACTACAGGAGCGTCTAATGACATTGAGAGGGCAACTGAGTTAGCTAGAAATATGGTAACTAAATGGGGTCTTTCCGGTGAGTTAGGACCTCTGCGTTATGGAGATGATACTGAAGAACCATTTCTGGGAAGGATAGCTGGAACTGGGAAACAAGCTATTTCAGATGAAACTGCTTTCAAAATAGACACTGAGGTAAAACTAATAATTTCAGAGTGTTATAAGGAAGCTACTGAAATATTAAACGAAAATATAGAAAATCTTCACTTAATGGCTAAATCTCTAGTTGAATATGAAACTTTAGACGCGAAACAAATTGATGACATAATGGCTGGGGCAAAACCCAGGGCTTCTGGCTCTAAAGAAGATACGACTAAGAGTAAAGAAAAAAAAGATCCTTCGGTTGGGGACGCCGCTGAACAAAGTTAAGCAATTTCTTCAAAACCTTTTTAATTAATGAATCCCAAGAATTTACCAGATTATTTTCCTGTGGACTGGCGTTTTGGTACTGATGGAATACGAGGTCTAGTCGAGAAAAAAATGAACCCATTATTTGTAGTCAAGCTAGGATGGGCTGTGGGAAAAGTTCTTAAGGAAGAAGGCACTGAAAGTATTTTAATTGGAAAAGATACGAGAATTTCTGGATACATGATTGAATCTGCTTTGGAAGCTGGTTTTATTTCTGCAGGAATGGATGTAAGGTTGGTCGGTCCGATGCCTACTCCTGGTGTAGCTTACTTGGCTAAGTCTTCAAATCAAGCTGGGGTAGTTATAAGTGCTTCTCATAATAAGTTTTATGATAATGGGATTAAATTTTTCAATAGAGATGGGTTTAAATTTAGTTATGATTTAGAAAAAAGGATCGAGAATGTTCTTTTGGAAAATAGTAAGGTTGTTGAATCAATGGAATTAGGAAAAGCGAGCAGATTAAACGACGCAAAAGGCAAGTACATAGAGTTTTGTAAATCCTTTGCATCAAATTTAGATTTATCAGACCTTTCTTTGGTTATTGATTGTGCAAATGGAGCAAATTATTCAGTAGCTCCTCAAATCTTTTCAGAGCTAGGTTCTAAGATAATTGAATTATCCACTTCTCCAAATGGGATTAATATCAATGATGAATGCGGATCTACTAATCCCAATAATATCCAAAAAGCCGTCGTTGAAAGTAAAGCCGATCTTGGCATAGCTTTTGATGGTGATGGAGATCGACTTCTTGTTGTAGACAAAGAAGGTAAAATATTGGATGGTGATGATCTCCTATACATCTTAGTTTCAACTAATCTCTTAAGAGACGATCTTCAACGTTATGAAGGAATTGTGGGCACTCTCATGACTAATAAATCCTTAGAATTATTCCTTGATAAAGAAGGAATAGATTTCAGCAGGACAGACGTTGGCGATAAATATGTGTTAAGAGAATTAAAAGAGAGGAACTGGATTTTAGGAGGCGAACCATCAGGGCATATTATTTGTCTTGATGCAACTACCACGTCAGATGCTCTTATTGCTTCTTTAAAGGTATTAGAGGCAATAAAGGATTTAAATTTCGACATATCTAAAGCTTTACTTAATTTTGAAAAGCTACCTCAGGAAATAATAAGTTTAAAAGTTAATAATCCTCAAACATTAATAATGGATTCAAGCATAAGATACGAGGTTTCTAAATTAGAGAATGCACTTGGTAAAGAAGGAAGAGTTCTTCTTAGACCATCAGGTACTGAAGACTTAATAAGGATTATGGTTGAGGCTACTTCTGAAAAACTAGCTAAAGATTTAGCAAGTGAATTGGCAGAATTCATGCAAAAAGCTGAGTAAGAAGGATATGTTTATTGCTAACTGGAAAATGAATGGTTCTGAATCCATGCTTACTGGCTGGCTAGAAGGAGTTGACAAAACTCTAGATAAAAATACTCAATCTGAATGCATTCTTTGTCCTCCTGCATGTTTTCTTTTCCAGGCCTCTAAAATTATAAAAAAACAAGAATTAGGTATTGCTTTAGGAGCCCAAGATATAGATCCAAAAACTGCTTCTAGTCTTACAGGAGGGATTGGAGGTTCCATGCTGAAAGAATTAGGCTGTGAATACGTAATCATTGGACACTCTGAGAGGAGAGAGCTATTTAAAGAAGATGATTCTCTTTTATTAGAAAAACTAAAATCTGCTTTTTTTGCAAATTTAAAAGTCATTTTTTGTGTTGGAGAATCATTTGAAGAAAAAGAAAAAGGTCGTACTCTCAATGTTCTCAAAAAACAATTAGAAATTATCTATCAAGTTCCTTTAAACAATTTAATGATAGCTTATGAACCAGTGTGGGCCATTGGGTCAGGAGAAACTGCTGAAATAAAGTATATTAAGGAAGTGCACAACAAAATTATTGAAGAAATAAAATCCCATGAAAAAGGAAATTTCTTAGGAGTTGTTTATGGAGGGAGTATAAACTCTTCTTCTTCTAAAGAAATCCTTTCTCTTCAAGAGGTTGATGGGTTACTTATTGGAGGTTCTTCCTTAGAACATAAAGAATTTAGTAATATTGCAATGAGTATTAACGAAAAAAAAGGTTGATAATATGCCAACATTTCTAATTTTTATATACGTTCTGGTTTGTATATTATTAGTAGGATTTATTCTTTTACAACAAGGAAAAGGATCTGATATAGGCAGTGCTTTTGGTAGTGGGGCGAGCAATACAATGTTTGGTTCGAATAGCTCTTTAAGTCCTTTGGCTAAAATTACAGCTGTTTTAGCACTAATTTTTTTAGTTTTGGGTTTCTACTTAACCTTTCAATCAAGGACAGTCGACAAAGGATTTAATTTGCAAGAAGAGATTATTGAATCTGAAGAAGGAATTTTGACTGATACATTGCCAGAGTAACTATTGCCGAAGTGGTGGAACTGGTAGACACGCTACCTTGAGGGGGTAGTGGGCTTAGGTCCGTGGAGGTTCGAATCCTCTCTTCGGCACCAATTTTCTTGACCGCCTTGATCCGTAGACCTATACTTCGCCAGCTTTATTGCGGGGTGGAGCAGTCCGGTAGCTCGTTGGGCTCATAACCCAAAGGTCGTAGGTTCAAATCCTACCCCCGCTACCAAATTGAAGGCCCCTAGAGGGCTTTTTTGTTAACTAGAAAGATGGATAAAGAATATATACAGAGTCTAATTAAAGCTGACATAGAATCGCTAGGATGTGTGATTTGGGGAATTGAATTGGTTGGAAATAATAATAGCCCAACTCTAAGAGTTTTTATTGATAGAAATAAGGGTATAAGAATACAAGATTGTGAAAAGGTTAGTAGACACATATCTAAAGTGTTAGAAGCAGATGAATTTTCTATTAACAATCTTTCTTTGGAGGTTTCATCACCTGGGGTTCAGAGAAAGTTTTTTAATAAAAATCAGTACTCAAACTACATAGGTTTCACCCTTAAAGTCAGATATAAAAAAGAAGAAAATGAATACACAAGTATCAAAGGCACATTAGAGGAAGTTATTAGAGAGGGCTTAGTCCTTAAGACTGAAAATGAAGATTTTTTTATAAACTTTAATAGTATAGATAAGGCAAATTTAGAATACACAGGGGTAGAGCATGCAAAATGATATTTTGTTAGTAGCTGAATCGGTTTCTGGAGAAAAAGGACTTTCTCAGGATATTATTTTTGATGCGATTGAGTCAGGTTTGGCAAGTGCCACAAAAAGAAGGTATCCAGAGCCTTCTAATATTGAAGTGAGTATAGATAAATCTACAGGTGAATATAAGTCATTGAGGTTCTGGGAAGTAGTAGATGAAGAAAACTTTGAGGATCCTGGACTACATATGTTAGTTGAAGAAGCAAAAAAGAAAGATCCCAATTCAGAATTAGGCTCAAGGATTGAAGAAAAGATTGAGAATATAGAATTTGGAAGAATAGCAGCACAAGCTGCAAAACAAGTAATAGTGCAGAAAGTTAGAGAAGCCGAAAGGGCAAAGATAGTTGATCAATATAGATCAGTACTTGGTGAGTTAGTTAATGGAACAGTAAAAAAAGTTACGAGAGAGTTTTTAATTGTTGATTTAGGGGATGGAGCTGAAGCCGTTCTTCCAAGAACTGAGCTAATTCCTGGAGAAGTTTATAGAATAGGAGATAGATTAAGAGCTGTATTACAAGAAGAAGAAAGAGAAAATAGGGGTTCTCAGCTTGCCTTAAGCAGGAGGTGTCCCGAAATGGTAAAAGAACTATTCAGATTGGAAGTACCTGAAATAGCTGAGCAAGTAATAGAAGTTAAGGCAATTGCAAGAGATGCTGGATTGAGAACAAAGATAGCTGTAAAAACAAATGATAACAGAATAGACCCTGTTGGGGCTTGTGTAGGAATGAGGGGTTCAAGGGTACAGGCAGTATCCTCAGAGCTTGGGAATGAAAGAATAGATATTGTTGTTTGGGATGATGACCCAGCTAAGCTACTTATTAATGCAATGGGTCCAGCTGAAATAGATTCAATTGTTCTTGACGAAGAAAAACAAGTTATGGAAGTAGCTGTAAGTGAGGATTCTTTGGCTCAAGCTATAGGACGAAATGGGCAAAATGTAAGATTATGCAGTCAAATAACAGGCTGGAAATTAAATGTAGTAGATAAGGATTTAGTTAAGGAAGGAGAGGAAGCAAGCTCTATTTCTTTAAGTAATCTAATGGACAATTTAGATGTTGATAAAGACATGGCTAATGTTCTTATCAGTCTAGGATTTTCTTCTTTAAACTTGATTTCTTCAGCAAAAGTATCTGACTTGTCTAAGATAGAAGGTCTTGATGAAGAGATAGCAGTTCTTTTAATAAATCGTGCAAAAGAGGCTTTATTAACCCTAGCCATGGAAATATCTTCAGATAATGAGAATGAAGAAAATGATTTATTGTCTGTTGAAGGAGTCGATATGTCTTTAGCTCTTCTTTTAAATCAGAAAGGAATTAAAACAAGAGATGATTTAGCTGAATTGTCAGTTGATGAATTGTGTGATTATGTTGAGATGGAAGAAGAGATAGCAGCTATTTTAATTATGAAAGCGAGGGAACATTGGTTTAACGAAGATTAATCCATAAGCATTTGATGACCGAAGTAACAGTAGAAAAATTAGCAAAAATAGTAGGTACACCTGCAGAAAAGATGCTTATGCAAATGAAAGAGGCAGGTTTAAAGCAATCCTCTCCTTTGGATTCTGTTACAGATAGAGATAAAAAGATTCTGCTAGTTTTCTTAAAAGATCAGCAAAGAAAGAGTTCTAAGACTATTACTTTAAAAAAGAAGCCATCTTTAGAAGAACTTAACAAAGGAACTACTATAGCTATAAAAAGGAAGAAAATTAAATCACAAAAAATAGAGAATGAAATTCCTGAAGATTCAAAAAGAATAGATTTTGATGAAATAGAGAAAAAAAGGATTGCAGGAGAAGAGAATAAGAAATCAGAAGAAGAAAGGCAAAGAAAAGAAGCTCAAAAGAAGATTTTTGTTAAAAGAAAGACAAAAAGAGATACAGAACCTCCTGTAATTAAAAGAACCAAGCAAGGACCAATTAACTTAAAGGTAGCAGATAGAAAGAAACCTATTAAAAAAGAAAATATTATTCTTTCGAAGAAAGAACAAAAGGAACTAGAAGGAGAAGAATTTTTAAACAAGCAAGCATCAGAACATGGATTTGAAAAACCTTCGGAATTTGTTGCTAAGTCAATAAAGGTACCTCAGGCTATTACAGTAAGTGACTTGTCTAAAGCATTGTCTATTAAGTCATCTGAGGTCGTTAAACAACTAATGGATATGGGAGTAATGGCTACCTTAAATCAAACTCTTGATCAGGATACAGCTATTTTAGTTACTGAAGAACTTGGTCATATGGCTGAACTAGCTCAAGAAGATTTAGCTGAAGATAAACTAGTTGAGATGGTTTCATATGAAGGAAAGAAAGAACCTAGACATCCTGTAGTCTCAGTTTTGGGTCATGTAGATCATGGTAAGACTACTTTATTAGATTTTATAAGAAACAGTAAAATAGCCGAAGGAGAAGAAGGAGGTATAACTCAAAAAATAGGTGCTTATCTAGCTAAAACAGACCAGGGAACAATTACATTTATTGATACGCCAGGTCACGCTGCCTTTAGTGAAGTAAGGGCTAGGGGTGCTCATTCTACTGACATTGTTATTCTGGTAGTAGCAGCTGATGATGGCCTTCAACCTCAAACAGAAGAATCTATTAGTCATGCAAAAGCAGCAGGCGTTCCTATAGTTGTAGCTGTTAATAAAATGGATTTAGAGGGAGCTGACTCAGAAAAAGTTAGGAATGAACTTTCCTCTAAAGATTTAATTCCAGAAGAATGGGGTGGAAATACCCAGTTCGTTAATGTTTCTGCTTTGAAGGGCGAAGGAATAGATTCTTTGCTAGAAGCAGTTGTTTTGGAAGCAGAAGTCTTAGAGCTGGAAGCTCATCATAATGGACCTGCTCATGGGATAGTTTTAGACTCAAGTACCCAAAAAGGACAGGGTGCAGTTGCAACTGTTCTTGTTCAAGAAGGTACTTTAAAAATTGGAGATGTGATTTTAGTTGGAGATCAAACTAAGAAAATTAGGAGTTTGTTGGATGAAAATTCAAGTTCGTTAAGTTTAGCTGGACCGTCAATGCCTGTTTTAATAAGTGGTCTAGATTCACCTCCAAGAGCAGGAGAAGAATTTGTTGTAGTAACTAGCGAAAAAATGGCAAAAGAAATTTCCAGGGAGAGAGCTAAGAAAGTTAGAGAAAGCAGATTGGCTAGAAAGCAGATCACTAACCTAGAGTCTTTATTTGATTCAGAAAAATCTTCTAATTTAACTCTAAATCTTTTAATAAAAGCTGATACCTATGGTTCTTTAGAAGCAATATTGGGCTCATTAAAGAATTTTGAATCTGAAGAAATAAAATTAAATATAATCCACTATTCGGTAGGCGGGATAAATACTAATGATGTAAATCTAGCAATAACCACCAATTCCATAATTATTGGCTTTAATGTAAGAACAGATAATTCTTCTAAGAAATTGGCAGATGCTGAAGCTATCGAAATTTCTTATTATGGAATAATTTATGATCTTTTGGATGGGATAAAAGAAATAATAGAAGGTCATCTTGAACCCGAAATTAGAGATGAGATTCTTGGAACAGCTGAAGTTAAGGAAACGTTTAAATCTCCTAAATTCGGGGTGATTGCAGGTTCATTTGTTTTAGAAGGGACCATAAAAAGAAATAAATTTGCTAGGGTGATTAGAGATGATATTGTCATATTTGAAGGACGCTTAGATTCTTTAAGAAGATTTAAAGATGATGCATCTGAAGTATCTTCTGGAACTGAATGTGGTATTGGAATCGAAAATTATTCTGACATTAAAGTAGGCGATAAAATAGAAGTATTTGATAAGAAGGAAATTAGAAGAACCTTAAGCTAATGCAATCAATTGACTTTACTCGTTCTGATCGCCTTTCAGATCAGATTAGGGCAGAAATTTCTATCATTTTAAGAGATGAAGTTAAAGATCCAAGGTTAGAAGGGTTAACAATAATTAAAGTTGAACTTTCTAAAGACATTAAGAAGGCTTTCGTGTTTTTTTCACCACTCAACAGTTTTAATGATGTTGACTTAAAAGAGGTTGAAGAGGTTTTAGAAAATGCAAAAGGATTTATTAGAAGTAGCTTAGGTAAAAAAATGAAAATCAAACGTCTACCTGAGCTCTGTTTTGAAGAGGATAAGTCGGAGTATATGATTTGAACGGATTCTTGTTGATTGACAAACCTTCTGGAATTTCTTCTGCACAGTGTGTATATAACATCAGAAAAGATTTAAATGAAAAAAAGGTTGGTCATTGTGGCACTTTGGATCCTTTGGCTACAGGAATACTTCCAATCTGTATTGGTGAAGCAACTAAATTTAGTAATTACGTCTCAGATCAATCTAAGCGATATGAAGTAAAAATTCTTTTTGGTTTAGAAACTGACACGGGAGATATTACCGGTAAAGAAGTATCCTTAGACGATGTAAATTTTTCCTTAAACCAATTAAAAAGGGCATTAAGTCATTTTGTTGGTGAACAAGAGCAGATCCCACCTATGTTCTCTGCTTTAAAAAAAAATGGTAAGCCTCTATATTATTGGGCAAGAAGAGGTGTTTTTTTAAAAAGAAAACCAAGATTAATTTATGTGGATCAGATTGAATTAAAAACTTTTAAAAGTTACAAAGAAGTAACTGTAGAAGTTTCTTGCTCAAAAGGAACTTACATAAGAACTCTTGTTGAATCTATAGGTAGGCAATTAGAAACTTATGCCACAGTTTTAGAGCTTAGAAGAACTCGCATAGGTTTCTTAAAAGAAGAAGACCTAACTCCACTAAATTCTAAAGGTAAAAATTCTTATGTTGATGATATTGTTGAATGTGACCAGGTTTTAAAGAATTATCCAAAGCTAGTCTTAAATAAAACTGAAACAAAAAAAATTAGAAATGGCCAGCAAGTAGACTATAATGCGCGCCAAGAAAAAGAGGGAATAGTAAGATTATACGAAGAAGAAGGTTCGTTTATAGGAATTGGAAACATTGATTTATCGATGAAAGTATCGCCTAGAAGGCTACTAGCTACAAAAAAATATTCCGCTTCACCTTCAAGATATAAAGGATAAAGTTTTGGCTTTAAATGGTTCAGAAAAGAAAGAAATAGTTTCTAAATTTGGAAGGTCTGATTCTGATACTGGATCTCCAGAAGTCCAAGTTGCTCTTTTGTCAGCTAATATAGATGCTCTTCAATCTCACTTTAAAGACAATTCTAAAGACCACCACTCAAGAACAGGTTTAATTAGAATGGTAAACCAAAGACGAAAACTCCTTGATTATTTGAATAAAAAGAAGCCAGAAATTTATTCCAAAATCATAATTGATCTTGGCTTAAGAAGATAGATCTAAATATTCCTCTTTAGAAAACATGCCACTAAAGTGGTTTAAATAAAATAATCAAAAAAAGGATATATGGAAACTTATAACAAAACTGCAAAGATTGGAACTGATGAAATTCTTTTTGAAACGGGAAGAATAGCAAAGCAAGCAACAGGGGCCGTAATGGTTTCTTCAGGAAATACACAGGTACTTGCAACCGTAGTAGTTGGGAAGCCCCCTAATGAGCACCAAGATTTTTTCCCCCTCACGGTTAATTACATAGAAAAAACCTATGCCACTGGAAAAATACCCGGAGGGTTTTTTAAAAGAGAAGGCAGGCCCACTGAAAAAGAGACCCTTACTTCAAGGCTCATTGATAGACCAATAAGGCCTTTATTTAAAGATGATTTCCTATATGAAGTACAAGTGATATGTACTGTTCTTTCTTCTGATAAGGATATAGATCCAGATGTTCTGTCCTTCTTAGGAGCTTCTGCTGCTTTAGCGATTTCAGGGCTACCTTTTCAAGGTCCTTTGGGAGCAGTTAGAGTAGGTTTTATTGAAGGTCAATACGTTCTTAATCCAAAAAGGAGTGAAATGGAAAATTCATTTTTGGATATGGTTATAGCTGGAAGTGATTCGGCAGTAATTATGGTTGAATCTGAAGCTAAAGAGCTTAGTGAAGATCAAATGTTAGGCGGAATACTTTTCGCTCATCAAGAAATGCAGCCAGTTATTGAAGCCATTAAGGAAATGGCAGCAGATGTAGGAAAATCTGCTTTTAAATATGAGCCTAGTGTTATAGATAGCAACTTGATTTCTTCTGTTGAAGACAAATTCTCTGAAAGTATTTCCAAAGCTTATTTAATTCAAAATAAGCAAGAGAGAGTTCAAAGCTTATCTGAACTAAAAGAAAAGGTTGTTAATGAAATGTTACCAGCTGAGGAAGGGTCGGAAATACCTGAATCTAAGTTACTAGATTCATTTAAAAAAATAGAAAAAAAGATTGTTAGATCCAAACTTCTTACAGGTGAATCTAGAATAGATGGCAGGGATTTAGATACCGTTAGGCCAATCTACTTAGAAGTGGGTTTTCTTCATAATACTCATGGATCTGCACTATTTACTCGAGGAGAAACTCAAGCAATAGTAACTGCAACCTTAGGATCGCCAAGACAAGCCCAGTTAATAGATGCTATAGAAGGTGAGTTTAAAGATCAATTTATGCTACATTATAACTTTCCTCCGTATTCTGTTGGAGAGGCAAGTTTTTTAGCTGGACCTAAACGTCGGGAAATAGGTCATGGAAAATTGGCTAGAAGAGCTTTGGAAGCAGTTCTCCCCGATCCAGAAGAGTTTCCATATACTATTAGAGTAGTATCTGAAATTACAGAATCTAATGGTTCAAGTTCTATGGCTTCTGTCTGTGGGGCTAGCTTAGCTCTAATGGACGCAGGCATTCCCATAACTAAGCCAGTAGCAGGAATTGCTATGGGTCTAGTGAAAGAACAAGATGAATTTGCTGTTATTACCGACATTCTAGGAGACGAAGATCATTTAGGTGATATGGATTTCAAAGTAGCAGGAACTTCAGACGGAATAACGGCTCTTCAAATGGATATTAAAATAGATGGAATTACGGAAGAAATTTTTGATGTTGCTCTGAAAAAAGCAAATAAGGCAAGGTTGCACATACTAGGGAAAATGAATGAAGTTATATCTCAGTCTAGGGATCAATTATCTTCTAAGGCTCCACAAGCAGTAATAATTCAGATCAATACAAAAAAAATTAGGGATGTTATTGGTAAGGGTGGAGAAACCATAAGAAAACTAGTTGAGGAAACAGGAGCCCAAATAGATGTAGATGATTCAGGAAAGGTAATGATTTATGGCGACACTCCCGAGTCTAGGGAAATGGCCGTAGAAAGAATAAATGCTATAACAGCGGAGCCTGAAATTAATAAGATTTATACTGGTGTTGTAGCCAATATAGTTGATTTTGGGGCGTTTGTTACCATTATGCCAGGAAGAGATGGATTAGTTCATATCTCTGAGATTTCTGAGGAAAGAGTTGAAAAAGTTGCTGACTACTTTGTGGAAGGCGAAGAAGTTAAAGTAAAAGTTCTTGAGGTAGATAGGCAAGGAAAGATCAGATTAACTATGAAAGGATTAGATGATTAAAAATTTGAATCTTTCATCATTTTATGCTAATACCTGATTTGTTTTATTTATGGCTTTCTTGTTAAATACAGCTTGTCCGAGGGGAACTCGGGCGTTTGTTTAGCTAAATAATAAATGGGTGAAATATGAATGCATTTAATGTAGTAAAAGACATCATAGGTCAATTGACAGGCATCGTTGTATCTCTTATCGCTCTAGGAGTTGCCGCTGGAATAGTTTTTGGTGGCGGTCTTCCTTTTGTTGGTGGGGTTCTGGATGGCCTTCTCGGTGTTGTTAACACTCTTGGTGATAACGGCCTGGTTGGTCTAATCGTGCTTGCGGTTTTACTTGATCTGTATAGATAAGTTCTACTTAGCTTTTGCATCAGAAAGGGGCCTCTTTAGGGTGCCCCTTTCTTTTTTCTGGATTATATAGGGGGTGTTATGGATCTTTTGGAAAAAATAAAGGGTTGGTTGTGGGAAGCAACTAAACTTCTAGGTCTAGTTGTCGCTGTTTCAATATTAGTATCCATATTGTTTGGACCTTCTGCACCATTTTTTGGTAACGTTTTAACAAATATTGAACCAGTGATTGCTACACTTGGGTCTGAAGGTCTGGCTGTTATCATAGCTCTTATTATCATTTTAGGAGTCTGGAGAGGTCGATCTTAAAAAGAACTAAAATAAAAAGGCATCTTAATTAGGGTGCCTTTTTTTTGCTCTAGGAATATAAAAATGAAAATACAAGAAGGAAGAGTTTCAATACAAGAAGGAGTGGTTATAGGAAAAGGAGATAACCATTCTCTCGAAGCAGACATTTTTCTTCCACCAATCAAAGCAAAAAACAGACCAGCTGTTCTTTTTGTTCACGGAGGAGGTTGGATGGAAGGGGATAGAAGCCAACTTAGAGGATACGCTATACTTTTAGGCAGATTAGGTTTTGTGTGTATGTGCAATTCCTACAGACTTTCTAATGAAGCAATATGGCCGGCACAAATTCAAGATGTAAATTGCGCTATCAGATATTTAAGAGCACATGCTGAGGAATTGGGTATAGACCCATCCAGAATCGGTATTTCTGGGAATTCTGCAGGAGCACACCTTTCTTTGATGGCCGCGGCTAAACAGTACGATAAAACCTTTGAAGGTGAGGGAGGCAATCAAAATGTATCTTCTGAAGTGAAAGCGGTTTGTGCTATTTATCCGCCTACAACAATCAGACAATTGAAAATGGCGAATCCATTAGAAAATGCTTTTCTGTTGTTAATGGGAGAAGATGCAATAAAAGAAGAATATGACAAGGCCAGTCCTATGAACTATGTTTCTAAAGATTTTCCACCATGCTTACTCATACATGGATCAAAGGACAGAGTGGTGAGATTAAAGGACAGTACAAGCTTCTATGAAAAATTAAAAGAGTACAATAGACCAGCTTCTTTGCACATCTTTTCTGAGGAAGAGCATGCTTTTGATGGCAAATCAGATTACGGCAGAGCCGTTGCTGACCTCCAAGCTTTGTTTTTTAGAAAGTATTTATGAAGATACATAAGTAGCGGTTGACATGAAGGAATTATGAATAGGAGATTAAGCCGCGCTGGAAGTTGAGAGGTTGCTATCTCAAGCTTGAGAGATTGTTCCTAATCAGGCTTCTATTATCCAAGTTTGTATTCTCCACCTTTTTCTAAAGCTACCTTATATGCTGGTCTCTCATGATAGCGTTCTAAAATGGAAATCAAATTTGGAAATGGTTGGAGCGATCCAGAAATCTGTGCACCTTCAAAAACAAAGGAAAGCATAGTATCCACTGCGGAAAAGGTATCTCTAAAAAAGAAGTCATCATCACCAAGCCTTTCTGAAAGGAAGCCTAGGTGATTATTTATTTCAGAAAAAATTCTTTCGTGTAGAGGTTTAGCAGCATCTCCAAGAGAGCTTGAATAAAGTAATAACAATAAAGGCAACATTGCCGAACCTTCAGCATAATGCATTAATTCAAGATAATTATAATAATCTGAATCTTCTAAATTTGGAGCAAACCCTTTAGGTGCATACTTATCGACAATATAAGTCGTAATAGCAGCTGATTCAATAATGATTTTTCCATCTTCACTAATAACTGGAGACTTGCCTAATGGATGAATTTTTTTAAGAGATTCTGGTGCCAAATTAGTTACCTTATCTCTTGAGTAACTTTCTATTTCATAGGAAGCATTTAATTCTTCTAATAGCCACAAGATTCTTTGTGATCTAGAGTTATTTAAGTGATGAACAGTTATCATATTTTTTCCTTTTATTTTAAAAGGGGAATTCTTAAATCAGCATTACCTCTTGTAAAAATTACATTCTATCTTCAGGTTGGTCTAGAGTGAAGCACCCATAGACCAGTCTCTGTGATTATCAATTCTCTTCGCCCGTGCTTCATTTCCTTGGGACAACATATCGTGTGGAAAGCCAGGTGAAATTGAACTCACCGCATCCAATCGTTGCATCTGATCTTCGTCAAGGCTCACGGTAAGGCATCCTAGGTTTTCTTTTAACTGCTCGACGGTTCTTGCACCCAACAGAGGAATGATATTTGCGGGTCCGTTTCTGAGCCAGGCAATCGCTACCTGAGTTGCCTTTGCGCCAATGTCCTCAGCAATGGCCATGACTTCAGCCGTAATTTTCAAGGCACGTTCATCGATGGAACCACGCATTTTGGCCCTACCTTCCGTTGCTGCATCTTTATTGTATTTTCCGGACAAGATACCGGAGCCAACGATGCCCCAGGGTGTCACTGCGATGTCCAGCGCGCGAGACATTGGCAAAAGTTCTCTTTCGACAGATCTGTCGATAAGGCTATAGCGAATTTGCAATCCGACAAATTGAGACCAGCCCTTCAATTCAGCAATTGTGTTTGCTCTGGAAACAACCCATGCAGGCGTATCAGAAATACCAACATAGAGCACCTTGCCCTGGGAGACGAGATCATCAAGGCCTCGCATTAATTCCTCAGCAGGTGTTGTTGGGTCCCAGAAATGAGCCCAATACAAATCGATGTAATCTGTTTTTAGGCGCTTTAAGCTGGCATGGACCGAATTCATCATGTTCTTTCGCGAATTGCCGGAAGCATTAACATCGCGGCCACGCATAGCACCGGTAAACTTGGTTGCTAGTACGATCCTCTCCCGATCTGCCTGCATAAATTCACCCAAAAATGTTTCACTTGTTCCACCGTTATAAACATTTGCTGTATCGATAAAATTTCCGCCTTCTTCTCGAAAAGCCTCATAAACCTTACGACTTTCATCCTTATCAACGCCAAACCCCATTTCAGTTCCAAAGGTCATCGCACCCAAAGCGAGTTCGGAAACCTTTAATCCACTTTTACCCAACAGTTTATATTTCATAAGCACCTTACTTGTTTGCAAGATATCTATTATATATCGACAACAAATGAAAACCCTTTATCTAAAGGGCAGGGAGGTGGTGGCTATGGCGGGACTTGAACCAGCGACCTCAGCATTATGAATGCCGCGCTCTAACCAACTGAGCTACATAGCCATGATATCCAAAAGCCTGTTATACCAGTCCTTCGGCGCGAATGGTATCTTATGCTTTATTCTCATACAAGTCAGTAGCATACGCTTTTGAAACGTTTTCTTTAGCTTTTACCTCTAAATCCGAGTGAGGATTAGCCTAATTTTTTCACTTGAGATTTTAGAAGGCTTACAATTCAATCTGTGTTGAAAGACAGTACTAAAGTGAGTTTTATAAAATTAATATTCCCTCTCTTAGGTTTGAGTTTTCTTACAGGGTCTTCAAGGTGTAACTCAGAAGAAAGAAAAATTTCATATCTCCTTTCTGGTTCGTAAGCAGCCCCAGCCGGGCGCAACAAAGCGCCTGATACGGGGGTCTTTTACTGTATACTTGCCGCCCGTTTTAAGTACGAATAAAGATGATTAATGTCCAGGTAAATGTAGGAGGTCTAATTAAAAATGATCACTTCGCACTTGTTCCTGCTCACAAATTCTCCTTTTCATCCTCTCTAAGTAAATCCAGAAAGCACTTCAGCCACGAGTGGGATCATCTCAAGTTAGATCCCTACATGGCGGATAGGGGTAGATATCGCTTCAGACGCTATGGACTGTTCAATTTATCAGCTATCACCGGTCGATTAAATTACATCCCCGATGCCTCCTTTTATCAAGACATCAACATTAACCCTCTAAATGGTGGCAAGCCCAGAAAGTTTGCTTCACTTACCAAAGACTCTGTTAAAAATCCATTCCTGCAGGAACTCATGCTATTTGATCTTGCTCAACTCACTTCGACAACATCCGTTAAAGTCGACTGGTTAATCGGCGTTCACCAGATTCGCATCATCGCGATGCCCGGAGTCTCGGGAAACCCGACACCTGAAGGTGTGCACCGCGACGATGAAACATATACTGTGCAACATCTGATTAAACGTCACAACATAGACGGCGGTGTAAGCTATTTTTACGGTAGTGAAAGCGAGCCAGAAAGACACCCCTCAGTTTTGAAGCAACTGAATTACTTCGATTCCTATTATTTTGATCATACCTTATGGCACAACGTATCCCCTATTATCCTCAACATGCATGGCAGCGAAGGGTACAGGGATATCCTCCTAATTGATTTCTCACGTCAATAATCAATCAAGCATGTCCTGACATCATGGCAATCTATGCTCGACTGGATAGAAACACCGTCGAAGCTCTCGCTAGCCAGTTTGGAATTGAGGGTGTCACTGCTTTTTCCAACATGGAAGGCGGGCTGGAAAACACCAGTTACCGTGTTGAAACAAAATCGGAAAAGTACGTATTAACGCTTTGCGATCAAAAGACATTCGCGCAAGCTTCTAATCTTGTGAATCTGTTGGTCCATCTCACCGAACATGATGTCTGCACTTCACGAGTTGTTGTACCGCCAGGCGATTCCAACGTCGTGCTGTACGATGAAAAACCGGTTATGTTAAAGCACTACATTGAGGGAAACTTCACGGCCAACTTGTCGGGAAACATACTCTTTCAGTTGGGAGAAGAAATAGCCCAGTTGCATAAGGTTCCCGCACCTTCTTACCTACCTCAATCATTCCCTTATGGGCGTAACTATTTTTCCGATGTAACAGATTCCAATCTCGATCACACTTACATTGAATGGTTATCGGAAAAGAACAGCTATTTAGAAAAACACATCCCTGCGAATCTTCCGTTGGCACTCATACATGGAGACGTGTTTTTCGATAACGTAATTGTCCGCGAAGATCAGCTCATTGCGATCATCGATTTTGAAGAAGCCTGCCATTATTACCGTTGTTTCGATCTCGGTATGCTCATTGTCGGAGCGTGTAGCGATCGTGAAGGTGTCTCTTTTGATAAAGCCGCCCGTTTCATCAGCGGATATCAGAAAGAAACCACTCTTCAACCGATCGAACAAGAAACCTTAAAGATCTTTGCGGTGTACGCTGCAGTAGCCACATCGTTTTGGCGGTTTAGGCAATATCACCTGATAAGACCCAATCCCCAAATGTACGAAAAGCATGTCGAAATGCAAAGGCTTGCTGACATCATCTCCGTATGTCCAAATTCGCGTTTTATGGAATTGTTCGCTCCATAAGCATCACTCGCCGCTTAACCAGGTGTTATTCTAGATCCACACGCAGGTTCTTCGAACTCCAGCATGGGAGATAATACTGAAGTCCTTGATGCGTATGAGAAGATCAGCCACCGGACGAATTGCCTCGCTCATCCAGCTCTTTTACAAAGCCTAGAACCCACGTGAGAAAGACGAAGTCGACTTTGATGCTATAGATAGTACCAGTCAGTTTAACTTAGAGATTTAGCGTCAAGAATTGGTATGGTTAATTCTAGGTAGCGTACAAAGTAGCGTACAGTTTTGCGTCAATTTATGTGAGTAAGGCAGTATCAAGGTTAAACAAATTGTCTAGATTTCGCTGAAACCTCTTATTAAAGCTGACTTTCTAGGGTAGGGCGCATGTTTCTCTTTTGTTATCTCGCAGCATTATGAATGCCGCGCTCTAACACTGAGCTACATAGCCAGAAGTGGGGATTGTCAAAGTGTCTGCAATTAAAGTCAAGCTAACATCAAACATTAAAGAGGAAATGGATCACGTCTCCATCTTCTACCATGTAATTTGCTCCTTCTGTTCTTAACTTGCCTGCCGCTATTGCTCCATTTTCACCATTATGTTTAATAAAGTCTTCGTAAGATACTATCTCAGCCTTAATAAAACCCTTTTCAAAATCAGTATGGATCTCGCCCGCAGCTTGTAGAGCCGTTAATCCTTTCCTAATAGTCCAGGCTCTTACTTTCCTAGAGTCTGTAGTAAAGAAGGTTTGAAGATTTAACATTCTAAAACTTTCTCTGATTAGTTTATTCAAGCCAGGTTCATCAATGCCCAGGTCTTTAAGAATTTCTTTACCGTCTTCTTTATCCAATTCAGCTATCTCAGCTTCTATTTGGTTACATAAAGGAAGAACTTTATCACCTTCATTTCCAGCATAATCTACAAGCTTTTTTAAAAGATCATTATTTTGATCTTTCTCAGCTACATTTGCCAAATATAAACAAGGTTTCATGGTAATTAATTGCAGATCTTTGAAGTAAGTATCATTTTCCAAAGCAAAAGAAGAATTTCTGCATAGAATTCCTCTATTCATTTCTTCTTCTAGAGTTTCTAGTCTTGATTGTTGTGCTTCTGCATCCTTATCTCCTGATTTGCTTAATCTTTCAAGTTTAATTTTTGCCTTTAAAACAGTTTCAAGATCAGCAAGAAGCAACTCTGTTTCAACTACTTCTAGATCCGCAACAGGATCTATCTGCTCATGTACATGAGCTATATTGTCGTTTTTAAAACATCTAATCACATGAATAATTGCTTGAGTTTCTCTGATATGAGATAAGAACTGGTTCCCTAGACCTTCTCCTAAACTGGCTCCTTTTACTAGACCTGCTATATCAATAAATTCAGTTGTAGCTGGAATAATAGATTTTGAGTTAACAATTTTAGAAATTAATTCTAATCTTTCATCAGGTACTGGTACTATTCCTAGATTGGGTTCTATAGTGCAAAAAGGAAAATTTTGGGCTTCTATTCCAGCTGAGGTTAGAGCATTGAATAAAGTAGATTTACCTACATTGGGTAATCCAACGATTCCACACTTTAAACTCATCTTAGATTAATTTTTTAAGAGTGAAGATCAAGCATGGCTTTTTGCCAATTACCTTCAATAATTGTATTTATTATTGGCAAGGCTTCTTCAAAAGCAGAAGTTAAGATTCTTCTTTCTTTTTTACTTCCTTTAGTCAAGACGTATTTAACAACATCTTCTTCTTTCTCAGGATGACCTATTCCTATCCTGAGTCTCTTAAAAGAAGAATCCCCATTTAGATGTTCAATAACATTTCTTAATCCATTATGACCCCCATGGCCCCCAGACTCCTTTAACTTAAGTTTTCCTAGTGGAAGATCAAGTTCATCGTGTACAACTAATATCTTTCTGGTTGAGAGTTTCAAATAATTCTTAATACTTGATACTGTTTTTCCACTTTCATTTACATAAACCGAAGGTATACATAAATGAAGCTTTCCTGTAGGTATCAGCTTGCTTCCATAAAGACCTGAGAACTTTTTTTCTTTAGTGAGAGACATATCTAAGGCCAGAGAGAGCTGCTCCACAAAATCAGCTCCACAATTATGTCTAGTTTTCTCATACTCTTTTCCAGGATTGCCTAACCCAACTATGAGTAGATTATTTGAATCCATATTAGCCAAGAAAAGGATTATTCTTTTGTTTCTTGGCTTTCTGAAGAATCTGCATCTTTTTCTTCAGAAGAAACATCGTCTCCTTCTTCGCCTTCAGGAACCTCGCCTTCTTCTCCTTCTTCTTCGCCTTCAAGATCTACTTCTTCTATTTCTTCTTCGATGATAATTTCTCTAGTTTCAGTTACTGAGACGACAGCTTGATCTCTTTCCTCTCCTTGACCAAGTATAGGAATTTCTACTCCCTCAGGTAGATTAATTTCACTTAAGAGAACCGAATCGCCGATATCCATCTCTTGAACGTCGATCTCTAGAAACTCTGGAAGATCAGAAGCTAAACAAGTTATTTCAATATCATTTATAAGATGATTCACCCACCCCCCGCTCACCTTCACACCAACAGCAGTGTCATCATTTATTGTTCTTATCGGTACGGTAAGTGTAATTTTAGAGTCTGGATCTACTCTCATAAAATCAGTATGCATAACTCTTGAAGTGGCAGGATGTCTCTGTATTTCTTTTACCACAACATTAACCTCTTTACCTAAAAGAGATATTTTAAGAACTTGTGTAGTAAAACCAGGAATCTGAACAGCTTTAACTATTTCTTTTTCTAGTATAGAAATCTTTTTTGGTTCTTCTTTACCGCCATAAACTACTCCTGGAATAGAACCTGATCTCCTTAGGTTCCTGCTTGAAGACTTCCCATCAGAAGTTCTTTCCTCTGCAGTTAGATTAACCTGATCACTCATTAAATTTTTTCTTTTTTTTAAAGAATTATAAGAACATAGCACTTATGGATTCTTCATTGCTAACCCTTCTAATAGCTTCAGCAAGTGTAGGAGCTAGAGATATAACTCTAATCTTCTTACAAGCTAGAGCAGAATCAGAAAGCGGTATGGTATCTGTTACAACCAATTGATCAAGCTTTGATTTATTTATTTTACTTACTGCATCTCCGGAAAGAACTGGATGCACTATGTAAGCATAGACTTCATTAGCTCCACGATCTTTTAAAGCAACAGCGGCATTACAAAGAGTGCCTGCTGAATCAACCATATCATCAACAAGTACACAAACCTTATTTGCGACTTCTCCTATTACATTCATAACTTCAGACTTATTATTTTCATCTCTTCTTTTATCGATAATGGCTAAATCTGATAAATTTAAGACTTTCGCTAATGCCCTGGACCTTATAACCCCTCCAACATCTGGAGAGACAACTATTATGTTGTTTAATTTTTGTTTCATGATATCGTCATGAATTATTCTAGTTCCATAAACATTATCTACTGGAATATCAAAGAAGCCTTGAATCTGTTCAGAATGAAGTTCAACCGTTAAAACTCTGTCTATGCCCGATCTTTCTAATATATCTGCAACTACTTTTGCACTTATTGGAACCCTGTCAGATCGAACTCTTCTATCTTGTCTAGCGTAACCATAGTAAGGAATTACAGCAGTTATTCTACTAGCTGACGATCTTTTTAGGGCATCAACCATTATTACTAATTCCATAAGATTTTCGTGTGCGGGAGGGCATGTTGGTTGGATAAGAAAAACATCCATACCTCTAACATTTTCTTCTATTTTTACACTTATTTCTCCATCGCTAAAACGTTCTACTTTGGACTTACCAAGTTTTAATCTCAGCTGTTTTGAAATAGCTTTGGATAAAGCTTTGTTTCCATTTCCCGAAAAAAGGATTAAACCAGGTTTTCTTGGATGCATGTATTTTCTCTATTTTTACTTCTGGTTGGGGTGGCAGGATTCGAACCTGCGAATGGTGGCATCAAAAGCCACTGCCTTACCGCTTGGCCACACCCCAAACACTTTGATGCGTATTTTATTCTAATAACTGTAATAAAGGCGAATCGTCTAGACTTTTTACAAGAATCCCCTGAGGATATATTTTTAAAGCTTTTCTTGCTTCTTCTTCTTTTTTGAAAGATAAAAATATAGTTGAACCTGTACCAGTTAGCTTAGGAACTCCAATTGGAGCTAACAATTCAAAAGTATCTTTTATTTCAGGAAATTTATCTTTAACCAGCCTAGTAAAGCTATTTTTTGATTTCCCTATTAAGAAGTCCTCTTTAGTCATTAGTTTTTCTTTGTAAATATTAATATCCTTAAAGGCTTCTTTGGTACTTATCTTCGTGTTTAGAATGGCCAATAAATACCAGCTTTCTGGTAGGTTTAAATCTGTAATTATTTCTCCTCTTCCTTCTGCCCAAGCATTTCTACCATGAATAAAAAAAGGGACGTCAGAACCTAATTCTAGACCTATTTGCTTAAGTTGATCGATGTTAAGCTTAGTTTCCCAAAGTTTATTTAAAGCAATTAATGTGGCAGCAGCATCTGAACTCCCACCTCCCAAACCACTTTCTAAAGGTATTGTCTTGGAGAGTAAAATAGTTGCCCCTTTTAGTGTATTTGTTTTTTCTCTTAAAAAATGAGCTGCCTTTAGCACTAGATTATTTTCAATTGCCAGAGGAGTTTCTGTGAGCTTTATCTCAGTTTCATTAAGTATAAATTCCATTTCATCATATAAATTAATAAGTTGAAATACAGTCCTTATGTCGTGATATCCATCTTCTCTCTTTTTTACTACTTCAAGGTGGAGATTTAGTTTTGCAGGCGCATTTAGAAACATTAGATTCTTTTAATTTTTTTAAGAATTAACTCAAAAGATAAATTGTTGTACGAAATAAGAATTTTTGAAGGAACTTTGAAACCATCAACAATATTAACTCCTTCAGGGTAATCTATAACCCAAGAATAGGCTTGATTTATCTCTTTTCTTCCAAGTAACGCCTCTATAAGAAAACTTATGTTTATTTCTTTTTTAAGAATCTCTTCTTGAATGTTTAACCCCTTTATTTGAACTAATTCAGATAATAAAACAGTACTATCCTGTTGAAGAGAAAATTCTCTCTCAGGGAGGAGGTAGTTCTTTCCAAACTTTGCAACTATCGAGGTTTTTTCTTTTTTTATATTGAAGTACCCACTTTCTAAGTTCTTATTTATTTTAATTTTAAATTTTCCCTCTATAGTAAAATCTTCGGATAGAGTTATATTTTGAGGATAAGGAGAGACTGAGAATTTAGAATTTGCTGCACAACTGTATAAGAATGCAATGACTAGTAAGAATAAAATTAACTTTTTTAGTTGGACTGTAAATTGAAACATTTACAAATTATAGACTTTAGTGGTTGAAATAAATGATAGATAGTATTTTAAATAAATTATCTGAGGTTGCAGATCGCTTTAAAGAAATAGAAGGTCTGTTAAGTCAACCAGATATAACCAATGATCAGAGTGAATACATTAGTCTGACAAAGGAATATTCTGAACTTTCTCCAGTGGTTGAAGTTTATGAAGAAGTCTTGTCAGTCCAAGAAGCTATAAAGGAAACTTCAGAAATGGCTGAAGATAATGATAATGAAATACGTCTGTTAGCTGAATTTGAGTTAGAAGCACTTAAGAATAAAGAGACTTCTTTGGAAACAAAGTTAAAGCAGTTGTTACTGCCCAAAGATCCAGATGATTCAAAGAATGTATTTTTGGAAATTAGGGCAGGTACTGGTGGAGACGAGGCTGCCTTATTCTCAGGCGATCTATTTAGGATGTATTCAAGAGTCGCTGAACGTCAGAATTGGAATTTAGAAGTAGTAAGTGTTCGAGAAGGAGAACATGGAGGTTATAAAGAAATAGTTTCCAGAATTGAAGGAAGTAATGTATTTAAGCATTTGAAATTTGAAGCTGGGGTTCACAGAGTTCAAAGAATTCCAGTAACTGATTCACAAGGAAGAGTACATACGTCAGCTTGTTCTGTAGCAGTTTTACCAGAGATTTCAGAGATATCAGATATTAATATCGACAAGAAGGATCTAAGGATTGACACTTTTAGAGCATCAGGAGCCGGTGGACAACACGTAAACAAGACTGATTCTGCCGTCCGTTTGACTCACATCCCTTCAGGAATAGTTGTTGAATGCCAGGATGGTCGTTCGCAACATAGGAACAAAGAGAAGGCTTTAACTTTACTTAAGACAAAGTTATTGGATTCTGAAAAAGGAAAAAAAGATGCTGAGATAGCTGAGAATAGGAAAGTTATGGTGGGGTCTGGTGATAGATCTGAAAAAATTAGAACTTACAATTTTCCCCAAAATAGAGTTACTGACCATAGAATAAAAATGTCTATACATAATTTAGAAGGCTTTCTTGACGGTGATATAGAAGCTATGAGTTCATCTTTGTTGGAAGCAAATCAAGCAGAAGCTCTAGCCAATTTAGAAAAAGATTAAACATGGGTCAAACTCTAAGGGAATTCATAAAAGAGACTTCTTGTTCTCAAAGGAAGGACCAAAATATTCAATCCTTAGATCTGGAACTTATGGCTTGTAGCTTATTTGATATAGATAGATCTAAATTATTTTCTTCTTATATTCTTCTAGATCAAAAAAGGAAGGCTCAATTTCTTTCCATGATTCAGAGAAGAAATTCTGGAGAGCCTCTTGCTTACATCTTGGGAGAGAAAGAATTTTGGAATGTAGAATTAGAGATAAATGATCAGGTTCTAGTGCCTAGGCCAGAAACAGAAACTTTGATAGAAGATATATTGCTTAGTTTTAACCACTGCAGATTATCAGTTTTAGATCTAGGAACTGGAAGTGGAGCTATAAGTTTGGCCTTGAAGAAAGAAAGGGAGGAGTGGAATATTTTTAGTTCAGACTTTTCAGAAAAAGCACTAGGAATTGCAAAAACTAACTCACTTAAAAATGATTTACATATTTTTTTGGCTTGTTCCAATTGGTTAAATGCCTTCAGACCTAATAGCTTTGATTTAATAATTAGCAACCCTCCTTATATCAAGGATGATGACCTTAGACTTGAATCTGACGGTCTAAGCCACGAACCTAGGTCTGCCCTTATTTCAGGACCTTTGGGAATAGAGGATTTATATACAATCTCAGAAAATGCTAAGGATTTTCTTAAAAAAAGGGGTTGGTTATACCTCGAGCATGCACCTCAACAGGCTGAAGAACTCAAATTTTCTTTAACAGATTTAGGCTATATAAATATAACTCAACTTATTGATTTAAATGGAGACCCAAGAGCAATAAAAGCTCTAAGTGTTTGAGTTGATGACATTAGAAGAATTCATCTAAACAGTGATCCAGGATGTAAAATTTGTAGTTAGAAAAATAAAGTTATGATTAGAAAGGGATATATAGAGGGTTATTATGGAAAATTAATGAATTGGGAAGACAGATCTTACCTTTTGAAGACCTTATCGAACTTATCACTGGACTTTTATATTTATGGACCCAAAGAAGATCCTTTTCATCGAGCTGACTGGTCTGCTCCATACCCTAAGGATACTTTAATCAAGTTTCAGGGTTTTAAACAAGAAGCATCAAAATTAGGGTTAAGATCCTATTTCGCATTATCTCCAGGTGTGCCTTCTGGAAAAAACAAACAAGCTGAATATAAGGCTCTTAAAGAAAAGATAAAACAACTAGTCAATGTGGGGTTTGATGATTTTGCTATTTTTTTTGATGATATAGATTCTGAAAGGAATGGTAATTTAGGAAAAAGACATGGAGAAATACTTAATTTTGTCCAAGAAATACTTAATGTTAAAAGAGAAGACTCATTGATTTTCTGTCCCACGGTCTACTGCGATAGCTTTGCAAAAGGGCCATTAGTAGATTCAGAGTACCTAAAAGTTCTATCAGAAGAGATTCCTGTAAATCTACCCATGTTATGGACAGGGAAAGAAGTTGTAAGTGAAACAATATCAGACCTCGATATTCTTGCTTTAGATGAGGTTATAGGAAATCCAGTTATTATTTGGGATAACTATTACGCAAACGATTACTGTCCAACTAATTTCTTTATAGGCCCTCATGAAGGCAGAAATCTTTCTGAAGAAAGTGTCATTGGCTTGGGAATTAATCCAACCGGGCTGCCAATAACAGACTCAATTATTCTTCATCAAGTTGAAGGTTCTCAAGAAACAGAAGAAATACTAAAACAATTTGGAGTTCCTGATTGTTTTAATGAACTTATACCATTCTTTAGAGGACCTTTTAATCAAGATTCGTCCTTGGTGGATATTGAAAAGGTTAAGAGCATTAAAGTTCTATCCACTCAACTGTGTATTGAATGGAAAAGTGATCTTCAGTTAGAGTGGTCTCCCTTTTTATGGACCTTTTTTAATGACTTAAATTTTCTTTTAAAACTCAAACAGTCAGAAGATAAAAAGGAGCTTGAACACTGGGCTTCTCGAAGATATTCTAATCCTCTGCTAAAAGTAATATTTATAAGAGAAGAGAATAATTAATAAGGAGAACATATGTTAGGAAATATGCAGGATGGCCATTTATTAATATCTGGTTTAATAGAACATGCCGAGACCTACCACACTGATTCGCAGATTATTTCTAGAACTGTTGAAGGACCTATTCATAGGTATACTTTAAAGGATGCAGCTAATCGTTCTAGGAAGTTGGCTAATGCTCTAGATAAACTCGGACTTAAGCAAGGTGACGTAGTAGGTACCTTAGCCTGGAATACGTTCAGACACTTTGAGTTGTATTTTGGGGTTTCAGGCATAGGTTGTGTGGTAAATACTATTAATCCTAGACTTTTTCCTGAACAACTCACCTACATCATTAATCATGCTGAAAATCAATATTTGTTTGTAGATTTATCATTTGTCGGACTCTTAGAATCAATAAGCCATTCCTTAGAAACAGTTAAAGGGATCATTATTCTCACAGATAAAGAACATATGCCAGAGACAACCCTTCAAAATGTTATGTGTTATGAAGAGTTAATTGCTGATGAATCTGAAGAATATCATTGGCCTAATTTTGATGAAAATACGGCTTCTACTCTCTGTTACACTTCTGGAACTACAGGTAATCCAAAGGGGGTTCTTTACTCGCATCGTTCAACCATATTGCACACGTGGATAGTAAGTTCAGGTAATGTAGCCAAGATTTCAAGTTCTTCAGTAATCTTACCTGTTGTTCCAATGTTTCATGTCAATGCTTGGGGAATTCCTTATGCAACAGCAATGTTTGGAGCGAAATTAGTTCTTCCAGGGCCTTTACTAGATGGAGCCTCAATATTTGAGCTTATTGATCAAGAGAAACCAGACCTTTTGATGGGAGTTCCAACCGTTTGGTTAGGTTTATTACAATATTTAAATGAGACTAATCAAACTCTAGAATCTGTAAAAACTGCCTTGGTTGGAGGAGCAGCAGCTCCAAGAGCTATGATTCAAGAGTTTGAAGAAAAGCACAACGTTTTTCTCATGCATGGATGGGGCATGACTGAAATGAGTCCCCTCGGAACTGCTACAGCCAGAACAGCAGAAATGGATATCATGGACGTAGAGAGCCGCTACGACTTGCAACAAAGACAAGGAAAAACCTTTTATGGTGTAGAAATGATTATTACTGATGATGCAGGGAAAGAATTGCCAAAAGATGGAGAAGCTTTTGGCCGTTTACTTGTAAGAGGACCTACTGTTGTTGAAAGATACTTTAAAAGTAACGAAAGCGCTCTAGATAAGAATGGTTGGTTTGATACAGGTGATGTTGCCAAGATTCATCCTGAAGGTGCCATGGAGATAGTTGATAGAAGTAAGGACGTTATTAAATCTGGAGGAGAATGGATAAGTTCCATAGATTTAGAAAATGCTGCAGTGGGGCATCCTTCTGTAGCTGAAGCCTGTGTAATTGGGGTTCTTCATAAAAAGTGGGATGAACGTCCTCTATTGCTTGTAGTTAAGGTAGAAGATCAGGATCTTTCGAAAGAAGAAATGTTAGTTTTTTTAGAAGATAAAGTTGCAAAATGGTGGTTACCCGATGATGTCATTTTTGTTACTGAGTTACCCCACACTGCAACGGGCAAATTGCTTAAAACCGATTTAAGAGACCAATATAAAGAACATTTAATTAAATGAGGAGGATCAAATGATAAGACTAGTTCCAGCCGAAACGTTAGTTGATTATGTGGGTAAAGAAATAGGGAGTTCTGAGTGGTTTGAAGTTGATCAAGAAAGAATCAATCAATTTGCTGACGCAACTCTGGATCATCAGTTTATACACATCGACTCTGAAAAGGCCACACCTCTTTTTGGATCAACAATAGCACATGGATTTTTATCCCTTTCTCTGATTCCACATCTAACTTCTCAGGCGGTTCTAGCTCCTGAGAATTTAAAGCATGTTTTTAATTATGGATTGGATAAGGTTAGGTTTATCAGCCCGGTAAATGTTGGTTCAAAAGTAAGGACGCATAGTAAATTAGTTTCGGTCGACGATAAAGGCGAAGGCAGGTATTTAATGAAGACCGAAATAACTATGGAAATAGAAGGAGTCGACAAACCAGCTTTTTTTGCTGAGACCCTTTCAATGTTTATTACTTAAGTTATATTCGTAAAAATAAATTCTTTTATAGCTTTCATGAAGGTGTAGACTAAAAGAGCAAATATTTTTTGCTATAAAGTGCTAATTTTGTTTTCAGTTACTTTATCAATCATCGTTATTTGCACTTTTCAACATGTTTTCTAAAACGATACGAATACAAT
>ENA-ORDI01000010-ORDI01000010.1-marine-metagenome-genome-assembly--contig:-NODE-10-length-125680-cov-5.308854_pt1 | contig 125680 bp, 133 predicted proteins | sample MGYA00248628_ERZ508525 | MGnify/ENA primary metagenome ERZ508525 (study PRJEB26195, sample SAMN05422138) | marine metagenome | isolation source: East of Porto Seguro, South Atlantic Ocean | place... | reverse complement strand
CGGATAGCACAACCGTCTCCACAAACGGAAGGATAGGGGAATATTTCAAGGAATTTTGGAAGTTCTGCGAAGGTTATACCAATTGACGTATCGGACGTGTCCGAAAGAAGATGAATGCGGTTAAAATAAATTTAACCATATTTTTCTTATTCTTTCTAAGTATCCTTCCCCTAAGAATCATTAATTTAATGGCTCATTTAGCAGGTTATTTGTTATACACAACTTCTAATAGTTTAAGAAATATTACAAAGATAAATTTACAAATTTGTTTTCCTTATAAGACAGAAAAAGAAATTCAAATTTTAACTAGAAATAGCCTTATAGAAAGTTCAAAAAGTTTCTTTGAATCAGGCAAGTGCTGGATAACTTACCCTAGAATAGGTATAAACAAAATAATTGAAGTTGAAGGTAAGGAATTAGTCCTTAATAGCTTAGAAGAAGGAAATGGTGTTATCCTTTTTACACCTCATATCGGAAATATAGAAGTCCTTATAAACTATTTAGCTGAAAATTTTAACTGCACCATACCTTATACACCGGTTAAGATTCCTTCTCTTGATATTCTAGTAAAAAAAGCAAGAGAAACTATGGGAGCTAAAATGGTCACTGCTTCTTCCTCTGGAGTAAAAGCACTTTTTGTATCTTTAAAAAAAGGGGGTTTAATCGTGATAGCCAGTGATCAAGTTCCAAGAGAAGAGAATGGATTAATTTCCAAATTTTTTGGAACACAGGCTCTTACTGTTTCACTTGTCTCGAGGCTTGCTGTCAGAACAAAAAGTGTTTGTCATTCAGTTTGCTGTATTCGTTTAGGGAAAGGAATGGGGTTTAAGATTATCTTTAGTAAAAAAATTGGGGATATGAATGTTTTGACGATTCAAGATGGGGTTAATCTCATGAATAGGGAGCTGGAAGAATGTATAATGAAAGCACCGGAACAATACGCTTGGGAATACAAAAGGTTTAAACATTCAGTATTTGAAAACCCCTATTGAATCTATTATAAATGATAGTAAGTACTTACTATAAGCATTTTTTAAAGAACAATTATGGCTGCTAAAACTATGGAAGAATTAGTTGCGCTTTGTAAGCGACGTGGTTTTATTTACCAGGCAAATGAAATCTACGGGGGACTTCAGGGGCTTTTTGATTATGGACCCCTGGGAGTTGAGTTAAAGAATAACTTAAAACAATCTTGGTGGCGCTCTATGGTTTACGAGAGAGATGACGTTGAAGGTTTAGATGCCTCAATTTTAACCGCCCCTTCTGTATTAAAGCATTCAGGTCATGAAGATACCTTTTCGGATCCGTTGGTAGATTGTCGTTCGTGCAATTCTCGCTGGAGAGCAGATCATTTAAAAGAGCTAATCTGTCCTTCTTGTGGTTCTTCCGATCTTACAGATCCAAGGCCTTTTAATCTTATGTTGAAAACTAATTTTGGCCCAATTGATGATGGAAGTTCTTTCGCTTATTTAAGACCTGAAACTGCACAACAAACATTTATCAATTTTAAAAATGTTTTAGATTCAACTTCTCGTAATTTACCCTTTGGAATAGCTCAAATTGGTAAGGCCTTCAGAAACGAGGTGACACCTAGAAATTTTCTTTTTAGGGTAAGGGAATTTGAGATAATGGAGTTAGAATTCTTTGTAGAACCTGGAACTGCTGATCATTGGCATAATTTTTGGGTTCAAAACAGAATAGAATGGTGGTCTGAGCAAGGAATAGAAAAAAACAAGCTTGATGTGTATAAAGTTCCCGATAAAGACCTAGCACATTATTCAGAGTCTACTATAGATCTGATGTATAAATTTCCTCATGCAGTAGAGGAGCTTGAGGGTATTGCCAATAGAACCGACTTTGATCTTGGATCTCATACAAAAAACCAATCTGATTTAAATATAAAAGCTAAGGTGATTTCAAACACTAATTCAAACGCCAAACTTGCGGTCCAAGATAAACAAACTAAGGAGTGGAAGGTCCCTTATGTTATAGAGCCTGCAGCAGGAGTAGAGAGAGGGGTTCTCGCTGTATTAAATGAAGCGTTCAAGATAGAAAAGTTAGAAGGAGGAAAGGAAAGAACTGTTCTTGCATTTAAACCCCATTTAGCGCCTATAAAAGCTGCTGTTATTCCTTTAAAGAGAAATAATGAAGAATTAGTTCAAGCAGCAACTTCATTAAAAAGGAAGTTGCAAAGCCTAAGCCTTGGCAGGGTCCTATTGGAGAACTCAGGAAATATAGGGAAAAGTTATAGACGTCATGATGAAGTGGGCACACCCCTGTGTTTAACTGTTGACTTTCAGACCCTTGAAGACCAAACAGTTACTGTAAGAGACAGAGATACCATGGGGCAAGAAAGGATTCATGTGGAGGAGGCTCCCGCTTACGTTAAGGAGCATATCAATTAAGTGCGTCACAATGAACCTAGACTTATTATTCTAGACAGAGATGGCGTAATAAATGAAGACCTTTGGGGATACGTCACAAAAAATGAAGAGTTTAATCCTATAGATGGAAGTCTTGAGGCTATTGCTAAGTTAACTGCTTCTGGCTATCTTATTGCTATCGCTACAAATCAAGCCTGCGTAAATAAAAATATCATAAACGAGAAGCGCTTGGAAGCAATCCATGATCATATGATTGCTTTGGTAGAAAGTGCCGGTGGTCAAATTAATTACATGGCTGTCTGTCCCCATTTGCCTGAAGAGAATTGTTCTTGCAGAAAGCCTGAAACTGGGCTTTTGAAACAGCTTGAACAAAAGCATGGCGGCCCTCTTAAAGGTAGTTTTTTTATTGGAGACAAGGAAGCAGATATGTTGTGCGCTACCAGATATGGTTGTGTTCCTCTGCTAGTCAAAACTGGATACGGGGTCAAAACTCTGTCCTCAAAACTCTGCCCCCCTAAAGAGAGATGTTTTAGCAACCTCTTTGCTGCAGTAAGCTATGTTCTTAAAGAATAAGTTGCATTAATTTATATGCTTTACATTAGATCGTTTAGTTTCTATTTGGTTTATGTGGTTTCAGCTGTCTTAGCTGGTCTTTTTGGCTGTCTAGTAGGGCCTTTCTTGAATCTAAAACCTAGAATAAAGATGTTATCTGTATGGCCAAGATTTTCAAATTGGATTTTGTGTAAAACTTGCTGCATTAGAATAAATATTGAGGGTAAAGAAAATATCCCAGAAGGTCCGTTTGTGATTGTTTCCAATCATCAAGGCCAATGGGAAACTTTTTTTTACCAATATTTATTCTTCCCATTAACGACCCTTTTGAAGAGAGAATTACTTTTCATTCCTTTTTGGGGATGGGCTCTTGCGCTCCTTGGACCAATTGCTATCAATAGAGGAAATCCAAGGGCAGCTCTTAAAAAGGTTTTTGTCGAAGGGGAGAATAAAATTAAAAAAGGATTTTTAATACTGTTCTTTCCTGAAGGGACGAGAAAAAATCCTGGGGAAATAGGTAGGTATGCAAGAAGTGGTTTTGAGTTGGCTAAGAAAACAAGGGTTCCCGTTTTGCCTTTGGTTCACAACTCTGGAGATTGTTGGCCTGCCCATAGATTCTTAAAGTTTCCTGGCCTCATTACTCTTGTTATTGGCCCACCTCTAGACACAATTGATTCTTCTGCAGAGACTTCAAAGAAAGTAGAGGAGTGGGCAAGAAAAAAATTAATAGAGATCGGCACCAAGAACTAGACGTCTAGATTTACTACGAATTTTGCATTTTCGTCAATAAATAGCCTTCTTGGTTCTACATCGTCACCCATTAAGGCATTAAAAAGCTCGTCTGCTTTTTGTCCGTCTTCAATCTTGATCTGACCCAGCAGTCTTACTTCAGGGTCCATAGTAGTATCCCACAGTTGATCTGCATTCATTTCCCCAAGGCCTTTATACCTAGAAATGGTAAAAGACTTTTTGGCAGTCTCTAGAAGTTCTTTTATTGATCTAGAGAAATTATTAGCATCAAACCTTGAATTATTAAACTCAAAATAAGAGTTTTTTGTAAGCAAGGAGTCTAAATAATCTCCAAAAGAACAGATGTCTTTGTAGGCCTTAGATCTAAAAAGACCAGGGTCAAGTCTCCAGACAGTAGTGGTTCCATGTTTGTCTAAAATAATTTCAGGTTCGGTTATTTTTTGTTCTGAGTTTGTTCTTGTTACTACCTTCCAGCTTGAGCCATTTAAGGTAGTATTATTTATTTGTGTTTGGAGTTTTTTGCTCCACTCTTTAACTTTTTTGTCTTGTTTTAAATCAGTTAGCCTTCCTATATACATCATGGCCTGGAGAAACTCTTCTGGGTATTGGAGGGAAAGGGTGGTTATGGAGTCTTGTACTCTTTGGTGTTGGGAAATAAGCTTACTAAGAGCTTGGCCCCTAATAGACTCACCTTTTTTATTTAAGACTAACTGTGTTTCATCAAGGACTTCAGCCAAAAGGTGATTCCTTAGTTCTTTGTCATTTCTTACATATACTTCCTGCTTTCCTTTTTTTAGCTTATATAAAGGGGGTTGGGCTGTATAAATATATCCCTTTTCTAAAAGTTCTGGCATTTGCCTATAAAAGAAAGTAAGTAAAAGAGTTCGAATGTGTGATCCATCTACATCAGCATCTGTCATGATTATTATTCTGTGATACCTAAGTTTTTCTGGCTGCCAATCTTCCCCTTTTATACCGCAACCAAGGGCTGTGATTATTGTTATGATCTCATTTGAAGAAAGCACCTTGTCAATCCTAGCTTTCTCTACATTTAAGATCTTTCCTTTTAGGGGTAGTATGGCCTGAAAATGCCTATCCCGACCTTGCTTAGCCGTGCCTCCTGCCGACTCCCCTTCAACAAGATAAATTTCTGATTTCGCTGGGTCTTTTTCCCGACAATCGGATAGCTTTCCAGGTAAACCTCCTCCATCAAACGCTCCTTTTCTTCTGGTGATCTCCCTGGCTTGTCTTGCTGCCTCCCTGGCTCTAGCAGCTGCTATAATTTTTGTAGCTATATTTCTTGCTTCAGCAGGTTTCTCCAGAAGATAATTCGATAAGTACTTATAAACTTCTTGCTCTACTACAGGTTTTATCTCAGAAGATACAAGTTTATCTTTTGTTTGAGAAGAAAACTTAGGGTCTGGAGCTTTTATAGAAATAACTGCCACTAGACCTTCTCTTGCATCATCTCCAGAAGTGGAGATTTTTTCTTTAGACAATAAGCCTTCTTTGTCCATATATTTATTCATAGATCTGGTTAAGGCTGTCCTAAATCCTACTAAGTGAGTACCTCCATCACTCTGGTAAATATTATTTGTATAACAATTAACGTTTTCTTGATACCCATCATTCCACTGAAGGGCCACCTCAACCACTATCCCTTCACTGTTCTCTTTAACAAAGTGGAATACAGAATTTATGGTATTTCTTTTTCGATTCAAGTATTCGACAAATTCAGCAATTCCTCCTTTGTGTATGAAAGTCTTTTTCTTATCAGTACGTTCGTCTTTTAAGATTATTTTTAATCCAGCATTTAAAAAAGAAAGGTCCTTAAATTTAGAGGCAAGAACTTCAAAATCAAAAACTACATTAGAAAAAGTGCCGGTTGAGGGTTTTATTTTTATTTCTGTTCCTGTTGTCTCATTATTTCCAATAACTTTTAGTTTTCCCTTGGGAGCACCATCTACATAATGCTGTTCATGGATTTTACCTTCTCTTCTTATCAAGAGATGCAAATCCTTTGAAAGTGCATTTACTACAGAAATTCCAACTCCATGAAGGCCCCCTGAAACCTTATAGGAATTATCATCAAATTTTCCACCTGCATGAAGCTTAGTCATAATAACCTCTGCTGCCGATACTCCCTCTTCCTTATGTATATCGACTGGAATTCCTCTGCCATTATCCTTAACTCTGACACAATCATCAGCGATTATAGTTACCTCTATAAGGTCACAGTGACCCGCTAAAGCTTCATCAACAGAATTGTCTACAATCTCATAAACCATATGGTGGAGACCCGTTCCGTCATCCGTATCCCCTATGTACATACCAGGTCTTTTTTTTACAGCCTCCAGACCCCTTAATACAGTTATATTAGTTGAATCGTATCCTTTTGATTTTATTATCTTTTTACTTGATTTTACTGCACCCTCAGCCATTTTTATATTAGGGTTTTTTTCTGGGGGTTGGGGGATTTGGTACTTTTTTTTGATGCGTCAGTCTTCTTTGCTGGCATATGTGTATTTTATCTTATTTTCAAAGATTTATCTGTTTAAATTCGCTTAAAAAGGGGCTTCCTTCCACCTCCTCCGCCGCCTTAATTGATGTGATAATTACTTGGGACCCAAGTTGGTATATTTGTTCCAAGGTTATTGCTAAATTTTTCTCATCTAATTCAGATGTGATGTCATCTAGTAGATAAATAAGGCCAGCTTTTTGACTTTGATTTAACATAGTATTCATTTTGAAATAAATCAGTAAAATCAATAGCGTTTGTTGACCTCGAGAGAGTATAGATTTGGCTAACTTATTTTGAATATAAAACTTTAAATCCAGCCTATGAGGCCCCTGTGTTGTATATCCTAGAGCTTGATCTTTATTAATGGAGTTTTTTAAGGCCTCTTTAAGTTTTAACCCTTCATCCCAACCCGGACTATATTTGATTTTAAAACCATTCAGAAATAATAATTCTTCTTTCTTGCTGCTGTCTTTTTGTATTTCCATTGCGGCTTCATAAAATTTTTGAAAAAACTCTTTATTTATTTTTCCAAGCTCCTCGCCCTCCTCTACTAGTTGATTTGTCCAAATTATTAGCTCTTTTTCAGAAGATTTATTTTTTAAGGCTCTGTTTCTTTGAATTAAAACTTTTTTATATCTCTGATTGATTTCATAAGATTCATGTTCCACGTGGAACATGATTTTGTTAAATAAATCCCTCCTGAGTTCGGGTTCACCCTCTAACAATCTTAGATTCCTGGCCTGAATAGACTGGCATAAGGGGAGGTTTTTACCTTTAGAGGGCTCATTGTTAATGTTAGCTCTAATAGAAATTCTGGTGTTCAGTGATTTCTCTGCACTAATTGTTAATTGTTCACCTCTGCTTATTCCTTGAAAACCTAAAAAAAAACTGTTTTGGTCTTTTCTAATACATTCCTTTAAGTCCCTTGTTTTCAGGGACTTTCTTGTAAGCAAAAGATGTATAACCTCTAAGCAAGATGTTTTACCTGAACCATTAGGTCCGGTGATTAAACAGTTCTTGTTTGAAAGGTTTAATTGAAAATCTTCAAAAAGCCTAAAGTTCTTTATTAAAACCTTACCAACGGACATTTCATAGTCTCATTGGCATAATTACATAGAGCTCTGAATCATTGTTGGGCTCTTTAATTAGACAACTTTTTTCTTCGCCATAAAAGTTAAGCTCTACGTCATCTGTTTCTATGGTGTTCAACACATCAAGTATATATCCTATATTAAAACCAATTTCCATTGAAATCCCTTTATAGTCTACCTCTAGCGTTTCTTCAGCTAATTCTTGTTCAGGATTATTAGCAGTTAATTTTAAGGAATTTCTACTTAGGGCGAACCTGACTCCTCTGTATTTTTCATTAGATAAAACAGAAGCTCTGTTAAGTGCAGATTGAAGATTTTCTTTTAAAATTATAAGCTTATTGGGTTCTCCTGAAGGTAAAACCTTTTTATAATCAGGAAACTTTGCATCTATTAGTTTTGTTGAAAAATCAAGATTTTCATCTTGTACTCTAAGGTAAGAATTTCCAAAACTGACATTAATCTCTTTTTCTTCTTGAACTAAAATTTTAGAAAGTTCTAATACTGCTTTTCTGGGTAGAATCTGCCTAATTTCTTCTCCTATATCTGTTTTATTTAAATTTTTAGTAGCTAGTGCTAGCCTGTGTCCATCTGTACCAACTGAAGTTATTTGAGAGTCTTTATACTCAATTAACAGTCCGTTTAAATAATATCTTACATCCTGAGAAGCCATACAAAATGCAGTTTTACTTAAAAGTTTTTGGAATAAGGCTGAAGAAATTTTAATGGAGTTAGTGGTTTCAGAGACATTTAGTTCTGGAAAATCAGATGAAGAAATTGTAGCGAAGTCTGCATGAAATTTTTTTGAACTTATTGTTAACTTTCCATTATTTAAGTTAAATTCTAAGTCTTCTTTATCTGGTAAGGACCTGCACAACTCAGACATTTTCCTTGCTGAGACTGTAATTTCACCTTCCTCTTGGATTTCCTTAACTTTTGTATAAATTTTGATTTGTATTTCTAGGTCTGTTGCTGTTATTTCTATTTTATTATTTTTTGCAATAATCCTTAGATTTGCAAGTATGGGAATAGTCTGCCTTCTTTCTGCTACAGCTGCGCTTATTTGAAGGGCATCAACTATTTCGGACTTTTGAGTAATAAATTTCATCTCTATATAGTCAAAGCTCTAAACAGATTCCTATAATCTTCTTCAATTTCATTATTAAAATCCCTCAATTCCTTTATTCTTTTGCAGGCGTGTAGGACAGTAGTATGATCTCTTCCGCCAAAAGACTCTCCTATTTCAGGCAAACTATAATTGGTTAGTTCTTTTGCTAAAAACATAGACATTTGCCTTGGCCTGGCTATAGACCTGCTTCTTCTTTTTGAAAGAAGGTCGCTCAGCTTTATATTGTAGTATTCCGCCACTGTTCTTTGAATATTATCTACACTAACTTGCCTGGCCTGTATTGCCAATAGGTCTTTTAGGGAATCTTTAATTAGAGCAATATCTATTTTTCTTCCAGTGAAATTGGAGGTGGCTATAACCCTTTTCAGAGCTCCCTCTAATTCCCTTACATTTGATCTTACTTTTTGAGCTATAAAAAAAGCGCTTTCATCGTCAAGCTTGTAGCCCATTTCTTCAGCCTTACTTAGAATAATTGCTACCCTTGTTTCCAGCTCAGGAGGATCTATAACAACAGGTAGGCCCCACCCGAATCTAGATTTTAGTCTATCTTCCAGCCCATTTATTTCTTTCGGGTATCGATCACAAGTTAAAATCATCTGACTCCCTATCTCTAACAAAGAATTAAACGTGTGAAAGAGCTCTTCTTGTGACTGTTCTTTTCTTGCAAAGAATTGAATATCATCGATCAATAGGGCGTCTAGGGACCTGTAATGTTGTTTAAATTCACTAATAGCGCCTAATTGTAACGATCTTACCATATCACTCACGAATTTCTCTGAATGTATGTATGAAATTTTCTTTTCTGGATTTTTCTGCTTCATTAAATTTCCTATAGCATGCATTAGGTGGGTTTTACCCAGTCCCACGCCTCCATAAATAAACAGAGGGTTATAGGAATTCTTAAAACCGCCAGCTACCTGTTTAGAAGCAGCGAGGGCTATGTGATTTGACTTTCCTTCAACGAATGAATCAAAGGTAAATGCTGCAATAAGGTTGGTTTGTAGGTCTTTCTTGTAAGAAAGGGAGGTTGTTTTTTTGTTTGCCCCTTGTTGGTTTGCTTTATTAACATTTTGAGCCTTAATTTGGACGTTTAAGGCATCTTTTTCTTCATCTTTACTGTTTACTTGCCCAACTTCAAAATTTAAATTAAGTTCATTGTTATTTGTTATTGCTCTCAGTCGGTCTTTAATTGAAGGTCCATAATTTTCTTCCACCCATTCTAAAATAAAGTTGTTTGGGGCTAAAACAGAGTAAGATCTGGGGGTTATGCCTAAATTTTCTTTTAGCTTTAAAGGTGCAATCCATGTAGAATATTCTTCTATGGTTAGGTCCCTTTCAAGGGTTTTTTTACATTCACTCCAAAAGAGAATTTCAGACATAAGCCTTATTATAAAGCGTTATTACAAAGTTATCCACAGCATAACAACATTAAATATATGTGGATAACCTGTTAATAATATGTTTTTTTGTTTTTTCTTGTGTATTTATCCTAAAAATCCTATTATGCGCCACAGTTCAAACTGATTATCAAAACAATGAAGAGAACTTACCAACCTAGTAAAATAAAAAGAGCTAGAACACATGGCTTTAGGAAAAGGAATTCTACTAAAAGTGGTAGAAAAATATTAAGCAATAGAAGAAAAAAGGGAAGGAAGTCTCTATCGGTTTAGTTTTCAAAGCTATGTCTTTAAACGATAAGTATATTGTTCCTTCTTCACCTGGATTTAATAGTATATTCTCGGATCCTGACTTGAGACTTTATGAGGGTAATTTTTTTATACTTGGTAAGCATAATAAGGTCTCAAATCCCAGGTTGGGCGTTTCTATTAAAAAAAGAGATTACAAGCTTGCTGTTCATAGAAATTTTCTTAAAAGAAAAATTAAAAGTAACTTTAGTAAGTACGTAGATAAACTTCCTCATATGGATTTTGTGGTTGTCGTTGGGCCGGGTGAATATGACAGAAATAAAAAAGACTATCTTGGGTCTTTATGGAGTAGTTTTGCCGAGGATCACTATGAGTAATTTATTTATAAAAATTATAGAGTTTTATCAAATTTTATTAAGTCCTCTCCTTGGCGCTAATTGTAGATTTCATCCTACTTGTTCCGAGTACGCGAAAGAAGCCATAAAAAAACATGGTTCAGTTAAGGGCCTGTGGCTTTCTTTAAAAAGGATTTCTAAATGCCATCCCTTAGGGCCCTATGGATTAGATCCTGTTCCGCCTAGGAAATAGATAATGGATTTTATTAAGATCGCACTTATTGGTGCAATAGCTGTTACCGTTTATTACCTCCTTCTTCAGTGGCCTCCGGTAGCAACTAGTGGTGATAGTTCGTTTATTTCTGAAGTCAAAGAAATAGACACTATTCCCCATTCTAATAGTATTATAAACGATAGTAAGGACTCACTATCTGTCCTTGAATTAAGCCCTAGTCAATCTTCTGATCTAACGGTAGGAGTTTCTGAAGTTGATTCTAGCTTTTCAAAATTATTTTACTTGAGCAATGATGTTTTAAACATTGGTGTTGATTCCCTTACGGGTAGATTTGTAAGTGCTGAAATGGAAGGCGTAAGGTCTGAAAAGGATTCGGTTGAGCTAGTCTCTATGTTTGGAAACAGGTTGGTATCGGAAGCCGGGGAAGATTGTCCACAAAACCTAGGTGCATTAATGCTAAACAGTAAGTGTGTTGGCAACTATTTTGCAAGTTCTGGTTTCTACTCTGTTTCAGACGGTTATTTAAATCCCAACTTTAGCTATCTAGAAGAAGTGGATTTAGATGGTGGAATTAAACTCTATATACTTTCTGGTCAAGAAGGAGGCCTCTCTTTCACTAAAAAGATTTTATTTAGGCCCGGTGAGTACACTTTGTCTGTAGAAGATATTGTGGGTTTAGGAGAAGGGATGGTCTCTCCGAAGAAAATTACCCCGTATGCGAGGGTTTTGAGAGATGGCGCTGGTGTTGGTCCCGGAGGAACCCGTTTTGATAATTTCACTTACCTTGGCCCCATTTTCTCTACACAAAACGATACCTTTGATAAGAAGAAGTTTAAGGATTTAAGCAGCAGTCCCTTTGAAGAAGTGTCTTTGGGTGGCTGGCTGGCTCTTGTACAGCGCTATTTTGTCTCAGCCTGGGTTCCACAACAAGACAAAACCTATAAATTTCAAGCTCGTCAAATTTCTTCTGGAGCATATTCCATCGCTCTTACTGGCCAGGATAGTATATTGAGTGTTGGAGAGCCTGCTTCTTTTCAAAACAAGCTTTATGTGGGACCCAAGCTAACCGAACAGCTAAACAAAACACATCCAGATTTAGGTCTGGTTGTTGATTATGGGTTTTTGTGGTGGTTGGGACAGCCCATCCACAAGTTAATGAGCTGGGGTTATGCTCTTTTAGGAAACTGGGGTTTGGCTATTTTATTTGCAACTTTAGTTTTAAAAGCTATTTTGTGGCCCCTAAGCGCTGCCGGTTATAGATCTGCTGCAAAAATGAGAGCTGCCGCTCCAAAAATTCAAGAGCTACAACAACAATATGGAAGTGATAAACAAAAATTTGGTCAAGAAATGATGGCGCTTTATAAAAAAGAAGGGACCAGCCCGCTGGGCGGCTGTCTACCTATGCTTTTACAAATGCCTTTTTTTCTAGCTTTTTATTGGGTGTTATTAGATATGGTTGAACTAAGGCATGCTCCTTTCCTGTTTTGGATTACCGACCTTTCTTCGCGTGACCCACTTTTTATTCTTCCTGTCATTAATGCTGCTCTTATGTATTATTCGCAAAAATTTATGCCCACAACTCCGAGCAACGACCCCACACAACAACAAATGCAAGCAATGATGAAGTATATGCCTTTAATGATTGCCGTTATGTTTGCATTTTTCCCATCAGGTTTTGTTCTTTATTTTACTGTCCAGTCTTTTATCACCCTTGTTCAACAGGCCCTGTCGTTTAGGCGAGAAGGTGTTTCTCTAAAATCTGTTTAGTTCTGCTGGGCCTGTATGGAAGAAACTATTGTCGCTCCAGCCACCCCTGCTGGCAGGGGCGGGGTTTCTATAGTCCGCCTTTCAGGGAAGTCTGCGGCAAGGGTGGGCGGAAGACTTTGTGGTGAACTTCCGGAGGCTTGGAGTTTTAAGCCTTGTTCTGTTTGTGACAGAACAGGTTCTTTTATAGACTCTGGATTGGTGGTCTTTTTTGCCGCCCCTCGTTCTTATACCGGAGAAGATGTTGTAGAGATCCACTGCCACGGGAACCCCTTAATTGTTGATTCTGTTGTCAGTGCTGCGATTTCACTTGGGGCACGGGTTGCAGAGCCTGGTGAGTTCACCAAAAGGGCCTTTTTAAATGAAAAGATTGACATTGCACAGGCCGAGTCTGTTGCTGACCTTATTGCTGCTCAAACTTCCTCTGCTGTTGTGGCTGCAAACGCCTCTCTTTCTGGAGAGTTTTCAGGTGTTATTAATGAAACCATAGATAGGCTTATTGAAATCAGGGTTTTAGTTGAAGCCTGCTTAGACTTTTCTGACGAAGATTCGGTTGCCGTTTTTGATGAAGAAAGTGGGACCGTTAAGTTTGCTTTAAAAAAAGAAATCGAGGATCTAGAAAAGATATTAAAGGGTTCTTTGTTGGGATCTAAAATGCGAGACGGAGTGAGGGTTGTGATATTGGGTCCTCCTAATTGTGGCAAATCAACCTTGTTAAATTATTTAGCTAAGGAGGATGTTGCTATTGTCTCTGACGATCCAGGAACCACCAGAGACCTTTTAAGAGTGACCATGGACCTTGGGGGCCTTCCTGTTGAGTTTGTTGATACTGCCGGCCTCCACGAAGACACAAGCGTTGGTGTTGAGCTTGAGGGCATGAGAAGGGCCCTTGCTTCTTTAGATACCGCTGATATTGTGGTTTTAATGAGTTGTGTGGGCGAAAAGTTCGATGTGCCTCTTCCGGCTTCCTGCAATAGCATTAGAGTTTTTAATAAAGTAGATATTTTATCCAAGGAAGGGGGCGATGAGAGTTCTTTATTTATTTCCGCTCTGACCGGCGAAGGTGTTGATGTTTTTATTAAGTCTGTTTTTTCTTCCTTGGGGGTCGGTGTCGGCGTAGAGGTTCCTCTTCTGGCTCGCAGAAGACATTTAGATTTTTTGGAGAAAAGTCTCGGTTTTTTATGGTCTTCCCTTGAGGCCCTGGAGTCGGGTTCTGACTTGGTGATTGTTGCCGAAGAATTGCGCGAAGCACAAAAGTCATTGGGGTCTATCACCAGGCCCGTGTCTTCAGATGAACTGTTAGGGAGCATCTTCTCTAGGTTTTGTATAGGTAAATAAACTTGTATGTAAGTGGTGAAGAACTTTTTTCGGTTTATTGGTGCTTTTTTTTATACACGGGTTTCGCTTTTTTATTTACACTTTACTTAGTGTTTGTTTGTGTCTTTGTATGCCTCCAATAAGCTTTTATTTAGGTCTTTTTTTAGCTTCTCCACAGAATTCTGCTTGCTTAACAATAACAACTAAAATATATATATAAGATAATATATCTAATTAATAGTTATAAGCTTTAATGGAAAAAGAAAAAATAATAGTTATTGGCGGTGGGCACGCCGGGGTAGAAGCTGCATCCGCGATAGCTAGAATGGGGTGTGATGTAATACTAATCACACAGAAGCCCGGCACCATAGGACAGATGTCTTGCAACCCAGCAATAGGGGGCATAGGAAAGAGTCACCTGGCAAAAGAAGTAGATGCCTTGGGTGGTCTAATGGCCAAAGCAACCGACCAGGCAGGAATTCATTATAGGGTTTTAAATTCATCAAAAGGTCAGGCAGTAAGGGCAACCAGGGCGCAAGCCGACAGAAAACTCTACAAGGCAGCCATGCAGGGCCTTCTTAAACAAACACCGAAACTAGAAATAAAAGAAGGGTCGGTTGAGGACTTGCTGATTCAAAACAACAAGGTGGAAGGCGTAGTAGTAGAGGGAGGAAAAAAAATAAAAGCGAAAAAAGTGGTGTTAACAACCGGAACGTTTTTAGGGGGCATAATGCATACGGGACTGGAGCAACAACCCGGGGGCAGGATGGGGGACCCCCCAAGCAACAAATTAGCCAAGAAACTTAGGGAAATGCCCTTTAGGTACGGAAGGCTAAAAACAGGAACGCCCCCACGACTAGACGGAGAAACACTAAACTGGGAAAAACTAGAGCCCCAACCGGGAGACAGCCCCACGCCGTGGATGTCATACGGAAAAACGAAGACAAAGCGCCCAAGACAGGTTAACTGTCACACAACAAGGACAACAACAAAGACCCACGAGATCATAAGGCGGGCACTAACGCAATCACCGCTCTACACCGGGGCGATAAAGGGAGTCGGACCAAGATACTGTCCGTCTATAGAAGACAAGATATCAAGATTCCACGAAAGAGAATCCCACCAGATATTTGTAGAGCCCGAAGGGCTGGACACAAGTGAGATATATCCAAACGGAATATCTACCAGCCTGCCGATATGGGCACAAGAAGAGTTCATAAAAACCATACCGGGCTTTGAAGAGGCCAGAATAACCAAGCCCGGATATGCAATAGAATACGACTATTTTGACCCCAGAGACCTTAGGCACACCATGGAGACCAAGCACATAGAGGGACTTTATTTTGCAGGGCAAATAAACGGCACTACAGGCTATGAAGAAGCCGCTGCCCAAGGAATAATTGCTGGCATAAACGCAGCCTTAAGTCTAAAAGGACAGCGAGCCTGGGTTCCAGGAAGGCACCAGGCTTATATAGGGGTTTTGGTCGACGACCTAGTGAGCCTCGGAACGAAAGAGCCATATCGTATGTTTACGAGTAGGGCCGAATACCGGCTGATTTTAAGAGAAGACAACGCAGATCTAAGGCTTACTCCAAAAGGAAGAGAGCTGGGTTTGGTGGATGACGCCACCTGGGAGGACTTTAAGAAGAATAAGCAAGTAGTAGAAAACGAGACCCACAGACTGAAAAGAAAACTTTTTTACCCCGGCACCAGAAAAGCCAAAAAACTAGAACAAGAAACAGGTGAAAAATTAAAATCCCCTGAGAGCGCCCACAAATTACTTAAAAGACCACAAATAAAATACTCCAACTTAACAACAAGGAAACCAGCGCTTACACAAAACTCAATAGACAAGATAGAAGCAGAGGCAAAATACGAAGGCTATATAAAAAGACAAAGCCGAGAAATTGAAAAACTCCAAAAAAAAGAAAACACACCAATACCAAAAAGCACCCGTTACACGAATATTGTGGGCCTGTCCAACGAAGTGAAGCAAAAGCTAGAAGGGGCAAGACCTGAAACCTTAGCCAGGGCGTCAAGACTACCCGGGATTACGCCTGCAGCCATCTCCCTCCTATTGGTTCACCTGAAAAGGAACGCCGCAGGCTAATATCAAAATTGAGGCTCACAAAAAAACAAATAGAACAACTCAACCTGTTTGAAAGTTTATTGAAGAGATGGAATAAAACTCAAAACCTTATCTCCAAGAAGCAAGAAAAAAAGATAAAAGAACACATACAGGATTCGCTTTCTGTGCACCCCCTGCTCGGAGTAAATATTTTAGATCTAGGGAGTGGAGGCGGTTTTCCGGGAATTCCCCTAGCCGTAGTCAGCCCTAAAAAAAATGTCTTTTTAGTAGAAAGAAATGAAAGAAAGGCAGCCTTTTTACTAAACTGCATTAACAGACTGGGGCTGTCAAAGGCTATAGTAATAAACAAAAATTCTGAAGACCTTCTGCCCGACAGCTTTCCCCGGCCACTAGAGGTTATTACAAGGGCTTTTGGTTCTCCCTTAAAAGCCATATTCGCGTCAAAGAAACTTCTAGAGGAACCTGGAGCAAGCCTAAAAATGATGAAAACCCTCCCTTTCGTGGGGGCCGAGGACATACCAAAAAGCTACCAAATAAATAAAATTGAAAATATAGAAACAAAAGGAAAAGACAAGCAACACATCTTGGTTACAATAGTCCATAAAAAGAAATGCACACGATAGTTATTGCAAATCAAAAAGGAGGTGTTGGAAAAACGACAACAGCAATAAACCTAGCCGCCTCTCTAGCTGCGATGAAGAGAAGGGTGTTGTTGGTAGATTTAGATCCACAAGCCAATGCAACAACCGGTTCTGGTATTGAAAAACTTGATGACGAAGAAGCTATAGCCGTCTCTTCCTTGGGGCGGGAAGAGATGAAAATAATACCATCAAAATCTGGAGGTTATGATGTAGTACCCTCTGGTCCTGGCCTCATCGCAAGAGAGGCAGAACTAAGAACAGCGGAAAACAGAGAGCTTCAACTAGACAGATCTCTACGCCAGCTAAAAGACAGCCATGACTACACTATAATCGATTGCCCCCCCGCCTTGAACTTGTTGACTATCAACGGACTAAGAGCTGCAAAAAATCTTTTAGTTCCAATGCAGTGTGAATATTATGCCCTTGAAGGCCTTGCTTCTTTGTTAGAAACAGTGGAGCACCTAAATGAGAAAACGGGCCATAATTTAGAGCTGGAAGCAATAGTTAGAACGATGTTTGACCCTAGAACTAAATTGACACAACAGATTTCGGAAGAGCTTGCTTCGCATTTTCCAGAAACATTATTTTCGACAGTTATACCAAGAAACGTGAGATTGGCTGAGGCGCCCAGCTTTGGCAAACCAGCTCTAAGTTACGAGCCTAACGCTAAAGGAACCTTGGCGTACCTTGCTTTGGCTGGAGAGCTCGTAGAAAGAATGGAACAAGAGAGAGTTGGGGCTGTACATGGGTAACGACAAAAGGCCCCTAGGGAAGGGCTTAGACTCACTTTTAGGCGAAAGGAAAAAACTAGCTCTAGGTGGTATTTCCGCAGTCCCTCTGGAAGACTTAGTTCCCGGTCAATACCAGTCCAGAAAAAAAATGCACAAGGAAACCCTCGAAGAGCTATCTAAAAGTATAAAAAGTCAGGGCGTTCTACAACCAATATTGGCAAGAAGACGGGCTTCAGGAGGCTTTGAGATAGTCGTAGGGGAGCGAAGGTGGAGGGCCTCACAACTAGCCGGACTAAAAACCATACCCACAATAATTAAAGATTTAAATAACAATGAGGCAGCCAAAATAGGATTAATCGAGAACCTACAAAGAGAAGATCTCAATGCCATGGATCAAGCAAGAGGCCTACAAAGGCTCCAAAAGGAATTTAACCTTTCCCAACAAGATCTCGCGTCTTCGGTGGGAAAGTCAAGGCCAACAATCACTAATCTCCTAAGGCTTAATAATCTTTCTTATCCCATTCAAGAGCTATTAGAATCCGGCAAGATAGAGATGGGGCATGCCAGGGCGTTACTCTCTGTGAAAGCACAAGCCCAACAAGCAATAGCGGACGAGATTATTAGGCATAAATTAAGCGTTAGAGAAGCAGAAAAATTAATATCAAATTTAGGTGAGACATCAAAAACAAAGAGGACACCAATCAAAAAAGACCCCAATACAGCTAAGCTAGAAAAGGAAATTTCTGAATCACTAGGAGCCCAAGTAGATATAAAACATAACAAAAAAGGGGCTGGTAAGCTAACAGTTAAATTTAATACCCTGAATGAGCTGCAGGGAATATTAGAAAAAATTAAGAAGTAAAAACGCATTAGTTCTTGGATAGCTTGCTAAGGGTATTTATAATTGCGGCGCCCAAAGAAACTAAATGGCCAGTAAAGAACTTAATTCTTCAGATTACATAGAACATCATCTCCAAAACTTAACTTTTGGAAAATGCTCAGACGGAAAGTGGAGATTCGCCGATGGCCACCTCAATCTAAAAGAAAACTCGGCCCACCAAGAACACAAAGAATATACTTGCGAAGTAAAAGAGATGGGCTTTAATGCTATACATGTTGACACAATGTTCATGTCTCTTTTGTTGGGAGGAGTTGTTGCTTTTTTCTTTTGGTCAATTGCCAAGAAAGCAACAGCAAAAAAGCCTAGCAAATTACAAAACGTTTTTGAATACATTTTTGATTTTGTTAGAAAGCAAGTAAACGACACCTTTGAACCAAAAAATAACAAAATAATAGGCCCTTTAGCGCTCACCACGGTTTCGTGGGTTTTAGTGATGAACCTTATGGACTTGTTGCCGGTAGATCTTTTTCCATGGATCTTTAACGGCTTTCAGTCATCAACAGAACACGGTCCGGTGCATTTCTTTAAGGTTCTCCCTGTGGCAGACATAAATGCACCTGTTGGGATGGCTTTGGGGGTTGCTGTGTTGATTCATTATTACAGCATTAGAAATAAAGGCTTGGGTGGTTTTATATCTGAACTAACCCTACAGCCCTTAGGAAAGTGGGCAATCCCATTTAACATGCTTGTAGAAATACCTGGCTTCTATGCCAAGCAAGCTGCGCTGGCTCTTCGGCTTTATGGAAATTTATTTGCTGGAGAAATGATATTTATTTTAATAGCTCTTCTATATGGGAGCATGTTCGACAGCATTTCAGGGGCAATGTGGGGGGTTTTGGGTGTCTTTTTGCACTTAGTTTGGGCGATATTTCACTTATTAATTATCGCACTCCAGGCCTATGTTTTTATGATTTTAACTGTTGTGTTTTTAAACCAAGCACACCAAACTGAACATTAATTAATTAAGGAGAAAAAATGGAAGAACTAAGATTTATAGCAGGAGCCCTGATGGTAGGCTTGGGTGCCATAGGCGGTGCGATCGGTGTCGGCGTGGCTTATTCAAAATATTTGGAGGGCATAGCCAGACAGCCTGAGTTGCAGGGGTATCTCTTGGGTCAATTTTTTATAGGGATGGCCTTAATTGATGCTCTGCCTATCATTTCCTTAGCCTTCGGACTTATCTTTCTTTTCACATAGAAAGAAGGAGAGAGATGAACTTTAATTACACCTTAGTCGGCCAGCTACTGGCGTTCATTTTATTTGTATGGTTCTGCATGAAGTATGTCTGGCCACCTATGATGAAGGTCCTGGAAGAGAGAGAAAAAGAAATCTCAGATGGTTTAGATGCGGCAAGCCGAGGCAAGAGAGAGCTTGAAGAGGCGCAGGTCACGAAAGTAGAAGTTCTTAAAGAAGCAAAGAATGAAGCAGCAGAACTGGTAAACCAAGCCAATCAAAGGGCTAGTCAGCTTGTCGAAGATGCTAAAACAGCGGCACAAGAAGAAGCAGAAAGAATTAAGATCACGGCACAAGCTGACTTAGAGCAAAACACAAAAAGAGCCAAAGAAGAATTGAGGTCTGAAGTGGCAGCTTTAGTTGTTGCTGGGACAGAGAAGATTTTAAAAGTCGAAATAGACCAGAAGAAAAACTCTGATCTATTGGACGAAATAGCTAAGGATTTATAAAAGTTGAATACGGAAACACTAGCTAGACCTTACGCGCAGGCAATTTTTGAGCACTCTGAGGGTTGGTTGGAAGATCTGAAGCAAGTTTCGGATGTAATAGAAGAGCCAGAAGTTGCACAGCTAATTGATTCCCCCAAATTGGCATACAAAAAAAAGGCCGAAAGATTTATAGGGCTATTTGGCAACACACTCCAAAGCAAAACTATTAACTTCTTAAAAATTGTAGGTAACGCAAAAAGGCTTTCTTTAATTCCAAGCATTCTTAAAGAATACCAAGAATTATTAGCCCAGAAGGATAAGCAAAAAGAAGTTTTAATAATTTCTGCCTATAAGCTAAAAACTAAACAGATGGAGCAAATAAGCGCTCAATTAAGAAAAAGATACGGAGAAAACTTATCCTTAAGGTTGGAGGTCAACAAAGACTTAGTGGGAGGTTATATCATCAAGTGTAAAGATGAGGTAATCGACTTCAGCGTCAAAGGAAGGCTTCAAAAACTAAAAAATCAAATAGTATAAAAAAATATGGAAGAATTAAGCCCCTCAGAAATTAGCCAGGTTATTAAGCAAAAGATAGATTCTCTGGACACCGCAGCAACACCCAGCAACGAAGGGACGATCGTGTATCTCGCCGATGGCATTGTGAGAATACACGGCCTGGCTGAAGTTATGAATGGAGAGTTAATTGAGTTCGAAGAAGGTGTAATGGGAATGGCACTAAATCTTGAAAGAGATTCTGTGGGAGCTGTAATACTGGGGGATTACAAACTATTAGCCGAAGGAGGCTCGGCTAAATGCACGGAAAAAATTCTGGAAGTTCCCATCGGAGAAGAATTGCTGGGAAGGGTTGTGGATGCTTTAGGAAACCCAATCGATGGAAAGGGGAAGATAGAAACCAAACTTACCGCGCCAGTGGAAAAGGTAGCGCCTGGGGTCATATCTAGGAAGTCAGTTGGCCAGCCTGTTCAGCTTGGTATTTTAGCAATAGACAGCATGATTCCCCTTGGAAGGGGCCAAAGGGAATTGATTATAGGAGATAGACAAACAGGCAAAACAGCCATAGGGATTGACGCAATCATCAATCAAAAGGATTCAGATATTAAGTGTATATATGTAGCGGTAGGACAAAAACAGTCTTCAATAGCTGCAACAGTAAGGAAATTGGAAAAATTTGGAGCAATGAAAAATACAATCGTTGTATCCGCAGCAGCTTCAGAGCCAGCTCCTATGCTATACATAGCTCCATTCTCTGCCTGTTCAATGGGGGAGTACTTTAGAGACAAAGGTGAAGATGCATTAATTGTTTACGACGATCTCTCAAAGCAAGCAGTCGCTTATAGACAAATATCCCTTCTATTAAGAAGGCCACCAGGCAGGGAAGCCTATCCTGGGGACGTTTTTTATTTACATTCTAGGTTATTGGAAAGGGCTGCAAGAGTTAGTGAGGAATACGTAGAAAAATTTACAAACGGAAAAGTCAAAGGCAAGACAGGCTCTTTAACTGCCCTTCCAATAGTTGAAACTCAAGCCGGAGATATATCTGCCTTTGTTCCGACAAACGTAATCTCTATTACAGATGGTCAGATATTTTTAGAAGATTCATTATTTAAATCTGGACTTAAGCCCGCCATGGACCCAGGCATTTCAGTTTCAAGAGTAGGTGGAGCTGCCCAAGTTCCGATAATAAAGAAATTGGGAGCCGGAATAAAAACTTCTTTGGCTCAATATAGGGAACTGGAAGCATTTGCCCAATTCGCCTCAGACCTCGATGAAGTATCTAGAGCTCAGTTGGAACACGGTATGAGAGTTACCGAATTAACCAAGCAAGCAGAAAACTCCCCAATGTCTGTAGCAGAAATGGGAATAGTTCTATACTCAGTGAACGAAGGTTATCTAAAGGAGGTTGAGGTAGAGAAGGTCAAAGACTTTGAAAAATCTCTCCTGTCTTTCATGAGCTCAGAATACGGTGATTTAATGAAATCCATCACCATCTCAGGAGACTATAACGAGGAAATAGAAAATGCCTTTAAAGCAGCTTTGGATAAATTTATGAAAACTCAAACCTGGTAGAAAATAAAGAAAATGAGCAACACCAAAGAGATTAGAAGCCAAATATCTAGCATAAGTAATACACAAAAAATTACTAGTGCTATGGAAAAAGTTGCCGCCAGTAAAATGAGAAAAACTCAAGAAAGAATGGCCAAAGGAAGGCCTTATAGAAACAGGATGATCGAAGTAATAGGTCATTTGGCTAATGGACAACCTGAATATAGGCCTACTTACATGGTAGAAAGAGACCCTTTAAGCATAGCCATAATAGTTGTCACCTCAGACAAAGGCCTTTGCGGAGGCTTGAATACAAACCTCCTCAGAGCGGTTATAAATTTTGCCAAAGAGGAATCTTCGCTGGGAAGAAAGATAAGCTATTCATTGATAGGCACAAAAGCAAGATCCTTTTTTAGGTCTTACGGGGGAAATATTATTTCAGCAACTGAAAAACTAGGAGACGACCCCTCTATCGAACAGCTCGTAGGCTCCATGAAGATACTTTTGAGTTCTTTTAGTGAAGAAAAGTTAGACAGAGTTTACTTGGCCAGTAACAGATTTGAAAACACCATGACCCAAGTCCCAGAAGTTAAACAATTACTTCCCCTGTCAAGAGTGGAAGAGCTTGAGGAAACTCATATATGGGATTATATCTACGAACCTGACGACTCAAGGGGGCTTTTAGATGGGCTAATGGAAAGATACATAGAAGCTCTGGTATATCAGGCAGTAGTAGAAAATATAGCCTGTGAGCAGGCGGCAAAAATGATTGCCATGAAGAATGCAACCGATAACGCAGGTGAGATAATAGAAGAACTTCAGCTTGTTTATAACAATGTCAGGCAGGCTGCCATAACCCAGGAAATCTCTGAAATAGTGGCAGGAGCAGATGCGCTTTAAATATTGGAAATTAATATGAGTAAAGGAACAGTAATACAAATAATCGGGGCGGTCATAGACGTTGAGTTCCCTAAAGAAGGCCTTCCTAAGATCTACGATGCTCTCAAGGTTGATGAAACGGGTCTAGTTCTTGAAGTGCAACAGCATTTAGGAGATGGGATAGTAAGGACAATAGCCATGGGACCCTCGGAAGGACTCAAGAGAGGGGTCTCGGCAACAAATACGGGCGAATACATCTCCGTCCCAGTCGGCGAAGGAACCTTAGGCAGGATAATGAACGTTCTCGGTGAGCCTATAGACGAAAAAGGAAAAATAAAATCAGATGAAAAAATGCCCATACACAGAAAGGCGCCCTCCTACGAAGACCAGGTCGGTTCTTCAGAGCTTTTAGAAACAGGCATTAAAGTTATTGACCTTATTTGCCCCTTTGCAAAAGGAGGAAAAATTGGGCTCTTTGGAGGTGCCGGAGTAGGCAAGACTATAAACATGCAAGAATTAATTAGAAACATTGCGTATGAACATAGTGGATATTCTGTTTTTGCTGGTGTTGGAGAAAGAACCAGAGAAGGCAATGACATGTACCATGAAATGATTGAAAGCGGAGTTTTGGATAAAGTTGCCTTGGTCTACGGGCAGATGAATGAACCCCCGGGAAACAGATTAAGAGTAGGCCTATCTGGACTTACCATAACAGAAAAATTTAGAGACGAAGGAAGAGATGTGCTCTTGTTTATAGATAATATCTATCGCTACACTCTGGCGGGGGTGGAATGTTCAGCCCTCCTCGGAAGGATGCCTTCAGCTGTTGGCTATCAGCCAACACTTGCAGAAGAGATGGGAGCTCTTCAGGAAAGAATTACTTCCACAAAAACTGGCTCCATAACATCAGTGCAAGCCATTTATGTCCCGGCTGATGATTTAACGGATCCATCTCCTGCAACTACCTTTGCTCACTTGGATGCAAATGTTGTTCTATCAAGACAAATATTCTCCTTGGGAATTTATCCTGCGGTTGATCCATTAGACTCCAACAGCAGACAGCTTGAACCAGGCATTGTTGGACAAGAACATTATGATGTAGCGAACTCTGTTCTGCGTGTCCTAAACAGATACAAGGAATTGAAAGATATTATAGCCATCCTAGGCATGGATGAACTATCAGAAGAAGACAAACTAACAGTTACTCGGGCTAGGAAGATAGAAAGATTTTTATCACAGCCCTTTTTTGTAGCAGAAGTGTTTACAAATATGCCAGGAAAATATGTACCCCTAGCCGAGACTATTCGCGGTTTCAAAGGAATAGTAGAGGGGGAATATGATGAACTACCTGAGCAAGTATTTTTAATGGTCGGCGGCATCGATGAAGTTGTGGAGAAGGCAAAAAAGCTTTAGAGGACATGTCTTTAATACAATGCAACATTGTTAGTCCGGAAGGAGAACTCTTTTCAGGAGAAATAGAAATGCTAACAGCCGATGGAGGGGATGGAGAAATTGCCATAACCCCAAGACACGCCCCCTTGCTAACTAACTTAAAACCTGGTCCAGTAAAACTGGTCCTGGAAGGAGGAGTTGTAGAAGTCTTTTTCGCTTCGGGTGGCTTTCTGGAAGTACAGCCAGGGGTGATCACCTTGTTGACCGATGTGGCTGAAAGAGCAGATGACATAGATGCAGCTGAGGCCGAAAGAGCTAAGGAATTAGCAGAACGCGAACTAGAAGATCAAAAATCTGAAATGGATTATTCCTTGGCCACTGCACATCTAGCAGAGGCTGCAGCAAGATTAAAAGCCTTGCAGAAACTACGCAAGAAGTAGTTTAATAGCGCCCCTTTTATTTTCTAAGGCGTTTTTTTAAGTTAAAAAGTTTACATGAATACTGATTTTATTATTTTAGCCGCCGGTAGAGGCAAAAGGATGACGGGGTCTTTACCCAAGGTCTTATTGCCCATAGCGGGCAAACCAATGGCACAGCATGTATTAGATACAGTCGCTGGAATAGAAAATTCTAGACCAATAATAGTTATAGAAAATCAGAAAAGTGAAGTTAAGAAGTTCCTTTTAACCCCTAAGAATACAAAGTGGGTAACTCAAAGGAAACAACTAGGAACGGGCCACGCGGTAAAAACAGCCTTACCGGAACTCAGGACAGGTTCTATTGCAGTAGTCTTATATGGCGATGTGCCTCTGGTAGAGGTCAATACCCTTAAGGCTCTCATAAAGATGGCCAGGAAGGATTCTTTAGTCATTTTGACTTTTAACAAAGAACACTCTGAGGGCTATGGCAGGATAGTCAGAGGGTCAAAAAATCAAGTAGAGGCTATAGTTGAAGAAAAGGACGCCTCCAAACAACAGAAAAAAATTACTGAAGTAAATTCAGGCATATTGGCCATTCAATCAGCTCACTTAAAAAAGTTGCTTCCAAAAATAAAAAATAAAAATGCGGCTAAAGAATATTATCTAACCGATATTGTAGGGCTAGCAAAGGAGGAAGGAATGAAGATTAACCCCCTTTTGTTAAAGGAATCAGATGAAGTTTTAGGAGCAAACACGCCACTGGAGCTACAAGATCTAGAACGGGCTAGTCAAAGAATTAAAGCAAATAAATTGCTTCTCTCAGGTGTAAATATTGCAGACGTTAACCGCATAGACTCTAGAGGCACTCTTAAGGTCGGAAGAGGCTCTTTTATAGATGTTAACAATGTTTTTGAAGGAGTGGTGGAAATAGGTAAGAACGTAAAAATAGGTCCCAACTGCTTTGTAAAAGACTCAACAATAGGGGATGGAGTTAATGTAAAAGCAAGCACGGTAATAGAAGACTCTCAAGTAGGACCTGGTTGCACCCTGGGTCCCTTTGCAAGGTTAAGGGGCGGTACAGTAATGGAAGGAAACTCTGAGTTGGGTAATTTTGTGGAGGCCAATAGGTCCACGATTGGAAGAGATTCTAAAGCCAAGCATTTAACCTATCTGGGAGATGCAACTCTTGGCACCAAGGTAAACATTGGTGCGGGAACTATTACTTGTAATTATGACGGTGAAAAGAAACACAAAACCAAATTGGAAGATGAAGTTTTTGTAGGGTCTAACACTTCTCTTGTGGCACCGGTTACGCTTGGGAAAAAGTCTTCTACAGGAGCAGGATCAGTTATAACCAAAAACGTATCGCCTGGAGATCTTGCCATTGGTAGGTCAAGGCAGTCTAATATAAAAAGAAAGAACAAAAAGTAATGTGTGGAATTATTGGGGTTACCTCAGAAGATAGAGTTGTAGAAAAGCTTATTAATGGCTTGTTAAGGCAAGAATATCGAGGTTATGACTCTTCGGGCTTGGCTGTATTCGGAAAAGATTCCAATCAAGTTCAACTGGTAAAAAGAGCTGGTAAAGTTTCAGAGCTGCAGAATGCAATTAAAGAAGTTCCTATGACAGGAACTACAGGAATTGCACATACTAGGTGGGCTACTCATGGAATCCCGACCGAAAAAAATGCCCATCCCCATCATTCTAGAGGAGAAGTCTATGTAGTCCACAATGGAATTATTGAAAATCATCAAGAACTTAGAACCACTTTAAAGGCCTTGGATTACGATTTTGAATCCGAGACTGACACTGAAGTTATAGCGCATCTTATTCATGCAAAACTAGGCAACTCAGTATCTTTAGCAGAAGCAGTAAAAGAAGCTGTTAAGGATTTAAAAGGGACATATGCACTTGGTGCTATTCACATAAAAGAACCCCAAGTTATAGTTGCAGCTAGAAAAGGGAGCCCTCTTGTCCTTGGGTTGGGTCAAGGAGAAAATCTTATAGCTTCAGACCAACTAGCTATTGCAGACTATACCGATAAATTTATTTTCTTGGAAGAAGGTGACCTAGTTGAAATAACTCCGGACAAAGCAATATTATGGGATGAGAATAATCTAGAAGTAGAAAGGCCTGTTGTAGTGGAAAAGGCCTTGGGCGAGACCATAAACAAAGGCGAGTATCGTCATTTCATGCTTAAAGAGATTTTTGAGCAACCAATAAAAATAAAAGAGCTTTTAGAAGGTCATCTAACAGAATCTGGTGTGCAACAGGAAACTTTTGGACCCATGGCTCCAGAAATATTTGAAAAAGTAGAAGCAGTACAAATAGTAGCTTGTGGCACTAGCTATCACGCTGGATTGGTAGCAAGACATTGGCTTGAAGGACTTGCCGGTCTACCTTGTAGTGTAGAAGTAGCGAGCGAATTTAGATATAGAAACAAAGTGGTAGCACCAAACACTCTTTTTGTGAGTATTTCCCAGTCAGGAGAAACAGCCGATACCTTAGCCTGTCTAAGATTTTCAAAAGATGCTGGTTATTTAGCAAGACTCGGAATTTGCAATGTCCCAACCAGCTCTCTTTCAAGAGAATCTGACTTGGTTTTTCTTACAAGGGCAGGCCCAGAGATCGGAGTTGCTTCAACAAAGGCTTTCACGACTCAATTAATCGGCCTGTTAATGCTCACATTAGCCTTAGGAAGAAATCATGGCTTGTCTGCCACTGCTGAGGGTAGAATCAACGAAGCGCTCAGAGCAGTGCCAGAATCACTGAATGCAGTAATGAAATTAGAGCCATTAATTATAAAAATGGCCGAAGTTTTCGACCACAAGGAACACGCCCTGTTCTTAGGAAGGGGCATTCATTACCCCATCGCCATGGAGGGTGCACTTAAATTGAAAGAAATTTCCTACATACATGCCGAAGCCTATCCTGCTGGAGAATTGAAACATGGCCCGTTAGCGTTAATAGACTCAGAAATGCCGGTGATTGCAGTAGCGCCGAACGATGACTTACTTGAAAAGTTAAAATCAAATCTCCAAGAAGTTAAAGCAAGGGGAGGAGAGCTGTATGTTTTTGGCCACTCGCACGAAAGCCACGAAGACACTGTCACACAATTTATCGAGTTACCTGAGATGCCCGAGCTGATTGCTCCAATCATCTACACCATACCCCTACAGCTTCTTTCTTACCATGTCGCGATCTTGAAAGGGACAGACATAGATCAGCCGAGAAATCTAGCCAAGTCAGTTACAGTTGAGTAGTTTCGATCGTCGAAGTGGACTTACTCAAACACTGTCGTATGAAAACACTTCATTTTTTTCTTTTATGGGTTTTTGGGTTTTTTTTACTTTTGTCCTTCGACTTGTTCATGGAAGGAATTGTTTTTGAATGGTTGGAATGGAACGGAACAACGAAGAATGATTGGTTCTTTGTATTATGGTGGGGTGTAGTAGTTGTATGGTTTTTATGTGGAATAATAACTCTTTACCAAAGACTAAAAAAATGAGAAAAACTATTACATTCAAAAACAAATCTACTTCGACGATCGATACTACCTTGTTACGGTAGAGTAGATTTGGGTGTAATAATTAAAAAGCTTTTAAGTATTATAAATATTTAGGGGGAGAAAATATGGAGATATTTCTAATTGCATTGGTTTTAGGGGTAATTCCTGCAATCATCGCAAAAAATAAAGGAAGAAGTTTTTTCGGGTGGTATATCTATGGAGTTTTATTATTTTTAATCGCATTAATTCATTCATTGGTTATGAAAGAAGATAAAAAGGTTGTCGAGGAAAATGAATTGGCAGGCGGAACAATGAAAAAATGTGAATTTTGTGCTGAATTAATCAAAATAGAAGCAAAAGTTTGTAGGTTTTGTGGCAAAGACTGCTAAAAACAGTTACACCCAAAATCAATCAATTATTGTTGAATAAAAACTTAGTTTCAAAATTTGTAAGTTTAATCTTTGGAATTGTTTTTTCCTTTGTTGGTTTTGTAAATATATTTTGGGGCAATGACCCTTTTTTTGGACTAACCATTTTTGCTTTATCTTTTATTTATTACTTACCAGCAATAGATCTCTTGCAGAACAAAATAAGACCTAAGACTTTTACTATTGCAAAATATGTTGTTGGTTTTTTGATCCTATGGACGAGCCTAGGAGTCGGAGAACTTTTTGATAAGGTAGAGTTAATGTTAAAAAGTTTTCCCTATCCAGATATTACTGGAGTTTAGTTATTTTTAGTTTTATACCTTTTTCTACATAAAAGGAACTTTATTTTTAAAATGATAGTGCAATTGATGAGTGGTAATATTAACCGAGAATTTTAAATAATGAGTGGCACGAATAGAGTTAATAGAACAGAGAATTAAATGGTAGAAAACACAATCACCATAAAAGATAACTCTGGTGAAGACTTTGAAATAAAAGACATCAAATCATTTCATCAACACATACTTGAAAAGCATGCAACTGGCACATCTAAGCATTATGAAGATGGGCATTGGTTCACAGTGGATGATGAGTTTAGAAAAATGATAACAAACTACACTAGCCAAACTTAATCAATCAATGTCGAGTAGGTTTAAGCATGGGATTTTTGATATATTAAACCCATGAGAAAACTTGTTATCTTGGAAAGGGAAGAAGAAGCTTCATTAATTAGTCTGAATGACGAAGGTTCCTTTAACTCACTTTCAGAAGGTCTGCTGAAGGAGCTGTTTGCTGCTTTAAAAGAAGCCGACGAAGATCATTCCACAAAGGTGTTAATACTTAGGGGGGTAGGAAGAGGATTCAGTGCTGGCCATAACTTGAAGGAAGTTCAAGGAAATCAAGATGAATCCTTTTATAGAAATCTCATGGCATGTTCAAAAAAAGTGATGACAATCTTACCTAATCTAAATAAACCGGTAATAGCTGAGGTACACGGAGTGGCTACTGCAGCCGGATGTCAGTTAGTCGCTGCATGTGACCTGGCTTATGCTGATACTGAAACCAAGTTTGCAACTCCGGGAGTTAATATAGGTTTATTCTGCCACACGCCTTTAGTTTCCGTGTCAAGGACGATAGCTAAAAAACACTCTATGGAAATGCTCCTCCTAGGAGAAATGGTAGAGGCAACTGAAGCCAAAAGATTTGGTTTAATAAATGATGTTTTTGAACCCGAAGAACTCCACGAAAGAGTTATGACCGTTGCTAAAACCATTTCTTCCAAATCTTCATACATCCTCAAACTAGGAAAAGAAACCTTCTATAAGCAACTAAATATGAGTCTTGAAGAGGCTTATGAATATGCCTCTGAAAGAATGATAAAAAATTTACGGGCTGAAGACGCAAAAGAGGGCATCGATGCTTTTTTAAACAAAAGAGACCCTAAATGGAAAAATTCATAAGGCAATAAACACGCCATGGCAGAACAACCTTCAAAAAATAAGTATGAGCATGGCCTAGGTAAAAATTCAGCAAATTTTACCCCCTTAACACCTTTGTCCTTTATTGAAAGAACAGCCCGAGTATTCCCTGATCGTACAGCTGTAATCCACGGGGAAACGCAAAGAACCTGGGCAGATACTTATCAAAGGTGTATTAAGTTAGCAGCTGCCCTCAACAACAGGGGAATAAGAAAGGGCGATACGGTAGCCATGATGCTGCCCAATGTGCCAGCCGCCCTGGAAGCCCATTTTGGAGTTCCTATGTGCGGAGCAGTTTTGAACGCATTGAACATTCGGCTAGATGCGAAAACCATTGCTTTTATCTTGGATCATGGAGAAGCAGAAATTCTTCTCACGGATAAAGAATTTTCAGACACAATCAAAAAGGCTCTTTCATTATGCAAATCAAAGCCACTAGTTATAGACGTGGAAGACGCTCTATTTCCTGACGGTGAATTGTTAGGCGAAATTGAATATGAAGCGTTCCTTGCTGAAGGAAATGCTAATTATGAATGGCAATACCCAGAAAATGAATGGGATGCAATATCATTAAATTACACTTCGGGAACCACCGGCAACCCAAAAGGAGTGGTTTTTCATCATCGCGGAGCAGCCCTTAACTCGCTAGGCAACATCATGGCTTGGACTATGCCTCAATTACCAACCTACCTTTGGACTCTTCCCATGTTCCATTGCAATGGTTGGTGCTTCCCTTGGACTGTAACTGCCTTGGCTGGGATTCATGTCTGTCTACGAAAAACAGAACCAGGACCTATTTATGATGCCATCATCAACCACGAGGTTACGCACATGTGCGGAGCACCCATTGTGATGGGCATGTTGGTCAATGCCTCTTCTCAAGAAAAAAGAATCCTACCCCATTTGGTTAAAATGCTTACGGCAGGAGCTGCCCCTCCCGCTGCAATTCTTGAACAAATTGAACGGCTTAATTTTGACGTTACTCACGCCTATGGTCTTACTGAATGTTATGGTCCTGGAGTAGTTTGCGAGTGGCATCCTGAATGGGATGAATTACCCGCAACTGAAAAATTCGCCAAGAAAGCAAGACAGGGAGTTCCATACCTAGTAATGCAGGATCTGGCAGTAATGGATCCTGAGACCATGCAGAAAACACCAGCAGATTCTGAGACCATGGGGGAGGTGTTTATGCGAGGAAATAATGTGATGAAGGGATACCTTAAAAATGAAAAGGCTACGGTAGAAGCCTTTTTGGGAGGATGGTTTCACACAGGCGACTTAGGTGTTATGCACCCCGATGGCTATATTGAATTAAAAGACAGGTCAAAAGATATTATTATCTCCGGCGGCGAAAACATTTCTACCATCGAAATTGAAAGTGTTTTATACCAACATCCTGCAGTAGCTGAAGCGGCCGTAGTGGCAAAGCCTGATGAAAAATGGGGAGAAACGCCCTGTGCCTTTGTTAGCCTAAAAGAAGAAGCTGAAGCCACCGAAGAAGAACTTATCCAGTTTTGTAGAGATAATCTGGCACATTTTAAATGTCCAAAGAAGGTTGTTTTTACTGAACTTCCGAAAACATCCACAGGTAAAATCCAGAAATTCATTCTAAGAGAACAAGCCAAAACACTTTAAAAGTATCCAGCAAGGGTAATGAAGAAGATAATAAATGTGGTTCTAATGCTCTTTTTCAAATGGAGTAAATGTGGATAAAGATAAATATATCTACAACTGCGATCTTAAATACCCTTTAAGGATAATAGCTATCTCCATGGCAATTTTTATAATGTTCATTGCTGGAGAAAATCAAAGATAAGTCTGAAGAAGAAAACTCAGAACAGTTGATAACTTGAAATATTTAAATGTCTTAGCAATTTTCATCGCCTCACTGGCTTATAGTGGGCAAAACGAAGATTATCCCTGGTTAGAAAGCCTTGATCCAGAAGATGGATATAAGGAGTCTGGTGCAAGGCTTATAGAATTAAATCTAGGTCTTCACCCCCTGGAGGGTATCAGCGAAAAAGAAACCATTCTGTTGATTGCAGTACACGGTGGTAGAAGCCCTGGTTTTGAGTGGATATATCCGCTACAAACGCTAGACACCAAAGAAATATCAACCTTCTTTTATCGATGGAATGACAAAGGGTGCTCCTTACCGGCAGCTGAATATTTGACCGTCCAAATAGCAGAAATAATCAAAACTTACCCTAAATTTGAGAAGATTATATTAATAGGTCACAGCTATGGAGGAGTCTTGGTATCCTCTTTAGTAGGGTCTTGGGAACACTCTTTGCCGGTAGAAATCCACTCAGTAGCAGGGCCACTGGGAGGATTTAAGCCCTTAAATACAAAGTGTAATTACAAACCTCCTGTATACATCGCCAAGAACGTGACATTTTATCAATGGAGAACTCAGCATCACCTAGATGGCGCATTTAAAATGTTAAAAGAAGATCCTCAAATAATAAATCTCAAGGACAGCAAGGTAGTTAGGTTGCCGGGCACTTACAGGGGCAGAAGACTAGGGCATAATTGGTCCATAAGTTGGGTGGCAGACGAGTTAGGCCGGCAACGATAAGCGATCTAAGGTTAATCTAAGAAATGACAGCCCACACAACCAATCTAATGGGCCTTGGCAAAAAGGAGCTTAAAGATTTTTTCTTGTCTATCGGAGAGAAAGAATATCGAGCTAGGCAGGTAATGAAATGGATTCATCAGAGGGGTGTTTCTGATATTTCTTTAATGACTAATCTATCAAAATCACTGAGACAAAAGCTATTGAAGACCTGTGAAATAAAACTTCCAGAAGTGATCTACCAAAAGGACTCTAAAGATGGAACAAGAAAATGGGTAATAAGTGTCGGTGAGGGTGACTTAATAGAAATGGTATTAATTCCAGAACGAAAGAGAGCGACCCTCTGCATTTCTTCTCAAGTTGGTTGCGCAGTAAATTGCAGTTTCTGTGCTACAGGAAAGCAAGGATTTTCAAGAAACCTTGATTTAGAAGAAATAATAGGGCAACTGTGGGTGGCAGAAAACTCATTTGGCACTCCTCGGGAGAAAGGAAAAAGAAATATAACCAATGTAGTCATGATGGGAATGGGAGAGCCTCTGCTCAACTTTGATCCCGTAGTAAAAGCGATCGAGTTAATGTTGGATGATAATGCCTACAGATTATCAAAAAGAAAAGTTACTTTAAGTACTTCTGGTTTCGTTCCTCAAATAGATAAACTTTCAGAAGTTTCAGATGTTGCTTTAGCGATCTCCCTCCATGCCCCAAATGATGAATTAAGAAATCAATTGGTTCCAGTAAATAAGAAATACCCCATAGAAAAATTACTTGATGCTGTCAACAGATATGTTGAAAGTTGCCAAGACAGCAGAGTTACTACCATTGAATATATTTTAATAGACAAAATAAATGACTCAATAGAACTGGCAGAAGAACTAGCAGAGCTTTTAAAAAAACTCCCCTGTAAGATAAATCTCATACCCTTCAATTCTATTAAAAACTCAGGCTACAAAAGACCTTCTGGAAATAGAGTAAAAAGGTTTCAGCAGTTCTTACAATCTAAGGGTTATGTCGTTACTATAAGATCAACACGAGGAGACGACATTATGGCGGCTTGTGGCCAATTAGTAGGTCAGGTCAACGACAGGACAAGAAAAAAAGAAAGAAAAAAGAAAGAAGGCTACATCAAAACCGAATTAATTTAAAAAAGGACTCAGTCAACAGATAGGCTAGACCAAAAGACAGGCGTCGAATAGACTTAAACATTAAGTTTATTTAAATGAAAAAAATGAGTTACGCACAACATAGAAAAATAATAGATGCTGATAGTCATGTTATAGAGCTAGACGATTTTCTTGAAAGGGCCGCAACTCCAGAAGATAAAAAGCTCTTGCCAAAAATGTCGGATCAAAAGGAATTACCAGTTATCCAAGCTGGCTTAGATCGGGGCAAGGAATTGTTTGATAAAAGAAAGAAAGACCCTGAAACTATGGCTAAATTTGAAGCACAGATGAAAAATTGCGATAAAGCCACAATGGAAGCCTTCTATCACGGCAACATGGAACAGCTGATGGGCATCACTCTGGGGAAATAGAGCTAAATTATTGTAAAAATATTTCTTTGTTGAAGTGAAGAAGGTCGAGATTTCAAATGTTTCAATAGTAGGCGCAGGTATTTCTGGATTAACAGCAGGTTGTGCTTTATTAAGTCGTGGAATAGAAGCAAGCATCTATGAAAGGTCAGAATACATAGAAGAATTTGGAGCCGGAATAACACTTTCTGCTAACGCAACCAGACTTTTAGAGAGACTTGAAATACTGCCTGAGTTAACAAAAGTAAGCTATCTTCCAACAAAAATTATTATCAGAAATTATTCTTCTGGAGAGGAAATAGCCCGCATACCTATTAATATAACAAAACCAAATGAGTTTATTACGACAGATAGAAGAGATCTAATTAATGTTTTACTTAGAAGATATAAAAGTTTAAATGGAAATGTAAACACTGCTTGTGAAGTTTTAGAAATAGATTTTGATAAGAAAGAGCTAGTCTGCTCAAATGGGAAAAGACAGTCTTCGGAAGTTTTCTTAGGTTGTGACGGAGTAAGATCAAAAATTAGAGAGAAGTATTTTGACAACTCAAAGCCTATATACACAAATTTTTTAGCTTGGCGAGGCATTGCGGACATTACAAACCTTCCTAAATTTAAAGACAGTGAAGAAATCAATTTATATTACGGTCCTAATGGTCACGTAGTTCATTACCCTATTGGGACGGAAGGCAAGATAAATTTTGTAGGAGTAAAAAATTCCCAGCATTGGACAAAAGAATCTTGGAAAGAAGAGGGCAGCAAAGAAGATTTATTGAAAGATTTTTCAACCTGGAACAATAGCCTTTTAAGCCTCATGACTTCTCCAGAAAAAGTTTTTAAATGGGGAATTTTCGAAAGGCCTAAAATTCAATCTATACAAAAAAGAAATATAGCTCTTTTGGGGGATGCTGCGCATCCCATGGTGCCTTTTTTAGGGCAAGGTGGGTGCATGGCTATTGAAGACGCCTATTGTTTTGGTTTGTTGTATTCAAAGCTTGAAAACTCAGATAAAGCATTAAATCTTTATCAACAAATTAGGTTAAAAAGGGGTAACTGGGTGCAGAAAAGATCAAAATTACAAGCTAGATTTAATCATATCTCCAACCCCACCCTGGTAAAATTAAGAAACTTATTGGCAAAAAAGATATCCATCAACGCCGTAAGGTCAGTGCATTCTTATGATGCAGATAAGGAAAGTATTAAGAGAATAAAAACTTAGTGCTATAAATCATCTTTCACCCTAACTTCACTTTGATCAATAGTAAATTGTTCTCCATATCTAGTTTCGAGCTTCTTTTGATTTTCTAAAATAACTTCAACTGGGTCCAGGTCTAGTGCCATGCAGGCTGTTACCCAATACCACATGATATCGCCAAGTTCCCTTTTCATATGAAAAATATTGTCTTGATTGGCAGGCTTGCCCTGCAAAAACATTTTTTTAACTATCTCTACAAATTCTCCTCCTTCGCTACTGAGTCCTAGAGCAGCAGTCATTAACCTGGGAACATCAATATCTGATTCTTCTTGAATAGACTCCAGCGAGGCTTTTAATGCCTCTATATCTAGACTTGGGTCACTGGTGACTTTGGTAACAAAATCACAATAAGTAGCAAAGAATTCTTTTGGATCTGGCATTGCGTTTCCTTTGATTTATCTTAACTTAAGGAAGATCAATTCTCATTGACTTTTTTCAACTTTTTTAACTCAATAAGTGTTTTTTAAAAGCCTCTTTGAAGTTAAACCATATAAAATAACGTCGTGGACGTTTCTGATATATTTGACAACCTTAATGAAGCTCAAAGACAAGCAGTTACCTCTGAATCCGCACACCTTCTTGTCTTAGCGGGAGCAGGATCCGGAAAGACTAGAGTCATAGCTCATAGAGTAGCTTGGCTGGTAAAGGCTTTAAAAAACAGTCCCCATTCCCTCTTAACAGTAACCTTTACAAATAAAGCTGCCAATGAAATGAAAGGAAGGATTGAGTCTTTAATAGGACAAGATATGGCAGATTTTTGGTGTGGAACGTTTCATGGTATTGCTCATAGACTTTTGAGAAGACACTGGAAGGAGGCAAGCCTGAGAAAAGAGTTTGCTATTTTAGATAGCGAGGACCAGTACAGGGTTATAAAAAGAGTTTGTAAGTCTATGGGCCTAGATGAAACAAAGTGGCCTGCAAAGCAGATACAGTGGTATATAAACAAAGAAAAAGATGAATGCAGAAGAGCTAATCAATCCGAAGCAGGAAATGATTATTTCATAGAACAAATGACAAAAGTTTATTTGGAATATGAGCAACTTTGTGAAAGGGAAAGTCTGGTTGACTTTGGAGAACTTTTGTTGAGGACCTTGATCCTTTTATCAACTAATCAAGACCTTCTTTCGCACTATCAAAAAAGATTCAAGCATATTCTGGTGGATGAATTTCAAGACACCAATGAAGTTCAGTACCAGTTATTATTTTTGCTTAAAGGGAAGGAAAGCAGTTATACGGCTGTAGGAGATGATGACCAATCAATTTACGGATGGAGAGGAGCCAAGAGTGACAATATAAATAGATTCACTCAAGATTTTTCAGGGACTGATATTGTCCGTCTAGAACAAAATTATCGGTCGACGCAGACCATTCTTGATGCCGCCAACTCAGTTATAAAAAATAACCAATCCAGAATGGGCAAAGAATTGTGGACTAATCAAAAGGAAGGAGAAAAGATTTCCATCTATTCAGCCTACAATGAGGACGACGAAGCAAGGTATGTTGTTGGTACCATTCAGTCCTGGGCAGATCAGGGCCGTGCCTTGGATGAGACGGCAATTCTTTATAGATCGAATGCTCAATCTAGGGCTTTAGAAGAGGTTATCTTAAGAGAAGGCCTTCCCTATAGAATCTATGGTGGTCAGCGTTTTTATGAGCGAGTTGAAATAAAGAATGCTATGGCCTACATCCGGTTGATTTATGGAAGAGAAGACGATGCTGCATTTGAGAGAGTCATAAATTTACCCCCTCGTGGCATCGGCACCAAGACACTAGACGTTATAAGAAAGAAAGCAAAAGAAGAAAACTACTCACTTTGGAAGGCTAGCTGTGATTTGATAAAAAATGATGGGCTGACTTCTAGGGCAAGAGGATCTCTATCAAGGTTTATGAAGGATTTAGAAAATCTACAAACAGAAATAGAAAATTTAGAACTGAAAAAAGTTGTAGACCATACCATTCAGAGAAGCGGGTTAATTGAGTATCATAAAAAAGAGGCAGGGGAGAAAGGTAGAACTAGGGTAGAGAATTTAGCTGAACTTGTTAGCGCTGCCGGAGATTTTGAGCCAGAACTTGAAGACGAGGAAACTCCAATTTTAAAGTCTTTTATTGATCACGCGGCCTTAGATGCAGGAGAAGAGCAAGCAGAAGAGCACGAGTCTGCAATACAACTTATGACGCTTCATTCTGCTAAGGGGCTAGAATTTCCTTTGGTTTTAATCACAGGCTTTGAAGAAAACCTTTTCCCTCATCGACTTTCCATAGCAGAGCCTGGGCAGTTGGAAGAAGAAAGAAGGCTTTGTTATGTGGGTATGACGAGAGCAATGGAAAAACTTTGCATAATTCATGCAGAAATGAGGAACCTTCACGGTATGGAGACATTTAATCCTCCTTCGCGTTTTCTAAGAGAAATCCCTCCAGAACTGACCGTGGAAATAAGAACTGGCGGGGCGGTAAGTAGGAAGTCTTTTGAGGCTAAAGGAATAATTGTTCAGGGAGAAATTCCTGAGACTGATTTAGTTTTGGGACAAAGAGTTGTCCACGAAGTTTTCGGCGAGGGGGTAATTCTTAACTATGAAGGACATGGCGCCAATGCTAGAGTAGAAGTTAATTTCGATTCAAGTGAAACTAAGTGGCTTATGGCCTCTTACGCAAAACTAAGGCCAATTTAAACAAATGAAAGCCATAAATAAAAACCTTTTGTCTTTTTTAACTCTGATACTTTTGTTTGGTTGTTCTGAAGATTCTATAACACCAACACAAGAGCCTCAAAGCATAGATCCAAACAAAGTCTATAAATGGAATATGGTGACTACTTGGCCCAAAAACTATCCTGGCTTAGGAAGGGCTGCAGAAAATCTTTCTAAATATGTTGATGAAATGAGCAACGGAAGAATGAAAATAAAAGTTTACGGTGCCGGAGAATTAGTACCTGCTATGGGTGTTTTTGATGCAGTTTCTCAGGGTAGTGTTCAGCTCGGTCATGGCGCTTCATATTATTGGATAGGTAAAGTTAAGTCTTCTCAGTTTTTTACAGCTGTACCATTTGGTCTTACCGCTCAAGAAATGAATGCTTGGATTCACTGGGGAGGCGGTCAAGAGCTTTGGGAAGAAGCCTATGCTCCCTTTAATCTAATGCCAATGGCAGGAGGCAATACAGGCGTTCAAATGGCAGGCTGGTTTAATAAAGAAATTAACTCTATCGGAGACTTAAAGGGTTTAAAGATGAGAATTCCAGGTCTCGCAGGAGAGGTTTTTTCTAGAGCAGGAGTAGAAACAGTAGTACTTCCAGGCAGTGATATATTTTTAGCATTGCAGCAAGGAGTGATAGACGCCGCTGAGTGGGTAGGCCCCTACAATGATTTAACGTTCGGATTTCACCAGGTAGCAAAATACTACTATTATCCTGGGTGGCACGAAGGAGGATCTACTTTAGAAATAATAATTAATAAAGATGCCTATATGTCTCTTCCAGATGATTTGAAGGCAATAGTGAAATATGCTTCCAGAGCAGTTAATCAGGAGATGCTGGATGAATATACCGCAAATAATAATAGAGCCTTAACAGAATTAGTTGAAAAACATGGAGTAGAATTAAGAAAATTACCTGATGATGTATTAATTGAGTTACGAAGACTTTCTAAAGAAGTAATGGAAGAATTCATTGCTGATGATGAAATGGCAAAGAAAATATATGATTCCTATCTCGTCTTTAAGGAAGACGTAATTCAGTACCACTCTATTTCTGAAAAAGCTTTTATTGAAATTAGGGATCTTGAACAATAAGCAAATCATAAGAAATAAAGTACAAAAATTGAACCTGAAGCTTAGGAATTTAGGTTTACAGGATTACAACAAAACCTGGGCTTCAATGATAAATGTTATTCTCTCTAAGGGACAAGATGACCCTGATGAACTATGGTTGTTAGAACATCTGCCTGTCTACACTTTGGGATTTGGGGCTTCAAAAAATCATATCCTTTCAAGCGGAAACATACCTGTGATTAGATCAGACAGAGGAGGAGAGGTTACTTATCACGGCCCAGGACAGATAGTAGCCTATTTCCTATTAAACTTACGACGCCTAGGATGGGGTCCTAAAAGACTCATAAATGAATTAGAGGCCTTGGTAATTGAATTTTTAAATCAGTATGAAATTCATTCTTCAAGAAAGCCGGGGAATCCAGGGGTGTATATAGAGAATATGAAAATATCTTCTGTCGGTCTAAAAATAAAGCGTGGATATTCTTATCACGGTTTAAGCATTAATATTGATATGGATTTAGAACCTTTCCGGAATATCAATGTGTGTGGAAAAAAATCAACAGAGGTGACTCAGTTAAAAGAATTTGTAAATATTTCAATAGAAAAGGCAAAAAAAGACTTTGAAGAAATCGTAAAAACAGGGTTGACGGGAGGGAGTTTCTTTTGAGTCAAGTCATACCCACAAAAACCATTAAAGAAGATGGAACAGTAGTCATCAAAAATGGGATTAAACCTAACAAATATAGAGCTGTTCCGCAGATCAGAAAGCCAAGTTGGTTAAGGTTAAATAACTTTTCTTCGCCACGATACAAAGAAATAAAGAATATAGTTAACAAAGAGGGGCTTCACACAGTTTGCCAAGAGGCAATGTGTCCTAACATAGGAGAATGTTGGGGCCATGGAACTGCTACTTTTATGCTCTTAGGAGATGTCTGCACTAGGGCTTGTAAATTTTGCGCAGTAGACACAGGTAATCCAAAAGGGAAGTTAGATGAACAAGAACCGATTAAAGTTGCCAAGGCTATAAAAAGAATGTCATTAAAATATGCCGTCTTAACTTCCGTTAATAGAGATGACTTAGATGATGGGGGAGCCCGACATTACGCTAATACAGTGAGAGAAATTAAAAATCTTTGTCCAGAAGTTTTGGTAGAGACTTTAGCTCCAGATTTCGAAGGAAGTAAGTACTCAGTTACTCATCTGGTTAATTCAGGACTAGATGTGTTTGCGCAAAATATTGAGACAGTTGAACGATTAACAGCAAGAGTTAGAGACCCAAGAGCAGGTTATAAACAGACCTTGAATGTTCTTAGAATTGCAAAAGAGGTTAACTCAAAAGTTTTAACCAAAACCAGCTTGATGTTGGGTTTGGGTGAAACAGAGAAAGAGATTAAAAATACACTAGTAGACGTCTTATCTTGTGGAGTAGAAGTTCTAACCTTAGGACAATATTTGAGGCCAACGCTTAACCATCTACCGGTGGAAAGATGGGTTGCACCCGAAGAATTTTTATACTTTAAAAGTTTAGCTAAAGAAATAGGTTTTAAAGAAGTAGCTTCCGGACCTTTGGTTAGATCATCATACAGGGCTGATAAAGTAGCTCACTTATTACAAAACATTTAAAGCCCATAAACAGCATTGGGCAGAGCTGTTACTAAGGAAGGGAAGGCAGCTAGGCAACACAACACAAGGATTTGAATAATTATAAATGGTATCACCCCTCTATAGATAGCTCCTGTTGGAACATGTTCAGGGGCTACTCCTCGTAAGTAAAACAAGGCAAAACCAAAAGGAGGAGTTAGAAAAGAAGTTTGTAAATTAATCGCAATCATAATTCCCAACCAAAGAGGATCTATCCCCATCGCTAGTAATACAGGTCCAACAATAGGAACTACTACAAACGTAATTTGAATAAAATCTAAGATAAAGCCCAATAGGAAAATAATTATCATTACAATCAAGAGAGAACCAAAAACGCCTCCAGGCATTTGAGTAAAAATACTTGCTACCAAGTCATCCCCACCAAAACCTCTAAAGACTAGAGAAAAAATTGAAGAACCCAGAAGAATCATAAAAACCATCGCAGTGATTTCAGTAGTGCTTTGTACAGCCGCAGTTAAGTTTTCTTTGTTTAAACTTCCCTTACTAAGAGCAAGACCCATTGCGCCTAAAGCGCCGACTCCTGCAGCTTCCGTAGGTGTTGCTATCCCCATTAATATTGAACCTAAAACAGCTGCTATTAATACTAGGGGTGGAAGTAAGGAAGTTAGGATTATTTTCCACTTATTATTTAAGGTACCAACTTTTTGAGCAGGAGCAGTTGAGGGCTGAAAGTAGGCCTTTAATAAAACATATGCTCCGTAAGCCAGAACTAAAATAGCCCCAGGCACTATGGCACCCATGAACAAATCTCCCACAGAAATAGTTCGGGCAGAAAAAATACCCAAACTAAGCTGCGACTGTTGATATGCTGCAGAAAGAACGTCCCCTAAAAGAACCAAAGCTATGGAAGGAGGGATTATTTGTCCTAGGGTGCCGGTAGCACAAATGATCCCTGTTGCCAGACTTTGGTCATAATTTCTTTCCAGCATAAGGGGTAATGATATTAAACCCATGGCGATTACTGTGGCTCCAACTATTCCCGTGCTGGCGGCAATCATGGCTCCAACCAAAATTACACAGATACCTAGACTGCCCCTAAAACCGCCTAACACATCCGCCATATTGCTTAATAGGTCTTCAGCAAGGTTAGATTTTTCAAACAGGATCCCCATAAAAATAAACAAGGGTATTGCCACAAGATTCGTATTGGTCATATCTCCATAAAGCCTAATTGGAATAGTCCTAAAAAGAGAAGAATCAAAGGTGCCGTAAACGCTGCCCAGAGCAGCAAAAAAAAGAGCAGTTCCTGCTAAAGAAAATGCTACAGGAAACCCCGCCAGAAGCACTAAGCAGATAACTGCAAACATCAACAAGGGTATAAACTCAACCATTCTTTATCTTTAAAATGTTTTTTAAAATCTCAGAAAAACTCTGCAAAGAAAGAAATACACATAAAACTAACAAAAGACTTTTTTGCAGATAAACAAAAGGAAGTGCATCTGGCTCGGGAGAAACCTCCATGATTTTCCAAGAAAACTCCACGTATCCCCATGAAAAGAAAAAAATGGCCCAACAAACCGGTTGAAGAAATAGGCAATGCCCAAGGAGGTCTATAAGTGCTTTCTTCTTTTCTGAAAATTCTCTGTAAAAGATATCAACCCTGACGTGTGCATTTCTTTTTAGCGCGAAAGCTGAGCCCAAAAGAAAGAAAGCTCCGTGTAAATATAGAACTACGTCTTGAAGAAAAACAGAACCAAGATTTAATCCATATCTCATTATAATGACGATACAAGTGATGAGAGTCATAATGACAACAAACCAGGAACAATAACGACCTGTTCTCTCAGAAAAGGAATCTAGAAAATGACTAATTTGATTCATGAGTTAACTTATTGCACTGAGTTCTTTCTAATTTATAATTAATAGGAGATTAATTTATATGGACTTGCAATTTACACAAGAAGAACTTGATTTTCAAAGTGAAGTTAGAGAATGGCTAAAACGAAACTATTCAGAAGATATAAGAAGAAGGTACGTTAATAGCCCCAATGGGCACCTAACCAGAGAAGATCATATGTCTTGGCAGCAGGCTCTTTATAAGCAAGGATGGGCGGGAATTAATTGGTCAAAGGAGTATGGAGGTGCAGAGTTTACCGCCGCTCAAAAGTATTTATTTAACAAAGAAATGTCAGCAGCTAACGCACCCTCAGTGGTAGCTTTCGGTGAAAAAATGGTAGCTCCTGTAATTATGGCCTTTGGGACAGATGAACAGAAAGAAAAATACTTGCCGGATATCTTGTCTTCCAAGGTCTGGTGGTGCCAGGGGTATTCGGAACCAGGCTCAGGTTCTGATCTAGCTTCTCTTACAACAAAAGCTGAAGACAAAGGAGACCATTATCTTGTGAATGGCTCAAAAACTTGGACAACAATGGCACAGTTTTCAGATATGATTTTCTGCTTAGTCAGGACAAGCCAAGAGGACATTAAACAAAAGGGTATATCTTTTCTGTTAATAGATATGCATTCACCAGGTATCGCCGTTCAACCCATTGTCACCTTAGATAAATCACCTGAGGGTCACCAGGAGGTAAACACGGTCTTTTTTGAAGACGTTAAAGTCCCTAAAGAAAACCTTATTGGCCAGGAAGGAAAGGGCTGGACATACGCAAAATACCTATTGGAGTTTGAAAGAGGAAATGGTTATTCAGCTGAACTTTATTCTCAACTTGAAAAAATATTTAATGTGGCAAAAACCAAAGATGTTGGAAATAATACATTATTTGAAGACACAAATTTTATTGAGAAAGCAGCTGAGATAGAAATACAAATAAACGCTATGGAGGCTACCGAGTTAAGAATTTTGGGTAGTTTTTCTGCTGGACAAAATGTGGGACCTGAATCTTCTTTGTTGAAGACCAGAGGAACCGAGATAGGACAATTAATTACTGAGCTCGCTGTCGAAGTGGTTGATTATTATGCAATTCCTTTTAATAATCCTGGGCCTGGTATAGGCCACAATGAACCGCCCATAGGCTCTGAGTTTGCTAATAATTCTGCCCCTAGGTATTTCAATTATCGAAAAGCAAGCATCTATGCGGGATCTAACGAAATACAAAGAAACATCATGGCTAAGTTAGTTCTGGGTCTTACATGATTTCGATAGTTTCTCCAGCCAAAACCCTGGACTATGAATCAATACTACCTATTGTTGATTATTCATTATCAGAACACTTAACAGACAGTAAAGCTTTAATGAAAGATCTAAAACTTCTTGAAGCCGAAGATCTTTCTTCCCTTATGGGTTTAAGTACAAAGTTAGCAGCATTAAATTTCGAAAGAAATATGAATTGGAGCGCCGATAAAAAAATAGGAGAGGACTCAAGGCAAGCAATATATGCTTTCAAAGGAGATGTTTATACAGGTCTTGATCCACATAGCTTAAATAATCAGCAGATTAAATTCTTAGATAGTCATTTAAGAATATTATCCGGACTTTATGGAATCTTAAGACCCCTAGATCTTATCGAACCGCACAGACTAGAGATGGGTACTAAGCTTAAGAACTCTAAAGGAAAAGATCTTTATGAATTCTGGGGTAAAAAAATTACCTCTTCTTTGAATCAAATACTTGAAGCCCATGAAAATAAAGCCGTTCTAAATTTGGCTTCGGTTGAATATTTTTCTTCGATTAAATTACCCGAATTGAAGGCACCAGTTTTTAGCCCTGTTTTTAAAGACTATAAAAATGGAAAATACAAAATAATTAGTTTTTTCGCAAAAAAAGCTAGAGGTATGATGGCTAGATACATCGCTCTTAAGGGAATAGACAGACCAGAAGACATTTCTGGTTTTAATTTAGAAGGATACAAGTACAGTAAAAAAGAATCTAGTCAATTTTCCCCAGTATTTCTCCGAAAACTGAGCTAGTCAGAGTCTTCCATATATTTTCTTCTAGGAAGAAGATCCTCAAAATCAGGATCCCTCTTTTCGGACTGCGCCTTGAAGGTTTCGGACATTTCATCACTAATGCCCATTGCATTATTCCAAAGAGCAACATAATTGAGAGAGTCTTCCATAGAGTGATCTCTGCCATAATTTAAGATTTCTTTCGTAGAAGTAATTGCTAGAGGACCTTTTTTTGCTATCTCTTTAGCAACTTCCAACACTCCCTCAAGCATTTCTTTATGATTGTCGTAAACTGCATTAACAAGGCCAAACTTTAGTGCTTCTTCAGCGTCAAATCTTCTTCCCGTAAAAGCCAGCTCCCTCACCAAACCCTCGGGTATTAAATGGGGCAATCTCTGAAGTGTTCCAACGTCTGCTGCTATTCCAATGTTTATCTCTTGAATGCAGAAGAATGCATCTTTGGTGCAATAACGTACGTCTGCAGCAGTAGCAAGATCTACGCCACCGCCCACACAAGCTCCTTGTATCGCTGCAATCACAGGTACACGCGCTTTTTCTAAACAAGATATTGTATTCTGCAGGTCTAAAGTTCCCCTAAATGCAGATTCTTTTTTCGTACCTAAATGGGCTCTGGATGCCTTAGGGTTTGGAGCGAAATTAGCCAAATCCATTCCAGCACAAAAGTGTTTTCCTTGAGCTGAAAGAACTATCACTCTGGAGCTTGCCTCATTTGAAATTGTCTCAACTAAATCAGGCAATTCTGACCAAAAGGCCCTGTTCATAGAATTAAATTCATCGGGCCTGCACATTTGGATGTGCGCAATTTTATCTTTTATATCGTATTTAAAACAACTGTATGCCATGTCATTCTCCTTGTAATGAATCTTTTTCTTCTTTTAGAGCAGTAAGTATTTCCTCAATTTTAACTTCAAGCTCGTCAGTTAATTCAAAAGTTTTATGGTGAGAAAGTACCGTTTTCCTATTTCTGCCAAGCAAGTTAAGACCCTTTTTTAGAAATTGAGCATTTGTTAGTAATTTATCTTTATTAGTCATATTACTTTTACAGTAGGTATTTGTCGGGTATTGTAAAAGAAAATTAGAAGGTCATAAATCAAAGATAGAGCTTTATGGACAAACACAGCCTACTTGAACTTTCAGAAGAAATATCCCAAATAGCCCAAAAAGCTGCGGAAAGTGTTATGGATATTTATTTAAAACAAAAAATAACGCAAAAAACGAAAGTAGACGGATCCCCATTAACTGAAGCAGACCTTTCTTCTCATAGACTTATAATTGAGCGATTAAATAAGATAAACCTAAACCTGCCTGTACTGTCAGAAGAAGGGAAAGCCGCTTTCAAAAAAGATATAAAAGCTTTTTGGTTGGTTGACCCCCTGGACGGAACTAAGGAATTTTTAAATAAAAATGGTGATTTCACTATAAACATAGCGTTGATAGAAAATGGAGTTCCCTTATTAGGAGTTGTAAATGCCCCTGCAAAAGACGAAATATTCACTGGGATATCGGGCGTGGGAGCTTACAAAATAGTTGAAGGCAGGCTTTTTGAAATAACTACAAAGAAAATTAACATCGAAAACCTTAGAGTAACTTTAAGCAGGAGCCATCAAACTGAGAAAGATGTTCGATTCTTGGAGGTTTTAACGGGAACTTTTAAAAAAGTAGAGGTAATTGAGGCTGGAAGTTCATTAAAACTCTGTAGGGTAGCAGAAGGTCAATCAGATATTTATTGCAGAATGGGACCTACTTTCCAATGGGATATAGCTTCTGGTCAAGCTGTTTTGGAAGCTGCCGGAGGAGAGCTTAGAAACTTAAGGGGAGAGAGCTTTCAGTATAGTTTTAATTCTAAAAAAAAGAATCCTGAATTTTACTCTGTTGGAGATCCAACTTACCCTTGGGCAAATCTGTTTTCTTAAAGTTATGGTGGTAATTTGCATAGTTTGTTGTTAAAAATGTAGAATTCGGCGGATAAATGGCTAAAAAAGAAAAAAAAGAGGACTTAAAACCTGGAACCTCCCTACAGGAGATAGATGTTTCTTCACCAGGAGGGAACCTGGCGTCTTATATAAATTCTATTCATAGCATAGGAATTTTATCGTCTGAGGAGGAAAAAAAACTTGCTGAGGACCTTTACTATAGAAACGATCTTGACGCCGCTAGGAAGCTCGTTTTGGCCCATCTGAGATTTGTTGTACACATTGCCAAGACCTATTCTGGATACGGACTTTCAGAAGCAGACTTAATACAGGAAGGTAACGTCGGTCTAATGAAAGCAGTAAGGAGATTTAATCCAGAAATTGGTGTTAGGTTAATTTCTTTCGCAGTTCACTGGATCAAAGCAGAAATACATGAGTATGTCTTAAGGAATTGGAAAATAGTCAAGATCGCAACCACCAAAGCACAAAGAAAGCTTTTCTTCAATTTAAGAAGCAAGAAGAAGGGCTTGGGGTGGTTAAATGAAAACGAGATTAAATCTATATCTAAAGATCTTGGGGTAAAGCCTCATGAGGTAAGGGAAATGGAAAAGCGCCTTAGCGGGCTTGATATGTCATTCGACCCCCTAGAAGGTGGTGACAATGAAGAATCCAATTACGCCCCTGCAAACTATTTAGAAGATTCTTCAACCAATCCTTCTCAGATAATAGAAAAGGAAGACCTTACAAGTCTTAACACTTCTCAGTTGTACGAGGCTTTGAAGCTACTAGATGATAGAAGCAGAGATATCATCTACGACAGATGGCTTTCTGATGAAAAACATACCTTGCACGAATTGGCAGAAAAATATGGTATATCAGCTGAGAGAGTTCGTCAGATAGAACAAAATGCCATGAAGAAAGTTAAACAGAATTTTCCTTTAGATTAATTTTAACCAAAGTTAAAATTCCCTGAATGTTGTTAACAGTAAACGGGGAGTCTGTTGAGATTAAAACAGACGCCACAAGAAGGGAACATAGAATAACCAAATGTCTCTAATTCAAAAAAATGATTATGACCCTCCCAAAAGCTATGTTCTAAGAAAGGGAAGAATTACTAAGGCTCAAAAAAGAGCTCTTACGAATCTTAAAAATCTGCATGTACTGCCCATAGAAACAAAAAAGATAGATTTCACAAAAGCCTTCACAACGTCCAATAAAACACTTGTAGCAGATGTAGGCTTCGGTTCTGGGGCAAGTCTTGTATACATGGCAGAAAACTACAGAAACACTAATTTTGTGGGTATAGAATTATATACCCCCGGTATAGGTTCTACTCTTAATCAAATCGAAAAAAGAGGGTTAAACAACCTAAAAATAATAGAATCTGATATAAGAGAACTTTTACAAAATTATATAGAGAATGAAACATTTGATGTTATGGTTTTTTTATATCCAGATCCATGGCCTAAAAGGAAGCATCACAAGAGAAGACTGTTATCTGAAGACTTTTTGGAGCTTTTACATAAAAAGTTAGTTCCCGAAGGATTGATCTACTGCAAAACTGATTGGAAAGACTATTACTCTCAAATAAAGAAAGAGTTTTTTTTAAGTAAAGACTGGCAAAAAGAAAATTTAAGATCTCTGCCCTCAGTCCTTAAATCGTTACCTAAAACAAACTATGAAAAAAAAGCCGTTAGAGAAGGAAGAAAGCCCAGAGAGTTGTTTTATCGAAAGATCTCAATTTAATTGATTCAAAAGAAGCTTAAATGCGTTAGCCCTATGGCTTATTAAGTTCTTTTGATGGTTCTCTAGCTCTGCCATATGGAGAGAAGACCCCTTAGGGATGAACACGGGATCATAGCCAAAACCCATATTACCTCTTATTTCTTTACTTATCCTTCCCTCAAGTAAGCCCTCCGCAATTAAAGGAGGATTGTTTTTGTTTGTTATCAAGACCAAGCAGCATTTAAATCTTGCTGTTCTATTTTTCTCTTTAACTTCCTCCATCTCCTTTAACAGCTTATTTATATTTGACGCATCCGTACTTTCTTTAGAAAATCTTGATGAATGTACCCCAAGTTTCCCCCTTAAGGCATCTACTTCAAGACCTGAATCATCTCCCATGGCAGCTTTTCCCGTTAAGGAGAAAGCATAATTTGCTTTAATAAGAGCATTTTCGAAAAAACTTTTTCCTGTTTCTTCAGGAAAGATAACATTTCCATTTCTTGCAATGGGAATAAATTCCAGTCCACTCCCTTGAGCCAGAGCATTAAATTCTTTCAATTTTCCAGAATTTTGAGTCGCTAAAATTATTTTCACTATTACCTGGAAAGTCTATATATGACAGCATCTCCTAAAAGATTAGACCAAGCTGAAAAGAATGAACTTACCTTTCCTTTTGAATTAAGAATTCTTCTTTCTTCAATAACAATACCTAGCTCATCACAAAGAGATTCAAAGTCGGATATTGTACACAGATGAATATTTGCTGTGTCATACCACTTTTCGGGTAAAGATTCAGTAACTGGCATTCTTCCTTTTAAAAAAACTGTTAACCTTGATTTCCAATGGCCAAAATTAGGAATAATAATTATGCAACGGTTACCAATTCTGGTTATTTCTTCAAGGGCTAATTTAGGATTTTTAAGGACCTGTATTGTTTGACTTACTAAGACAGTATCAAAACTTTTGTCTGAAAAGTTAGACAATCCTTCATCGATATTCTGTTCGATTACTTCCAGACCTTTTTCTAAACAAACCCTAATGTTATCTCTATCTATTTCTACTCCATACCCTTTTACAGATCTGTTCTCCTTGAGGCCTTCTAAGATAGAACCATCCCCGCACCCTAAATCTAAAAGACTAGAGCCATCCTTAATCCAATTTTCAATTACTAATCGAGTTTTCATATTAACTGCCTAAAAAAGCTTTAAGGACTTCGACATATCTTTCTTCAGGAAATAAAAAGGAGTCGTGTCCTAAGGAAGATTCAATTTCTATGTGGCTTACTTTTTTCTTTGCCCCTATGAGAGCATTAGTTATTTCTCTAGATCTAGAAGGCGAAAACCTCCAATCAGTTGAGAAAGAGAGAACTAAAATTTGGGCAAGAATAGGATTGAAAGCTTCAACTAAATTATCATCAAATTTATCTGCTGGATCAAAGTAATCCAGAACTTTAGTCATCAAAAGATAGGTGTTAGCATCAAAAGTTTCTGAGAAAACATCTCCTTGGTGTCTCAGATAGCTTTCTACCTGAAACTCTGCATTAAAACCAAAACTTAATTTGTCTTCTTTTAATTCTCTTCCAAATTTACTCTTCATGGACTCATCTGAAAGATATGTAATGTGCCCAATCATTCGAGCTAACCTTAAGCCTCTTTTGGGAACTCTTCCATGCTCCATATAGTTTCCTTCTTGGAAATCTGGGTCAGACGTTATTGCCTGTCTAGCAACTTCATTAAAAGCAATATTTTGAGCACTTAATTTTGGAGCTGCTGCTATGACACCAGCTTTTTTAACCCTGTCAGGGTAAGCTAAACTCCAATCCAATGCCTGCATACCACCTAGGCTGCCTCCAATCACGGCATGCCAGGTAGTTATGCCTAAATAGTCAGCAAGTAGTGCCTGGCTATTAGTCCAATCTCTTACAGTTAAAACTGGGAAGTGAGGACCATAAATTCTACCCGTTTCCGGGTTGGTAGATTTTGGTCCCGTAGTTCCATGACAACCCCCTAAGTTATTAGGGGATACAATAAAATATTTGTCAGTATTTATGGCTTTGTTAGGACCTATCAAGGAATTCCACCAACCGTGTTTCTCTCCTGAATCTTCATAATAGCCAGCTGCATGATGATTCCCACTTAAAGCGTGACAAACTAATACCGCATTTGATTTTTCGGTATTGAGTTCACCATAAGTTTCGTAGACCATCTCAAAGCCTTTGAGCTGTTTGCCACATTCTAGTAATAGAGAATTTTCAAACTTAACTGAGTTTGGTTTAACTATTCCTATCGACGAGTCATTATTTTTCATAGCCAAAAAAAACCTGCCAGCAAAAGCTAAACAGGTCTTATTTTATACCCTCTTTAGCCGCATTTATTTAGCACCCGCAAGCTGGTTCAAATCGGTGCTGACACAATTCTAAGTTATATTTTTAATAAATCAAATTTTGATCAGATTTCATTTAAAGACTTTGACTTTAAAGTCCTATGCTGAAATTCATAGGAAGTCCTGTTTCATAAGACAAGTTTATTACTGCTATGTATAGAAATTGAAGAATTAAAAAAGCAAGTATAGGAGAAAAATCCAACCCACCCATAGGCGGTAAGAAAACCCTAAAAGGTTTACAGATCTGATCTGACATTTGCTGAAGTAATCTTATTGCGGGATGAGAATTCCTAGGTGCTACCCAGCTAGTAATAATTCCCAGTATAAGTGCCCACCAAGCAATTCTTAATCCCAATAACATAACTGAAAACAATGACCAAGAAAACATAGTAACCAAACTAAATGTCACATTGCCACTTATGCTTATCACGTAAAAACTCAATGCCTGAAAGAGAATTACTATTATCAGACTAGCTAAATCTATTCCTAATACAGGCTTTACCAGCACCCTTAGCCGTGAGGTCACAATGTCTGCTATTTTTAAAATGCCCTGAACAATAGGGTTGTAGTAGTCAACTTTTAAAAGCCGAAAGAAAAAAGTAATGAAGACTGCTACAGAAACAATATCTAGAATAGCTTTAAGTAGAAAGAGAGAAGCTTCAGTCAATTTTAACTCCTACCCAAAGACTTAGACTTAGTAGTGGCTTCCAATATGGCTTCTACAACAGACCTATTCACTTTCCTTTTGTTTAATATTTCTAACGCCTTCTCTGTCACCCCACCTGGGGAGGTTACCTTCTCTCTTAACAAAGAAGGACTATCTGAACTTTCTCCTGCTAAAGTAGCAGAACCCTTGATCATTTCAACAATAAGCTGTTTGGTTAAGTCGGGCTCTAGGTTTAGTCCTTTAGCAACTTCTTGTAAAGCTTCAATCAGATAAAAAATGTATGCTGGTCCCGATGATATTAAGGCAGTAAATAAATCAAATGAACTTTCTTCTAACCAACAAGTAACCCCAACTGAATCAAATATAGAATTAGCAACTTGTTTATCTTCTTCATTTATTTGATCATTATTGGTTAAGGCACTTACACCCATTCCTATGCTGGCAGGGGTATTGGGCATTGCTCTAATTATTTTTATTTTAGATTTTAATTTAGATTCAACTGAACTTATCTTAAAGCCTGCCACTATAGAGATTAGTAGGGGTTTTTGTTCAGATATGAGATTAGATAATTCTTCAAGAACAGCTTCCACGACATTGGGCTTAACTGCAAGAACAAGGGTAGAAACAGAATTGAGGATATCTTCATTTTTTTTACTTACATTTACGGAGAAATCATTACTTAACCTTTTTAAATGATCATCTTCAGGAGAGCTGGCGTAAATTTGAGAATTTTTATATCCAGCATTAAGCAAGCCAGAAATAATTGCAGAAGCCATATTTCCCGCTCCTATGAAGCCTATATTTTTCTCGGTTGGCTTCATTTTCTTTGCCCAAAAATACTGGTGCCGATTCTTATCATTGTAGAACCCTCTAAAATTGCTGCTTTATAATCTCCGGACATGCCCATGGAAAGAGTATCTAATTCAGGGTAACTATCCTTTAAGTTCTCAAAACAGGAGCGAATTTTACCAAACACTCTTCTTTGTTGTCTGAAATTATTAGTGGCTTTTGGAATAGACATTATTCCTCTTACTTTAAGTTGATCTAGTTTGAGTAGTTCAGATAGAAATCCTTCACAATCAGAAAGAGGAATCCCAGATTTATTTTTCTCATTATCTGGATTCACTTGAATACAGACGTTTAATTTACCCATATATTGGGGTCTATTTTCATTAAGTTTTTTCGCAACTTTTAGTCTGTCTAGCGTCTGTACCCACTGAAAGAGAGATGATATTTTCTTTGCCTTTCTACTTTGTACTGAACCTATAAAATGCCAAGTAGGCGAGGCCTTTAAGCCTTTTATTTTATGTTCAGATTCTTGTAGAAAGTTTTCACCAAAATGCTTTATTCCTAAATTAAATGCTGATTCTATTGAATTAATGTCTTGGCTTTTACTGGCCCCTAAAATAATTATATCTTCTGGATTTTTTCCTATTTCGAAACAGGTTTGGCTGAATTCTTTTAGAAAAGATATTGCTTTTTCCTCTTCAGCCATAAAAATTATTACATGGACTTAGGGGCGCTAATACCCAGTATCTTTAAACCATTAAATATTACTTGTCTTACAGCAGAAAGCATAAGTAACTTTGCCTGAAGTTCGCTTTCTTCTTCTACCAGAATTTTTTCGCTGTTGTAATAGCTATGAAAAACACCAGCTAGCATTCTAAGGTAGTAACAAACTAAGTGTGGTTCAAAGTTTTTTGCAGAACGTGCTATCACTTCTGGAAATTGTGATAGCAATCGCTGTATCTCTACCTCTTTTTCTCCTTTAAGAGATTCAAGGGATTTAACTGCAATAGATTCTTTATACGATCGTTTGCTTTCTTTTAATTTTTGAAAAACACTGCAAATTCTTGCATGTGCATACTGAACATAATAAAGGGGGTTATCTTTGCTTTCTTCTTTTGCTAAATCTAGATCAAAATCTAAATGTTGGTTTCCCTTCCTATTAATGTAGAAAAATCTAGCTGCCTCTGATGTTACTTCTTCAATTAATTCATTCAAGGAAATGAAATCACCACCACGAGTAGACATTGAAACCTTTTTTCCTCCTCTTATCAGATTGGCAAATTGTATAAAAACAACTTCAAATTTATTGGTGTCTTCCCCCAAGGCAGCCATTGCTGCTCTTACTCTAGGAAGATATCCATGATGGTCAGCTCCCCAAATATTTATTATTTTAGTGTAGCCGCGCTTATATTTATTAGCATGGTAAGCAATGTCAGAAGCAAAATAAGTAGTTAATCCATTCTCTCTTTTTACAACTCTATCTTTCTCGTCATCAAAGTCAGTTGATCTAAACCAAAGGGCTCCATCCTTTTTATAAATATAATTATTTTTATTTAAAATGCTTATGGCTTCTTCAATTTGAGAAGCTTCATTTTTTGAACTGGCGAACATTGATGACTCTTTAAACCAATTAATATGTGCTACACCAAAATCTTTTAAGTCATCTTTTATTGTTTTTAAAATATTATTAAGTGCGAAAGACTTAATCGTCTCAAATCTCTCGTTTAATACTTCCTTGGATTTAATGATTAGTTTATCAAGATCTTCTTCCTCCAAATCCAGGGAAAGACTATTCAAGAGTTCTGTTTCTTCAGCTTTTGAGGGTTTAAAGTCATCCTCTAAGGTCTTGGCCAAAAGCTTAATGTACTTACCTTTGTAACATTTATTTGGGAAAGTAATTTTATTATTAAATTTTTGTAAATATCGAAACCATACGCTTAAAGCAAGAATATCTACCTGCCTTCCCTGATCATTTACATAGTATTCTTCATCAACCTCATGCCCGTTTGCCCTGAAAATGTTCGAGAGTGTTGATCCAAAAGCGGCTCCTCTTCCATGGCCAACGTGTAGAGGACCAGTTGGATTGCTGGAAACATATTCTATTAATATTTTTTCCTTTTTTAAATTTTTCCCTACTTTAAAACCAAACCTATTCTTTTCTTTACTGATAGTCTCAAGTATTTCTGTTCGCGAAGCTTGGGAAAGAAAAATATTAATAAATCCCGGTCCTGCAACATCTATCCTTTCAATAAAATCCTGCTTAACTAATTCTTCTAATAGCTTTTCTGCTATTTTTTTTGGATCTACTGAAAGTTGCTTAGAGGCAACTAAAGCTAAATTAGAAGAGTAATCACCAAAAGATTTCTCTTTATTCTCTGTTAAATCTATTTTCAAGCTGGAGAGATCAGTTCTGTATTTTTTTTCTAACCCTTTTAAGCCTTCATTTAAAGCTTTTATTAGTTGTTCTTTCATTCGACTAAGCTATCTTCTTCCTTGGTATTCACCATTCCTGGTGTCAACCGTAACAACATCACCTTCAGAAAGAAATAAAGGCACTTTTATATTGGCCCCTGTCTGAAGAGTAGCGGTCTTGCTTCCTCCTGAGGCAGTGTTTCCCTTTACGCCGGGATCAGTTTGAGTAATTTTTAAATCAACAAAGGTAGGAGGAACAACAGATATGGGGAAATTGTTCCACAGCAGAACTTTACAGACGTCTTCTTCACTAAGCCAATTCCTGTTTTCACCTATCATATTTTCTGTTATCAACACCTGGTCAAATGTTTCCAGGTCCATGAAATACCAATCAGAACCCTCAGTATAAAGATATTGCATTTCGAGCTCATTAACATCTGCAGACTCTAATGATTCGCCTACTTTGCAAGTTTTTTCTCCAACCCTACCTGAAACAAGATTTCTAAATTTAACTTTACTGAAAGCCTGACCTTTTCCAGGTTTTATAAATTCTTCTTCAATAATTTCACAAGGATCAGAATCTATCATTATCTTTAATCCGGGCTTAAAATCGCTAGTTGAATAAGAGACCAATTATTACCTTTTAATTACTTAGTTTTGACAAATCTAATAATTCTTCTCCAAATTTTACAGGCTTCGACTCATACAAGAAATTATTATCTAAGGAAACATTTTTTGGAAATAACAAGATAACAGTAGACCCCAATTGAAAATAGCCTAGTTCCTGACCTTTCTTTATTACAGCTAATTCTGGATTAGGTCCTTCATTCCACGAATCAACAATCTTTTGCTTCTTAGAATTAATACCTTCATTCCAAAATGGGACAATACTTCCTACCAAAGTGGCTCCAACACTCACTAAACCATAACTTATGAGTTCAGATTGTATAAACGTCAAAGTTCTTTCATTTTTACTATAGAGAGACCTAATCTTTTGAGAAGACTTTTGATTAACGCTATATAAATTCCCCTTAAGGTACTTAGTCTTTTTAATAATCCCATTCAGAGGGAAATGAATTCTGTGATAATTAGAGGGAGCCAGATAAATGGTGACATACCAACCATTCTTGAAATATTTTTCCAGACTTTTGTCTTCTAAAAGCTCATGAAGGCCGTAACGAATTTTTTTGGCTTGAACCAAAGTTTCCTTTTTTATTTGACCTAAACTAACAATTGTTCCATCTACAGGTGAAATAACCTTATGCTTAGAGGGACTAATCTTCCTTGCTGAAGGCTTTAATTTTCTAGTAAAAAAATCATTGAAACTTGGAAAATCTTTAATCTCTTGATAGGTTGACTCCTCCAAATCCGGCTCATAAAAGAAGGAAAAAGAACGAATAAGGAAATTTTTTAATAGTCTATTTTCTGATTTAGAAATTAAGCCCGCAAAAGAAGTTATTTGTTTGTGTGGAGTCAAGAAAAGAACTAAATCCGAAAACCTATTGGAATTTTGTAGAAAGTCAGGTATTAGCTTATTAGTAGTGTTGATGTACCTTTCATAATCTCGGAATTCAGCCAGCATAGTTTTTTCAATATTTTTTATAGGCGCCCGAAGAATAAACAAGGACATGACAAGGGGACCATAAAAACTCCATACTCCTACAACGGAATTACAAGCTATTATGTAGAGAGCCCACCACTGCAAGATATGACCAAAATAGTTTGGGTGCCTGGTGTAACTCCATAATCCAGAATTTAAGACATTAGCTTTAGAGGGGCCATCTAATCTAAAATTTAATAAATCCTTGTCCGATTTAGTTTCTACATAAAATCCAAGAAAAAAGAGTATAAAACCAAAGGCATCTAAAGGATTTAGACTACTTGGACCCGGAAGGTAATTTAGTGATAGCAAGGGAGCTATGGCTATAATTTGGATCAAACCCATTGTAAGGAAGATTCTTTGGTAATTTTTTAGACCCTCTCCACTTCCACTCTTTACTTCAATATGCAGATAAACAGAACCTTTTACGTTTTCTTTCTTTCTCTTATAGAAGTACCAAGAAAGTTTTATTCCCCAAAGTAATACAAGTGCATTTACTAAAACTTGCCTTAAATTGAAACTAGGATCTTCAAGTAATGCTTCTATCAGCATGGCACACAATGCCAAGAATGGAATTCCCATGACCCAGTACATTTCTACTAAAAATAAACGTTCATCATTTTTAACTACAAAGTACAGACAGCTAACTATTGACCAATTGATAAAAGCAAGATAGAAAAAAAGCTCCAGGATAGACATTCTATCGTTGCGTTGTTAAATAATTCCCATTATCATCTAGCATCCTAGATTTGGGGTCGTGGGCCTTATTTGGGACAGTTATCATATTAGTTAACGATATTCGCATAAGATAGATTACAAAAACATTTTTTAAGGAGAATCTCGATGAGGCGTTTTTTTATTACTTTAACATTTCTAGTACCAACCCTGCTAGGCTCGGCACTGGTATTAAGTGACCAAATACAACCTTTACTTGACGTAGCAGAAGAACGTGCAGACCAAGAACAAGTATCTCAAACAAAAATTGATTCCATGGATGATGACACTTCATTGATAGTCAACGAGTACATAACAGTCAGCAAGCAAATAGAAGGGTTGAGGGTATATAACGCTCAAATGAGAAAGCAAATTGACCGACAAGAAGAAAGGTTAAAAGAGATAGATAAAACCATGAAAGAAGCCCAGGTTATGCAAAGGCAAATACCTCCTTTTACTAGACGTATGCTAGCAGGAATTGAGAAATCTATAGAACTGGACATGCCCTTTCACCTGGCTGAAAGAAAAGAAAGGATTGCTTTTGCTAAAGCAGCAATAGACAACCCAACAGTTTCAAGTGCCGAAGGCCTAAGGCAAGTTTTAGAGACTTTTAATGTAGAAATGGAATACGGAAGAAAGTTAGATAATTACAAAGATACTATTGACATTGAAGGTCAACCAAGAGAAGTAAACGTACTTAGGGTTGGAAGGCTTTCTTTAGTTTATCAATCTTCTGACGGATCTCTGACGGGAGCTTGGGACAATAAGGAGCGTGAATGGGTAGAGCTAGACAATAGTTACAGGAACCCAACCAAAAAAGGCTTGAGAATTGCAAACAGGCTGGCAACAGTAAGTATGCTCGAACTGCCAATACCTAATCCAGAGGCAGTGAAATGAAGAAAATAATCTATAATTTTTTGCCTCTGATACTAGTTTCTTTGTTTATTTTTCCTCTTGTTGCTCAAGAGGCAACTGAAGATGACACGAATGATCCTTCTAATCCCCAAGAGTTATTAGAGATAGTGAAACAGGGACAGTTTGCTGACACACAAGCTCAAAGAGACAGGGAAAGAAAATTCAGAAATGAAAAAAACAAGCAGGCTAAATTATTAGCAGATGCCAAAGCAGAAAGAGCAAGGCTCGAAAGAGAGGCTGCTCGATTGGAAGTGAGATTTGAAGCCAACGAGGCACTCTTGGTAGTTGCGGAGGCTCAATTGAAAGAAAGACTTGGTTCTTTGAATGAGATCTTTGGACACTTAGCAGGATTAGCAACAGAATCTAGAAACATATTTGAACAATCTATTAGTTCAGCTCAATTTGGTAAAGAAAGGGAAGAGTTCCTAACAAAATTAGCTGTAAAAATGGGTCGAGGGGTTACGCTGGCTTCCATACCAGAATTAGAAAGACTTTGGTATGAGCTTCAAAGGGAAATTAATGCCACCGGAGAAGTAGTTAAATTCACTACGGATGTTATTGCATTAGATGGTACGGTTGAATCTAGAGAGGTGGTAAGAGTAGGAGTTTTTAATGCTGTTTCTGACGGCAATTACCTAACTTATGCTTCAACAAGAGGAATGTATGAGGAATTACCTTCTCAACCGGCAAGACGTTACACCTCTACAACTTCTGATGTGTTAGATGCAGAGGCATTCCCGGTGCAATTTGCTGTTGATCCAACAGGACCACAGGGTGGTTCCTATCTTGCGAGTTTAATATCCATGCCGGGGTGGGGGGAAAGAACCCAACAGGGAGGAATTGTTGGTTACATCATACTGTATATTTTAGGATTGGGAGGATTGGGTTTGTTTGTTTGGAGATTATATTCTCTCATAGGTATAAGGTCTTTAGTAGACTCTCAACTTGCCGCCTCTACGCTTAGCACAGACAACCCTCTAGGCAGGGTGCTTAAAGTAGCTGAAGACAACCCGAAAGCTGATACTGAAACCATAGAACTTAAAATGGCGGAACAAATTCTTAATGAGAGACCGTCCATTGTAAAACTTAACTGGCTGATAAAGCTAATTTCGATTGTTTCCCCTCTGATGGGTCTTTTCGGAACCATAATTGGTATGATCATAACTTTTCAAATGATTACTTTGTTTGGAACTGGGGATCCAAAGACTATGGCTGAAGGAATATCTATTGCTCTTGTTACTACTTGGCTTGGGTTAGCAGTAGCTATTCCAATGACATTCATGTCCGCCATTGTCTCTAATTTCTCAAAAGGAATTTTGGAAACAATTGAAGAACAGGCTATTGGAATGGCAGCGGAAAGGTCAGAAAAGTAATTTCTACTAGGAAAAGTAAAGGGTTATGTTTTTCTTCTACGATGCTGCAGACGCTCTTTTTGAGTTTATGCAAAAAGGGGGAGACGTACTTTACTTGATAGGCTTATTGGCCTTCTTGATGTGGTTTCTAATTTTCGAAAGGCTTTGGTATTTTAACTTTAATCATCAATCGACTATTGATGTAGTGGTCCAGGATTGGTCCAAGAGATCAGACAAAAAATCCTGGAATTCGAAAGCCATTAGGGAGATGTTAATTTCTCAGACTTCATCGAAAATTAACCTGAACCTGACTTTGATAAAGTTGTGCGTTGGAGTCGCTCCGCTTTTAGGACTGTTTGGAACAATAACTGGAATGATGGAGGTCTTTCATCTATTAGCCATTACTGGAGGGGGAGATGCTAAAGCAATGGCGGGAGGAGTTTCCAGATCAACAATACCTGCGATGGCGGGACTTTCTGTAGCCATTACGGGAACATTTGCTAGTACGTTTCTTAGAAATAAATCTAATAGAGAAGTGGAGCTCTTGTCAGAACACTTAGTTTCTGAATAATAAGGGAGATAAACATGAGAAGATCACCAATCAGTCAAGCCGCAGACGCGGAAGAAGAAATAAGCTTAACACCAATGCTAGATGTTGTTTTTATCCTTTTAATATTCTTTATTGTTACTGCGAATTTTATTAAAGAACCAGGACTCGAAGTAAACCGCCCTGATGCTGAGACAGCAACTATTCAAGACAACGCAGCTATCCTCATCGCGATCGGAGGAAATGACGATATATGGATAGACGGTCGAAGAATAGATGTAAGGCAGGTAAAAGCAAATGTAACAAAATTATTAGCAGAGAACCCCCAAGGCTCGGTTGTAATTCAGGCGGATGAGCGAGCCACTGCCGATGCCATTATTAAGGTAATGGATCAATCAAGGGAAGCAGGAGTGTTTGCTATCTCTTTAGCTTCTGAACCTAAGTTCTAGATCTTTGTGAATTTTTTAGCTGAACAGAATTTAAAAAAGTTTTCGGCTGTTTTTGTGGGATCGGCTTTATTGACTCTTGTTATTTTTTACTTAATGCAAGCTTTAATTGCTGTTGGTGACGTAGAGTTGAAAGATAAAGGCATAAGGATTGCAGACGTAACGATGCCTGAAAGAGATCTAGAGTTATTGCAAGACATTGAAAGGCCCGAAGAAGAAGAGCCGCCTCCGGAAACCATGCCACCCGAATTTGATATGACTCCTCCTGCTGATTTGGATAACGTAGCTCCACGTCCGAAGTTTGATTTCAAAGGGAGGAAGGCAGGTGTATTTGCAGATGGTTCTTACGTACCAATTTTTAAAGTTCCTCCCATTTATCCTAGAAGGGCACAAGAAAGAGGTATTGAAGGATGCGTAATGTTGCAATTTACTGTTACCAAAATTGGAGCTGTTAAAGATGCTGTGATCCTGTGGTCTCTACCAAGTGGTATTTTTGATAGGGCTGCCATACGTTCTGCAATGAAATTTAAATACAAACCCCAAATAAGAGATGGTGAAGCGATTGAGGTCAAAGGAATCTTAAATCAGATTACCTTTATCATAGAAGACCCTAAAAAAACTGCAGAATATACACCTGAGGGTTGTGCCTAAATAGATGTTTCGGTATAAATACACTGTGAATCTTTTAACTAAAGTCTTAGTTGTGGGTGTGGTGTTAAGTTTAATGCCCACCATCTCTTCTGTAGTGGTTCCAGAGTATGAAGGATTTAATCTTGAAGCTGCAGATGATAAAAAAAAGAGAACCAGAAAAAGAGTAAAGCTTCCCAGTAAGAAAGCTCAAAAGATCTTACAAGCAGTACAACCTTTTATGGAGGAAGAGCAGTGGCCTGAAGCCATTGAGATACTTTTAGTAATTGAAACCGATCCTAAATTTACCGAAACTGATAGGGCGAGCATGCTCTTCTATTTTGGTTACATTTACTTCGCCCAGGAAAAATATGATCAAGCTATAAACGCATACAAGCGGCTTGTAATATCTGAAGGTGCTGATTGGAAAATGAAAAATCAAGCCAGATTCTCCTTGGCCCAATTATTTTTCATTAACGAGGATTATAGAGGCGCCGTTAAGTACCTACTTGAATGGATAGGGGAAGAAGAAGAACCAAGTTCGCAAGGATACTCTCTGCTTGCAACAGCCTATTTTCAGTTAGAAGAATTTAAAAGGGCAAAAACTTATATTGAAACTGCCATCCAGATCGCAGAAAGCCGGGACATACCAATAACGATCGTGAACGAAGAAGGTGAAGAGGTAGAAACCGGAGAAACAAAAAAGGGGATTGCGAGAGAAAATGACTACCTATTAAAGATGGCCGTCTACACTGAGTTAAAGGAAGACTTAGACGTTTTGCCTATCTATATGACTCTCGCTACGCATTATTCTAAAAAAAGATATTGGGTTGGTTTATCTAGCTTGTATGGACAAAGAGATCGAATGTTAGATCAATTAGGAGCTCTGGAGGCAGCTCATGAAGACAGATTGCTGGACAAACAGAGAGAATATGTTGCTCTGGGTCAGTTGCTCTTTATGCATCAAAACCCCCATAAGGCAGCCCATGTTATGGCTTATGGGTTTAAAAATGGATTTATAAAAGAAGAAGAAAAAACACTAAAAGCCTTGGCCCAGTATTGGCATGCTGCAAAAGAATTAAAAAAAGCTAAACCCGCTTATGCTAAAGCAGCAAAATTATCTAAAGAAGGGGAGCTTTATATCTTTCTTGGACAGGTGTATTTCGGACTAGACGAATATGCTGAATCTGAAAAAGCGATTAGAGCCGGTATTAAGAAAGGAAAATTAAAAGACGGAGCTAACGCTCACATGCTTTTGGGCCAAGTATTATTTGAATACCAAAAATGGGATGAAGCAATAAAATCCTTCAGAAAATGTATAGATGTAGCTGAAAAGCAGTGGGACGATAAGAAAGAAGCACAGAAGAAAAAGAAGAAGAAAATCCAAGACCAAGCCAGAAAATGGATTACTTATACCGAGGGTGAAGAAGAAAGAGTTCTGGCACTAGAACTCAAGAGGAAATCTTTAGGACTTGGTTCCTCTTAAGTCATTTTTTTACGATACTCTAAAAAACTGTACTCAATTTTTTGACTGGGATCTCTGCTGTTTCTTCTGGAGATTTCATCCCACTCACGTTTATCCCATTCTGGAAAAAACGCATCTCCCTTTACTTTGAGTTTAACTTTAGTCAGATACATAGTGGTAGCCAATGGGAAGAACTCTTTGTAAATATTTTCTCCTCCTATAATGAAGACCTCCTTAGAGAAATTTGAGGCTATTTCTAGGGCACTTTCTTTATTAGTTACTTCTCTAACTCCATTAAATCCCTTGGGATTTCTAGTCAAAACTATATTCAATCTATTTGGTAGGGGTCGGCCTATTGATTCGTAAGTCTTTCTGCCCATAATGATGGCAGAACCATCAGTTATTTGCCTAAAATGCTCTAAGTCTTCGTTGATTGACCAAGGTATAGACCCCTTATTTCCAATAACTCTACCAGCATCAAAAGCTGCAATTAAGGATATTTTCATTTTAGACAGCTACTGGGGCTGGTATGTGGGGGTGGGAGTCGTAATTTTCTAAAGAAAAATCTTCATACTCAAGTTCTAAAATATCAGTTATTTCTTTTTTAATATTCATTGTGGGAAGAGCAAAGGGTGTTCTTTTTAGTTGTTCATCTACTTGACCAAGATGGTTTAAGTAAAGATGCGCATCACCCAGGGTGTGGACGAAATCACCAGCTTTTAAACCCGTAGCCTTTGCAATCATTAAAACCAGTAGAGCATAAGATGCAATATTAAAAGGAACTCCTATGAAAATATCTGCACTTCTCTGGTATAGCTGACAGGATAACCTGCCTTCAGCTACGTAAAATTGAAATAGGGTATGACAAGGTGGAAGGGCCATTTTTTCTATTTGCGAAACATTCCAGGCGCTGACAATCAGCCTTCTTGAGTCAGGATCTGACTTAATTTGATGAATAACGTCAGATATTTGATCTATAGAGTTTCCATCTTTTGTGGGCCAAGATCTCCACTGAGCCCCATACACTGGTCCAAGCTCACCTCTTTCATCTGCCCATTCATCCCAGATACTTACACCATGCTCTTTTAGGTAATCTATGTTTGTAGATCCCTTAATAATCCACAGAAGCTCATAAATAATAGATTTAAGATGAACTTTCTTGGTTGTAATCAAAGGAAAGCCTTCTTCAAGATTAAATCGCATTTGGTATCCAAAAACACTCAAAGTTCCTGTCCCAGTCCTGTCTTGTTTCTTGGTGCCTGATTCGCGCACATACTTCATTAAATCAAGATATTGTTGCATCTTTTTTTGAGTAATTTCTGTAAGAATAAAATAATAACACGACGCCAATAACAATCATTGGTACTGAAAGCAATTGACCCCTTGAAATAGAATCAAATAAATCAAAACCAATATGTGCATCAGGTTCTCTAAAGATCTCAGTAAAACATCTAACAACGCCATAACCTACCAAAAACATGGCAGAGACGGCCATGTGAGGCTTTGGTTTCCTTGAGTACCACAACATAAATAACAACAAGATAATACCCTCACCAACAGCTTGATAAATTTGCGAAGCATGCCTTACCAGGCCTTCGGGATCAGATGGGAAAACAACACCCCAAGGCAATTCAGTTGGTCTTCCTAACAATTCAGAGTTTAAGAAGTTGCCTAGTCGCACAGTTCCAAATCCTATTGGTACGTAAGGCGCTATAAAGTCCATAACTTCAAAAAATCTAAAATTCCAGCGTTTACCCAGCAAGTAGCTAGCTAGAAGGACTCCAAGAAAACCTCCATGAAAAGACATCCCTCCCTGCCAAAAGTAAACAAGTGATAGCGGATCTGAAACCAACCCTCCCAAATCATAAAACAATTTATAACCCAGGCGCCCCCCAAGAGCTGCTCCCAGGAGGCCATAAAACATTAAATCACCAAGTTGATCTTTGGAGAACTTGGCTAAGTTCTTTCTAGCTAGCCAGTAAATAAGCCCAAAAGCAATCACCCAAGTAATCCCATACCACCTTATAGCTAAGGGGCCTAACTGAAAGGCAATTGGATCAATTTCTGGAAGGATCATTACGGCCGCCTTATCCGTTCAACCATCTCACCAATCTCTTTAGGGGGAGGTGCGGTCAAGGAAGAAACAATTAAAGCAACCACAACATTTAAAATCATACCAACAAAACCGATGCCTTCTGGAGAAATGGACAAAAACCAGTTGTCTGGCGTATTGAGCTCAGGAGCCATAAATTTGAAATAAATGATATAGCTTGATGTAAATACAAGGCCAACCAGCATGCCTGCAATTGCCCCTTCTTTATTAAGTCTTTTAGAAAAGATACCTAACAATAATACTGGGAATAATGTAGAAGCCGCTAAACCAAAAGCAAAGGCCACCACTTGGGCAACAAAAGCAGGCGGATAAATTCCAAATAAACCAGCAACTCCAATAGCAAAGGCTGTTGCAAGTCTACTATAGAATAACTCTTGTTTTTCACTAATCTCTGGCATGATGGTTTTTTTAAGTAAGTCATGTGAAATAGCTGAAGAAATAGCTATAAGTAACCCTGCAGCTGTTGAAAGAGCTGCTGCCACTCCACCGGCTGCTACAAGAGCAACTACCCAAAAAGGAAGGTTTGCTATCTCAGGATTCGCCAAAACAATAATATCTGTATCTATGTAAACCTCATTTTCATTAGAAAGGTCAGGTAGATTTTTGACGGTCCTTTCTCCTGAATTTCCTCTTTCTTCAGAGTAGATAGGTTTTACATCCTCAAGAGCATTACCTGCAGAGTATCTTATTAGACCGTCAGAGTTTTTGTCTTTCCAGGCTATCAGTCCAATATCTTCCCAATTTCTAAACCACTGAGGAGATTCTGAATATTCTTTATCTTGAATTGAGTCTATCAGGTTCATCCTAGCGAAAGCAGATACAGCTGGAGCAGTGGTATAGAGAAGAGCAATGAAGATTAATGCGTAACCCGCTGATTTTCTTGCCGCGTTAAAACTGGGGACAGTAAAAAATCTTACTATAACGTGCGGAAGCCCAGCTGTTCCTGCCATAAGAGCAGCAGTTATACAAAAAATGTCTATTTTACTCTTGGCATTTTCTGTGTAAGGGGTAAACCCTAGGTCTGAAGTAACTTTATCAAGCTTATCTAATAAGAACTCAGGGCTATTGGACAATGTACTCCCAAAGCCTAATTGAGGTATTGGGTTGTTGGTCATAATTATGGAGATGTAAACAGCCGGAACAAGATAGGCAAAGATTAAGACAGTGTATTGTGCAACCTGCGTGTAAGTTATGCCCTTCATACCCCCCCAGACCGCGTAAACAAAAACAATTCCCATGCCTATCACTACTCCCAATTTTATGTCTACCTCAAGGAATCTAGAAAAAACAATTCCTACCCCCCTCATTTGTCCCGCTATATAGGTGAAGGAGATAAAGATTAAGCAAACCACTGCTACTACTCTCGCTGTATTGGAGTAGTACCTCTCTCCAATAAAGTCAGGCACGGTAAATTGTCCGAACTTTCTGAGATAAGGAGCTAGAAGTAGGGCAAGTAATACGTAACCACCAGTCCACCCCATTAGATAAACTGACCCGTCTTTTCCTAAGAAAGCGATTAATCCAGCCATTGATAAGAATGAAGCTGCAGACATCCAGTCAGCCGCAGTAGCCATGCCATTCACAATGGGGTTCACGCTTTTACCAGCTACGTAAAAGTCTGAAGTTGTTTTCGCCCTAGATTTAAAAGCTATAAGAATATAAAGAGCAAAGGAGACCCCTACCATTACAAAAGTCCATTCTTGCACCGACATTAGGCACCTTTTTCTTTTTCATCTTTGGAGACCTTTTTATCTAATCTCTCCATTAGATAAACGTATGTAAAAATAAGAATTATGAAGACGTAAATGCTTCCTTGTTGTGCGAACCAGAAGCCTAGTTTAAAGCCACCAATCTTAAACTGATCTAGCCAATCCGACAGGAGTATTCCAAAGCCAAAAGACACTAGAAACCAAATTATTAAAAGGCATATTAGTATTTTAAGGTTGGTTTTCCAGTAGTAATCCATCAAAAAAGAATTTTATCTTAGAAGCAGGTTTAGTCCCATAAGCATTAACAGTAAAGCAAATGCTTTACGAAGTTTCTTTTGTTTTAGTCTATGTGCTGCCTTAACTCCTACGGAGGCACTCAAAGCACTTGCCAAACCTACTATAATTGCTCCTGGTAAGTAAACATAACCTACCGAATACTCAGGTAAGTTAGGAAGACCTGAACCCACAAACATATAAGAAATTGATCCCGAGATAGCTATAGGGATCCCGCAAGCGGCAGAAGATCCTATTGCCTGGGTCATTTGCAGACCTCTGTGGTAAAAGTAGGGGACAGAAAAAATGCCACCTCCAATCCCAAAAATTCCCGAAAACCAGCCTATGCCGCTTCCTATTATGATTGGACCTACATAGCTTGTTTTTGGATTTTGCATTGGAGGAGGAAACTGGAAAGCCATCTGAATGGATACAGCAATGAGAAAAATGGCCACCAGGCCTTGTAAAGTAGAACTGGGTATGTAGCTGGCGGTGAACGCTCCCAGAGCTGTACCAAGACAGATACTAGGGGCAATTATTTTTAAAAGATCCCAAATAACAGCCTTTTTTTTATGATGTGAATATGCTGAAGCCATAGAGCTAAACACAATGACCCCCAAAGAAGTTCCTAATACAATATGGGCAAGCACTTCTTCTGGAACTCCTACTATATATGTGAATATGTAGAAAAAAACAGGAATAATAATGATCCCTCCTCCAATACCAAAGAGTCCCGCTAAATAACCGGAAAAGGTTCCCAGTAAAAGGTATAAAAAAAGTTCTAACACGAAAGAAATGCCATTATCGCTTATAGCTAAGATAATAAGAACTACAAATTAACCCAAATAATAAAAATTCTGTTAATCGAGTGAGCTTAATTACTTTTTCTTTTAATGCTAATATTTTGAATTTAAACCTTTGCAATTATTTTGTTGTACTCAGGCAGCATTTCGATTAATGCCTGCCTGTAAGTCTCCCTTTTAAAAGCAACTACTGTTTCTAAAGGATGCCAATAAGTTGACCATATCCACTTATCAAATTCTGCCGGAATGCTAGCCTTTAAGTTAATTCTAGTATCATCAGTTAGGAGTTTTGCAAGAAACCATTTTTGTTTCTGACCTAAAAAATTACCACTTCTAAAATATTTTCTTCTTCTTTCTTGAGGTACGTCATATTTGAACCAATCCTTTGTTTCATAAATAATCTCAATATCACTAGAGTCCAAGCCCACTTCTTCTTTAACTTCTCTTAAAGCCGCTTCCTCCGGAGTCTCGCCTTTATCAATGCCCCCTTGGGGAAATTGCCATCCATCGTGTTCAATTCTTTGACACCATAAGACTTTGCCAAGTTTGTTTATAACTATTACAGCCACATTAGGTCTATATTTATTTTGAAAAAACAATCCCTCTCCCAACCTTATTTAAGTGTTAACCTTTATAATAAAGTACCTTACTGAATTTACTAGATGGCACTAGTTTTATTTGACCTAGATAACACTCTTTTGACTGGAGATTCTGTAGAAGCTTGGACCGAGTATATAAAAGAGCAGGGTTTAGTCGGTAAAGAATTTTTCACAAAAAAAATCCAATTTGACAAAGACTACCGATTAGGCAGGTTTGATTCTTTGGCATACTCGATATTTCTTTTAGAGCCCTTGGCAGGAAAGAAGATGCAAGAGGTAGATAATTTAGCTAAACCTTTTGCCTTAAAAGTAGTAGAGAAATTTAGTGATTCCTTAACTCAAAGATTAATTCAAGATCATTATTCCGATGAGTGCCTATTAGTTTCTGCTACTTTATCCTTCATTGTTAGAGAGATCTCTAGTCTATTAGGCCTTAAAACCTTCTTTGGTACTGATGCAGAAGTTAAGGATGGAGTCTACACCGGAGCTTTAAAGGGAATACCCAACTTCTCTGAAGAGAAAGTCAGAAGGGTAAGAGAATGGACTCTTTTAAAAGGTATTTCCGCAGAGGATAAAGTCTATGCGTACTCTGATTCTATTTACGATCTTCCAATGCTTGAATTTGCTGACTATCCAATAGTTGTAGACCCGGATGACAAACTTAAAAAAATTTCTGAGGAAAGGGGATGGAAGATGATAGATAGAACTACTTAAATTCTTCCATGGAAGGACAACTGCAAACTAAGTTCCTGTCTCCATAAGCATTATCCACTCTACTGACAGGACACCAGTATTTGTTATTACGTAGACCTTCAACAGGGTATGCTGCTTCAGATCTAGAATAAGAATGTTCCCAATTATCAATAGAAACTTGTTCAGCCGTATGAGGTGCATTTTTTAGCATGTTGTCCTCTTGGTCTAGTTCTCCAGACTCTATTCTTCTTACTTCTTCTCTTATTTGTATCATAGCTTCACAAAATCTATCTAACTCTTCTTTTGATTCACTCTCAGTAGGTTCAATCATTAAAGTGCCTGCTACTGGCCATGACATGGTTGGGGCATGAAAACCGTAATCTATGAGCCTTTTAGCTATATCCTCTACTTCTATGTTGGCACTTTCCTTTAAATCTCTTACATCAATAATACATTCGTGAGCAACTAGACCATTCTTTCCTTTATAAAGCACTGTGTAATAGTCTTTCAACTGATTGGCAATATAGTTAGCATTTAAAATAGCTGCTTCAGTAGCCTTTCTTAGACCTGAGGCTCCCATCATCTTGATGTACATCCAGCTAATAGGAAGAATACTTGCGCTTCCCCATTGTGTTGCAGAAACTGGTCCTACGTTAGAGTTTTCAGAATGATACCCTGGAAGAAAATGCTTCAAGTGATTTGCAACTCCTATAGGACCCACACCAGGACCACCACCTCCATGAGGAATACAGAAAGTTTTATGTAAGTTTAAATGGGAAACGTCACCTCCAAATTCTCCTGGGTAACATAAACCGACCATAGCATTCAGATTGGCTCCATCAATATAAACTTGACCACCATATTTGTGGACAATGCCGCAAACTTCTTTAACAGTGGTCTCAAACACACCATGAGTCGAAGGGTATGTAATCATTATCGATGCAAGCTTGTCTGAGTATTTTTTGGCCTTTTGTTCTAAATCACTTAAGTCGATATTTCCTTCTTCATCGCAATCAACAGCAACCACTTGCATTCCAGCCATTTGTGCTGAAGCAGGGTTGGTTCCGTGTGCAGACGTAGGTATTAAACATATATTCCTGTCTTTATCACCTCTACTTTGATGGTAAGCTCTAATGGCTAGAAGACCGGCATATTCACCTTGAGACCCTGCATTTGGCTGAAGAGAAATTTTTGAATAACCAGTAATTACTGCTAACTGATTCTCTAAATCTTGAATTAATTTTTTGTAACCCAGCGCTTGATCTTCTGGAACGAATGGATGGATAGAAGAAAATTCTGGCCAGCTAACAGGTAGCATTTCAGAAGCAGAGTTAAGTTTCATAGTACAGGATCCAAGAGGAATCATTCCTCTATCCAAAGCGATATCTTTCTCGTAAAGTCTTTTTATATACCTCATCATCTCTGTTTCTGAGTGATATTTATTAAAAACAGGATGTTGTAGATATTGACTTGTTCTAGTTAAGTTTTCAGGTATAGATTTTACTTCCCCCTTTACCTTTACTGGACTTTCAATTGAGAAGATAGACAAAATATCTTCAAAAATTACTTTATTTACAGTTTCGTCCAGCGATATGCCGATATGATCATTATTTAACTTTCTTAGATTTATTTTTTTCTTTAAAGCTTTCTCCAACAACTCTTTAGTCTCCTTGCCTGATTCTATTACTATCGTGTCAAAGAAGAATTCTGACTTTAGTTTATAACCCTTGTCTTTTAGTAAGTAAGCCAGTTTTGTAGTTTTTTTGTTAACTTCTTGAGCTATTTTTTTTATGCCCTCAGGTCCGTGATAAACACCATAAAACCCAGCCATAATTGCTAGAAGAGCCTGTGCTGTGCAGATATTACTGGTAGCCTTCTCTCTTCTTATGTGTTGCTCTCTAGTTTGCAAGGCTAGTCTATAAGCAAGCTTGCCATGTTGATCTAATGAAGCTCCGACAAGCCTACCGGGTAAGAATCTTTTAAATTTTTCTTTCACAGACATAAAAGCAGCATGGGGACCGCCATATCCAACAGGAACTCCAAATCTCTGGGATGAACCAACAGCTATATCAGCGCCCAACTCTCCAGGTGACTTAATTAAACTTAAAGCCAGAAGGTCAGTTGCCATAATAACTAGCGCTTTTTGTTTTTCTGAGTGTTTGATTTCTTTTGAGAAATTATGGATGGCACCTTCAGAGTTAGGGTACTGATATATTGCTCCAAAATAATCTTCATTCTCACAAGAAGGCGTAGGTCCAACTATTACATTTATATCTAGAGGTTTAGCCCTAGTTTGAATAACCTTTATAGTTTGGGAAAAACATTGTTCATCCACAAAAAAATTCTCAGACCTAGATTTAGATACTCGCTTAGCCAAAGTCATAGCTTCGGCAGCAGCACTCGCTTCGTCCAATAAAGAAGCATTAGATATATCTAAACCAGTAAGGTCGCTAACCATGGTTTGATAATTTATAAGTGCCTCTAATCTCCCTTGAGATATTTCGGGCTGATAGGGAGTATAAGAAGTGTACCAGCCAGGATTCTCAAAAACATTTCTCAAAATTACTGCTGGGGTAAAGGAGTTGTAATAACCTTGTCCTATAAAGGAAAGGTATAACTTGTTATCAGATGCCAAAATTTTAAGTTTTTCCAAGGCTTGTTCTTCAGATATCTCTTCTTCTAATTTTAGAGAAGCATCGTTAAGAATGTCATTTGGTATTAAGTCTTTAATAAAAGTATCAAAGTCTGAATAACCAAGACCATTCAACATTTCATTCTTTTCTTTCTCGTCTAAACCAATGTGCCTTGAAGAAAAAGACCTTAAGATGGGTTGAGGTGTTGAAGAGTCAGGTTGGTTAGTTGCTGTCATTTAATTAATCTTAACAAAGCTCACTGTACTCTTCAGGTGAAAGTAGGTTGTCAAACTCAGCAATATCAACTGGTTTTAACTTGAAAAACCAGCCCTCTTGATAAGGTGAAGAATTTATTATTTCAGGTGATTCTTCTAGGATAGTATTGACCTCAACTACCTTACCACCCATAGGAGAGTAAACTTCAGACGCAGCTTTCACAGACTCGATAACCGCAGCCTCATCTTCTTGGTTAAATTCAGAATTCAATTCAGGTAGTTCAACAAATACAATATCTCCAAGTTGTTCTTGAGCATAATCACTAATACCGACAGTCACACTTCCATCTTCTTCCAATTTAGCCCATTCATGACTGGCCAAAAATTTATAATTACCTGATATACCATTCATAAATATTTATCCTTAAAAAATTATCTTTCCTTCTCTGACAAATTTGGGCTCTCCAATGGAAGCCTTATTTATCTTGCCCCTTACCTCTGTCATACAAGTTTCTGTGTGGGAAGGAGGTATTCTAGCTAAAGCTATAGATTTTTTCAGTGTCGGAGAATAGCTCCCACTAGTAACAACTCCCTTTACTTCTTTAGATTCATCAAAATAAATTACTTGATTTGATCTAACTATAGATCTGTCTTTGAAAAGAAGACCCTTAAGTACATGAAAATCCCCCTCTTCCTTTTTTCTTTTGAAAGATTCTTTTCCAATAAAATCTCTGCTCTCATCTTCTAAGGAGACTGTCCAAGCCATATTGCATTCTAGAGGAGAAATGTTTTCATCCATCTCAGAACCATAAAGATTCATACCAGCTTCCAGTCTAAGCGTATCTCTGGCTCCCAAACCAATAGGTTTTGCTCCAGACAATAGAGCTTGTTTCCAAACAGCTTTTGCCCTCTCACCATCTATCATTAATTCAACACCTATCTCTCCGGTGTAACCGGTAGTGGTTATTAAAGTTTCTCCTTCTTGCAACCCCTGAAAAGGTCTTTTCTTACTCAAGTCACTGTAAACATTCGAAGAGAAGCAATTAGATAAGGTATCAAATGTATGGGGGCCTTGAATGGCTATCATAGATAAGTCATCTCTTTCAGAGACGGTTACTTCCATGCTCCCTTTGTGGGAATCTATCCATTCTATATCAGACTCTCTGGTTGCACAGTTAACAACTAATCTATAACCAGAAGGCAGTTTATAAGCAATTAAGTCATCAATAACGCCTCCAGATTCATTTAGCAAAGCTGAGTACATACCATCAAAATCCTGGTTTAATAAACCTATATCATTTGCTAGCAAGAACCTAAGGAATCCCTTGGCATCCTTTCCTTCTATATCAACTATGGTCATATGAGACACATCAAATATCCCGCAAGACTCTCGAACAAACTCATGCTCTTTTAGTTGGGAACCATAGTGAATGGGCATTTCCCAGCCATTAAAATCCACCATTTTTGCAGAAGACTCCAAATGTAATTCGTGTAAGGCTGTTTTTTTCAAGGTTGCTTTTTAGAAAGAAGTATTTTACTGATAATTTTCACTTTTGTTATCTCTTATCCACTCTAACTGTGGATAACTCTGTGAAGTTCTTAACCAGAACCATGCATGAAAGCCTTATTCAGAATTGATTAAAAGTTAAGCAGTTTTTTCATTACTGTATAGAAGTGATTGGCAATGATATTATTCATTGAAGGTAAATACCCTTACCACATTCAGAGAATGAACCAAGATTTAACTTTTCAAGAGGCTGAAGAACTTTACCAAATGCTTAAATCTAAGGGCTTTCAGTTAGATTTAACCAGAGGAAAGCCCTCAAGTGATCAATTGGATCTTTCAAGTGATTTAGATACTGCTTTGTCTGGGGAGTACATTCACGAAGGAATTGACACAAGAAACTACGGTGAACTATTAGGGTTGGACAGTATTAGGCAGCTCGGAGCTGAGATTTTAGCCTGTCGGAAAGAAATGGTAATAGCTGGAGGCAATAGTAGCCTTACTTTGATGGCACATTATCTGTCTAGTTTACATTTTCAAGGGAGCGGGAAAGGTCCATGGTCAATGCATGAAAGGAATTCTTTTCTATGCCCAGTTCCTGGGTTTGAAAGGCATTTCAAATTATGTGAACAGTTTTCAATAAACATGATTCCTGCGGCACTTAATGGTAAAGGGCCTGACATAGAACAAATAAAGTCTATTATTGAAAGCGATTCTTCAGTCAGGGGAATTTGGTGTGTTCCTAAACATTCAAATCCAACAGGAGAGACTTACAACACTGAATGTATAGAAGGCTTGCTGGAAATAGCTGGATCAAAAGAAGAATTTAGGATTCTTTGGGACAACGCATACGCAGTTCATGATTTTATGGATTCTGAAGAATTACCAAATATCTTTTCTTTTGCTGAAAAGAAAGGGTTATTGGATTCTGTCATTGCTTTTGCTTCTACATCAAAAATTACTTATGCCGGATCAGGGATAGGGTTTATAGCGATGAGTGAAAATAACTTAAATCGGTTTATAGAGCACTATTCCTCAGTAACAATAAATCCTGATAAAGTGAATCAAGCTAGACATATGAATTTTTTGCAAGACTTTCAAGGTTTAAAGTCTCATATGAAAAAACACGCAGATATCGTAAGACCTAAGTTTCAGATAGTGCAAAAATGGCTTTCCAAACAAAATTATGGATCTTGGACCAGTCCTACAGGAGGTTATTTCGTTTCTTTTAACTGCGAACCTGGTTTAGCAAAAGAAATAGTGGGTTTAGCAAATTTAGCTGGCTTAAAATTAACTCCTGCAGGTTCAACATTTCCTTATGGCGTTGACCCAAATGACGAAAATATAAGATTAGCACCGACAGCTTGTACTAATGACGAGCTAGAGCAAGCAATGGAGTTGTTTAATATCTGTGTGACTTTTGCCACTTTAAAAAAAAGAGCTAGTTCTTAGTTGCTTCTAAAATACTGTAAGACCGACCATTGAATTCTCCAAAGAAAATTGGAACGTCAGGGTGTTCAATTGGTACTTGGCTATCATCAATCAGTAAATTCTGTTGTGAAACGTAAGCAGAATAAAAGACCTGATCATTCTCAGCAAAAACATGATAGAAGGGCTGTTCTTTTTTGGGTCTGATTTCTGATGGTATGGATTGATACCACTCTTCAGTATTATTAAATTCTGGATCTACGTCGTAAATAACACCCCTAAAATCTAGGTATTTGTGCTTTACAACTTCTCCTATTGAGTATTCAGTTTCAACTATTTCTTTCATTTAACTAGGTCTTTAAGGTCAACTGATTGGTCGCAAAGGACATCTGAACTTATTTTTAACTTATTTGCAACCAGCTTTTTGGAAATTAAAAATTCTCTTGAATTATTGACTGAAGCTACGGCAATAAGTTCTCCTTTTTTGAAGTAAAAAAGCATAAAACTTCCTTCTGCTATAGAGCCTCTAGTTACAACTTCATCATGATCTCCCGACAGTCCCACTATTTGTAACCTTTCATCATATTGGTCAGACCAAAACCATGGCACCTGATCATATTTCTCCGGTTTGTCAACTAACGAAAGGGCAACTGTTTTAGCCTGTTCTAATGCGTTATGTACAGATTCAAGTCTAAGGTTTTTATTTAAAGAAGGATTGGGATGATTGGTACAGTCTCCACAAGCAAATATGGAGGGGTCTTCTGTTCTTCCATATTCATCAACCAGTATGCCATTGTTACACTTTAATCCGGCTGACTTTGCAATTTCCTGATTTGGCAATATTCCAACTCCAATAATTACTCCATCAGCTTCAAGAACTTTTCCATTGGTGCAAATTATTCTTTCTACTTTGTTGTTTCCTTCAAATTTTTCTAAGGCTGCTTCCAAAATTATTTCAACACCCTTACGACGGTGCAAGGAATCAAAATACTTGGAAATAATCGGATCTACTGTCCTGTTCATAACGCGATCTCCCATTTCTACTACAGCAACACTAAGGCCTTTTTTTATAGCTGTGGCAGCAACTTCAAGGCCTATATATCCAGCCCCAATAACTACAAGTTTTTTCCCAAATTTGAAATATTCCTTAAGCTTGTTAGCTTCTTCTATGGTTCTTAGGTAGCTGATATTACTTAGATGAGAACCTTCTACATCTAATTTTCTAACTCTACTGCCGGTGGCAAGGACTAATTTTTCATAAGAAAGATTCCCTCCACGAGACAAATCAAGACTTTTCTTATTTCTGTCAATCGAAATTACTTGGGTGGAAGAAATTATTTTCACATCGTTTTGGTCAAAAAATTCTTTGGTTTTCATGTAGACCCTTTTAAGGGTAACTTCATCAGATAGATATTCTTTTGACAGAGGGGGGCGTTGGTAAGGAAGGTGCTTCTCTGCACCAACTAAAGTAATTTGGCCTTTAAATTTATTTCTGATTAAAGTTAATACACACTGAGCTGCAGATTGGCCTGTACCTACGATAACTAAATTTTTCATTATCAGAAAATTACTCGATTATTCCCCTAAATAGAAATAAAGTTTACATTTAAAATTAAATAAGTGAGGACTTAAATGATAGGAATAATTGCAACAATGAAAATTAAGGCAGGAACCAATGATAAATTTGAAGAAGTTGCTTCAAGATTGCAGAGTGCAGTTACTGAGAATGAGGCTGGTGTGGTTTACTACGATTGGTACAAAGGCAAGGATGATACTACTTACGTTGTTCTAGAACGGTACGAATCTCAAGATGCATTAGATGCTCATGGGCAAACTGAACACATGAAGACCATTGGCGGAGAAATGGGTCAGTACATGGCAGGTCGCCCAGAAGTTAGTATTCTTAAAAGTATTTGAATTTAAGATTCTGGATTTTGGCTAAAGCTATGTAAACTTTCGTCGATTGGAGACCAATCTCTTGCCGTAGAACTCCAAAAATTTGAGGAAATCTTTAGCCAAGAAGAATCGTCTAAACTTCCAGCTTTAATAAACTTAACTCCTTGCATCTCCTCCACGAAGCTAATTAGTGGAGAGCCGCAAGATTCACAAAACCCTCTAGTCACGTGACCGCCATCGGTTCCTGTTACAGTAAAGAATTTAATATTTCCCACTATTTCCAACGCTTCTTCAGGCACTATGACAATTGTTGCTTTGCCTGATCCAGTAGATTTTTGACAATCTTTACAATGACAGTGATGTGCTGAAATAACTGATGATTCATTAAAGTTATAATTGACAGCACCACAAAGACAACCACCTGTTTTTTTGTTTTCACTCATTTTTTGTTCCTTAATTTTTTCGTTTAAACATCGGAATTAAAGCCGGTGTGATTTCCTTGTAAAGCTGATATTCAGGGTCTTCACCCCATTTTTTATCAGCTCTTGCTTCCAACATAGCTATTCCACTTATTTTAGTTAAGAGAATATAAACAAAAACTGGAGAAATCAAAGTAACTAACTGCCATCCTTCTAAAACTGGAAAAGCAATAATGGCTATTCCCAACCATAATGTGATTTCTCCAAAATAATTTGGATGTCTTGACAAAGACCATAGGCCCTCATTTATGAACTTATGTTGCTTCTCCTCTTTTAATTTAAATCTACTTTTCTGATTGTCAGCCACAACCTCAATAATGAATCCCTCCAACCATAAGCTAACTCCAATTATGGCAAACCACCCAAGAGGAACTATTTTAGCTGAAGTAATAGCGGCCAAGGCTGCAGCCACAGTAATAAAAACCCATAAGCCTCCGATGGTCCAAGTAAATAAAAACCACCAAAATTTAGTTTTCATAACAGTGAACCTATTATCTTTTCCCTCTCTTTTAACTCTCAGAAAAAGAAAAGAGCCAAGTCTTATTGCCCAAATAATTATAAGAATGCCAATCAGTAGAGATCTGCTGTCTAAATCACTAAGTGCAAAGAAGGTAAAGAGTACTATAACAATGTAAGAAATAGAGCCGGTTAAATCAAAAAAGTGTTCGGTCTGATAAAAAAATGAAGGTATAAAAACGAACCAGTGCAAAATGAAACCTATCAAAGCGCAAATTGCAAAAAGAGGGTAACCGTTAAAGGATATAGAACCTGAGGAGCCTGCTAACGCTATGGCAGCTCCTAGAAGTAATGATATTAGGATAGATATTACTGATGCCGCATTACTCACATAAGATCCCTCTTAATTTAAAATTTTCTTTATAACGTTTTCTACAATAACTTTTTCTTCAGAGTCTTTGAAATCAGCCATTCTTTTATAAATTTCCGAAGAAGCCCTATGAAAGCCTTCAGGAAGCTCAGCATCTAGAAAAGTTTTAGCTATTTCTAACATCTCTCCTTCAAACCTCCAAGCCTTACTAGCGGTTCCACTAGCAGTAGATTCACTTCTTTCTTTAAGTCCAGGTTGTGAAATTTCCCATTCTTCCATCAGCGATTCTTCAATACCATATTTTTTGGCCAAGGCTCGAATGGACAGAATTAGTGCAGAGGATCCTTTAGTGTAAGCCGCATAGCTCATCTTTAATGCTGAAGCTGAATTCTTCATACTTCTTGCATCTACTAACGAGTCTTTGAACCAACTTACAACCTCTTCAGAGCATTTTCCAGAAAGATATAACCTAGTAGACCCCTTTTCCCAAGCTGGAGGTCCAATTATGCCGCCATCCACAAACCTCGGCCCTACTATCTCTTGTATTTTTGACGCTGTACTAGGAGCAATGGCGTTTGCGTCAATGTAAATACCTTTAAACCCCATCTCTTTAACTGAAAGAGCAACTTCAATTGCTACTGTTGGTGGGCAAATTGTAATTACATGATCGCAGTAAGTAACTGCTTTTTTTAAACTGAGCTTATCTACAAATTTATTTCCAGTAGCCCTATTTTTGGTGTCTTTACTTCGGTTTTGACTTACCCACACTACTTCATGTTTATTTGATACTAAGGCTGACCCAATAGAAGCACCCATTTCCCCTGGGTGAAGAAGCAAAACTTTTTGAATCATGTTTGATAGTATTATTTATTCAAAAACAATTGTCGTGCACAAATGTAAGGATTTACACACTAATGAACCTGAAAGATTATATACATTCAATACAAGATTGGCCTAGTAAGGGAGTTAACTATAAGGACATAACCCCCTTACTATCTAATCCCCAAGCTTTTCAACTAAGTATAAAAGGGATGGTGGATTTAATAGAGAGCAAAACAGCAATGGTAGCTGGAATTGATGCAAGAGGATTTATATTTGCTTCTGCAATTGCACAAAAACTAGGGTTAGGAATGCTTCTATTAAGAAAGTCTGGAAAACTTCCTCCTCCCAAAATAACTTTTAAGTATGAACTTGAGTACGGTTCTGATGAGTTAGAAATCAAGCAAGTTCAAAAGAAAGATACAGAAATTATTTTAGTGGACGACATTGTGGCAACTGGGGGAACAATATCTGCAGCTTGTGATTTGTGCATAAAAGCAGGTTACTCAGTTAAACAGGCAATAGTTTTAATAGATTTAGTGAAAATACACGCGGAGAACTTTGTTCTTTCCAACGGTATAAAAATAGACAGCTTGATTAAGCTAGATTAAATTATTTTTTAGATATCCAGAAAATGTCTTGCCCGCTTCTTTGACTTTTTCACTAAAATTTACAGCTGCTCCATCATCAGCGAAATCAGAAATATATTTAAAACAAGCAAAGGGAATGGATTCCAAGTAACAGACTTTAGCTATGGCATAGGCTTCCATGTCGACTACATCTGCTTTCACGCCAATCTCAGATTCAACAAAAGAATCACCTGTGGCACAGGTTAAATTCATATTGATGGTGTTTATAGGGTGATCAGGTATTTCAATTATTTTAGGAGGGTCATTTTCATATGGAGTTTGTCCCAAGTCCGTTCCCAGAGGTCTAGAATCCATATCACGCTGAATAAAATATTTACAGTCAATCAAACCGGAAATGTTCTTTTTTAAGGAACCAGCAGTACCGAAATTGATAATTAGATCTGGTTTTTTATCCCTGATTGTTTTTAAAGCTGATAAAGCTGCATTTATCTTACCTACTCCCGTTAGGATAATTTCATACTTTGTGTCCAATGAATGAGTTTCTGGCTCAATTGCAGACAAGATTATCGCTTTCATTAAAAGGTTTTGGAGCAACGAAGTACAATGGCTTGATTATACAAGGAAGCTTCAATTTGTTGCCAAAAAGGGGGTTAATTATGCTTGAGTTCAATTTATTTAATGTAGCGCAATTATTAGATCAGGGACTAGCAATTTTAGGAACATTTTTGCTAACAAGTTTGAGTGCAAGAACAAGAATGTATGGTTTTATAGTTTTCTTGTTGTTAAATATACCCAGCGTTTATCTGTTAGTGGTAACAGAACTGTGGTGGATATTGGTTGTTACACCTGTTTGGTTATACCTTAACTACAGGGGTTGGATAAATAATTATCGAGAGTCCAAAAGACTAGCTCAAATTTAGACGAAAATATTAATATTTTCATTTACTACCTTCTCTAAATAAGAAGATGGCTTGAATTCTGACCCCAATTCTTGCTCCATCTTTTTTAACCAGTCTAGGATCTTATCAAAACCAACCAAGCTGCCGTAGAACATGGGTCCACCCTCATAGGCAGGCCATCCGTAACCATTTATCCAAACAATATCAATATCGCTTGCCCTAATAGCCATGCCTTCTTCTAAAATTTTAAAACCTTCATTAATCATTGGGTATAAGCATCTTTCTAGTATTTCTTCTTTACTGATGTCTCTGAGTCTAATTTGTTTTGCTTCAGCAAATTTTCTAATAATGGCCTCAACTTCAGGGTCGGGAGATTTATTTCTATTTTCATCATAAAGATAGAAACCTTTTCCAGATTTTTGGCCTAAACGACCAGACTCGCAAAGAATGTCTCTTAAAGTTTCTCCTTTAGAAGTTTCTTTATTCCATCCTATATCCAGACCCGCAAGATCAGACATAGCAAAAGGACCCATGGGAAACCCAAAATTGAATAAGGCATCATCAATATCCCAAGGCAGGGCTCCCTCTAGAATTAATTTGTTAGCTTCTCTTTGTCTCTGACCCAGAATTCTATTTCCCACAAATCCTGGACAAACACCTACTACGGCAGCTATCTTGCCAATTTTTTTGGCTATAGCCATTGAGCTGGCTACTATCGATTTAGAAGTTTTTTCTCCTCTAACAATCTCTAAAAGCTTCATTACATTGGCTGGACTAAAAAAATGAAGACCTATAACATCTTCAGGTCTTTTCGTCTCAGCGGCTATCTCATTTACATTAAGAGCAGAAGTATTGGAAGCAAGGATTGTTCCCGCCTTAGAAATGCCGTCGAGCTTTCGAAATATCTCTTTTTTCAAAGCCATGTTTTCAAAAACAGCCTCAATAATCAGGTCCTGAGAATTCAATGCATCAAGAGATAGTTCGCCGGTAATCAAAGCCATCCTGGTTTCAACATCTTCCATGGAGATTCTTCCTTTATTAGCAGTGTTCTCATAATTCTTTTTTATGATCGCTAAGCCCCTATCCAAACGTTCTTGGTTTTGTTCAATGATGGTTACCGGTATGCCGACATTGGCAAAGTTCATGGATATTCCTCCGCCCATGGTACCTGCTCCTATTACACCAACTGAGTTAACTTCAATTAATTCGGTCTCAGATGGAATGTCAGGAATTTTATTGACCAGTCTCTCGGCAAAAAATACGTACCTCTGAGCCGCTGACTGGCTGCCGGTTACAAGTTTAGTAAAAAGTTCTCTCTCAACTTTTATTCCTTCTTCGAAGGGTTTATTAACTGCAGCTTCAATACATTGGATATTGTATTCTGGAGCTAAAAACCCCCTGGTTCTTCTAGCTATGGATTTTCTAAAATCTGCGAACAAAGCATGATTACCCTTGTCTGCTTTGATGTTTTCTTCGTTTTCTTTAACTTTAACTAGGGGCCTATTCTCTTTTACTATGGTTGAAGCAAATTTAATTGCGTCTTCCAATAAACTATCCTCGTTGGCCATTTCATCAATTAAACCCATTTCAAGACATTCTTTAGCTGGCACGTGTTCTCCAGAAGTAACCATTTGAAGGGCCTTTTGAGCTCCCACTACTCTAGGAAGCCTTTGGGTTCCTCCTGCACCAGGAAGTAGCCCGAGTTTCACTTCAGGAAGACCACATTTCGCTGATGGTATTGCAATTCGGTAATGACAGGTAAGAGCTACTTCCAATCCTCCACCCAGAGCAGTTCCATGTATGGCGGATATGATTGGTTTGGAAGAATTTTCTATCATGTCCAGAACTTCAAAAAGGGATGGACCTTTAGGTGCTTGTCCAAATTCAGTAATGTCCGCTCCAGCGATAAAGGTCCTGCCTTCACATATCAACACAACTGCTTTGACGTTATCATCTTCCGTCGTTTGTTTTACGCCTTCATGCAATCCTTCTCTAACTTTAGCTGAAAGGGCATTAACAGGAGGAGAATTTAAGGTTAAGACAGCTATGTTGGAATTAACTTCTAAATTGGTAACTTCATTAATAGCAGGCATATTTGCTCCGTTTATCTTGTAAAGAAAACATACTCTAGCCTATGATGCTTCTAAATTAAATATGCATATAAAGAATTCTACTTCTATTGAAAAACTTGTCCCCGAAGATGAGCGGGTGAACAGCTGGTGGTATAAACCTTGGATTAGATACCCACATGCCTAAGACCTATCTAGGACAAATGATAAAGCCCTTTAAGTAGAGTTAAAGTAGCCTTAAAAAAGTACATAGCCACTTAAGAAGCGGTCAGGTACTATTCTCTATGCAAACATCTGGAAATATTCATGGACGTACAATCCGACTCAAAGCCCTTTAATCCTTGGTGGGCTATCATTTTGGTTTTATTGGCATTTAATGTTCTGCCTGTTCCTTTTTACCTTATTCTTCAATCGATAGGCGGTGATTGGCTCATGCAAAATCCCGTAGAGGTGGAAGTACTTTCTTTTTCTACACCAATGTATCCCGTGTTGGATAATCTCAATTCGGTAATAGCAGCACCCTTGATCGTTTGGTTCTTGTACTGGCGTATGCAAAAGCGTAATTTGAACCTTTCTAGAGAATTAGGGCTTCAATCAGTCACAGCACAAATCGCAGGCTTGTCTGTAATACTATATGGAATCTTTGCAGTAATAGAGCATTTCTACGGGATTTACTTTGACGTTCAAATGCCGGAAGCATTCATTCAATTTATTCTGTCTACTCCTACATGGTTGGCTCTGCTAAGTCTGGTGGTTGCGGCACCGATAATGGAGGAATTTATTTTTAGAGGCTTTCTTTTTTCGCAATTAAGGAATACAAGACTTGGAGGATGGGGCGCAATAATCACAACCAGTTTTCTTTGGACAGTAATTCATATTCAGTACGAACCAATGATCCTTTACTTACTGTTTATTTTCGGCATCTTGTTGGGCTACTTAAGATACAAATACAATTCTTTATATCTGGTGATTGGCATTCATGCTCTGAATAATACGATCCCATTCATCTTCGGTTTCGAGTAAAAACAACTTCAATCAGCGGGCAACTGGGCTACGATTTATTCAGCTTTTTGTAAGGAATAGACCTACTCAAGAGCTCATTCAAGGTCTTTTATTTCTTGGAGGCCATGACACCTGATAGCTTTAAAGTGTATTATTTCCATGTGTTAGATATTATAAGTTTCAATAGTTCTGAAGAGCATTTTGCCTTGTTAGTCAGTTTACAAGATGCTCTCTGGCCTGACCCCTGGAAGAATTGGGAGTCTGTTGAGATGTGCCGCTACCATGCGGAATTAATACCGGCTAAATGTAAAGCTCATCTGGATTTTATTAGACACGAAGGAAATGTAATTGGTTGGGGAGCAACTCATCACGACCCATGGGCCTTTGATCCAAATCTTTTAGATTCCACTCTAACAATACCTCAAGAAGATAAATACTTAGACTGTGCTCAGCAGTATCTGGAACTTCAGATTGAAACGGCAAGAAAGATGAAAGCTAAGGTTTTCCGTGCTTGGTCAGATTCAGGCAGTAATTGGTTTAAAAACTTTTATACCAAGAATGGATTTGAAATATCCCTTATAGAATATATATCTGAACTTAATTTAGACAAGTTCTTTATTGATGCCTTTGAATCCTCAGTATCCAGATTTGAAAAAAACGCTTATGTTATTTCAAGCCTTCAAGAGCTAAAAAAATTAAATGCTGACTGGGAAACAAAGATGTTCGATCTTTGGAAAAGGATTGAACAAGATGTTCCAAGTGATCTAGTTTTAGATCTTGATTTTGATTTATGGAAATCCAGTATATTTTGTCCTTGGTTTAAAGAAGAGGATGTTTACATTGTTGTGGATGGTGACAAATGGGTGGCACTATCTACTTATGCAAGATCGCTTCGGTCTAACGATAAAATTTCTACAGATCTTACTGGTGTATTACCGGAATACCGGCGTCAAGGCATTTGCAGTGCGGTAAAGATCCATGCTCTGAAAGACCTTAAAAAGAAAGGGTTTAAAGCGGTACTTACAGGAAATGAAGAGAACAACCCCATGTTTCAAATTAATTTGATGTTAGGCTTTAAAAAAGTTGGTGAAGAATTCGGTTGTAAACTCACCTTGTGAAAATGAGTGATAATTTTGTTTTCGTAGGTTACGAGAGAGAATTTAGTAATGAAATTCTTAGGTTATGGCGAGAATCATTCCATCGTGCTATCGGTATGGAAGAGGATACAAAACAGGAAGTGGTAAGGGAGCACCTCGAAGTTCTTCAATCTCTCAATCCTGACTTCATAAGAGTCGCTCTTGAAGGAAATACCAGTAAGATTATTGGTTTTATGAGAATGGAAGAAAATATAATAAATGATCTTTTTATTCATGTAGATTATCAACGACAAGGATTAGGTTCTCGATTCATTCAACAAGCAAAGGAAGAAAAAGAATTTCTTTCCTTAAGTACTTTCGAGTTAAATAAAGGTGCGCAAAAGTTTTACAAGCATCATGACTTTGTAATATCTAGACGTGGTTTTGCTAGTTTTGAAGATAACCCCTGGGCAAACAACCAAGAACAACTTGCGGATATTACCTATGAGTGGAGTCGAGAGTAAAAAACTCATGCATGGATATATTGTGATAAAAGTTTTTTAGATTTTTTTGAGATGCTTAAAGAATGGTGCCCAGAGGTAGAATTGAACTACCGACACAAGGATTTTCAGTCCTCTGCTCTACCAACTGAGCTATCTGGGCAAGTGTGGAGCAGATTGTATACAAATATCCATGCTTAAAGAAGATGCTATCCCTCTGGAGGAGTGTAGCCTGTAGGTCTAGCGTAATCTTCCCCCGAAAGAAACAAATCCATTTGATTGTTTAACCATTTCCTTGAATCTCTGTCTGTAAGGTTAATTTGACCTTCATTGATAAGCATTTTTTGATGATCTAACCATTCTTCCCAAGCTTGCTTTGAAACATTCTCATATATTTCTTGCCCCCTAGGCCCGGGGTAAGGTGGTTGATCTAAACCAGGTAGCTCTTTTTTGTATTTTTTGCAATTAACGGTTCTGGTCATGAGGTTGTGATTTGTTCGATGGTTCTTTTAATTGGTGTTGGAAGTCCTAAAGATTCTACATTTTTTGGATTAACCCAGACAGAGTTTTTATATTTCTTCTGAGTCTTTAGTTCCGCAAGATATGGAATGGCCTCCAGTTTGTAATGGCTAAAATTATGTTTGACCTTATTCAGTCTTTTTAAATTTAAATATTTTGTCTTAAACCTGGAATGAAATTCATCTTCTAGGGCTTCTTTCTCTTCACTTTCTATAAAGGACCAAAGACCACCCCATAACCCCTTTTTGTTTCTTTTCTCCAATAATAAATCTCCTTCAGGACCCTGGGGTATAAGCCAAAACACTTTTTTAATCGGCTTGGGTTTGGACTTGCTTTTTGTTGGCAACGTTTCCACCAAACCTTGTGTCAATGCCAGACAATCTTGGTTAACGGGACAATGTTCGCAAGTTGGGTTTGATTTAGTACACACGGTAGCTCCCAGATCCATTATGGATTGGGTGTAAACATCGATCTGGTCATTGGGTAGTAATTTCTCAGATATTTGCCATAGATTTTTAGTAGTGGATGGCAAAGACAGCTCTCCTTCTATTTTACGATGTCTGGCCAATACTCGTTTTACGTTACCGTCCAATATGGCTGCTTTCTTTTTATAACCGAGCGCAAGGATTGCTCCCGCAGTCGATTTACCTATGCCGGGCAAAGATATTAATTCCTCCAAAGAGTTGGGAACTTTACCTTTATGCTTTGAACTAATTATTTTGGCTGCTTCGTAGATGTTTCTTGCTCTCGCGTAATAACCTAGGCCTGACCAATGACTCAAGACATGATCTAAGTTGGTTTCAGCAAGTTTTTTGACGTTAGGAAATTCTTTAATAAATCTTTTAAAGTAGGGGGTTGCTGTAGAAACTTGTGTTTGTTGTAGCATAATTTCAGAAATCCAAACTTTATAAGGAGTTCTTTTTTTCTGCCAAGGCAAATCCTTCCTGCCATTGGTTTTATGCCACCGGATTAATCTGGTACTAAATTTACTCATTCCACACTGATTGTATATTCAGAGAAGCAAAAGGTAGATTTAAATTATTTAGTATTTGGTTCAGGTTGATTTAATTTTCCAATAAGATTTTGTTTTGAACCTTGCCCTGGCTACTTATTTGATAACAAATTGGCAGTCCAGTTGGTATTTCTAATCTAACCACTTCATCGGGACTAAGATGGTCTAAGTGCATGACTAAAGCACGAAGTGAATTTCCATGGGCAACTACAATAATTTCTTGGTTTTTTTTGACTAGGGGCATTATGTTTTCTCTAAAGTAGGGGAGTACTCTTTCTGCAGTATTCTTTAGACTTTCGCCGCCAGGAGGAGGGGTGTCAAAAGACCTTCTCCAAGCTTGGACTTGGTCTTTTCCCCATTTTTCTCTAGCTTCATCCTTATTTAAACCAGATAGGTCACCATAATCTCTTTCATTTAAAGCTTGGTTTTCTATAGTTTTTAAATCCTTTTGATCTATTTGTTCAAGTATCAATTTTACAGTTCTTTTTGCCCTCAACAGGACTGAGGTAAACATTAAATCAAATTTATAACCGTATTTTTTTAGTGTTATTCCAGCTTCTACAGCTTCTTTTTCCCCTAGCTCAGTGAGATCAGGATCTTTCCAACCGGTAAAAATATTTTTTTCATTCCATTGGCTTTGTCCGTGTCTGATTAAAACTAAGGAAGCCATAGATTAATTCTTAAGTTTGAAAAATTATTATTAGAATGAAACTATTCTAACTCACGAACCTATATAATCACGATCCAAAATGGACACATTCTTTCTTTTTATTTCACAAAATCTGATCGCAGTAGCGTTGCTACTGTTTACCATTGTGGCTCTAATTATCTACGAAGGGAGAAAAGGAGGAACGAAGTTAGATCCCACTCAAGCTACCAGAATGATGAATAAGGAAGGAGCTCTAGTTGTAGATCTTAGGCCTTTAACTGAGTTTTCTTCTGGCCATATTGCAGGCTCCATAAACGTTCAACCTGATAAAGTCGAACAGCATTTAGTTTCTATAAAACACTCCAAAGAAACCCCAGTAATTCTAGTTTGTAAAACGGGTAGTAACTCAAAAGGTACTGGTGGTTCCCTTGTAAAGGCTGGTTATTTAAAAGTTAATGTTATTAATGGAGGGATGATGACTTGGGAAAGCAATGGAATGCCTCTTTCTAAATAAGATCATTAATTCATACCAAGCTCTTTAATTTTCCTAGTTAGGGTATTTCTTCCCCAGCCTAAAAGTTTTGCGGCCCCATTTTTTTTCCCCAGCGTTTTATTAAGAGCAGCCTCTATCATAGTTTTTTCAAATTCAGGCAGAGCCAGGTCCAGGAGCTCTGTTTCTCCTTTTGCTAAAGAATCCTCTGCCCAAGATTTTAATTTTTCTGTCCACTCAGTTTTAGATCCAGTGCTTTCTCTCTTAAGGTCAGTTGGTAAATCTTCTAATCTGATTTGCCGGGAAGGTGCCATTACCGTTAACCATCTACATGTATTTTCTAATTGCCTTACATTTCCAGGCCAAGCTAGCTTAGATAAGTAGTCTTCTACTTCTTCAGACAAATATTTAGTTTCTTCTTTTAATTCTAAGGCGGTAAGTCTTAGAAAATGTTTACAAAGAGCCGGAATGTCATCTCTTCTTTCATTAAGGTTAGGTAAAGATATCTTTATTACGTTTAGCCTATGAAAAAGGTCTTCTCTAAAAACTCCCTTTTCTACCTGCTCTTCCAAACATTGGTGGGTAGCTGCAATTATTCTTACATCTACGGTTATAGGTTTTCTTCCTCCTACCCTATAGAACTCTTTATTAGAAAGAACTCTTAGTAATCTTGTTTGAGTTTCAAGAGGCATGTCTCCAATTTCATCTAAAAAAAGAGTTCCTTCATGTGCTAGTTCAAATCTTCCTGTTCTCTTCTCATCAGCACCAGTAAATGCACCTTTTTCATGACCAAATAATTCGGCTTCTAATAATTCTTTTGGAATGTCGGCCATGTTAAGAGCTATAAAAGACTTTTCTTTCCTAGGACTATGTTGAAATAAAGCGTTGGCAACAAGCTCTTTACCAGTCCCAGATTGTCCAACCAACAAGACAGTTGAGTTGGAATTAGATAATTTACCTATAGCCCTAAAAACTTCTTGCATAGCGGAAGCTTCGCCTATTATCTCTGCTTTAGGCAGGCTTTCTAAATGATCTTCAGTTGCATCATCAGAGGACATAGCTCTTTTTACCATTTGAATGGCATCCTCCATATCAAAAGGTTTGGGTAAGTATTCCCAAGCTCCATGTTCATAAGATTCTACTGCGCTCTCTAAGTCAGAATGGGCTGTCATTATTATGATTGGTATATCAGGACGTTCTTCTTTTACTTGGTCTAACAGAACTAAACCACTTGTTCCAGGCATTTTTATGTCAGTTAATATAACCCCGGGTGTTTCTTGATCTAACTTCTTTAAAACTTGAAGTGCAGACTCAAAAGTTTCGACTTTTAAACCTTTCTCAGACAGTCCTTTTTCTAGAACCCATCTTACGGATTCGTCATCATCAACTATCCAAACAGTGTTCTTTTTAGGCATGAATTCTCTTCGACTCCTTTTGGCGAACAGCCTTTTCTACTGGAATTAAAATAGAGAATATTGTTTTTCCTGGTTCGCTATTACATCTAACAGTTCCATTGTGCTGAGAAATAATTCCTTGAGTGATAGAAAGACCAAGCCCCGAACCTTTGACTTTAGTAGATATCATTGGGAAAAAAATTGATTCTTTGATGTCATTCGGTACTCCTGGTCCATTATCAAATACAGAAATCTTACATAGGGTTTTATGTTGGGTTTCTCCTAAAAATTCTTGATGGATCCTTGTACTAACTTGTATCTTCGGTGAAAGAATATCCGACTCAACAAGTGCTTCTTTTGCATTATTTATCAGATTAAGAATACCCTGCTCGAGCAAGTAACTATCAATGTATATATCCGGAATGCTTGGGTCATAATCTTCAACTAAAGTTATGCCTTTCTCCTGTAAATCTTGATGGACTAAAGTTATCACGTTCTCTAAAACCGTGTGAACATTCTGAACTTCAAAAGAAGGTTTTCTATTGGGGCCTAAAATACTATCCACCAAAGAAGTTAACCTATCAGTTTGATTAATGATAATTTCTGTATATTCGTTAAGATGCGGCTCAGGAAGTTTTTGACTTAATAACTGAGCAGCCCCCCTTATGCCACTTAAAGGGTTTTTAATCTCATGTGCAAGACCCTTTATAAAGGCTGAAGTTACTTCTTGGTTAGTCTTAGATCTAAGTCTCTCGCGAATTTCATGAGCATATTCTTTATTGGTTATTTCAACAATAAGTCCTTCTCCAAGAGAATCATTTGAGAAGGGCTGGACATGATAATCACATAATAATCTTTTTCCTCCTTTTACAAAAAGAAGTGCATCTACTTTAGCAAAGTTACTCTTGTCATTTAAACAGCCTTTAAATTTTTGATTGCTGTCCGGCTCTTCGTAAAATAGTTCTTTTAATTCTCTTTTTCTTGAAGCATTCAAACTTGTATCCAACATAGATTGAGCTGAAGTATTTAAAAACTGAATTCTTAGAGATTCATCTAAAACAAGAATTCCTGTATTAAGCTCGGAAATGTAGTTCCATACTGGATTATTCATGGGTTCTTTATTTGAAAGAAAGGGGGTCTGCCCCTTTTTCTATTCTCTAAATAAACAATTCAAATTAAATTTTTGCTTGCCAGTGCGCATTTAAGATAAAGTTCCTACAATGTGAGATATGATTTTGTACGGATCTGCATTTGAAGCAGGACGCCTGTCTTCCAGATAACCATTCCAGTCATGCTCAATGGTATATATGGGAATCCGAATGCTTGCTCCACGATCGAAAATGGCATAAGAAAACTGATCAATACTTTGAGTCTCATGAAGACCAGTAAGTCTCATGTCATTGTCAGATCCATAAGACTCAATGCCCTCTTTATGAACATCTTTAAGCTTTTCACAAATTGAATAGAAAAGTTTTTCAGATCCTTTGGTTCTCATTTCTTCATTTGAAAAGTTTGCGTGCATGCCCGAACCATTCCAGTCTCCTTCTTTAGGTTTCGGGTGAAGATTCACACCCACTCCAAATTCCTCTGCCACTTTGTGAAGCAAGTATCTACTTACCCACAAATCGTCTCCAGCTTTTATGCCTTTACCGAAACATTGATATTCCCACTGTCCTAAAGCTACTTCAGCATTGGTACCAGAAAGTTCAATACCAGCTTCGAGACAAGCCTCTAAATGGGCTTCAGATATTTCCCTTCCAGCAACGTTGTCTGCTCCAACTCCGCAGTAATAGTCACCTTGTGGTCTCGGGGTTCCGTCTTCCCATCCTAGTGGATCACCATTTTTACCCGTAAAGAAAAACTCTTGTTCAAATCCGAACCACCATTCATCAGTAACTACTTCTGAAGCGGCAACTCTTGTATTTGAAGGGTGGGTTTCATGCTCTCCTGTTTCAACTTGGCACATAACTAAGTAATCTGCAAACAAAGGATTATCGTATGTCTGAACTGGAAGTAACAAACAGTCAGAGTTTCCTCCTTCTGCTTGTTGAGTTGAAGAGCCGTCAAATGCCCATGCAGGAGGTGAGTCATCCTCTGTTGTTTTAATTTTACTTCTAAGAGAAGGTTCTGGCTGATATCCATCTAGCCAAATGTATTCATATATTTTCATTTCTGACATTTTAGTATTCTCCTTGCTAAATAATTGAATTTGAATAATAGCATAAAAAAAGCCCTAGTTGAGGGCTAATTAATGTCACTTTTAGTGCAAAATGCACTAAATAAAAGCAAAAGCACTATAAAAGTGCATGAAGTTTTATCAATTGATCTGATAAACCTTCTTTCTTTGAAAATATTAACCATTCAGATAAGAATTTATTCCATTGAAACTTTTCATCTTTATGAAACATATTTTTATTGGGGTATTTATTCTTCATCCAGAAAAGATATTTACCGTTGAATGTTATAACTTCTGCCATCCTAAGATCATGATAAATTGCTACATTAATTCTTGTGTTGATTAAATTGCTATTCAAAATTTCTGACTGATTAATTAAAAGAGTAGAAGTATATTTTGAGTCTTTAATAAATTTTAAAGTAACTTTTGAACTACTATTTCCTTCTGGTAACAAATAAGACATATTTATATTATTTTCAAAGCTAGGAATAATTTTTTTTAATTTTAAAAAGTTCTTTTCATACAAAATTAAGAGACCCCTGAGATTAGTCCTTGGCTTTTTTCTTAAAGTTATTCCTGTATATTCAATTTTAGTCATATGAAGACCATAATATTAACGCAGCAACAGACCTAAAAGGTTTCCAAGGCTCAGCTATTTCTTCAATTGTCAACCTTTTTGGCTTTTTTTCTAAACCTTTAATCTTTTGAATTGCAACTTGTAAGCCTAGATCAGATGCAGGCCAAGCATCTAGTCTAGACATACAACCTAGAAGGTAGCATTGGGCTGTCCATTCTCCTATTCCTTTAAACTTAACCAGTTTTTTAACAACATTTTCATTTGACATTCTCTCAAGCGCATTATAATTAATTTCCCTTGACAGAGATGCTTCTGCAATTCCTAGGCAATAATTAATCTTTTGAGAGCTTAATCCTGCAGATTTAAAGACTTTGTTATCAGTTATAAGAAACTGCTTAGCAGAGAAAGGAACAATAGACGCTTTTAATCTTCCAAAAATAGCTTTTGCTGAAGCTACTGAGAGTTGTTGTTCGACGATTAAATTTATGAGACCTGTAAATCCTGAAGGTCTCTTAAACAAATTAATTTGTTTTCCTCTCCTATTAACTATTTGCTCTAAATCAGAATCTTTTTTACAAAGAACCTCAATAGCCTTTTTAAGAGACTTGGCGTTTAATTTTTGATTTGTCTGAGTACATTCCATTAGTTACTGAATTCTTGAAGGGTAGAAGGGATTTACATCTTTCGGTGTAATCTAATATATGCATTCTTTCCCTTACAAGAAAATCCTCTATTGCTTTTTTAAAACGATCATCTTTAATCCAGTGAGCTGAATAAGTCTCAACAGGAAGAAACCCTCTTTTAATTTTGTGTTCTCCTTGTACGCCTGGGTCAAACCTTTTTAGTTTATTTTCTATGCAGTGTTCTATGCCTTGATAGTAGCAACTTTCAAAATGGAGAGAGTCGTATTCTTCAAGACAGCCCCAGTACCTACCATAAAGATTATTAGAATCTTGGAAATTTAAAGCTCCAGCTAAAGGTTTTTTTCCGAGGTAGTCTCTAGCCATAACCAAGACTAGGGTATCCGGAATTTTTTTTGCAATTTGAAGAAAAAAATCAAGGTTTAGATAAGCTTTCATACCTCTCTTAAGATAAGTAAGTTGGTAAAACTTAAAAAAGATTTCCCAAATTTCTTCTGAGATATCTTTTCCAGGTATTCTTTCTAAAAAGATATTTTGATCCAATATTTTAGACCTTTCCTTTTTCATGTTTTTTCTTTGTCTTGAGGTTAAGTCATTAAGAAAGTCTTCGAAATCATTATAGTTATTATTGAACCAGTGAAAGGAGTAGCTAGTTCTTAAATTAAACCCTGAATCTGTATACGGGTTAAGCTCTTTTTCTTCAGGGAAGAGGATATGTGCACTAGATAATTTCAGCTTACTGGAGATTTCTTCAATTCCTTCTTTAATAAGGGCACTAATCTCAACTCTTTTACTTTCATCCAGGATGCAAAGTCTAGGTCCTGTGGCAGGAGTAAAGGGGATTGCACTTACCAATTTAGGATAGTAGTCCAAGCCATTTCTATAATAAGCATCTGCCCAGGACCAATCAAAAATAAATTCTCCATGAGAATCTGTTTTTATGTACATTGGCATTAAAGCAATGACCTCTTGATCTTCTTTTACGAGAAGATGGAATGGATACCATCCTGTATTTTCTCCTACACAACTACATTCCTCTAAAGCTAATAAAAAAGAGTGGTTAAGAAAGGGGTAATCCGAATTTACTAACTTATTCCAAGCATTCTCATCAACATTCTTTATAGACTCAACGAAATGTATTTGCATCTGCTTATTTTATATACCTTGAACGGTACCAAACATAGAACCGAGAAGAATAGTAAACCCAATCCAATTATTCCTCTTGAAAGCCAGAAAACATTTGTCTCTATCCCCTTCCTTGATAAGCTGAAATTGAAAAAAAACTAATACAAGGCAAACCAGAATACTTAAATAAAAGACTGGATTAATTTTTTCTAAATAGCCACACAATGACCAGAGACAAAGCGATAATAAGTGACAAGATAATATTAATTTTTGGGAATGTTTTCCAAAAGTTATAGCTGAAGAGTAAAGCCCCATGGACTTGTCATCTTCTTTATCGCTCATTGAGTAGGCTGTGTCATAGGCTATAATCCAAAAGAAACAAGCTGTAAACATAATTAGAGACGTTAGTGAAATTCTATCCAATTCTGCAGCAGAAACCATTAAAACACCCCAGGAAAATGCGATACCAAGGAATATTTGAGGAATTCTAAAAAATCTTTTGGAAAGAGGGTAAATAACTGCAATTACAAGGCCGATAATGGCGACCATAACTGTAAGTATATTTGTCCACGCTAACAAAGAAGCAGAGAGGCATACTAGAATAAAAAAAAGAATTAATGCTTCTTTGGGTTTTACCTCTCCTGTCACCAAAGGTCTGTTCTTAGTTCTTTTAACTTTGCCATCAAAATCTCTATCGAAGTAATCGTTAATTACACACCCAGCTGATCTCATAAAGAAAGTTCCTAGGCAGAAGATAATTACTAATTCAAGACTTGGAGATCCATTCTTTAAAATAAGAAAAGCGCTCAAAGTAGGCCAGAGGAGAAGCAAAGTTCCAATGGGCTTTTCTAACCTCATTAGTCTTCCCAGCGAAATTAGTTTAATTATCATTTACCTACTTACTGTACTTACAATAAAGAACAACTACTTTAGTCTAGGTTGCAAAGAAAGTTGAGTTAGAATGTCGCCTTTTATCAATTATCATAAACGTCAATAGATGAAAAAGTGGGAATGCATGGTGTGTGGTTTCACATATGATGAAGAAGAAGGTTGGCCCGAGGATGGTATAGAGCCAGGAACAGCCTGGGAAGATATACCCGAAGATTGGGTATGTCCGGATTGTGGTGTTAGCAAGGAAGATTTTGAAATGGTGGAGATAAGTTAAGAATATGACTTTGACTACAAGAATAGTTGTTGCAATGGTCTTGGGTATTGCCTTGGGCTCTTGTATAAAAATTATTCATGATCAATCTATTTTAGGGACTGCTATTGATTACTTTCTTTTTGATTTACTGGCTAATGGCCTCTTTGATATTGTGGGCCAAATATTCATTGCTTCTTTAAGACTGGTTATAGTTCCACTAGTTTTTGTATCTTTAGTTTGTGGGGTTGTGTCGATTGCAACAACTTCACAAATTGGAAGAATTACAGTAAAGACTCTAAGTCTTTACCTTCTTACTACGGCTATAGCCATAACTTTGGCATTATGTTTTGCCATTCTAGTCCAACCTGGAGTTGGGGTAGACATGGCTCTTCCTCAAACTTTTGAACCTAGGGAGGCCCCAGGTTTAAAAGATGTAATAATTGGAATATTTCCAACAAATCCAATAGCTGCCATGGCGGAAGGGAATATGCTTCAAATAATCATTTTTTCTCTATTTTTTGGTGTGGCCTTAAAAGGGGCAGGTGAATTTGCTATGCCGCTTCAACAAACCTTTGAAAGATTGAATAAAGTTATTTTAAAGTTGGTAACCATTCTTATTGAGTTAGCTCCATACGGAGTGTTCTCTTTACTATTAACCCTTTTTGCCACTCAAGGCATAGGCGTTATCGGAGATTTAGCTAAGTATTTCTTTTTACTCTTATTGGTGCTTATTTTGCATGGATTTTTAACCTATGGGCTGTTCATTTCCTTGGTGGCCAGATTAAATCCATTAATTTTCTTCAACAAAATGAAATCAGTGGCTCTATTTGCTTTTAGTACTTCTTCTAGCAGTGCAACTATGCCGGTAACCTTACAGGCAGTAAGGGATAAGCTGGGTGTTAATTCTTCTGTAAGTTCTTTTACTGTTCCACTTGGAGCTACTATTAACATGGATGGTACAGCTATTATGCAAGGTGTAGCCACAGTATTTATTTCTCAGGCCTTCAATATAGACATTTCATTTACTGGTTATCTGATGGTAATTTTGACCGCCACGCTTGCTTCCATAGGAACCGCAGGCGTTCCTGGAGTAGGTCTCATCATGCTAGCTATGGTTTTAGAGCAGGTAGGTTTACCGGTAGAAGGAATAGCTCTAATAATTGGGGTAGACAGGCTACTAGATATGACCCGAACGGCAGTAAACGTGTGTGGAGACGCCATGGTTTCTTGTTTGGTAGGAAAATCTGAAAATGAATTTAATTCAGAGATATTTTATTCTAAAAATTAGTATTTTATTTAATTTATGATTCTTGTAGACTCAAGCGCCTTCAGTCAGTCGATAAAGAAATTTTATTCCATCAATTTAACGGAGAAAAGATGATCGAGTCTTATTTATCAATACCACCCATTCTTGGAGGTCTAGGACTTCTATGCGCATTGGGAATTTATATTATTGTAAGTAGATATCCAGTAGGAGGAGACAAAGTAAAAAAGATAGGGGATCAAATACACCTTGGTGCCATGGCCTTTATGCGCAGAGAATATACTTACTTAGCTGGATTCGTTGTTGTTTTAGTTCTACTGAGTTTGTGGGCTCTTGGTACAGGTACTGCTACTGCAGTCTTGGTTGGGGCTTTATCATCTGCCGTGGCAGGTTGGCTAGGAATGTATTCTGCTACTAAGGCCAATGTTAGGACAGCTACTGCGGCTTTAGAACATGGCGCGGAGGCCGCCCTTTCTGTAGCTTTCTACGGAGGATCAGTAATGGGTCTTTGTGTGGCTTCATTGGGTCTTATAGGCTTGGGATCCATGTTTCTCCTTTTTGGTGGTGACCCTACTACCGCGCATTCAATTGAGGGCTTTGGGATGGGCGCTTCTAGCGTTGCACTGTTTTCTCGTGTAGGAGGAGGTATTTATACCAAAAGTGCAGATATAGGTGCTGATTTGGTAGGAAAAATAGAAGCAGGAATTCCAGAAGATGATCCAAGAAATCCTGGGGTTATAGCAGACCTAGTAGGTGACAATGTTGGCGATGTAGCGGGAATGGGCTCAGATATTTTTGAGTCCTATTGTGGTGCTATGATCGCTTCAATAGCAATAGCTGCAACTTTAGGTAGCTCTACGCTGATGTTCTTGCCTTTAGCATTAACTTCTCTGGGCTTAGTGTCTTCAGTTATAGGAATAATCATAGTTAGACTTTTTTCAAGTCTCTCTCCGGGTGCAGCTATGAGAACTGGAACCATAGGAGGACCGGTCATTTTTGTAATAGCTGCCTATTTTTTAACAACAGATCAAGCTTTTTTAGGAGCGGAGGGAGTTAATATCTGGCTAGCTGTCTTAGCTGGCTCTGTGGGTGGAATTCTCATAGGTTTAGTAACTGAATACTACACAGGGGCTAAACCTGTTCAAAAGATTGCTAAATCTGCAGAAACAGGACCTGCTACGGTAATAATTACTGGATTGGCAGTAGGAATGCAATCAGTGGTAATTCCAGTAGCTGTTATTGCAGTGATTATATATATATCCACTTCCTTAACAGGCTTATACGGAGTTGGAATAGCCGCAGTAGGAATGTTATCAACTGTTGGCATTACCATGGCAATTGATGCCTACGGTCCAGTTGCGGATAACGCGGGTGGCATTGCGGAGTATGCCGGTATGCCAAAAGAAACAAGGAAAATAACGGATGAGCTGGATGAACAAGGAAATACCACAGCAGCTATAGGTAAGGGCTTTGCTATTGGAGCAGCAGCATTAGCTGCTTTGGCCATCATTGCGGCATTTGTGGAGACCGTTTCATATAACAGAGGTGAGGAATTTGTTCTTCTGCTTTCCGACCCCATGGTTTTAGTAGGATTATTTATTGGGGGAGCTATACCCTTCCTTATTGCTTCCATAACCATGACAGCAGTTGGTGATGCAGCGTTTGAAATGATTAACGAGATAAGAAGACAGTTTAAAGAGATACCGGGTCTACTTGAAGGCAAGGCAGAGCCCGATACAGAAAAATGTATTGATATAGCAACAACTGCAGCCTTAAAGAAGATGTTAATTCCGGGGATAATAGCGGTTAGTGCACCCCCAGCAGTGGGCTTTCTAATCAGTGCTGAATCCTTAGGAGGTATGTTGGCTGGAGGGCTTTTGAGTTGTGTCCTTTTGGCCCTGATGATGGCCAATGCAGGCGGAGCGTGGGATAACGCAAAAAAGTATATTGAAAAAGGCAACCTTGGTGGTAAAGGAACCGATACTCATGCAGCAGCTGTTGTCGGAGATACCGTAGGGGATCCTTTTAAAGATACGTCAGGACCTTCAATGAATATCTTAATAAACGTAATGGCTATTGTTAGCCTTGTAATAGCGCCACTGCTTTAAAACTAAACAAGTCTTTTCATCATCGTTTTGTGAGGAATACCTGTATCAGATTTATAAGGACCTTTTTCTTCATAACCCAAAGAAAGATAAAAGCTAATAGCTTTATCTCTAGCATTCAAAGTCATTTCCTTAACGCCTTGGCTTAAAGCATGTTCTTCTAGTTTTGTAACTATCTCAGAACCTATCCCTTTTCTCTGAAAGGAATCGGTAACAGCCATATATCTAATTTGACCTTCTGTTTCTCTATTAAAATGCAGTCTTCCACCTCCTATAACTTGTTTTTCCTCATCCAAAACAATTAGATGAAAACTTTCATCTTCTAGTTCATCCTTTGAAGTATTCTTAGACATTCCCAATGGTTTTCTCAGCTTCTCCCATCTGAAATTAAAATATTTATCCCACTCCAATTCAGTTTCTGGTGATTTAATGATGTAATTCATAGATTACTTACTTCAAGACTGTAGATTAATAACAATGATTAAAAAGGATAGCATTTATAAAGGAGATAATTCTAATGACTTACCTTTTTCTTTCAATGAAGAAGTGGCTGAAGTTTTTGAAGACATGATAGACAGGTCAGTACCTGGCTACGCTTCAAGTTTAAGATTGATCAAAATTTTTACTAACAAATACTTCCGAGAAAACAGTAATTGTTACGATCTGGGTTGTTCACTTGGAGCGGCCACAGAAAGGCTGCTCAAAGCAACAGAGGGTAAGGAAGCAAAGATTATTGCCATCGACAATTCAAAGGCAATGATTGACTCATGCAATCGCAGATATGCAGATCACATTAAATCAGGAAAGGTCGAGTTTATTAAACAGGACATAACTGATACGAAGATAAGCAACTCCTCCATTGTAGTGATTAATTTCGTCCTTCAGTTCCTAAGTTCAGCTGAAAGGACAAGTCTCTTAGAAAGAGTTTATGAAGGTATGATACCTGGAGGTAGATTAATTTTATCTGAAAAGATCCATTTCGACAGCCGGTTTAGAACCGAGGCAATGTCTGAATTGCACCATCAGTTTAAGGCAGAGAATGGTTATACAGAAATGGAAATTTCCAGAAAAAGAGATGCCCTGGAAGGGGTCCTGCTAACTGACCTAGGAACTCTACACTTTCAAAGGCTTGAATCAATCGGATTTAAAAAGGTTAGAAAAGTAATGACTAATCTAAACTTCATGACTTTAGTAGCTGGAAAATAATGTTAGGGATTTCAAAAAACTGGGTAAAAGTCCTTAATAAATATAATGAAAATCCTTATGGGACGAAGAAAGATAAGCGAATTGACGATTGGCATAAAATAATTTCTTCTCTTCCAAAACTAGAATCGACAAAAATAGATTTAAAGAAAGAAGTTCTAATATCAGGCAGCTGGAATGACCAGGAAAGGAAAAAAGCCAAAGAGCTTTTACTTGAACTCATTCCTTGGAGAAAGGGACCTTTTGTAATTGGGGATATATTCATCGATGCAGAATGGAGGTCTAACCTGAAGTGGGAGCGCTTTTTGGAACTCCACATAGATTTGTCAGGAAAAACCATTTTAGACGTTGGGTCAGGTAACGGCTATTACGGATTTAGGATGTTAGGCCAAGGGGCAGAATCAGTGATTTGCCTTGAACCCAACCTTTCTCATCTAACTCAATTCATTGCTATTAATCATATAGTTCAATCTAAACAAATCAGAATGATCCCGGAGAGGATTGAAGAATTAATTGTTACAGATAAATGTTTTGACCTAATTTTCAGCATGGGAGTTTTATATCACCAAAGAAAGCCAGAAGAGCACCTAAAGTTACTTTCTTCTCATTTGAAAGAAGAGGGTAGTATCATCCTAGAAACATTAATAGCTCCAGAAGAATATGGAGAAGTTCTTATTCCAGAAGGAAATTATACCAACATGCGTAACGTATGGTTTGTACATACAAAAACTGGACTAGAAAAACTTGCAAAAAATGTGAATCTGAATATTTCAGCTATATCTACCCCTTGTCAAACAACTACCGAAGAACAAAGAACTACATCATGGATGCCCTTTAAGTCTCTTTCAGATGCTTTAAACACTGATTCGGGTCTGACAATTGAGGGACTTCCTAGGCCAGAACGTGTGTTTTTAGTCTTAAATAAAAAAAATTTCTAGAACTAATTTTTAGATATTTTGTGCTTTATATTTAAAAGGAGTGTTTATACAGTGGCTGAAAGCCATTATTCAATGGGTTTAAGGTAATATTTTTATTGAGAAAGGGGTTCTTATAGGCCCGTTTTTTATTTACTTTTATGAACCTAAGAATCCGAGTAATCCAGTCTTGTGCCAATCCATCGGTCGATAAGTGCTCTGGCTTGTGCTTTGTTGTTTTTTGCAATGGCAAACGCTTCTTGTTGTGCGGATTCAAGAAGATCTGCGTCTCTGATTGGATTGGCTATCTTTAGATTCATAAGACCGGATTGTCTTAAGCCGTGGATATCACCTCCGCCTCGAAGCTCAAGATCTTTTTCGGCTATCACAAAACCGTCGTTGGTTTCTTCCATGGTTTTGATTCTTTCTTGCGCGAGGGGAGATAGTGGTTCTTTGTAAAGCAGCAGACAATAAGAGTCCATATCCGCTTTACGCCCAACCCTTCCTCTGAGCTGATGTAGTTGTGCTAATCCCAATCTTTCAGGATTCTCTACAATCATCAAAGTGGCTTCGGGAACATCCACACCTACTTCAATTACTGTGGTGCATACCAACAGCTGTATTTCACCTTTTCTAAATTTATTAATGGTCTTGTCCTTCTCTTCTTTTTTAAGTCGGCCGTGAACTAAACCTACTTTAACTTTGGGAATCTGATTATTTATCTCTTTGTATAGCTCTTCTGCCGCTTGTGCTTCAAGTTCATCAGAATCTTCTATAAGGGTACAAACCCAATAGGCTCTTTGCCCTTCAAGACAAACTTGTTCTATACGGCTGATAACTTTTTTTCTCATTGAGTTGGGTCTTGAAGAAGTTTGCACAGGAAGTCTTCCCGGCGGGAGTTCATCGATGACAGAAGTGTCTAAGGCACCATACACTGTCATGGCAAGCGTTCTTGGGATTGGAGTAGCCGTCATGATGAGTTGGTGAGGACTCAATTCTTTACTTCCTCCTTTCTCGAGCAATGAGAATCTCTGATGCACTCCAAATCTGTGTTGTTCGTCAATGATTGTTAACCCTATTGCTTGAAAAATTACATTTTTTTGAAAAAGTGTATGCGTTCCAATCATAATATTTGTAGTTCCTTTCTCTAGATCTTCCAATATTCTTTTTCTTTCTTTTGTTTTAGTAGCTCCTAATAAAAGATCAACTTTAATTCCTAATTTAGAGAACCAGTTAGATATATTTTCATAATGTTGTTCAGCCAGAATCTCAGTAGGGCACATCAAGGCAGTTTGTAATCCATTTTGACTAGCTTGCAATGCTGCCAGAGCGGCAATAACAGTTTTTCCTGAACCCACATCCCCTTGCAACAACCTCCGCATGGGAATTTCTTTACAAAAGTCTAATTTAATCTCTTTCCAGACTCTTTCTTGTGCACCAGTGAGGTTAAATCCAAGGGAATTCATGAATTTATCTTCTTCACTGGAAGGGGACTTCATTGATGGAGCTTTTCTTGATTCTGTTTCTCTTTTCAGCATTCCCGAGCACAAGATATGTGCTACTAACTCTTCTTTTATTAATTTTCTTTGAGCAGGATGTTGACCCGACCTTAGCATTTCCAGATCAGTCTCAGTTGGAGGATTGTGAATAAATGCTAAAGCACTTAATAAATCTGCAAAGTCGTTCTCCTTATCCATCGTCCAACTTTCTTTTAAGAGCTTATTTTGTTGGCAGTAAATAAGAGCTTCTTGAATGATTTTCCTTAAACGGCCTTGCTGAAGGCCAGAAGTAGAAGGGTAGACAGGAGTTAAGCTATTTTCCATACCTATTTCTTCGTCTTTTGCAAAAACCCGATATTGAGGATGGATCATTTCTTTTCCTTTTGGACCATGCCTGATAACCCCGAAGCATCTGATCTTGTAACCTTCTTTAAGGGTTTTATGTTGAGCCATTGCGAAATGAAACATTCTCATTGTCAGCCTACCAGTACCATCGAATATTTCTGTAATTAGCATTCTTTTGCCTCTAAATACAACCGTAGATTTAACTATTTCTCCTTCAATAAGAAGAGGTACTTCGTATGGAGCATCACCTATAGAAATGAGCTGCGTCCTGTCCTCATATTTATATGGAAGATGGAAGACAGCATCCTCCACTTGTAGGATGCCTAGGATTGATAATGATTCAGCTATTTTAGGACCAACACCCCTTATATTTTCAAGAGGATGTAATTTCTGATTGCCTTCAGGCATAAATAAATTTGAAGGCTAGTCTTGAACTATTATTCCCTCAATTTCAATTAAAGAGTCTAGAGGTAATTTAGCCACTTGAACGGCAGCTCTTGCAGGATATGGTTCAGTGAAAAATGACCTCATTATTTCATTCACTTCAGCAAATACTGATAGATCTGAAAGATATATATTCAGCTTAACAATCTGGTCAGTAGAAGCTCCTGAAGCTTCACATACAGATAAGATATTTTTAAAAACCTGCCTTATTTGGTTCTCATTTCCTTCAACTAGTTCCATGGTTTCAGGGTCAATTGGTATCTGCCCAGACATGTAAGTAGTATTGCCAGAAGTTATTGCTTGTGAGTAAGTTCCTAGTGCCTTAGGTGCATTATTGGTTTCAACTTTTTCTTTCATGGTAATTAGTGCAAGGTTCTAGCTTCTCTCATCTCTTGGTCATGGATTCGGTTGATAGATAAGATATTTTTTAATTTCTTAAGTTTTCTTATTACTGAAGCAAGTTGATCTCTTCCTTTGACTTGTAAGGTAAGAGCAAACTCTACATGCCCCAAGTCAAGCTCTTGTGTTCGAATGGATTCAATATTTGTGGCTGAATTTGTAATGGTTGAAGCCATAGTAGCAAGTAATCCGGGCTCATCAGAGGCAAGGATTTTTATATCGGTAGAAAATTCTCTTTCTAACTCTTCATGCCAATCAATAGGAAAACATTGAGTTGGATCTTCTCTTACCGAAAGAATATTTTTACATCTTTCTTGGTGGACAACTAAACCACTTTTAGTGAAATGTCCTATAACAGAATCTCCAGGAATGGGTTTACAACAAGTAGCATAATTTACTACCAATCCTTCAGTTCCTGTAATTTCTAGAGCTGGAGTTGAATCACTCTCGTCTTTCGTTTCTTTATCAAGAAAACTAGTAATTTGTCTAGCAACAACATTACCTACTCTCTTTCCTAGACCTATTTCTTCAAGTAATTTATTAAGACTTCTTACACCTAAGGCGTCTAATGCTTTTCTCAACTCTTCTTTATCAAGATGTCTCAACTTTACATTTAAAGAACCAAGGGATTGGTCTAATAATTTTTTCCCTAATTTTCTTGCTTCAGAAGTTCTTAGGTTGCTCAAATAGTTACTAATACTATTTCTTGCTCTAGAAGTCACTGCAAAATTTAGCCATGCTGGGGAAGTTTGTGGGAATTTATCTCTTAATATTTCCACTGTCTGACCACTTTCTAAAGGAACGCTAAGCGGTGCCAGTCTTCTATTAATTCTACATGCCCTACAGTGGTGTCCTATGTCTGTATGTACTGCATATGCAAAATCAATTGCTGTAGAACCAGCTGATAACTGAATTATTTCGCCTACAGGGGTAAAAACATAAATTTCATCAGGAAAAATATCTGTTTTAACCGACTCAATAAAATCTTCAGAAGACTCAAAGTTATCTCTCATTTCCAGGAGGTCGGCTACCCATCTTCTAGCCTTCTTTTGTGGATTAGTTTCAGTTTCTTCACCCATTTTATAAAGCCAGTGTGAAGCAATTCCATTTTCAGCCATTTCATTCATTTCTTCAGTTTTTATTTGAATCTCTATTGGTTGGCCGTCAAGTCCTACCACCCCAGTATGTATGGACTGGTATCCATTAGATTTAGGTATGGAAATGTAATCCTTAAATCTACCTTCAATAGGTTTAAAGATACTGTGAACCACTCCTAAAGTTTTGTAACAGTTATCGGAGCTATCGACAATTAGCTTAAAAGCGCATATATCCATAATTTCTTCAAACGATCTTCCGTTTTCTTTCATTTTCCTGTATACGCTATGTACGTGTTTCTCTCTTCCTTCAACGTAAGCCGGTATTCCTTGGTCCACTAATTTTTTTTCAAGAGTTCTTTTAATTTTCTTTAATAATCTTTTCTGACTTCCTCTATTTTTCTTTAAAGCTGCTCTCAGACTTTTGTATCTCATCGGATAGATAACTTTAAAAGACAAATCTTCAAGCTCTCTATAAACGTTATTCATTCCTATTCTGTGCGACAAAGGAGCATAAATTTCTAATGTCTCTTTTGCAATACGCTTTTGTTTTTCCATATCTAGATATTCTATGGTTCTCATGTTATGCAATCGGTCAGCTAGCTTTACAACTATTACTCTAATGTCTTTCGCCATAGCAAGAATCATTTTTTGAAAGTTTTCTGCGTTAGCTTCAGTTCTGGAAGTAGTGCTTAATTGATCCAACTTGCTAACTCCATCTACTAAATTAGCCACATTTTTATTAAATTCTTGCTCAATGACTTTCTTGGGGATTCCGCAATCCTCTATAACATCATGAAGCATAGCTGCCGAAAGACTATCCTCATCCATATGAAATGAACTCAAAATGTTTGCCACTGCTATTGGGTGGCTAACATAAGGGTCACCACTAGTTCTGTACTGACCTGAGTGAGCCTTATTAGCAAATTCATAAGCTTTATTGATTTGCTCTATCTGTTTAGGTTCCAGATAGTCAGATAGTTTTTCTGATAATGCCTCTATTGATTCCATAGAAATTAAAAACTTTTGGTCTATTGTGACCTAAAGACTGAATAATTAAAGCTAATATTATTCTTCAGGGAGGTCTTCTGCAGCAAGTTCTTCAGAAAACTCATCTTCAAGATCTGCTATGTCTACTGTAAGGTCGTTTATGTTGTCTAAGGTGACCGTTCCAGCTTCTATCTCCCTCAAAGCCATAACTGTAGCCTTATCATTCTCCCAGTCGAGGGTAGCTCTTCTACCGCCAGTAGCTAATTGCCTAGCCCTTTTTGAAGCCAAAAGGACCAGATCGTACCTAGTGGGTACTCTATCTAGACAATCTTCAACTGTGACTCTAGCCATAATATTGTGAATTCAATAAAATCAACCGCGCATTTTACAGGATATTTATCTATTCTTCCAATAAGACCTGGAGATGACTTTTTACAATAGCTTTCCTTTCTTTCGGTAATTCTTTATTTTGCCTAACTATATATTTCAAGTCCCGTAAGGCCTTCTCAAATTCATCATTTACAACAAGAAAATCAAAACTTTGTCCTTGTTCTATTTCTTTTTTAGCCTCAGCTAATCTCTTTTCTATCACGACCTTTTTATCAAGGTCTCTTTCAATTAACCTTAACTCTAAATCCTTATAAGAAGGAGGGAGAATAAAAATAGTTACCGCACTTGGATAAGCTGATTTAACTTGAACAGCTCCCTGCCAATCAAGCTCGAGAAGAATGTTCCTTCCTTCTTTTAATAGTTCTTCAACCCAGGATTTACTAGTACCGTAAAAATTTCCAAAAACTTCTGCATGTTCTAAAAAATCTTTGTTTTCGAGCATTCGTTCAAACTCTTTTTTATCGATAAAAAGATATGACTCACCATCTTTTTCATTAATTCTTTTTTTTCTAGTCGTGTATGAAATACTCAGATTAAATTTCATATCCGTTGAATCTTTTAATAAAGCTTCTATCAGTGAAGTTTTACCAGTACCTGAAGGGGCTGCGATTACTATAAGTTTTGCCATCTTTTCTTAAAATGAGGTTATTCTAGGAGAGAAGCAATTACAATACTTAGGTAAGATAATTAAATTTTAGAAGGTCCCTATAGTAAAGCTAATGGTTAATAAACAAACAGAGTTTTTGGAGTTAGCAGTTAAAGTGAAGGCTCTTTTGTTTGGTAATTTTATCCTGAAGTCCGGTAGAGAAAGCCTTTATTTTTTTAATATTTCTGCTTTTCTTGAATCAGGATATCTTTCAGATTTAGCTGATTTATATAGCCAGGAAATTATTGAATCAGAGATAGAATTCGATGTTATTTTTGGACCGGCTTACAAAGGTATTCCCTTGGCAGCAGCAGTGGTAACAAAACTTAGCCAACTACTATCCAAACCCATTTCGTTATGTTTCGATCGCAAAGAAAAAAAAGACCATGGTGAAGGTGGAAAATTAGTCGGTACGGTGAAAAATAAGAAGGTTCTGATTATCGATGATGTGCTTACTGCAGGAACTGCTCTCAAGAATTCAATTAATCTGGTAAAAGAAGCAGAAGGAGTTGTTTCAGCTGCAATTGTAGCTTTGGACCGCCAAGAGATGGAAGAAGGCCAACAAGTCAGCATAAGGTTAGAAGAACTTCTAAAGATACCAATCTATTCTATTTCCAATTTAGAAAATTTGATTTCTTTCTTGGAAAGTTCAGATAAAAACAAAGATGTAGCTGAAAGGTTAAAGTCTTCCTTAAAAAAATAATGTTGTTCACAGGCATTGTTCAATCTCAAGGCAATATACCAACGGCTACACTCATAAAAGAGGGAGCTACACTTAATTTAGAGGTGGATCAAACTATAATGTCTCTGTATGAAAAAGAAATGAAAGTATTAAAAATAATTGGAGTTGAGAAATGAAGAATTTGTTATTTATTATTTTTTTTGTAACTTCTTGTTTTCACATGCTAAGTTCTGAAGAAGCTAAAGCATTCCAGTCAACATATGAACCAAATGATAGTGGGGACATTTTTATAGAGGACGCCCGAATTCTTACTGGCACAGGAAAAGAAATTCTAAAAGGGAGCATTTTAATATCTTCTAATAAGATAAAAGCAATTGGAGAAAATTTAAGTAAACCTACCGGAGCTACAGTTATCAATGCTAATGGAAAGTGGGTAACACCCGGAATAATTGATATACATTCCCATATGGGGGTATATTCAGCTCCAAGTCTTCGATCAAGCTCTGATGGCAACGAGGCCACTAGTCCTGTTACTGCTCACGTTTGGGCAGAGCATTCTGTTTGGACGCAAGACCCTCAAATGCCACTTGCTTTAAAAGGTGGTGTCACAACATTTCACGTATTACCTGGATCTGCAAACTTGATTGGTGGAAGAGGAGTCACTCTTAAAAACATATGGTCTAGAACTGTACAAGGTATGAAATTTCCGGGAGCACCGTATACGCTAAAAATGGCTTGTGGAGAAAATCCTAAGAGGGTTTATGGTGGAAAAAACAGCGAGCCATCCACTCGTATGGGTAATGTAGCAGGATACCGAAAAGCCTGGATAAACGCCCAAGATTATCAGAATAAATTAAAAGAATACGAATCAAAGTCAGATGAGGCTAAAGAATTAGAGTATGCACCTAGCAGGGATTTAGAATTAGAAACTCTAGTTGGCGTATTGGATGGAGAAATCTTAATACAAAACCACTGTTACCGAGGTGAAGAAATGGCCGTTATGTTGGATATAGCTAGGGAGTTTGGTTATAAGGTAACAGCTTTTCACCATGCAATAGAGGCTTATAAAGTGGCTGACATTTTAGCTGATAATGGGGTCTGTGCAGCCATGTGGGCTGATTGGTGGGGTTTCAAACACGAAGCGTTTGATATGGTTTGGGAGAATGCAGCAATAGTTGATCAAGCGAATGGAGGAGAAGGCTGCGCAATAATCCACTCAGATTCTTCAGTTGGAATCCAACGACTTAACCAAGAAGCTGCTAAAGCGATGGCAGCAGGAAATAGAGCAGGGTTTGACATACCTAGATCAAGAGCTATCAAATGGATTACCTTGAATCCAGCTAAAGCTCTAGGCATTTCAGATAAAGTAGGATCCTTAGAATTAGAAAAGATGGCCGATATAGTGATATGGGATGGAGATCCTTTTAGTGTTTATTCCAAAGCCGAAAAGGTCTTTGTAGACGGCTTGTTGCTCTACGATAAAGATGATCCATCTACACCAAAAGCCACTGACTTTGAATTAGGTATTATCAATTCTCAAGAAAATAGGTTATGAAAATGAATAAAAAAATCCTTATAAGTTTATTTAGTTTCTTTATGTCCTTTTATTCTTTTTCTGAAGAATTACTTTTAAAGAACGCAAAAATACATACTGCAACAGATAAAGGCACTTTAGAAACTGCTGATCTTCTAATAAGAAATGGATTAATAGTCAGAATAGGGAAGAATCTAAGTTCTTATCAAGCACAAGTAGAAGACCTTTCTGGCAAAGTTATTTCTCCAGGTTTAATTGCTCCTCATTCACAATTGGGGATAGTAGAAATAGAGCTTATTCCAGAAACAAGAGACGATAGATCAGAGATTTACTCTGCCGGTTTAAATATTGATTCAGCATTTAATCCCTCTTCTACTTTAATTCCTTACAATCTGACAGGAGGAATAACCCTAAGCTTAACGACTCCAAGCTCTTCTGGTTTATTTTCAGGACTAACATCAGTGTTTTCGTTATCGGGTTCATTAGAAGAAAGCCTGATTGCATCAAATGTTGCTTTAACAGCTAACATAAATGGTGGGGAAGACTCAAAAGCAGCAAAGATTCTTCTTTTAGAAGATTCTTTAGATTTAGCATCTATAACTGATTTTGGTTTATCTCCTTTCATCACAAAAGGTGAAGTTAAAAATGCTTTAACAAGAAATACCAAAAGTAATTATTACGAGATTTTTAAATCTTTTTTACCAGCAGATGTTTATTATTCTGCCAGAGATTTAATGGCATTGAAGAAGGTTCTTAATAGAGAAATACCTTTAGTTATCCAAGCTAATAGGGCTTCTGACATCCTTGCCTTAATAGACCTATCAAAAAGAAAAAATATAAAACTAGTGATACAAGGAGCTGCTGAAGGTTGGCGAGTGTCTAAACAATTGTCTGAAGCTAAGATCCCAGTAATCCTTCGACCCATCGACAACATTCCACATTCCTTTAATGAATTGGGTGCCAGACTGGATAACGCCTCTTTATTACATAAAGCGGGTGTACAAATACTCATTGGCTCTCATGAAACTCATAACGCCTATTTAAGCAGGCAAGGGGCTGGGATTGCAGTTTCTTACGGCCTTCCTTGGCAAGAGGCCTTAAAGGGGCTCACAAAAAACATAGCAGATGTTTTCAATTTAGATAAAAGGGGCTCTATTAAGGAAGGTTATATTGCAGACTTAGTTGTTTGGAATGGAGATCCTTTAGAGGTTACTTCTTTTGTTGAAGGTGTATATTTGTCTGGGAAGAAAGTGCCTGTAAAGAACAGATCAATGAAACTAAAAGATAGATATCTAGATAATTAAATTTTCTTAGTTAGACTCTCTTTCACAATCTTACTGACTAAGGACATGTCAGCTTTTCCTTGTAAGCTTGTTTTTAATGAGCCCATCACTTTACCTATATCTTGAGGAGTGTCAGCATTCAAATTTTCTACAGCTTCTTTAACTGCTAAGTTTATTTTTTCTTCAGATAGTTGCGCGGGTAGGAATTCAGAGAGAATTACAATTTCTCTTCCTTCCTTTTGAGCCAACTCATCTCTTCCTGCAGACAGAAACTGGGACATCGACTCTTTTCTCTGTTTGATCATACTTTGAATAATTAAACCAGTATCGGAATCATTTAAAGTAGTTGTATTAATTTTCTCAGCTGTTTGTATTTCATGAATCGCCATGCGTAAAGTTATAGTTTTTTCTTTCTCCCCACTCTTCATTGAGACCTTTATAGCCTCTTGTATGACTATTTTTATGGAGTTTTCAGCCATCAGAAAGGTAAATAGTCAAAAACGAGGAGGACGTCCTAAACGATTCTTTCTTTGATTTTTTTGTTCTCTTTTAACTGCTGCGGCAGCTTTTCTTTTTCTAACGGCAGTGGGTTTTTCGTAAAATTCTCTCTTCCTTATTTCTGGAATGACACCAGACCTTTCGCAAGCACGCTTAAACTTACGTAATCCAACGTCAAATGATTCATTATGTTTAATTTTTATAGAAGGCATACTTTCAACCCAAATAGGTCGCGCAATTCTATATAAGGCTTTATATTTTGCAAAGTCTTTCTTTTTTTTAATTTGAAGGGAGAATGACAACTCTTTGAAATGATTTAATGCGAATATTAGGAATAGAAACTTCTTGTGATGAAACTGGCGTAGCCATTTACGACAGTGATGACAATATCATTTTGGCAGAACAACTATTTACTCAAGCTTCCAAACATGCTCAGTATGGAGGAGTAGTACCTGAACTGGCTTCTAGAGATCATATCCCTAAACTATTACCCCTAATCTCTATGACTTTAGAAGAAGCTAACTTAAGTCCTGACGAAATAGATGGAATAGCTTATACCTCAGGTCCAGGATTAAGAGGACCGCTACTGACAGGGGCAGCCTTAGCCCGTTCTCTGAGTATTGGTTGGAACAAACCATGTGTAGGGATTAATCATATGGAAGCCCACTTACTAATAAATCTTTTAGAGAAACCAGCCCCCAGTTTTCCATTTCTTACACTTTTGATTTCTGGAGGTCATTGTTTATTAATCAAAGCTTCAGGCATTGGTGAATACGAGCAACTTGGCCAAACCAGAGATGATGCCGTAGGAGAAGCTTTTGATAAAGTGGCGAGATTACTTGGTTTAAGCTATCCAGGAGGTCCCGAAGTGGAGAAGATGGCAAAGGAAGGAGATCATCTTTCCTATGTCTTACCTAGACCCATGACTAAGGAAAATCATTTAGACTTTAGCTTTAGCGGTTTAAAGACAGCTGTTTACTACTTAGTAAAAAGTCAAAAACAAAAAAACCAAGAGTTTATTCAGAATATTTGTGCTTCTTTTCAGAATGCAGTCGCTGAAACCCTTATTAATAAGTGTAAAAGAGCTCTTTCTGTTCATAACTTAAGTCGATTAGTTGTAGGAGGAGGTGTGGCAGCCAACCAGTATCTTAGGGATAGACTTGAAGTAGAATTAAAAGGAATAGACTTATTTTTTCCTAAATTAGAAAGATGCACCGATAATGGGGCCATGGTAGCCTTGACCGGATTCTATCGTTTAAAAAAAAGTAAATCTGAAACTTCAATAAATATAAAACCAAGATGGAATTTATCGGAGATCTGATATGGACAAGATTTTCATAAAAGACCTAGAAATTGAAACTGTTATCGGAATCTATGAATGGGAAAGGGAAGTAAGGCAACTAATCTCTGTCAGCGTGGAGATGACTGTTGATACCAAGAAAGCGGCGAGATCGGATAAAATTGAAGATTCCTTAGACTACAAAAAAGTTTGTAAAAGAATCACATCTTTGACAAAACAATCAAAAAGTAAACTCATAGAAAACTTAGCACATAAAGTAGCGGAGACAATCCTTTCAGAGTTTTCCGTATCTAATGTAGTTGTAACAGTGGAAAAATCTGGTGCTTTGAGAGGTTCTAAGTCCGTTGGAGTAGTTATAGAACGTCCCTAATGACACAGGTTTACGTCAGCATAGGCAGCAATATAAATGCTGAAGAAAATATAACTTTAGTTAAATCCAAATTAGAAAAACTATTTACCTGCTCTTTTTCAGATGTATTTCATTCAAAAGCAATAGGGTTCAAGGGCAAGGATTTTCTGAATCTAGTTGTAGGCTTTACCTACAAATCTGATCCTTATAGTCTAAACAATATTCTTAAAAATATTGAGGTAGAAATGGGAAGAGATCAAGATCAAAAGGGGATGTCAGATAGAGTTATAGATATAGACATAATTCTGTTTGGGAAACTCATCATTCAAGACAAAGACTTTTCTATACCTAGCCAAGATATCAAAAATCATCTTTTTGTACTGGAACCTTTAGTTCAAATCGCTGAGAAACAAATTCACCCAGTCTTCAATACTTCGTTTGGGGACATGTTAAAAGAAAAGCTTAGATAGGCTCTCCATAGCTTCTTGCTATTGCAACCTTATTCTTTTCTTCTTCAGGTAGGTATCTGCAAGCTGTTAAGAGGCAACCAATGGTTATTACCAAAACACATGTGCACCAGGCGAGTGCAGTTTTGATTGCCTCACCTTCAGACACTCCTTGATCTTGTAGAAAATCACTAACCTCACCTGTTAAGTATGGGCCCAATGCCATTCCAAGCATGCTGAGCATTAATATAAAAAAAGCTCCTGCAACAGCTCGCATTCTTGGGAGTACAAGGTCTGCTATGGTTGATACTCCTAAACCAAGCCACATAGGCCCTAAGAAGCTAAACATGAAATTCCAGAAATAGGATAGGTATAAATTTTCTACATAAATGTAAAGTAGGCTGGAAGGAGCTATCATTAGTGCAACAACTAAAATGATGTAAAGTCTACCGTTCGGATAGGTTTTTCTGAGCCTGTCTCCTAGCAAACCTCCCGTAACTATTCCAAGCAGACCTCCAACTGCAGTGAAGATGCCTAGCATAATTCCAACTTCTCCGATATTAACACCATGGTTTCTCAAATAGAACATTGGTCCAAATGCTCCATGAGCATATTGAACAAAAGCTATGAAAGGAAAACCCATAAGACAAAATAAATGAGCTTTACTTCTAAATATTACAGAAAATATTGCAGGATCCCTTAACCTAAGACTTTGTATCCAACAAGTAATAAAGTAGCAACCTAAGCCAAAAGCAATCCACTGTGCAATATCACCAGTTAATATTATCAGTTGGTAGCAGAATAAAATTATCAAAGATCCAATTACCGAGTTAATTAAAATATTCCTTCCTGCATTTTCCTGTCGTATCAAAGAGAACGGGGTAAGTCCTATCATTTCCTTAAGCATCTCTTTAAAAGGAGTTGGGTGTATAGGGGTTTCTATACCATCACTCAAGCCCCTTTTAGGCTCTTTTATTTGCCAAACTACTAGAGCTAAAAGCAAACCCGGTAGTCCAACCGCCATAAAAGCTGCTTGCCAGCCCTTAATTCCAAGGGGAGCTAAACTGGGATCAGGATAAGTTGAATTCCAGTATTCAACTATTGCTCCTCCCAAAAATAATCCTATACCGGCACCAATGTAAACTCCACTTGAGTATATAGCTAAAACGGTGGTTCTTACTTTTGGTGAAAAGTAATCAGAAAGCAAAGAATAAGCAGATGGACTGGCACTAGACTCACCAACGCCCACTCCGAATCTGTACACGGCTAGTCCGGTGAAAGAACGTGCTGTACCTGAAAGAACTGTGAAAATACTCCAAGTTGCTAAACCAATACTAATCAGATTTTTTCTAGTCCATACATCCGCTAACCTTCCTAAAGGAATTCCTACAACCGAGTAAAAGACTGCAAAAGCTGTCCCGTATAAGAATCCTATTCCACTATCGGATATACCTAAATCCGCTTGTATTTCTTCAGCTAAGATTGTGAGTATTTGACGATCTATAAAATTAAAGACATATACAATTACTAAAATTGTAAGAGCAAATTTTGCATATCGCCCTCCAACCTCCTCTGGATTGTTGTTGTCTTTATTCATCTATTAGGAACTTGTTTTGGCAGTGGCAGATCCCGTTATAACCGCCAGTCCATCTTGATTTGTAGTTACGATTTCTAGATCAACTAGATTCTCTCCGTCCTCTTCTCTAATATCAGTAATCGTAGCAACACTTGTAAGAGTATCTCCTGGCCAAACTTGGCTGGTGAATCTAACCCCATACTTTTTCAGAGTTCCATCACCAACGTAATTTGTAACCATCCTTCCTGTCATACCCATGGTTAACATTCCATGAGCAAACACAGACGGATAACCAGCTAATTTTGTGGTGAATATCTCATCTGTGTGTAAAGGGTTGTAATCACCTGAGGCGCCAGCATATTGGACAATCTGAGTTCTTTTAAGATCTTCCACTAATTCTTCTGAGTGAGTATCGCCGACTTTGATTTCGCTTGCTTTTAACATATTTACTCCTTAACTATCAACAGGTCTTTCAGTTTGCACCCCAACACCCGTTGCAGTGATAACTAAATCCCCATCTTGGTTTCTATACTCTGTTACCGATTCACTGAATTTAAGTTTTCCGGCCCTTTTGCTTTCTTTTTCCCAAGTATTTCCAGGCTTCGTAGTGGCACTAAGTATGTCTCCAGCTTTCAGGGTTAAATGATATTCGAAGTGTTGTTCTGCATGCAGACCTCCGCCAGCACCACCTCCGCCACCGCCTCCAGAACTTGAAGGTTTTAGCCCGGTAGGTTCTTTCCCAGATCCAAACCAACCTTGACCGCCAGTTTTTGGTCTTAGAAAGTAGTCAGGATCAAACTGAGCACTGGATTGAGCAAAAGTTGGAGGAGCAATGATCCCTTCACAACCTGACTCTGATTTATATTCTTCATCGTAATAAATAGGATTATCATCACCTATTGATCTAGCAAACATCATGATATGACTTGCTTCTATTAAAAATTTATCTATTGCCATTCTTTTTCTCCTTTCTTTATTTATATTTACTAGCTTAAACCAAAAAAAATTCTAAGTTTAGAGAAAGTTTTCTTCTATAAGCTTCCAAGCACCTTCGGCTAGAGGTCGAACTCTTGCAGCCATGCCTTTAGCATGTTTACTTGCTGCTGTCCCATCTCTAACCCGGCCCATGATGCCCTGAAGTATTCCTGCAGACTTGAAAAGGTTATAGGCCATATAAAGCTCCCACTCCTCTTTTAGATCAGACCCTGTCTTGTCACAGTACATAGCTACATATTCTTCTTCATTGGGTATCCCAGTTTCTTTACAATATTCTTGATCTGCTAAATCAGGATTCTGTCTGTACTGCATACAGTGATAACTGAAGTCTGCACATGGATCACCTAAAGTAGACAATTCCCAGTCTAATATTGCTATGACCTCTGGTTTATCAGCGTGCATCATTAGATTTGATAGGCTGAAATCTCCATGCACAATCCTTAGAGGTTTATCGGAAGGTAGGTTACTAGGAAGCCAATCAATCAGCTTGTCCATTTCAGGAATCTTTTCTGTTTCAGAATCAATGTACTGCTTTGACCAGATTGATACCTGTCTTCCTACATAATTCCCAGGCCTTCCAAAACTTTCTAAATCTAGTTCAAACGGGTCTACTGAATGAAGCTTAGCTAATGTGCTATTCATCGAAGTGTAAACACCTAAAGCTTCTCCTTTAGAAGAGCCTGACATTGAGGGATCCCAAAGTACTCTACCTTCCATAAATTCCATAAGATAAAAAGCTGTGCCAATAATTTCAATGTCCTCGCATAAAGCATAAGTTGTTGGAACAGGAACATCAGTTCTGTTTAAAGCGGTAATCACTCTATACTCTCTATCAACAGCGTGAGCCGATTTAAGTAATTTTCCTGGTGGTTTTCTTCTTAGTACATATGATTGGTTTTGCGCTTTTACTAGATAAGTTGGATTTGATTGTCCTCCCTTAAACTCTTCTATTGTTAAAGGTCCCTCAAAACCTTCTACATTTTCCTCCATAAAATTAGTGAGAGCCTTTACATCAAACTGGTGCCTTTCTAGAACTTTCATTGTTCCTGTGTTCTGGTTCTCTTCAAATTCCATATATTTATTACATAATTATCTATGAAAGATAGTTAAAACATTAAAGAAAGTAAATTAATTTTTCATAGTAGATTAAGAGCTTAGAAAAGAGATCTTCCACCATCTACTTTTAACACTTGCCCAGTCATATAGGTAGATTTGTAAAGTAAGTAAGCTGCTGCGGCTATGTCTTCAGGGTTACCCATTCTACCTAAAGCAGTTTTATTGATTATTTCTTTTTTTACCTCTTCGCTGACCTTATCATTTTCAGGCCATAGAATGATACCTGGAGCAATAGCATTGACCCGAATATTAGGGGCAAGTTCTTTCGATAAAGATTTAGTCAAAGACTCTAAAGCTGCCTTTGCAGCGGTATAAAGACTGTATTGTGAAATTCCAGAATCCACTTGAGAATCGGAAATATTAATTATGCAACCGTTACTGCTTTCTAAAAAAGGTTTAAATGCCTGAGTCAAAAACAAAGGAATGGTGGCATTTGTATCTAAGAGATTTGACCATTCTTCTTTGGATGCTGTTTCTATAGGTGTAGAAAAGAAACTGGAAGCATTATTAACTAAGACATCTAGTTTATCAGTACTATTTAAAATTTCTTTTACGGCTTCATTTATTGAATTTTCTTTAAAGAAATCAGCTTGTACAGTTAAGCAAGAGTCTTTTCTTTTAGATAATAAATCCTTTTTAAGATTTTCCGCTTCTTCAGCAGACTTATTAAAATGAATAATTACCTTAAATCCCCTGACATGAAAGTACCTAGCAATATCAGCGCCTATCCGTTTGCTGCCTCCAGTAACTAAAATAACTTTTTCTTTATCCATTCTTCTTCAATTCTTGATCAATTATTTTTAAGCGTTGAAGTCTTATATCTTTTGCGACCTCTTTGTCCTTTAATTCTGGTGAAGAAGGCTTTACAGCTACAAGTTGTTTGCTTAAAACTTCCCAAGGTATAAAAGTGCTCTTAAGTTGAAAATCAGAATGATTATAAGCATCCAGGATTTTTAAAATCTTTATGAAACGGCTATTTCTCCTTAAACCATCTACTTCTTCAATAAGACCTAATACTTCATGGTTTCTGACTTCCTCAGGTTTAAGATTTATATCAAAGTGAATTAACCTCCCTAAAATATCGCACAACTCTCGTACCTTCTTTGGAACACCAAAAACCCTATTTAGAACATCTAGATCACAATCACTATTGGTCGCTAAAGCAGCCCAACGTTGTTCAGGCTCTAAAATCTCAGTTGAAATTTTTTCTAATATCTTCAAATTGATATCAAACTTCTTTTCTACTAATTTATAAATTGCTTCAGATTGAATTAACACTTTAAAGTATTCTTCAGGATTTCTTTCTTTCAAGGCTTTGTAAGTTTCTTGCCATATCCTTTCCCTTGGAAGAGTGTTTAGCTCTTCAGATTGAGAAATAGATTTCATGGTCTTTAAGGTCTGTTTTTCTATGGAAAAACCTAAGTATTTTAATTGTGAAGCAAACCTTGCTACTCTCAAGACCCTCAATGGGTCTTCTTGGAAAGCATCGGACACCTTCCTCAAAACTCTATTTTTTATATCTTCTCCACCTTTATAAGGATCAATCAGATCTCCATTTTCAGCTTTTGCAATAGCATTAATTGTTATATCTCTTCTTTTTAGGTCTTCTTCGAGCGTAATACTCTGTTCAACATCGGTGACAAAACCTTTATGACCTTGGCCAGATTTTCTTTCTGTTCTTGCTAAGGCATATTCCTCTTTATTATCCGGGTGAAGAAAAACTGGAAAATCAGTACCAACTTGCTTATACCCCAAGTCAATCATTTCTTCTGGAGTAGAGCCTACTACAACCCAGTCTCTCTCCTTTACTGGAATTCCCAATAAGCTATCCCTTACTGCACCGCCTACAAGATAGATTTTCATTTTTATTAATTTATTCGATCATAGCTAAAGACTCTACTATCTTCCAACCTAAATGCTGTTAATTTGTATCCCCATACACAACCTGTATCAACTGAAGTAATATTAGAAATTCCAGTCTTTCCTCCCAAGGCTGCCCAATGACCAAAAATTATATGAAGGTTTTCATTTTGGATGCTTAAAGGATGATCAAACCAAGCCTTAAAGCCCTTGGGTTTGTCATCTATTGTTCCTTTAATTTTCAGTTCTAATTCCCCATCCACCTTACAAAATCGCATTCGAGTCAGATAATTAGTATTAAGCCTTAGTCTGTCCAGTCTATTTAGATTTGTTTCACTCTTAGCTGGCAAATTTCCATAAATATTCTTTAAATATTCTATGTGTAGATTGTCACTGGATAATGTTTCCTTGATTTCTTGAGAAGCTTCCAAAGCGTCCAACCAAGACCAATGAGGAGGAATTCCAGCATGGGTCATTAAATAAACTTTTGTTCCAACTTCACAATCTATTTTTTCGTAGTGTAGTAAACTCTGGCACCTCAACCATTTTATATAAATAGTCAATTTTTCAGATTCAAGAAGCTCTTGTAACGTATCATTCTTGAAAGGCCTTCTGAGTCCTTCAGCGATTGCAAGGAAATGCATATCATGATTACCTAAAACCAGATTACAAGATTCCTTCATTTGATAAATAAATTCGAGGGTGCGAAGAGATTCAGGGCCTCTATTAATTAAATCTCCCACAAACCACAGATGATCTTCAGTTGGGTCAAAGTTAATTCTATCCAAGAGCCCTAGGAGTTCGTTAAAGCAACCCTGTACATCGCCAATAGCGTAATTAGCCATTTGTGTTATGTAATAAATACTTACAAATTTTTAAGAATTCTTTTACTGATAGAGATTCTGGTCTATCGTCTGGATTAATGTCTAAATCTATAAAATCATTAGCACTCACAAGGCTCTTACAAGAAGTTGAGATCTTTTTCCTTCGTTTTGAGAACATTAGTTGCGTTATTTCTTGTAACTTTATGGCTTCTAGGGAATTAACGTCTCTTTTCGGCTTTGGCGTAAATTTAATAAAGATACTTTTTACAGAAGGTTTAGGTCTAAAGCTCTCAGGTGAGATTTCAAATAAATCTAAGCTTTCAAACATATATTGGCTTAAAACGCTAAGTCTTCCATAAGTCTTTTTCCCAGGAGAAGAGACTAATCTCTCACCAAACTCTTTTTGGAACATATAGTGCATATCTAAAATGTAAGGAACGTTTTGAAAAGACCATAGCATTATTTTAGAAGACAGGTTGTAGGGTAAATTCCCTATAACGCGGAACTTACATTCTCCTCTAGATAATTTTTCTAGTTCCATCTTTAGAACACTACCTTCATGTACCTTAATCTTATTCGAGGATAATTCTAATTTCTTTAAATCAGGTATTAAGTCTTTATCTATTTCTACAATTTCTATATTTTTTACAGTGGGGATTAAGTTCTTAGTTAACGCACCCTTACCGGCACCTATTTCAAAGAATTCATCTTCTTCTTTAGGATTAACCGTTTCTAATATTCGGCTCATGATGACTTGATCGGTCAAAAAATTTTGGCCTAAGCTCTTCTTCGCTTTTGTCACGCTAATTATTGGTCGCTAATTTTGAAGCTAATAAAGAGGCCTCTAAAAGACTGTTTTCATTCACCTCCTTCTTACCAGCCATATCGTATGCTGTGCCATGATCGACAGAAGTCCGAATAAAGGGTAGGCCCAGAGTGATGTTTACAGAATTACCAAAACTTGTAGTTTTTAAAACCGGAAGGCCTTGATCATGATACATGGCTAAATAGGCATCTATTACTTCAGTATCCTTTTCTAGAAAAGCCGTATCTGCTGAAACCGGACCGATCAAATTAAAACCTTTTCCTTTAAGGTAATCTATTGTAGGACCAACTATTTCCTGATCTTCAGTTCCCAGATAACCGCCATCACCTGCATGTGGATTTAGTCCTAAAACTTTAATACAAGGATTTTTATAACCCCATTTAGTCTTAAGATCTTCACTCAAGATTTTTATACAATCACACAGATGTTCGTGAGTAATCAATTTTGGCACTTCAGATAATGGAACGTGAGTTGATGCTAAAGCTACTTTGAAGGTATTTGAAACTAACATCATCAATACCTTCGGTGTTTTGGATAGTTCAGATAGAACTTCAGTGTGGCCTAGAAAGCTTATCCCACCTTTATTCATCAATTCTTTATTCAAAGGTCCCGTAACTAGGCCACTAAACTCCTTTTTCATGGTCTTATGAACAGCATCTTTTAAAATAGTAAAAAGATAACCTGCGTAAGAAGGATCAGGTTTTCCAATTTGAACTTTACTGTTCATAGGGTATGGCAAAACCCAAAAATTGCTTTTATCTAATTCTAGTTGGCCTTCGTATTCTTTGATTTTTATCGTATATCCCAGATTTTCAGATCGTTCTTCAAAAAGTTTAACGTCTCCGAACATTACTGGGATGAAACCTAAATTAGTGTTTGTCCCAAAAGCCTTGATACATATGTCAGGGCCTACACCTGCTGGGTCTCCAGGAGAGACAGCCAGTTTATTCATGAGGTCAATTTGATGTCTACGTAGGCTTCTGATCTTAATTCTATTAAGGTTCTTTGAAGTTCTTGTTCAAATTTCCTTTCAAAAATAATTTGGTAAGCTCTGTTTTTTCTCACGTTATCGCTTACATCTTCATTTCGTCTGTCTAGTACTTCTAAAATATGCCATCCAAATTGGGTTTTAAATGGTTTCGATACTTCTCCGATTACAGTTGAATGCATGACTGTCTCAAAGGCAGGGTCAAAAGTGCTTGCCTTACTCCAGCCAAGGTCTCCTCCCTCCATTTTAGAGCCCGGATCTTCAGAATATTGTCTCGCAAGCTGTTTAAATTCTTCTCCTTGATTGAGCCTTTCATAAATTTCATTAATCAGATCCTTGGTTTGTTTTTCTGATCTTATTTCTGAAGGGTGAATAAGGATGTGTCTAACCAAAGTTTGATCTTCAAACTTAACAACATCTCCTTTCTTCTCAGCTAATCTAATAATATGATAACCAGCTCCACTTCTAATTAATTCTGATACTTCCCCAACTCTCAGTTTTACAACTACATCTGAAAATAATGTAGGTAATTCTGAAGCTCTTCTCCACCCTAAGCTTCCTCCTTCCAATGCATTTTGATCAGCAGAGTAGGTTGCAGCTAATTTTTCAAAACTTTCTCCATCGTTATATCTCTTAATGATATCCAACCCTTTTTTTTCAGTTGATCTAACCAAAGCTTCTTCGGCTTCATTCTTTAAAGAAAGTAATATTTGTTGAACATTATACTGTTCAGCAAGTCTTGATCTCCCTTCTTGTGAATTTAAGAAGTTTTCAATTTCTTGTTCAGAAATCTCTATATTTGCTCCTACCTTGCCTCGCTGAACTCTTTGAATAATAAGTTCCTTTCTGACTGATCGTCGAAGATCATTATAAGAATCTTTATTGGCATCCATGCTCTCTTTAAATTGTTCTAGATTCATTGAGTTATTTGAGGCAATCATAGAAAGAGCTCTATTTAATTCAGCGTCACTTATCTTTACCCCAGCTCTCTCTGCTATCTGTAGTTGTATTTCTTCAATGATCAATCTTTCCAAGACTTGCTCTACTAAAAGGTCTTTCGGAGGTAATTCAGTTCCTTCGCTCCTCAATCTACCGATAATATCTTGCACTCTTTGGTTTAATTCAGATTCCATTATTACTCCAGAATCCACTACTGCTATAACCCTATCGATAAGTTCTATTTTCGCTTCCGCTTTTTCTGGAAGAAAAGAAGTCAGCAGAAGGACAGCGGTGAAGCATAATGACAATTTCATAACATAAATATTTTTCATATACATTATTATCGTCTTCTTTGTTGTAAAACCATGCAATTATTCTAATTTAGTTGAAGATAAAGCAGTCGAAATTTTCTTTCCTAACCTACCTAAGTTTTTAAGCTCAAAGAACAGATAGGTGTTATCTCTTTGCCTTGAAGGGTCCAAGCCCTGATACAAAGCTTCAAAGGCTGAAGGGTAATTGCTTTGCCAAGAAAAATAATCCTCATCTATCCATTTTCTATGCATCAAGCCCCACTTTAAACAACAGTTGGAATATTCAAAACCAAATAATATATCGTTAGATTTATTTCTTTCCTGATCCTTTTGCCATCTACCAAAAAGATTAACTGATTTGGATAGTGACCACTGAACCAACACCTCACTATGATTTGTTGGAGATTCCCTATCTATCCAAGGAATGTAGACGCTATTAGGGTCTTTTCTTCTGTATATAGACTTGACTTCAATCCTTTTTTGTTCATTTTTTATATAAACAAAGCCAAGGCTAGCAAGGTTAATCTTTTTTGATTTTTCATCCCACTCCATTAGTCCTTTTGACCGCAGATTTCTCCCTAACTCGATTTTAAATTCTGCTATAAGAGGGGATCGGTTTCTATAGATTAAAGGATTTAAATAATCAGTTTCTTTATTTATATAAAAAGCCTGTCCAATTGATAATGAACTATAAGCGAGATTAGTAATGCTTCTGGAAACACGCTCAAGGCCTAAGATCACTTTATTACTCTTAGTTACTCTGTCAAAACCAACGAATCTATTTCTCTGGAATAAAGTTGAATAATCTAGAGAGATAATTCTAGAGTCAACGAGATAATTTTGTTTTGTTTCTTCTTTCTTAACATAGACGTATTTAAAAGTAGGTAAAAGGCTGGTATGAGAGTTTCCTTGGTATTTGTCTAAGAAAAGATTGTATTTCATTTCTATCCAGGGAAAAGATTGACTTGTTTTTTTAGAATTTAGATTGTGGTTTGTGTAAGTCGTTCCAGTTGCAATCAATATTTGTGAACTGCCAAAGTGTTTCCTAAAGCTAATTTCAGGTTCAAAGTAAGTACGTTCTATGTGTTTATAAGAATCTCTCAGGGGGTTTGTTTCCTCTAGTTCAAATTTAGTCCTATTAGCAAAAAAGGAAATAGATAAGCCTCCTTTTGATTGAAAAGATTGAACGGTGACGCTAGGCATTGATCTATATTCTTCAAAAGAAAAAGGGTTAAGAATTTGATATCTATTGACGTTAATATCAATTTTTAAAAATGAACTGTTCCAGGTCAAACCAAACTTTCTAGGCAAATAACTAGTTCTAGTTTCTCCGAACTGATTGTTGCCAATGTCTCTAAAAAAATATGCATCGCTCGTAGATTGAAAATTTATAAAAGAATATAAGTTCTGGTAGAGAGTAGTATTATTTTTCCAAGAGATATTCCATCGAGAATCATTTCTACCAGTCTCTTCTTGGTACACTTCATCACTTGAAATACCTGATAGATTTATCTCTCCTTCTAATTTACGACTTAGGTATCTAAAACTTGAAGCTATACCCGAACCTCTTTTAGTAATATGTCTAGGGGTTAGAACAAGGTCATAGTTGGGAGCTAGGTTTAGGTAATAAGGAAGAGAGATATCAATGCCGTCATTGGTTTGGCGGATTCCGGGTGTTAGAAAACCTGATATCTTTTCATTTCCGACAGCTGTTCTGACATAAGGCCAGAAAAAAACAGGTACATTTTTTATTCTTAATCTAATGCCTCGAATCACTGCATTATTTTTGTCCGCCAAATAAGTAATTCTTTTGGTTGATATAACCCATATAGGGTCTTCTTTTGAACAACTAGTGACCGAAGCATTAACAAGTTCAACATCACCAGATGTTTTAAGGAGAAATTCCTGTGCATTGCTAAAAACAGAATCATTACTATTAATGTCGGCTTGTTTTACAGATAGGGTTTGACGATTTAAATTTGCTAACACTTCCGAGGAATTTAGTTTTACTTTTTCTGATTTCACTTCGACATTCCCAAATAGCTCTATTACTCCTTCAGACTGATTAAACAGAGCTTTATCTGTAGAGAATGTAAGGAGGTTGGTTGTTATAAAGACTTTACCTTCCAGCAATAAGTTTCCTTTCTCATCATTAGAAATACTTTCTGCTGTGATCGACTCTATCTTAATTTCTTTTCTTTCTTCTTCATCAGATAAGGAGAAACTTGATAGCAAAAAAGCAACAAGACTTAAAAAAATTAAAAAAAACTTTCTTCTAAGAAGCATAGATGGTCTTAGATTATAAAGTTAAGGAAAGGTTCAGGGGGCTTATTTCTTTAAGTAAGCAACTCTTGGTTATAATCAAAAGGTTAAATGAACATTATTATTGGTTGAGATATTGTGTCAGATATAAAGAAAAGGCTCTTTGAATGGTCAAATATAATGCTAATTGGTTCAGGTAGAGCTAAGGCATTTGAAATAAAACGTTTGAGACAAGAGGCCAGCACAAGAGAGTATTTTAGACTAAATAGTAAGGATGGCTCCCATATAGGAGTGTTTTCACCTCCATCAACTGAACTCAATGAACAATTTATATTTTTATCTGATTTTTTTAAGAAAGCGGGAGTAACGGTACCAGAAGTACTCTTCTCCGATACCAAGAAGGGTCTAATGTTAATAGAAGATTTTGGCGATAATTCTTACCAATTCAGTCTTAACCAAAAAAACCATCATCATTTGTTCTCTGCTGCTATAGACGAGATGATTTGTATTCACCAGTGTCCCACTCATCCCAATTTACCTTCTCTTAGTGAAACTAAGATGGCAAGTCAAATGCACCTGTTCGAAGAGTGGTTTCTTGTTGGCTTATTAGGTCTAAAAGTAGGTCAAGTCGAAAAACAAATGATTTCTAACCTCTACCAAGAAGTGTTAAATGATCTAGTTCAACAACCCCAAGTTTTATGTCATTTTGACTTTGAAACCAGAAATCTTATGGTTTTAGAAAATGGGCATACTGGTGTGTTAGATTTTCAAGATGCCACTTTTGGTCCAATTTTTCTTGATCCTGTTTCATTATTTAAAGATCTATACTTTGATATTAGTGATGAAGAAATTAACAACATGTTAAAAGAATATATTTCAAGGTCAGCTGAACTAAATTTAATGGAAAAGTTAGATATACAAGATGTCAGAAAATCCTTTGATTTAACAGGTTTACAACGGCAATTGAGGATTTTAGGTACGCTTTCTAGACTCCACCTAAGAGATGGCAAGGCATTCAGGCTTCCAGATCTTATTAAAACATTATATTTTGTCATTGAAACTTCTTCTAAATATTTTGAATTAAAAGACTTTGCTGAATATTCAAAGAAGAAGGTCGCTCCTGCTTTAAGTCTTACTTTAAAGGGAATTCTATGAAAGCTTTTCTATTGGCAGCTGGGTTGGGCAAGAGGCTGTTTCCCTTAACTGTTGCAAAGCCTAAATGCCTTATTGAAGTAGGTGGTAAGTCACTGCTCTTGTGGAACATTGAAAAGCTCAAAGCTTCTGGTATTAAGGACTTAGTTATCAATCTTTTTCACGAAGGTCATCAAATTGAAAATTTTTTTGGTGACGGTTCAGATTTTGGTGTAAGAATTAAATACGTTAGTGAAAAAGAACTGTTAGGCACTGGAGGAGGGGTAGGCAATGCTCTAACAATAATAGGGAATGAACCTTTCATACTACTCAGTAGTGATGTTTGGACTGACTTTAATTTTTCTGATTTGTCGTTGGATTCTGGAATCTTGGCACATTTAGTTTTGGTAGAGAATCCTGAAGATAACCCTGAAGGTGATATGTTTCTTGAAGGCAATAAGGTTAATACTGAAGGTAGGGGGAAAAATTTAACTTTTTCCGGTTTGGCCTTAATTGATCCAAAATTATTTGAAGAAGATAAGCTAGAGAACTATGAACTTTGGAAGGAAGTACTCTTACCGGCAAGTCAAAAGGGTTTGGTGACAGGTGAACTTTTTTGTGGCGATTTGATCAATATTAATGTTCAGGAAGATATAGAAAGATTAGACGCTTACTTGGCTGAGGAGTAAACTCTGCCGCCCTTTAAATACAACAAGATGGCAAAACAAGAAAATATCATTGCACCTTCCATACTTTCAGCGGACTTTGCTCGTCTTGGAGAAGAAGTTGACACAGTTTTATCCGCCGGAGCTGATTGGGTCCATTTTGATGTTATGGATAATCATTACGTTCCTAATTTAACTATTGGTCCTATGGTTTGTGACGCCTTAAGAAGTTATGGAATCACAGCCCCTATCGATGCTCACCTAATGGTAAAACCCGTAGACAGTTTAATCGAAGACTTTGCAAAAGCTGGAGCTACTTACATAACCTTCCATCCAGAGGCTTCAGATCATGTTGACAGATCTCTTCAACTTGTGAAAAAAAATGAATGCAAGACCGGTCTAGTGCTTAATCCTTCAAGCCCATTAGGTTTATTAGAGAATTGTTGGGACAAACTTGATATGGTTTTACTTATGTCAGTTAACCCAGGTTTTGGAGGTCAAAATTTTATTCCTTCAGTTATAGATAAAATAACTAGATTAAGACAAATGATAGATGATAAGAATCTAGAAATTAGACTTGAAGTGGATGGAGGTATTAAATTAGATAACATTTCAGAAGTTGCAAAAGCTGGAGCAGATACATTTGTTTCAGGTTCAGGTATTTTTGGCGAAAGAAACTACCAAGAAGTTATCTCAAAAATGCGTGAATCTTTAATCTAAGTTACAAATCACGATTAGATGTCTCAGCTAAGAATTCCGGTTTCGTTAGAAATCTTGGCAGACATGGAAACTCCCTTGAGTGTTTTTAAGAAACTGGGAAATAAACCCTTTTC
>ENA-ORDI01000009-ORDI01000009.1-marine-metagenome-genome-assembly--contig:-NODE-9-length-128891-cov-5.180369_pt1 | contig 128891 bp, 124 predicted proteins | sample MGYA00248628_ERZ508525 | MGnify/ENA primary metagenome ERZ508525 (study PRJEB26195, sample SAMN05422138) | marine metagenome | isolation source: East of Porto Seguro, South Atlantic Ocean | place... | reverse complement strand
CCGCCGGACCTCGGCCCAGGTCAGAAAAAGTTGCACCATGGCCCGAGTCATACCGACGTAACACAGACGTCTTTCCTCCTCGAGTCGACCCGGTTCATCGATCGAGCGCTGATGCGGAAAGAGGCCTTCTTCCAGGCCGCTCAGAAATACAAGCGGGAACTCAAGCCCTTTGGCCGAATGAAGACTCATCAGCTGTACGCAATCTTCCCACTCTTCTGCTTGCCCTTCACCAGCCTCCAGTGCAGCGTGTGCGAGAAATTCCGATAGTGGATCCGGATGTTGGTCGTCGGCCGGATCGTAATTGAAATGACGGGCTGCAGTGACGAGTTCTTCGAGGTTTTCTACCCGCGTCTGCGCTTTTTCACCGTGCTGTTTACGGTAGTGATCGATAAGCCCGCTGCGCTGCACAACGATGTCCGTCTGTTCCGTCAGATCAAGATCTTGTGTCGATGCGTCAAGCGCTTCGATGAGATCGGTAAAGTGCTTCAACGAGGTCCGGGCTCTGGTCGGTATTTGTGTTTTACTTGCCAATTCAATCGCAGCGGACCACATGGAGGTGTCAGACGCCCTGGCATGTTCACGGATTGCGGTAGCTGTTCGCGCACCGATGCCGCGAGTGGGGACATTGACGACCCGTTCAAAAGACGGATCAGAGTGGCGATTTGAGATCAGGCGCAGGTACGCCAGAGCATCTTTGATCTCGGCCCGCTCGAAAAACCGGAGTCCACCATAGACCCGGTAAGGAATGCCTTCACTGAGCAGGAGTTCCTCAAAAACACGGGACTGTGCGTTCGAGCGATAGAGGATAGCAATAGAATCACGGCGATGGCCTTCATGCACCCACTCGCGGAGGCGTTCCACGACGAACTGAGCTTCGTCGATTTCGTTAAAAGCAGCGTAAAGCCTGATCGGCGCACCAGCCTGATCTTCAGTCCACAGTTTTTTCCCCATTCGGCCGACGTTGTGGTCGATTACGCTGTTTGCTGCCGCGAGAATTGTTCCAGTCGATCGATAGTTCTGTTCCAGCCGCAGGATCTGCGTATCGGGAAAGTCTTTCTGAAACAAGTCCATGTTCTCAATTCGGGCACCCCGCCAGCCGTAGATCGACTGATCGTCATCGCCTACAGCAGTGATGCTGTTACGCGGCTGTGCCAACAGCTTCAGCCAACGGTACTGTATGGTATTGGTATCCTGAAACTCGTCGATGAGGATGTGCTGAAAACGTTCCCGATAAGCGTCTCGGATTGGCCCGTTGTTCTGAAATAGCTCTAGGCACCGCAGCAGAAGTTCTGCAAAGTCAACCAGTCCAAAGCGCTGACACAGTGATTCGTAGTGGGCGTAAACTTGGGTCAGAGTCTGATGCTGGTTATCTGATGTCCCTTCAAGTTGTGGGGGACGCCGGCCCTCGTCCTTGTTGCTGTTAATAAACCACTGTACCTGTCGCGGTGGCCAGAATCCCTCATCAAGATTAAGTTCTCTAAGTGAACGGCGCACCAGACGGTGCTGGTCCTGGGCATCAAGGATCTCGAAAGAATCCGAAAGACCGGCGTCGGCGTAATGAGTGCGCAGGAAACGGTGTGACAAACCATGAAACGTGCCGAGCCACATGTTGCGCATTGGAGAACCGATCATGCGTTCTACCCGGTGGCGCATTTCCAGGGCCGCTTTGTTGGTAAACGTAACAGCGAGGATAGACAGTGGCGACACCTCGAGTGCTGTCACAAGCCAGGCGATTCTATGGGTCAGAACGCGGGTCTTGCCACTGCCGGCGCCGGCAAGAACAAGCATCGGACCGGGATCCTTGGATACTGCCTGACGCTGAGCGTCGTTCAGATCATCAAAAATGAAAGACACGTCCATACCCGCTAAACACTCAAGTCAAGGACACGAGGTTGAATGTTACCCGTCGGCACTTCGGGTTACAGTCGATTGTCGGTAATAGCGGCCATGACACAACCTGGGATCCTCCACCAGCGGCGTCATCGGTTCTGCCTGCCACACAGACGGGTCCAGTTCAGGGAAAAACACGGTATTTCCAGCCGAGATTTTGTCAGGCACCTGCGTGACATCGATGAAATCACAATATTCGAGAGCCGCTGCATAGAGCTGTCCGCCGCCGATAAACCAGACATCGCCAGTGCAGGTGGCCAGTGCAGCCGGGATCGTTGTATAGCACTGGACATCATCGAGCACCGAGCGGGTGATCACAACGTTGCGTCGTCCTGCCAGTGGTTTTGCGCCAATCGATTCCCACGTGCCCCGGCCCATAATGATGGTGGCGCCCAGAGTCAGCCGCTTAAATCGTTTCAGGTCGGCCGAATAGTGCCAGGGCAGTTTTCCATCTACCCCAATGACACGGTCTTGAGTGATTGCCACAATTGCTGCGCGCAATGTCAGCCCCTAACTTGAGCCAGCAGAAAATTTCTGGCAATCCGTGCAGCTACTGCTGTCATCGTACAACTACACGGCCACCTTGAAAGCAATCGCCTGGTGGGGTTCGTAGCCGGCCAGGGAAAAAGTGCCGAGCAACTCGTCCGTCGTGGCACTGAGGAGATCTTCCACGTCGTTGAGCGATCGAACAGCACTGTTTATGGTCAACTGTGGCAATGGTTTGGGTTTCCGCAGCAGCTGATCACGTAAACCGGGTACATGGTCGTACTCTGCCATACTGCCATCAGGCTTGGCGGTATAGATGTGCGCATCGATCAAGGTGTGACCAAAGTAACCCACCGGTATACCCGCAAAACGACTAAACAGCTCGAGCAGGAAAGCGTAGCCGGCGATGTTATAGGGCAGCCCTAGCGCAACGTCACAACTTCGTTGGGTTAAATGCAGACAGAGCAGCGGCTCGGCAGCCTCATCGCGCTGAACATTGAGTACCCACAGCGCATGGCAGGGGGGTAAACCGCTGAACTGGGCATTGCCTGGTGCCCAGGCGGATACCACCAAACGGCGACTGTCCGGATTTTGCCTGAGTTCGTTCACAACCCAGGCCACCTGATCGTTAAACGAGGCGTCGTCTTGATTATGTACGGGGAAGTGTCGCCAGAAGTTGCCATAGGCACTGGGCACGCGGCCGTCTTCATCCGCCCAAGGGTCCCAAAACTTACAGCCATGCCGGCGCAGCAGGCCAATATCGGTGCTGCCGGAGAGAAACCACAGATTTTCAACGACGATATTTTTCCAGGAAATCTCTTTGGTGGTCAGTAGTGGAAAACCCTGGCGCAGGTCAATCTGAAAATTTAAGTTAAAAGTTGAAAGAGTATCGACGCCAGTTCGATTGGTCTTTCGATGACCGCTACCGAGTACGGTTTCGACGACATCAAGATACTGCTGCAATATGCTGTGCTCTACCTGTGCTAGGGATTTGCTGAGCCAGTGGCTACAGCGCTTGTTCAGAGAAATAATGCTCTATCGCTATACGTGCAACGTAGGCCGATTTTACATACCACTTTTCCTTGTTGATGCAAAGTACCGCGTAAGCGAGCTTACGGTCACCGCGCTTGGCATAGCCCACAAACCAATCGTAAGTACCGGCAGGGTCTGTCCCGTTGAGTGTGCCGGTTTTGCCACCGACTTCGACGTTTGACATCTTGCCGGTGAAAAAGTTGTTAAAAGACTTTTTTGCCGATCCTTTGCGTACAGTTAAAGTCATCATATTCTGCAGTTGGTGGGCGGTTGACTCGCTGAACACTTGGCGGGCATAGGGCTCATCATCAGCATATAGAACGATACCGTTGGTATCGGTAATCGCATCGACCAGACTCGGCTGGACAATAAACCCGCCGTTGATGGTCGCCGCGGCCAGGACCGCAGCATGAACCGGACTCATCGTGGTTTTTTGGGTCCAGCCGGACGCGGCTTCTACGATAGACCAGGGGTTGTCCAGGTTTAACGCGAGGCGGCTTGGGCTGATCTCGACATCACTTTTTATCTCCCGGTTGAACCCCAGTCGCTGAGCGTAATCCAGCAGTGCTTTACCGCCGACATGCTGGACGCCCAGTCGACCGAATACGCTGTTGACAGATTTGGCAAAGGACATTTTCAGAGGCAAGTGCCGGGTCCATTGATTGTCCTTGTGGTGCAGTACTTGTTGGCGGTAAAGGCTGGTGGTTTTGCCGTTGAATGGAATGACGGTGTCAGCATTAACCTTCCCCAGATCGATAGCAGCGCTGGCCGTTACAAGTTTGAAGACCGAAGCAGACGGATACGTCGCCTGTAAAGCGAAATTGGCAGCGGGCTTTGTTTTTCGGCGGTGATTGACCAGTGCCAGAATCTTGCCGGTATCCGGGTCCAGTCCAACAAACATCCCGTAATCCGGTCCATATTTTTCAAAAATCGCGTTGACAGAATCACGTAGTACCCGATCGGTGTTGTAGTGGATTGTTGCCGGGAGTCGCCGGCCTTGGCTGGTAATGGTGATCTCGCGCGGATACGCATTGTTCTGCACTGATGGCGTTATTGCGTCACTGATGACGTGCCGGTCCACACCCCACACGGCGCTGCGTTGCCATTCTGTGGAACTCAGATGCTCCGGCCAGGACAACATGCCACCGATCAGGATCACGGTTACAAGCGCAATCTGCAGCGGACCAGACAGGGTTGTCTGTCTGACAGTTTTACGACTGCGCTGGTTGCTCATATGCACGGGTTGTGTAGTTCTTGACCAGGATGGCAGTTGCGCCGGCGTTCGGCGGTGCCTCATGCAGCACCTTTTTCGTGAATCGCCCTGCGTTTAGCCCGCACGGTCCACATGATATCTGAGTATAAAGCGACTGAAGGGAAGAAAACATATCGATGGCTGTTTGGTCAGCTGGTCATGGTTTCTCGGGCCTGGTTGATCAGAGTAGCCAGGTAATCCGATCCCCCACGATCGCTGTGCAGACGCTGTATCAGGCGGCGATGTGCGGCCTTGATTTCTTTATTCGATGCGTCTTCGGCCACACCTAGAATTTCCGCAGCTTGCCGCCGGCTCATGGAGCCGCTGGGTGGCACCGCCGCCGTGTCCCCGGTGTCGGTATCCGCTCTCCAGTTTTCGCCGTGGTGGCGATCAAGATAGGATTCGAGCAAAGCAGCAGACTGGGCATCCTGCACCTGACAGGTGGACAGCAACTCGAGTAGATTTTCGAGGCTCATCTGCTCGAGCTGTTGTCCGGCAAACGCTCCGGCAATTACTTCACCTGCCAGATCGCCGCTGTCGTGATCCAGTGTCATGCGCAGAAAAGCGGTTTCCACCTTTGAGACCTGGCCAGAAGCAGGGCTCCGTGTCGATTTAAACATCTGCCATACCCGCCGTGCCATTAATACTCGTTGTAGCCAGGGAAGTGCCGCACTGACTGCTGCGAACATCCAGTGAATTCGCCCAGTGACCACCAGCAGCAACAGCACACCGGCGACGCCGTAGAGCAAAATCATCTTGAGCGCCTTGCTGCGTTGGGCCGGCGAGACCTTGCCGAGCCACGATGCCAGCCACATCAGACCCACCAGGGCGAGTAAAGCGAGTACCAGTCTGATCACGTTTTCAGTTCTTTTTGCTGATCTGGTGGCTGAGTTTGAGTACAGTGCCGCCCCGTTCACGGCCGAATTTTTCAAGCGCTTTCTGCCCACCGGCTGCATAAACCGCCACAGCACAAAGGAGATCGCGCAACTGTGCAGCGCTGTTGGTGTCGAACCGGCACCAGGCACCCGAGCTGAGCCGTGCAACCTGGCGAAACGTTCGCTCAGCAATTGGGTTGTCACCGTCCTGAAAAATGAACACCGGGATCCGGAGGATGCCAAGCTCACCAGCCAGTTTGCACAGAACGTCCGGGTCTTCCTCCATGGCATCACCGACAAATACCAGAGCGTTGACAGGCTGGTCCTGTTTTGTGGCGTGTGAGAGAACGCGGGCAATCTGGGTCTGTCCTGCGGCACAACGTATGGCCGTCATGTGTTTGAGCAATGCCTCAGTGTTGCTCATCCAGGGTGTCGAGGAGAACTCCATAAAACCGCGGTAGTGAACCAGCTGTATGTCGAGACCGCCCAATGCGTCGGTTTCTTCAAACATCCGACCCTGAATGTGACAGGCCCTGTCCCACAGGGGTTCCCGACTGGCCGTAGCATCCATGGCGAACAGCAGTCGTCCCCGGCCAGCTGGGCGGGAAGCCAGTGGCGTGGACCTCACCCGCTGCAGAAAGTTGTCAATGTCCTCGCGGCTTGATGTTTCCAGCGATCTGTTGGGCGGTTTTTTCAATTGCAACAGCGCTTAACAATCAGGTGATCAAGACGGATCATAACACTGTAGAGAGTCTGTCAGCAGGTGGTCGAGGTGAGGATCCGAACTGCCATTTAAGAGAGAATACGATCAATGATTTCAGACACATCTTTGGACAAATCGGGTTGTGCTTGAATGTGTTCAAGCTGCCCCCGCATCATTTCCTGTCGTTCGCTGTTGTAACGCCGCCAGAGATTGAAGGCTGACAGTAGTCGGGCTGCGACCTGCGGATTAGTATGGTCCAGTTTCAATATGTATTTACTAATGAATGCATAGCCTTGACCATCGATCTGGTGAAAATGTACCGGGTTGGCATGGGCGAAGGCTCCGAGCAGGGAGAACACTTTGTTTGGATTTTCCAGCTGAAACAGGTCATGTGATGTGAGCGCTTTTACGTGATCAAGCGTTCCAGGCAAATCCGACATTGCCTGAACCCGGAACCACTTATCCATGACCAGCGGGTAATCGTGCCAGCGATCGAAATAGTGAGCCAGAGCAGCGCTGCGTTCTGGATGTGGTGAACAGGCGAGCAAGGTTAAAGCAGCCAGGGCGTCAGTCATGTTATCGGCTGCGTACAGCTGTTGGCTGGCGAGACGTGTGAATTCTGGTTGTTCAAGCGCCATCAAGTAAGACAAGCAGGTGTTACGCAGAGCCCGCCGAGCGCTGTTGATGCTGTCTGTCGGATTGTTCCCTGTCGTCTCGAACCGGTGGTAGAGCGCTTCAAAATCGGCTGTAAATCGTCTAGCTAGTGCCAGTTTGACCGTCTTTCTGGCCTGGTGGAGCCGGTCCGGCTCAATAACGGGGGTGATCTGCGAAAGGTGGGCATGATCGGGTAGGGTTAAAACGTAGGCTTGAAAGGATCTGTCATCGAAGTCGTGCCGTAACGTATTTTCAAAGGCCACTGCAAAACGATCATTGAGCGAAAACGTACTGCTCTCAACAGTTGTCTCAAACGCTCGCAATACTTCGGTGCTGGAAAGGCGCTGCCCCGCATCCCACCGGTTAAATGGATCGTCGTCATGCTCCATCAGAATCGCGAGTTCGTCATCTGACAGATCAGGTTCAAGTTCTACTGGTGCCGAAAACCGTCGCAACAAGGAAACCACTGGTTCTTTCACGACGCCTTCAAATACAAATTGCTGCTCTTTCTGGTACAGGCTCAACATATGTTCATGTTTGGGTTCGCCCTGCTCCTCGACGGTTGTCTTCATCGCCCGTCCGGAGCGATCAAATAAGGCCGTGGCGAGGGGAATGTGAAACGGTTTCTTGTGATCCTGATCAGGGGTGGGCGGGCACTGCTGAGCAACAGTCAGGGTATAGCATGCCGCCTCGGCATTATAAGTGCCTCGGGCAGTCAGTTTGGGGGTGCCAGCCTGCTCGTACCAGAGTCTGAACTGCGAGAGATCCAGGCCACTGACGTGTTCCATAGCGCAGACAAACTCCTCAGTTGTCACCGCTTGGCCATCGTGGTGATCAAAATACTGGTCGCAGCCTTTTCGAAACAGAACCGGGCCAAGTAGGTTCGCCAGCATTCGCACCACTTCAGCGCCTTTGATGTAAACCGTCAGTGTATAGAAGTTGTTGATTTCGGCATAAGAGGCAGGTCTGACAGGGTGAGCCATCGGCCCGCTGTCTTCGAGAAATTGTTGGCCGCGTACTAGTTTGGCGTCTTCAATCCGCTTGACACCGGCCGAACCCAGTTCTGCACTGAATTCCTGGTCACGGAAAACAGTGAAACCCTCTTTCAGACTGAGTTGAAACCAGTCTCGGCAGGTGACGCGGTTCCCGGACCAGTTGTGGAAGTATTCGTGACCGATCACCCCGGTGATCGCCTGATAATCCTGGTCACTCGCTGTTTCAGGAAGTGCGAGGACGTAACGGGTGTTGAAAATATTGAGACTCTTGTTTTCCATGGCTCCCATGTTGAAATCCTCGACCGCAACAATGTTGAAACAATCAAGGTCATACTCCCGGCCATAGCGCAGTTCGTCCCACCGCATTGCCTGCATAAGCGCATCCAGCGCGTGACGGCATTGTCCGAGGTCTCGCTCAACAGCGTAGATTCGCAAGCGAACATCCCGGGCACCTGCGGTTGTGAAACTATCCTCGATAAACCCCAGATTTCCTGCAACCAATGCAAACAGGTAGCTGGGTTTAGGGTGCGGGTCGTGCCAAATGACCTGATGACGACCGTTTGGAAGCGTTTTTGTTGATAACCTGTTTCCGTTGCTCAATAGGACGGGACAATCAGTCGCGGACGCGTTGAGGGTCACGGTATATTCAGAGAGCACATCCGGCCGGTCGATAAAATAGGTGATCCGTCTGAACCCTTCCGGTTCACACTGGGTGCAGAAATTACCACTGGACAGATACAGCCCTTCTAGTGTGGTATTGGCTGCTGGGTTTATCCGGTTTTCAATCTGCAGCGTAAACTGACTTGGCACATCGTGTACTGTGAGCGAGTGGTCATCGATGGTGTACTGATCGGATGTCAGTTCTTTGCCATCGAGCCTGATACTCTCCAATACAAGTGCCTCGCCATCGAGACGCAGCGAACCTTGGTCACCACTGAGTCGTCTGATTGACAGTTGCGAGCGGACCCGAGTGTTATTGGCTGACAGCTCGAAGTGGAGCACCGTCTTGGTGATCAGAAAATCCGGTGGCTGGTAGTCACGCAGATAAATACGGTCCAGCGTGGTCTTTTCAGGTGTCATGAGGTATCCGGGTTAGGGTTATGGCGTTACTGTAATAGTCAGCTTTATTTTCACCGCAGCGTTGATTTCAGATTATCTGGATCAACACAAACACGAAAAGACTTATCATCGCGATGGGTATGATTAACCCAATCCAGTCGCTTTTTGCCTCACGACTGACCTTCATCATCTTCTTGATACCCGGGGAAAACCACAGAATTACCAGTAGGACCAGTACACCCAACAGCAGCTTTTCCCAGGTAGCAATCGGCTCCATTTTCTTCCGGTCGTTCGAGTACCGGCCATAGCCATGATTGGCCGGGATTACCCGGATTGTGGGCGAGATCTCTGGTTTGAACAAGCTGCGTAAGAGTCTGGGGGGCAGTACCAAACAGAGGGGTGAAAGCCGTGTGAAAAAGGAGTAACATGGATTTTAGGGCAGGCAACACGGGACCTGACCTGCGGTTGAAACTGAAAACATGATCCCCGGGGTATTGTTAGGCACAGCGCTTTGACCAAGAGCGCATGAGGAAAGCGATCCTATGACACAAGAGCAAGGTGCTGGTGTTGCGGCGAAGATCCAGGAACTCAAATCCGAGCATCGCGCGCTGGACCAAGAACTCCAGAACATGAGCAACGATCCAACATTCGATGACCTTCAGATTCGAAGACTCAAAAAACGAAAGCTTTTTCTCAAGGACAGTATTACACTGCTCGAAAGTAGACTCGTTCCTGACATAACAGCTTGAAGCGATGTATTAAACGATACTAAAAACGCCCCCAACTTGGGGGCGTTTTCGTTTTGACGTCGGCTTAATAGCGATAGTAGTCTGGTTTATAGGGGCCGTCTTTGTCGACGTTGATATAAGCGGCTTGTTGGTCATTGAGCTGCGTAAGTTTTACACCGATCTTTTCCAGATGAAGCCGCGCGACCATTTCGTCTAGTTTCTTGGGTAAAACGTATACTTTGTTGTCGTACTGATCTGGGTTGTTCCACAATTCGATCTGCGCCAGAGTCTGGTTAGTAAAGGAATTGGACATTACAAAACTGGGATGACCGGTGGCACAGCCCAGATTGACCAGTCGCCCTTCGGCCAGCAATATGATCCGCTTGCCGTCAGGAAAAATGATGTGGTCGACCTGAGGTTTGATGTTCTCCCAGGTGTACTGTTTCAGCGACGCGCAGTCAATTTCGTTGTCGAAGTGGCCGATGTTGCAGACGATCGCCTGATTCTTCATCTGCAACAGGTGGTCGTGCTTGATCACCTGGTAATTACCGGTGGCTGTCACGAATATATCCACCTCTGAGACCACGTCATCCAGAGTGACCACACGATAGCCCTCCATTGCGGCTTGAAGTGCACAGATCGGATCGATCTCGGTAATCCAGACGGTAGCGCCAAGACCCCGCAGCGATTGCGCCGAGCCTTTTCCCACATCGCCATAACCCATGACCAAGGCAATTTTCCCGGCCACCATGACATCGGTCGCCCGCTTAATTCCGTCGACCAGGGACTCACGACAGCCATAGAGGTTATCGAATTTTGACTTTGTCACCGAATCATTGACGTTGATGGCCGGAAACGGTAGTTCGCCGGAACTTTCCATGTGGTATAGACGATGTACGCCGGTGGTGGTTTCTTCCGTTACGCCACGGATGTTCTGAAGGATCTTCGAGTACCAGCCGGGTTGCTGGTTCAGGCGCTCTCGAATTGACGAGAACAGCACCGCTTCCTCCTCACTCCCAGGGTTGTCCAGCACGCTGGGATCCTGTTCGGCTTTACTCCCCAGCGTGACCAGCATAGTCGCGTCGCCCCCATCATCTAGAATCATATTTGGCGTTCCACCGTCACTCCACTCCATAATGCGATGGCTATAGGCCCAGTATTCACTCAAGGATTCTCCCTTGAAAGCAAATACGGGTGTGCCCGCTGCAGCGATGGCGGCGGCGGCGTGGTCCTGAGTTGAGAAAATGTTGCACGATGCCCAGCGGACCTCGGCACCCAGCGCTTCAAGGGTTTCGATCAGAACCGCGGTTTGAATGGTCATATGCAGACTGCCGGCAATACGAGCGCCTTGGAGTGGAGATTGGCCCGCATACTTTTCCCGCATCGCCATCAGCCCGGGCATTTCGGTTTCGGCAATGGATATTTCTTTCCGACCCCAGTCTGCCAGCGACAAGTCGGCGACCTGGAAATCAGAAAATTCTGGTTTAACAGCAGCACTCATGGTTACGCTCCAGTCTTAGAAAACGCCGTTAAATTGAAAATGACGACTGGGAATCCGAGCCTGGCGGGCCAGTGCCCGTTGCAGCGCTTCTCGGCAGCGTCATAGGACTACTAACAAATTGTGTATGGAATTGGTGTCAGATTATATCCATTCGGTGTGATGAACAAGTGTACGAAGGCCTCCAACGGTACCGCAAAGGCCCCAGTCAGCCCGAGCTGGACTACAGCCCGGCTGCGTCCCGCAGCGCGGCAGCCTTGTCAGTTCGTTCCCAGGGGAATCCGTCCACCTCGCTGCGGCCAAAATGTCCGTAAGCCGCCGTGTTTTTGTATATCGGGCGCAGTAGGTCCAGCATCTGGATGATAGCTTTGGGTCGCAGGTCGAAATGTTCCCGTACGAGGCGTTCAATCTCCTCTTCAGGTATTTTGGAGGTGCCCGCGGTATTGACGAGTAAGGAGACCGGTTGGGCGACCCCAATGGCATACGCCACCTGTACCTCGCATTGGTCGGCAAGGCCCGCGGCCACAATGTTTTTGGCCACGTAGCGGATAGCGTAGGCTGCCGATCGATCGACTTTGGAGGGGTCTTTGCCGGAAAACGCACCACCACCGTGATGAGCGGACCCACCGTACGTATCGACTATGATCTTTCGGCCAGTCAATCCGCAGTCTCCATGCGGGCCGCCGACCACGAATCGGCCAGTCGGATTCACCAGATACCGTGTGTCGGCTGTGATCATATTTTCCGGCAGGATGGGCTTGATAATTTCTTCAATCACAGCGTCACTGAGCGTTTGATGATCGACGTCATCGAGATGTTGGGTGGATAGAACCACGGTTTCGACGCTGACCGGGTCGCCGTCTTCGTAACGTACGGATACCTGGCTTTTGGCATCCGGACACAGCCATGGCAAAGTGCCGGCCCGGCGCACGTCAGCTTGCTGTTTAACCAGTCGGTGAGCATAAGTGATCGGAAAGGGCATCAAAACGTCGGTCTCGTTACAGGCAAAGCCGAACATCAGCCCCTGATCACCTGCACCCTGTTCAAGGTCTACGCCCTCACCCTCGTTGACACCCTGTGCGATATCTGGTGACTGTTTGTCCAACGCAACAATTACGGAGCAACTATTGTAATCGTAGCCCATATCAGATGAGCAGTATCCGATCTGTTTAATCGTGTCGCGTACTACGTCGATGGTATCGATCTGGGCGGTGGTCGTGATTTCGCCGGACACCATAGCGAGTCCGGTGTTGACCAGCGTTTCGCATCCCACGCGCGAGTTCGGATCTTGTTCAAGCACGGCATCGAGAATGGCATCAGAAATCTGATCAGCCATTTTGTCGGGATGGCCTTCGGAAACTGATTCAGAGGTGAAAAGAAAACGACGCGACATTGGGCCTCCTTTGGGCGTTATGAGCGTAAGGCAATTCTGGGTAGGAATTTTATCAGACACCCAACCCCGACAATGGTTATTTTAATCACGCTGCACAAACCCAAAAACTGATCACAGCCTGTTGGTGCAGCGAATAGTTTAATAACAAAAGATGGTAGTGTTTGGCGTGGGCTTTTGCCCATTCATGTCGACCTGTTGATGTAGTGTGTCGCCCATCGAAGTGAGATGGGATTGGTCAGCATCAGTGTTTGCTCAGTTCGATATGCCAGTTGTGCACTTCAAGCGAACCGTCGACTGAATAATCTGGGTTGTGTCCAGAGTCAGTCCAGGATTCAGCCAGCGTCTCGGCCATGATCCAGTCGCGGTAGGACAGCAAGATACGGTCGATATCGGCTGAACCGGAGACATGCAGCCGAATGCGATCCGAGACTTCAAGACCCGCATTCTTGCGTGCTTCCTGAACACTGCGGACGATCTCGCGGGCCAACCCTTCATCGATCAACTCTGGCGTCAGCTTTGTATCCAGGCCGACGAGGAATCCTTCTGACTCGGCACTTGAATAGCCTGCGGCCGAGGTGGTTTCAAGCAACAGGTCATCGGGCTCAAATTCAATCTCCTGACCCGCGACGTCGAGGGTCACCGATTCGCCCCGAGCATGAGCAGACGCAACAGCTGCAGCGTCGGCCTTGGACAATGCTTCGCGGATAGCGGGGATGAGGCGGCCGTGGCGTTTGCCAATTCGCGGCAGGTTGGGCTTCAACCGGTAGGAGATAAGCTCAGCATCTCGGGCAATAAACTCGAGGGACTTGACATTGAGTTCTTCCAGAACCTGTGTTTGCTGGTGTTTTATGGCGGCAGCGTGGCTGTCGGTGGGAACGCGGACCAGCAGTCTGGCCAATGGCTGGCGTACTCGGATTCGACTACTTTCCCGGGCTGCCCGGCCAAGTCCGACCACTTTCTGGACAACATCGACCGAGGCGATCAGGTCGTCATCTTTCCACGCTGGATCAGGCTTTGGCCAATCGGTCATGTGGACACTGAGTGGGGCTGCCGTGTCCACAGTCCGTTCAAGGTTCTGGTAGACCGACTCAGTCAGGAAAGGCATGAACGGCGCCATCAATCGATTAATTGTCTTGAGGCACAGATAAAGTGTCAGGTAGGCTGAATCCTTATCTTCACCGGCTTCGCTTTTCCAGAAGCGCCTGCGATTGCGCCGCACGTACCAGTTGCTCAACTGACCGACAAAACTCTCAATTGCTTCTCCGCTCGCCCGAGCATCGTATTGATCCAGCGCCGCGGTGACGGTTTCAGTGGTGCGGTGGAGCAGTGCCAGGACCCAACGGTCGATTTCCGGTCGCTTTGAAACATCTAATGTTTGGGAGTAATCAATATTGTCCAGGCTCGCATAAAGCGTGAAAAATGCGTAGGTGTTCCAGAGTGTATTGATGAAGGAGCTTGCGACTTCAGCAATAATATTGATGGAGATCCGCTTCTGAACTTCCGGAGCAAGACGGGCCAGGAAATACCAGCGTAGTGGGTCTGCGCCTATGTGGTCAAATACATCGTAGGGGTTGACGATGTTACCCAACGACTTGGACATTTTTTTGCCGTCTTTATCGACAATGTGACTCAGACAGACACAGTTGCGGTAGGCGACACTGTCAGAGACCAGTGTTGCAATGGCGTGCAGGCTGTAGAACCAGCCGCGTGTCTGGTCAATCGCTTCGCAGATGTATTCAGCTGGAAAATGTCGGTCAAAGATCTCCTGATTTTCGAACGGGTAGTGCCATTGGGCATAAGACATTGCCCCTGAGTCAAACCAGCAGTCAATCACTTCCGGAACACGGCGATACTCCTGACCCGTCTCAGGATGGTTGAATACGATATCGTCAACGGCGGGTCGGTGGAGATCAACTTCGTCCAAAGACCGACCGCACAGCGCTTCGAGTTCCGCAATCGAGCCGATGCACACAAAATCCCCTTCTCCGTCGGTCCACAGTGGTAGAGGCGTACCCCAGAACCGTTCGCGTGAGAGCGCCCAGTCGACATTGTGTTCGAGCCAGTTGCCAAATCGCCCGTCGCGAATGGTATGTGGCACCCAGTTGATGGTCTGGTTCAGTGACACCATCCGTTCCCGAACAGCAGTCGTCTGGATGTACCAGGCGTTTTTGGCGTAATAGATCAGCGGGTCACCCGTCCGCCAGCCGAATGGATAGTTGTGCAGATATTTTTCCTGGCGGAACAACAGGCCTTGTGTTTCGAGCAGGTCGATAATGACGGGATCGGCATCTTTGAAAAACAAGCCCGCTACCGGTGTCACCTCGGATTTGAAATAGCCATCGAGCCCGACGCCGTGGACGACCGGCAGATCATTGCGTTGTCCCAGCTCGAGGTCGTCGACCCCGTAGGCGGGTGCAACGTGCACAATCCCGGTACCATTGTCTGTGCTGACAAAGTCTGCCGCATGTACCCGACAGATGTCGCCGTCGGCTGCCAGGTGGTCAAACAGGCGTTGGTAGCGAAGTCCAACCAGATCCCGGCCCTTGACGGTTTTGATGACTTTGTGATCGGCTTCTCGCATGGTGCTTTGAAGTTGTGCCGCGGCAAGGATCAGAACCTCATCACCGTATTGGATGTAGACATAGTCGATGTCCGCACCCACAGCCAGGGCGAGATTGGATGGCAGGGTCCAGGGAGTGGTCGTCCAGACGAGAAAGGCGGTGTTGTCGGTCTCGGTCAGTCTAAAACGGACGGTGACTGACGGATCTTCGACCTCGCGATAACCCTGCGCCACTTCGTGTGAAGATAGGGTTGCACCAATTCGGGGGTCGTAGGGGACAACTTTGTAGTCCTGATAGATCAGACCTTTGTCCCAGATGATTTTCAGCAGCTGCCAGACCGATTCAATGTACTGGTTATCCAGGGTGTAGTAGGCCTGGTCAAGATCCACCCAGAAACCCATCCGCTCGGTCATTTTTTCCCAGTCGCCGATATAACGCATAACAGACTCTCGACAACGTCGGTTAAATTCTGCGACCCCGATCTGCGACTCGATTTTTTGTTTGTCGAAAATACCCAGTTCTTTCTCGATTTCGTGCTCTACTGGCAGGCCATGGGTGTCCCAACCGCCCTTCCGCGGAGCATGAAAACCGCGCATTGTCTTATAGCGTGGGTAAATATCCTTGAATGTACGGGCGAGTACGTGATGTATGCCGGGACGCCCGTTGGCTGTTGGCGGCCCTTCGTTGAAGGTAAACAGAGGGCGGCCTTCGGTATTGGCTAGGGTTTTTTCGAATACCTGATTTTCTCGCCAGAAATCGAGCACATCAGATTCCAGTGTCGGACCATCGTATCGGCTAGAAGCCCTCTGGAATACCATCTCATCGCTCTCCATGAGTGAGCCCCCGGGATGCCTTGATTTGCGGCCTCCGGGGCGACTCGAACCTGTGGGGTCAATCAGAATCGGCGCGCGGTACCACCCGGCTTCGTCACCGGTCAAAGCTCGGCGACCTCATGGACAGCGTGCTGTCCGCAACCCGGTTTCGGGGGTCAACCGACTGAGTCTAGTGAACGCCGTGGCGTTGTTCGGTCAGTGGCTCAGGGGTGATATTCACCGGGGTCCGGCCCGGGGATTTCAGCGCCCCCCGGTCTCTGCTGCGCGAGCACGATCGGTTACTCGTCCCCATCATCGCCTTGACTGTGGCATTTCTTCTAACAAATGCCCTACAGTGGAGCAAAATCTAACCGCGCGATCGGCAAATAGCAAACTGTAAACCAGCAAACCTATTTTGTTTAACTGCAATGGAGATTTAGCTGAGGCTAGGCCTGGAACGACTTGCCGATGCCCAGGCACCGGCAGCACTATGATGTGTGTCGCGTTGCGGTTGGTTGACAGGAGATCCGACTATGGCTGATGTGGTCATTGCTATCGTTGCCCCCATCTTTGGCGTCGTGATCTGTGGCTATATCGCAGGTCGTGTCCGGTTGCTGGACAAGGCGGCCATCCGTGGCATTTCGATCTATGTATTCAACCTCGCAATTCCACTGCTGTTGTTCTACGCCATGGCCAAGATTGATCTGCCCGAAGTTTTGCCCTGGAGTTATCTGCTGGGCTACTACGGATGCGCGCTGGGCTTTTTCGCTCTGGCATTTACCTTATCTGGCCGGGTCTTCGGCTATCGTCCTAGGGAGGCCGGTATATTTGCGTTTGGCAGCAGTTACGGCAGTTTCATCCCGCTGGGCATCCCTCTGGTGCTGACTATCTTCGGTGAGCGAGCGACCCTGCCATTGTTTACGTTGGTGGCGACCCAGGCGCTGGTGATGTTTCCCGTGATGACGCTGGTTCAGGTCTCGGGTGCTGCCCACAGAGACCAGGATTCGCGTCTGTGGTCGTTTACCCGGGGTGTTATTGCCAATCAGTACCTTGCCGGGATTGCACTGGGCACGTTGGTCAACCTGATGGACGTGCCTTTACCTGAGGTGCTGGTGGGTGTACTTGAGCTTTTCGCTCAATCAGCAACCCCGTGTGCGTTGTTTGCATTGGGTGCTGCACTGAGCCAGTACCGTGTTGCGGGCTCCTTGGGCGCATCAGTTGTGATCTGCGTGATGAAGACAATGGTTTTTCCAGCAGGCGTCTGGCTGGTCCTGCGCTTTGTGCTGGAGTTAGACCCGTTGTGGCTGTCGGTCGCCGTGGTGCTGGCGGCCCTGCCGGTAGGCATTAACACTTATCTGTTTGCGGAACGCTACACGACAGGGGTGCCTTTGGCTGCTGCGTCGACTGTTGTCAGCACAGCCGTGTCGATGATTACGATCTCGCTGGTTCTTCTGTTACTTGGGCTCTCCGGATGAGCGCCCGTCGGGTCGCGAAATGCCGGCCAGGGACTGAAGATGACCGCTGACACTGGCGGCCAGTGCATCCAGTGCATAGCCCCCTTCAAGCACAGAAATAAGTCGTCCATTGGCATGCTGGTCGGCGGTTTCCAGCATCCGCTCGGTCATCCACGCGTAGAACGCGGTAGACAGGTTGATACTGCCGAGAGGATCCGCCTGGTGGGCGTCAAATCCCGCTGAAATCAGGATCACGTCGGGGCTATAGCTGTTGACAGCCGGCAGGATCTTTTCTCGGAAGGCTTGTTCGTAGTGGCTGTCGTCGCTGCCCGCGGGCATTGGACAGTTCAGTGTGGTACCGGACCCGTCGCCGATTCCGGTTTCGGAATAGGCGCCAGTTCCAGGATAGTGTGGGTATTGGTGCAGGCTGATATAGAAAATACTGGGATCGCTTTCGAAGCTGTGCTGCGTTCCGTTCCCATGATGGACGTCCCAGTCCAGAATAACGATCTTCTCCAGCCCGTATTCTTGCTGCAGATAACGGGCGGCGATCGCAATGTTGTTGAACAGGCAGAAGCCAAGTGCGACGTCTCGCTCGGCGTGATGGCCAGGAGGTCGGACCAGAGCAAAGCCGTTATTTGCTTTACCTTGGATCACGGCATCGGCCAGGGCAAGTACGCCGCCGGCGGCCAGCAGCGCGATCTCGAATGAGGCTTGGCTCACCGCGACGTCGGGGCTGTCCAGATACGCCCGTCCCTGGCTACACGCCTGTCGAGCCCGCTCGATCAGCGTACGATCATGGATGCTGCGTAGCCAGCGCTCGTCACAGGTCTGTGATTCGACGGGCAGCAGCTGGCTGAACCATTGTTGTGCGCGCAGGTGGTCCAGCGTGTGGGTCAGGCGGGCGGCGCGCTCCGGATGTCCAGGCCCGGTTTCATGCTGGGCAAACCTCGGGTCGGTCAGAAAAGCGGTTTTCATAGGGTGTTTATCCGAATTCAAGAACCTCGCTACAATGATGGTCCCTGATCAAGCATGCCTCGTCAATGCGGCACGATTGAACTGACCGGATTTGCAGACTTGATGTTATCGACAAGACCCCATTGTTTTGACGCAACACTGGTCGATGACGATGGACCAGACGTGATAGATACTCAAACCGAGTGGTCGGATGCCGCTGCTTGATGTCGTGGTTTCGGCAGTGGCAGCAGTTGGCGGTTATCTGCTGCTGTTTAAGTACTGGCCGTTGGGTCCCGCCGCAGGCTCAGGAGTTAAGCACATGACCTGGGTGGATCCGCCGACCGGCGACAGCTTTACCATCGGCACCTACAATATTCACCGGTCCCGGGGGACTGATGGCCGACGCGACCTTAATCGTATTGCCGAGGTTATTAAAGACTGTGACATTGTTGGATTGCAGGAAGTCGAAGGATCAACCTGGCGCGGACTGAACAACCAGGCCTACTTGTTGTCAGAAAAGCTCACTTGCGCGGTTCATTTCGCGCCCACGCGGCGGCGATGTCTGGTGGCGAATCGAGGCAATGCCCTGCTTACGCGTATTCCCGTCGAACGCTGGCATCGTGAACCCTTATTGCCGACGCACGGCAAGCGTTATCGCAACCTGACACGATACGAGATTGATGTGAACGGCAAGACGGTGCATGTCATTAACACGCACCTATCTCATCCGGATCGTCAACGCCATCCGTTTGAACGGGTATTGGATGTTTTTGAACAATACGATCACGCGATTCTGCTCGGTGACTTTAACGTTGAAGCGGGTCACGAGTGCCTTGACCGACTGCGAACGCTTGCGGCGCAGGACGCAGCTAGCCAGGCCGGAGGGCCACCCGGGCGCATTGACTGGTTGCTTGTTCGCGGGTTGAAGATTATTGATGCGTGGTACACCTCGACCGGACCATCAGACCATCCGTTCTACGCGGTGCGCGTTTCCTTCTAAAACGGGTGGTCGGTCAGGAAACCTTGGGCCGACAGCAATTGCCGGGCGGTCGCCAGTAAAACCGGGTTGTCTTGCCAGTTTCGAAGAAAGCGGTTGATGTCTTTTCTGGCGGCCTGTTGATAAGTTGATTCACTCTTATGCTGCCGCATGACGTCGAGATCGATCAGTACCGGTCCCTGGCTCGACAGCAGGATGTTGCTGGCTTTAAGGTCACCATGCGAAATGCGCTCATGCCTCAGCTTGCACAGGATCTCGACTATCTCGCCCAAGGTTCTTTCGATCTCGGCAGGGGGAACATCACCTTTGAAATGGTCTAGACAGCTGATTCCATCCACAAATTCAGATACAAACCAGGATCTACCCTTTAAACCAACCTGGATTTCCTGGATCCAGGCAACGGCCGGTGCCACAGAAATATCCAGGCTCCGCAAGGTTCGGGTGAAGTGCCAGCAGTTCTCAGCTCGTGAGCTGCGAACGGTGCGGCGGAGACGATGCCAGGCATTCTTGGTGTTGTAACGCTTGATTACAAATGTGTGACTATCTCGGAAGATTAGTCCAACCGTAGTTGTGTTGTCGTTTTTTACGATGTGACATTCTGGATCGGACAGTGCTAGATCTGGGTTCTTGAGAGTGTGGCGTATCAGCGGTGAATCATCGCGTAAATAATGGTGTATATGTAGATGACCTGAGGAAAGTTGATTCGCCGTATCGGAGAGCAGCGTGAGGTTGTCCGTCGGGATCTGCGATTGTGTTTCCATCTGTAAATCGCGCATCCCAGACCGTGTCGCGCCCCTTGGTAAGGTCAGTGCTGGATCCTGGCCGGTGTCAGAGGGGTGTTAGCAACATTGCCTGTCTTTCTCGTCCGACGCGGTTCAGAACGATACAGGTTCTGGGCGCGTGATCGCACTTTGCGCCAAAAGCGGTTGTTGTTTTGCAACGCCTCGAGTACCTGTCGGTTGCTGATATTTTCGTAAGTAGACATGAATCTTATAAGGTCGCGTTTGGTTAGGCCGAGACCCATACTGGAGTAGTGCAGTCCGGACACGTCTCTCATCTTCCAGCGGGAGGGAGTTACGCTCTGTGGTGGTTGGGGTCGCTGCAGTTTTAGCGTCCCTTGTACGATCGCCTTGATCCAGGCGCTTTTCGTTGGTTTATGAATCTGCATTCGGTGTAGGTCGATAAGGAAAAGACTGCAATTTTCGGGAGTTGGTTCATGCGACTCTTTGGTCCGCTGCAGCAGGAAATGACTGAGGTAGAAGTCCCGATGGTTGGCACCGCTGTTGTGCAGAATTCGAGCTGTTTGTGCTAGTTGTTCGATTAACCAGCGTTTAAAGCAAATTTTGTCGGGTAGCTTGTTGGCATTACGCCCCCAAAATTTTTTATCTTTGAACAGATCTTCAAGACTTATAGCTCTTGGAATCTCATCTGTCACGATCAGCGATTGGCGTTTAGCAGGATTGTTTAATATCTTCCCAAAGCGGCGTTCCCGGGTGCCATAACCCGCGATGTTGAGGGTATTCAGTCCAATATTCTGGAGCAGTGTCAGGCGACGAAGGTGGTGGACACCTTTCCATTCATTTTCCGCACCGAGTACGGGCAACCGGAGGGAGGTCAGGTTTTTCCCAATTTCTTTCCAACCCACACCATCATGGATTTTCAAGTAGTAACGTTGACCGTTGTGACTGAAGGAAACAGTTCGGCGACCCTCATCAGCTAGCTTGTCTCGAGCCTCTACGACGTTATGGCGACCACCAATTGCGTTCTTCCCGATATCCAAGAGCTCATCAAAATTCAATTGGCCAAGATCTTCGCGCAAGTAGACGTTATGTATATCTTGGGTGTCAGGTATGCAGTTTATCGGGGAGATTTTTCTACGTTCGTAAGTCTCAATTGCGTCAACGGCTCTAGCTGGCATTTTGTAAAGGACCGGATTCTTGCCGTAGCGTTGGCCATTTTCAGACCATCGGTCGTGATAAGGTGAGGTTAGCATGCTCTCCAACTGGGAATTCAGCGCTTCCTGGTCGAACGGTGAGTCCAACACGATACCTGCCTCGGCGGCTTTTATATGGTCCGCATAACCGCACACATCCGTTGCTAAGACGGGGAGTCCTGCAGATATAGCTTCAAGCAGAACCGTACCTGTATTTTCGTTATGTGCCGGGTGCACCATCAGATCACCGACGGCAAGCAGTTTGGGGATGTCTTCTCGTGATCGCCCACCTAGGAAAAGGACTTGCTTAGATACCGACAGCCTATCGGCCTGTTTTCGGTATTGTTTTTCATCATCATCGTCACCAACAACAATCAGACTAGTGCGTTCTTGGATATCTATTGGCAGACTGGCTAGAGCAGTGATGCCCCGATCAAGCCCTTTAGTTCTGAAGCCAGAACCAATAAACATCAGCAATAGATCGTTGATAGGCAGGTCGAGTTCTACGCGGAGCTTTTCTCTTTGGTGAACGCGATCTGTAATTGGTGAAAAACTTGCGTCCAGTGTCGGAGGAAGCAAGTGGAATCGCTCATTGGGAGTGAAATAATACTCTTGGTACTCGCTTTTTTGTCGCTCTGACAGCGAAAGAATGAGTGTTTGGCTTTTCACGCCGAATACAGCTTCTTCAAATGAATACCGACCCTTGTAGCGTCGCGTCAGTTTGTAGATGGCGGGGTACTGAGTACCTTTATCCCCGACGTAGCAGCTGTCTGCTCCATAGTAAAGATCAAGACCGGGCATTTTGTTGAAGCCGACGACTACATCAAAGGCCTGTTTCTTGAGCTCTACCTGTAGTTTGTTATGGAACTGCTCATTTTGGGCATGATTTGAGAATTTCAACGATATCTTCGGAGACTCTAGAACTGTAAACTGGGCCCCCTCCGGACGCTCTCCCTGCCACTCCGACACAAAAACGTGTGCACTGTGTCCTCGGTTCAGGCACTCCTCCAGAATACGGCCAAAGTCGAGTGATAGACCGCTGTAGGGCGAATACTTAAACAGACAGAATGCGATTTTCATGAGGAGAACGGCCCCTTATTCGATAGGCCATTGTGGATAGTTTAACCGTCTTTACTGCCGATTTTCGGGATCAGAATTAATGCAAGTAGATAGCCGGCTATTGCAGCTAACGGCACTCCCAGTTGTAGGCCGTGCGGCAGATTATCGCCAGGTCATCGTATTGCGGTGTCCACTTCAAGACCTCCCGAATCGCACGGTTATCGGCCACTAATTGGGCAGGATCCCCCGCCCGACGGTCCGCCTCTACGATGGCTAAGTGCTTGCCGCTGACCTGCTCGATGGTATCAAGGACCTGACGGACACTGAAACCCCGACCATAACCACAATTCAGAACCTGTGATTCGCCCCCTGACTGCAGGTGATCGAGCGCGCACAGATGGGCTGCTGCGAGATCTTCGACATGAATGTAATCCCGGATACAGGTGCCATCGGGTGTAGCGTAATCGTGGCCGAATATCGATATCGACGGGCGCTGCCCGGTTGCGGTTTCACAGGCGACCTTGATTAAGTGGGTTGCCTCCGGAGTCGCCTGACCCAGAGTGCCGTCAAGACTGGCACCGGCAACATTGAAGTAGCGAAGTGCAACGTACTTGAGACCCGTATCGCCTTGCCCACCGCCGAGCGCCATATCACGCAGCGTCCATTCGGTAATCAGCTTGGTCCGGCCGTAGGGGTTGACCGGTATCGTGGGATGGTGTTCTGCAACCGGGACTTGTTCGGGGTCTCCGTAAACAGCGGCACTGGAAGAAAAAATAAAGTACCCTACTCCTGATTCACAACATGCACGGATCAGGTTCAACGATGCGACCACGTTGTTGCGATAGTACTTTGCTGGTTCAGCGACGGATTCGGGTACAACGATATGCCCGGCAAAGTGGATGACCGCATCGATCCGCTGCTGGCGTAGGAGTGACGACATGGCGGTCTTATCGCTGACATCAAGCTGGTGAAAGTCAGCCGTTGGTGGCACTGCCCAACGATGGCCACTGTACAGGTTGTCGACAACGGTCACCTGATGTCCGGCTGCCAGCAATTGCCGGACGGTGTGCGAGCCAATATATCCCGCACCACCGGTAACCAGGATTTTTAGGGGTGATGTCGGCAAATCTAGGCCTCAGGCGGTTGCAACAACGGGCATTATATCTATGCCTGCGACCCTTTCTGGTTTGATCATTCCCGTATCTGATTGAGTTCGGTCAATGCGCTGACGACGCGATCAGGTAATAGGTTTTCAAGACATTCGGTATGTCCATATTGACAGGTTCGCTTGAAACAAAGACAGGAAGGTTCAAGTGACACACTTCGGGCGTTAGGGCTCAGCGGCGGTGTGAAGTTAGGATTGGAAGAACCATAAACGGCTACCAGCGGTCTACCGACAGCGGCTGCAATATGCATCAGTCCAGAATCGTTGCTGACGACCTGGGTTACTGCGCTCAGCAGGTCAACAACTTGGCCAAGACTGGTCCGCCCGGTGAGGTCGACACAGCGCCCATTGACGGTGTCATTGACAGCCTGGGCAAAAGGCGCGTCCCGGGTAGCGCCCAGCAGCCAGACCTGCCAGCCTTCGTCCAATTTGAGAGACGCAAGTTCGGCAAAATGCCTGGCTGGCCAGCGTTTTGCCGGGCCGTACTCTGCACCGGGACACAGCGCCAGGACCGGGGTATCGGCGACTGGGACGGCGAGTTTCGCCAGGATGTCGGGCACAGATTCAGGCCTAGATGCTAACCGGGGTCTCGGGGTGTTTTCGATAAGCGGGGCATCCGCCGACAGCCCAAGTTGCACGAAGCGCTGTACCTGCAGGGGCTGGTTCTCCTGGTTGAGTGTGCGCAAGTCATTGAGCAATCCGTAACGGGGTTCTTTCCGGTAGCCAGTCCGGTGCGAGATACCCGCAATAAACGGTACCAGCGCCGATTTGATCGAGCCCGGCAGGACAATGGCCTGATCAAATTTGTGGTGTCGCAGTTGCCGGCCGAGGCGGATACGGTCAGTGAGTTGCAGGTGATTGTGTACAAAAGGCGTCGCAATGGCGTCATCGACTTCCGGCATGCGGCTCAACAAGGGTAAAGTTGTTTCTGGGGCGGCGACCGTTATCCGGCACTGGGGCCGGATCTGTTTTAATTTAATGAAAAGACTCTGCGCCATGATCATGTCACCGACCCAGGCCGGACCCACCACCAGAATATTAGAGGCGATTGTGGTCATGGCGGTACCAGATCAGGTGGACCCACCTCCCGAGGTTGGCCTGTCAGGGGCTGTCTTTAAGAATGAATCGCGTACCGCAATAAGGACATAGGGCATCGCCACCCTGCTCGATCGGTAGATAAACACGCGGGTGTTGGCTCCATAGCGTCGTGTCTTCACGGGGGCAGAAAAGGGGCAGTTCGCTATGTGTGATCTCCCTGGTTTGGACTGGCGTAGGCTGATCGGGTGTTACCGTCTCGGTCGGGTCGATCGGGAACTTTGTTGGAATTGGCATCTCGGCAGTGTTTGTTATATTGGGGTCAGCCAGTCACGATGCGCTTGGTGGCGACCCAGGACACAGTCAAAAAACAATGACTGGATTTTTTCAGTGATCGGACCGCGCTTACCCGAACCGATGGTGCGGTTATCGAGTTCCCGGACAGGTGTGACCTCAGCGGCTGTACCGGTGAAAAATACCTCATCTGCGATATAGACCTCATCACGGGTGATCCGTTTTTCCACCAACTCGATACCGAGTTCTTTGATCAACGTAATTACTGTATCGCGGGTAATACCTTCCAGTGCGGAGGTCAGATCAGGCGTGTAGATCTTGTTATCGCGCACAATGAAGATGTTTTCGCCAGTGCCTTCCATGACATACCCCTCAGCATCAAGCATCAGTGCTTCGTCTGCACCGGCCGAGACGGCTTCCTGCAGGGCCAGAATCGAGTTGATGTAGTTACCACAAGCTTTGGCTTTGCACATGGTGATGTTGACATGATGCCGCGTCAAGGACGAAGTGCGGACCTTGATGCCGTTTTTCAATCCGTCATCACCGAGATAAGCACCCCACTCCCAGGTCGCTATCGCCACATGTGTTGTGAGCATGTCGGCACGAATTCCCATGCCCTCGGATCCATAAAAAGCCAGTGGTCTGATATAGGAAGCTTCAAGGCCGCTGGCCCGGACCACCTGTTTTTGGGCGTCATTCAGTGTGTCGGCATCATAGGGCATATTCATACCGAGAATGTGTGCTGATCGAAAAAACCGATTCGTGTGGTCGTGCAGACGAAAAATGGCTGTCCCCTGTTCGCTCTGATAGGCCCGCACGCCTTCAAACACACCCAGTCCATAATGCAGTGAATGGGTGAGCACATGAACTTTGGCCTCTCGCCACGGCACCATCTCGCCGTCCATCCAGATAGTGCCGTCGCGGTCTGAAAATGACATCAGAATTTCCCCAGTGTGTTGTGTTCTTTGTATCTGAACATCGAGCGCCCCTGTTTAGAGCACAAATACGCCCCTGTCAACCAGTGATGTTCTGTCTAGATCGGGATATTTTCCGTTTCCCGAAGCATCGAGCTGACTGCGAGCACAGCATCTCGCGCATAAGGCTCAAGCCGGGGTTGAATCTGCTCCGCTGTGATTTCGGGCCCCAATATACCGACTCCAATCGGTTTCATCGTTTCCAACTGAAGGTCGATGATCGACTTGATCACGGCTTGCGCCATGACGAGACCGTGCCCAGTTTCACCGCGTTCAATAATACCCAGTGTCACAGCACCCACAATATCAGCCCGCTTTAACGCCTTTTTCAGTGCAAGCGGTTTTTCCATTGAGCCGGGGACCCAGACTGGTTCGTCCAGCTGCAGTCCTACACTTATCGCGGTGTCGCGCGCCTGGGCCAGCATGATTTCTCCATAGGCTCGGTGAAAAGATCCAATGATGACGGCAATGGTGGGTCCTTTGTGCATAACTGTGGAGCAGCGTGTGCAGGGCTAATTGAGAGGATAATTCTACCGCATGGTAGTCAGAGTACGGGCCGAATGGAGCGTGCGGGATTTTTTTGGTTCAGTCGACAGACAAATGTTGCTGCCAGAGCGATGTGATTCTGTTGCGTTCCGTGACCAGCTGGTCCTGGTCGATCAGTGGAGGCATCTCCTGGAGCTTGAGCCGGTTTTCTGTGGTCAGGTAGAGCGTAAGGATTTCCAATAGGGAAGACCCGGCGTCCGCATCAATCAGGCCTGAGTCGAGCAATGCCTTGATGATGGAATAGCTGTCTCGATTCACCACGAGTTGGGGGTAATCCCGGGCCCAGTTTAGGACCCAGTACTGGACCAGGAATTCTATGTCGACCAACCCGCCTCGATCCAGTTTCAGATCGTACTGGCTTATTGTGCTGCGGCAGTTGGCGGCGATGGTTTGATCACGCATGTTGGCAATCGCTTGGGCGAGCGTAGTTGGTTCGCGAAACGTCAGCAGAATATCTTCCCGGATTGCTTCAAACCGCTCTTCCAATGCCGCATCTCCACAGATCATCCGGGCCCGAACGAGTGCCTGGTGTTCCCAGGTCCAGGCGCTGTCCTGCAGATACTGTGCATAGGCATCCAATGGTGTAACGACCGTACCGGATCGCCCGTCAGGCCTAAGACGCAGGTCAATCTCATAGAGATTTCCGGCCGGGGTTCGCACCGTGAGAATGTGGACCAGTCGTTGTACCAGCCGACTAAGTCGGTAGCGACGTTCTGCGGCCGCTGATGCACTTATCGAAGACGGCTGGTCATAGACGAATATGATGTCCAGATCGGAGTTGTATCCCAACTCACCACTGCCGAGCTTCCCATACGCAACAATTCCCAGTTCGGTTGTGTCTATGTCCAGTAGCGACGGTATTAGAGTATTGCGGGCGCTATCTAACGCCTGTTCAACGAGTGCTTCTGCTAACGCAGATAGTGCTCGGGACACGTCGCGCACACTGAGTAGCCCGGCAATATCGGCGGCACCGACACGAAGGTTATAACCCCAGCGGTATTCGCGCAGCAGGTCCATGTCTCGTTCGAGATCTGTACTGTTGACATCGCCCAGTTTTCTGGCGATGTCCTGTGTAATAGTCGACCGTTTTTCAACCTCAAAATTTGTGATCGGATCCAGTAGTTCGTCCAGGATAACCGGGTGTTGCCCGATCCAGTTGCTGATGGAACTTGATGCCGTCGTGAGTTCTACCAGCTGCCTGAGCGCGAGAGGATTTTCGGCCAGCAGTGAGAGATAAGCGGAGCGTCGGCCGATTGTTTCGATAACCGACAATAGTCGGGTGAGCGTGACTTCCGGTTCGCTGGACTGCCCACATTCCTCGAGGACAAGCGGCAACAGTCGATCGAAGCGTTCACGGCCTTCTCGCGAATAAGCGAGATAAAAACGGCTTGTGCGAACGTTTTTCAGCAACTGGTAAATGCGGTCGGATTCCCTAAAGCCCGCCGCAGCCAACTTTTTGGCCGCTGCGTCGGCCGGCAGTACACCCTGCCAGATATCGGCAAGATAGGTCGACTCTGTAGCGTCGAGGTCTGCAACAGGCGTGAATATGTCAACAAATATCTGATGGACGCCTTCGGTTACCTGGTTGAGCCGAGAAAGAAGATGACTTTCAGACTCGAAGTTCATGGCTGTGGCGATGCGTCGTTTCTCCACGGAACCCGTTGGGATACGATGAGTCTGTTGATCGTCCAAGACCTGGAGACGGTGTTCGAGCCGGCGTAGAAAATCATAGGCCGAGCACAGTTGTTCAACACATTGGTGGTCTACAATGCCCAACGATTCGAGAGCAGTCAGCGCCAACCAGATACTGGCTGTCTGGAGCGTCTGATGACGACCACCGTAGATGATCTGATGGCTCTGCACGACAAACTCGATTTCCCGTATACCCCCTCGACCTAACTTGATGTGGTCGGACATATCCTGGTATTGAAGCTCCCGCTCAATCAGTGCTTTCATCGAACGGATCGCTTCAATGGCGCCGAAGTCCAGGTACTTGCGGTATACGAAGGGCCTGAGTGTCTCGAGTAACTGGTTACCCCCGAGTCGATCCCCGGCAACAGGCCTGGCCTTGATCAAGGCGTAACGTTCCCAGTCCCGGCCGTGTGTCAGGTAATAGTGATCCATCGCGTCGTAAGACAGTACGAGCGGGCCGCTGTCGCCATTGGGACGTAACCGCATGTCGGTGCGGTAGACGATGCCGTCTGCTGTGGGTTCCTCCAGGATAGCGATCAGGATCTGACCCAGTTTGACAAAGAATTCCTGATTGCTTATTTTGCTGGGACCGAGAGTTTCGCCTGGTTCAGCATAGGCAAATATAAGATCAACGTCAGAAGACAGGTTCAGTTCCCTGCCGCCGAGTTTGCCAAGCCCAAACACCGTCAACCGTATGGGGAGGCCACTGTCATCCCCTATAGGTTGTCCGTAGCGATCTGCAACTTCGCGGTGAGCACAGGCCAGCGCTATTTCGATGATGGCATCGGCGAGTTCCGACAGCGTGGCAACTACTTCTTCCAGTGTTGCCCACCCTGCGAGATCGCGCCAGCCAATTCGCGCGACTTCGCGCTGTCTTAAGCGACGCAGTTCTGCTGCCAGCTCGGCACGATGAACTATCCGTCTCCCGATCTCTTGCACAATGGCTGTTAGCTCACCCGGGTGCCGCGGCTGTTCAACGCCCGACGGACCACAGAATGTTTGAAGCAGTCCCGGTTCACGAGACAAAACGCGGGCGATAAAGTCACTGCAGGCGACGATTCGGGCCAATGCCTGCACGGCCTGTTGACTTGAACCGGCTGTATTGATTTGGCCCGCCAGGTTTTCAGGGCGGTCCAGTAGGCTTTCCAGGCGTGACAGCACTAGAGGCCGAAGGGCGGGCGGCAGGCCAACAACACTATCTTTGGCAATGTCTTTGGCTGTTGTCATCAATTCAGAGGTATGGACCTACACATTAATACCGAGGGTCTTTTTGTGGACTCAGGACTGTAGACGATAGGCGCTCGGGTCAACAGAAGGGACCTGTTCATCGATCATCTGTGCAATCATCTGACCGGTGCCGGTTGCCATCGACATGCCCAGCATATTGTGCCCGGCGGCGACATAGACATTGGACGCGATAGGACAACGACCAATACAGGGCAACCCGTTTGGCGTCATCGAGCGCCATCCAACCCAGGTTTCCTCGATCATATCGGCACAGGTTTCTTTAAGATATTCATTGGCACCGGTTTGAAGCAGCGCCACTCGACGTGGGTCGATTCGCCGGTTGTAACCCGAAAATTCAAGTATCGATCCCAGACGGTAACCACTTTTCCAGGGTGTTGCGACGACGCCGTGATCAACGAGGTTAAGTGGATAGTTCGGACAACGCTTGGGTCGGGGCATGGTCAGTGAGTAGCCCTTGGCCGGTTGAATCGGCGGTGACCAGCCAAGCTGGCCGGAAAGCTGTGGGGTGAATGCGCCGGTCGCAAAAACAAAATGGTCTGCCGCGATTTCGCCCCGTGTCGTGCGAGCAGCGATGGGCCGACCATCGTTAAACACGAGCTCTTGTAACGCTGTGTTTTCCAGTATCTTGACATCTCGTTCGACCAAAGAATCTCGCCAACTTTGAAGCAGGCGATCCGGCCTGAGATGAGCGTCTCCAGGAAAATGCCAGGCGCCGGCCAACCCGGGGCGCAGCGCAGGTTCCAACGCCGTCATGTTTTCGCCAAGATAAGCCTTTGCGGCAACGCCGTATTCGGTCTGCAAGAGTTTGACTGTGCTGGAAAACGAGGCGAACGTCTTGGGCAGCTTACACACATAAAGTGTCCCCGTGGTTTCCCAGTCACAACCTAACCCGTATTCCTTCATTAACTCGTCATAGAGCCGTCTAGATTGCTGCAACAGACCAAGTGCTGCGTGACCTGTCTTAATCATCAGATCTTCACGACAATGACCGGCAAATCTGAATAGCCAGCGCCATAGATCAAAATCTATGCGGGGCGCTACAAAAAAGGGTGAGCGTCGCCGAAAAAACGAACCCAACGCCTGTCCAACCACACCGGGTTCTGCCAGGGGTAAAAGGTGACTCGGACAGATCACGCCACAGTTACCGTGCGATGCCTCACCACCGATTCGGCCCCGGTCTATCAGTGAGACGGTATAACCCACTGCCTCGAGGTAATGTGCACAGGCTGTGCCAATAACGCCTCCGCCTATCACCAGAACGTGTTTTGCGTGATGGCTCATCCGGTTATACCCATACAGAAAGGATCCCCCGGATCTAGAATCAAAGTAGATTCGGCATTGACATGCGCACTGCCAGTAATCTCGGGTATTACCCGGTCTTGGTGCCACTGTCCCTCTGCTTCGAAGACACTGCCGACGATGCTTTGCTGGCGCCAGATCGTTCCTGGTGCGAGTTTGCCATCGGCCATCAAGCAAGCCAGTTTGGCGCTGGTACCCGTACCACAAGGAGATCGGTCGTAGGCACCGCCCGGGCAGAGTACAAAATTGCGACTGTCCGCTGGCTCATCTGCCGGACCAAACAGTTCGATATGGTCGATCTCTCCGCCATCGTCTCCAGTGATCCCATCGCGGATCAGCGCCGCGCGAATCTGGTTGGCGATTTCACTGAGGCGCGGGATATGGTCAACCGTGACCTGTTGCTGTGGGTCTTGCGCGAGAAAGAACCAGTTCCCGCCCCAGGCAATGTCACCATAAATGGTGTCGCCACCAGCAAGTTCGAGTTTGACGCACTGTCTGTAACGATAGCTTGGAACGTTCGTGACAGTAACTCGGTTGTTTTCGTGAAGGCGGATGCTGACATCGCCAACCGGTGTTTCGATCAGATGGTTACCGAGAGCGATTCTGCCCAGGTGATGTAACGTGACTGCCAGACCAATGGTGCCGTGACCACACATGTTGAGTACACCCACATTGTTGAAAAAGACGATTCCGGCGGTTGTCTCCGTTCGGGTTGGTTCACACAGAATACCACCAATCCAAACGTCGCTGCCGCGGGGTTCGTTGACAATTGCGGATCGAAATTCGTCATATTTATCTCGGAATATTTTCCGCCGACTGGCCATGTCACCTTTGCCGAGATCCGGCCCTCCCGAGACCACAATTCTTGTGGGCTCACCACCTGTGTGGGAGTCAATTACGTTGACGCGCTGTAATTTCATCTTTAGGGTCACCTGCTGCTGAGGAGTTTCCAGCATGACGCATACCGATGGTATGGAATACACTCGATGGAAGCCGAGATGAGATTATGCGGTCAGGCTACCCGCAGTGTCAGTACTGTTTCGATGGTACGCACATTCAGGATAACCACACAGCGTAATGAAAGATTTGTTTGACCTCGGAGCAAAAAAACGCCGGTTCGGTGTGGTGGGGCACCCGGTAGAACACAGTAAATCTCCCCCGATTCACCGACTTTTTGCGCAGCAGTGCGGGCTCGAACTCGAATACATGGCGATTCAGCTTGACCGGGGTGGTTTCGTTCAGGGCGTACACAACCTGCAGGCAGGCGGTGTGTGCGGTCTCAACGTGACCCTTCCGTTCAAGGAAGAAGCTCGCCAGTTGTGTGATCATGTGAGTGATCGCGCTGAGGTCGCCGCTGCGGTAAACACGCTCTGCTTTAGAAACGAGGGGGATATTTATGGTGATAACACCGATGGTGTCGGCCTAGTAACAGATGTCGAGGAAAACCTAGGACTGCGATTGCGCGGCCGAACACTGCTGCTTCTGGGTGCGGGTGGAGCAGCGCGGGGTGTGCTCCAGCCTCTGCTCGAGGCCGGCCCTCAGCAGCTAGTGATTGCAAATCGTACCGCGGAGAAAGCCCGCCAACTGGCGTTCGCGTTTGCAGGTTACGGTCCGGTCGAGGCAGTGGGGCTGGATCGTCTTTCAGGCTGTCATTATGACCTGGTGGTCAATGCCACTTCTGCGAGTCTTTCCGGCGAGATGCCACCGTTACCTGATGTGTTGTTTGCAGCTAATGCTCTGGCCTACGACATGATGTATGGTGATGAGCCCACGGTATTTATGCAGTGGGCCGAGGGCCACGGGGCGGGGCAAGTCAGCGATGGTTTGGGTATGCTGGTGGAACAGGCAGCGGCATCGTTTTATCTCTGGAACGAAATCAAGCCCCAGACCGAGGAAGTCATCCGCTTGGTGCGACAGATGTGACGGCGATATTTTTCGGCGCCTGGTTAGAGCCTCCTCAATGAGTAGGTCCAGTAGTCGGCGGTTTAATATAAGAAGGCGCAGGGATCAAAGCCATCCGGCCAACGCCTGTTCCACGATAATTCCCAGCGCCAGGATATGGTCTTGGCGATCGTTGAGACAGGGAATGTAATGGAATGTTTCACCACCTGAACGTAGGAATACTTCCCGATTCTGGATTTCGATTTCCTCGAGTGTTTCAAGACAGTCTGCAGAAAAACCCGGACAGATCACGTTGACACTACGAACGCCTTGGTTTGCGAGCTGTTCCAGACTTTTATCGGTGTACGGTTGAAGCCAGGCTGCGCGGCCGAAACGTGACTGAAAGGTTACCCGCCAGTCGCCTCGAGACAGCTTGAGTTTTTCAGCAACCGCTGTGGCGGTGGCGAAGCACTGTTGGGCATAGGGATCGCCGGCCTGCCGCAAGCGCTCTGGTGTGCCGTGGAAAGAAATCAGTAAATGTTCAGCCCTACCCTGTTCCGCCCAGTGCTCAGAGATCGACGCCGCCAGCGCATTGAGGTAACCCTCATTGAGGTGATAGTCACGAACGATATGCAGCGCTGGAAGATTTCTCCAGCTTTTTACAACGTTGGCTACTGCATCGTAGATCGATGCGGTAGTGGAAGACGAATACTGTGGGTAAAGTGGCAGAATCAGGATCTGTTCTGTGCCCCGTTCAGCCAGACTTTGCAGTGCGGAAACAATTGACGGGTTGCCATAACGCATACCCAGCTCAACATTCACTGGGAGCTCGATTTTTTGTCGAAGATAGTCCGAGATGAGGTTGGTTTGCCGTCTCGCAATAGTCAGAAGAGGCGACCCCGTCGGTGACCAGATCTTTTTGTAGGCGGTGGCACTGAGTCGCGGTCGAAACCTGAGAATAATGCCGTGCAGTATTGGGCACCAGATCATCCGGTGTAGTTCTACCACACGATGATCGTGCAGAAACTGAGTTAAAAACCGGCGTACGGCGGGTGAATCTGGAGCATCAGGTGTTCCCAGGTTAGCGAGAATGACGCCTATGCTGCGGTTGCGATCAGAGTCAATCCCAGTTTGGTAGCGCATCCGGTCACACTCCTAGAATTGATTGTTTTTACTCGGCCGGTTGACACGGCAACGACTCACGCTGCAATAGTCTAAATCGTACGATGACAGTTGTACGCTACTTAAGGCTCGTTTGCAGTGTGTGTCAATGTATATCAATGGATATCGCCTCCCCTCACTGAAGATGGTGTTAACGGGATTTTATATGTGATCGTTCATTGTCGAGTCAGGCTCCAATCGAGTGTGAGATCTGATGAAATCGAAGCCCAATAACGATCGCGCCACGCTATCATGTTATAACAGGGCCTAATGAATCTGTGGTTATTCCGGTGACTTAATTCGGAACCATAGACCCAGGAGTTAGATTATGCACTGGTTCGTGCTTGGGATTATCGGGCTTACGCTGGTCGTATCAGCAAGTCGTTATCCTCGACTGGCGTTTACTTTGCTGGTTGTACTTCTCGCACTCGCAGCTATCACCTTCCAGTTGAATTCGAAAAATGACGAACGTTCCGACTCGCTGATATCTGATTCAGAGGTCGAACTATCACAGGTGACCATGACTTCAGGTTACGCGGGTAGTTACGACATGGAAGGCTTTCTGCGCAATGACTCGCTAGTTTCTTCTATAGTCGAAGTTGTCGTACAGATTGAGATGCTGGATTGCCCAGCTCAGAGCAAAACAGATCGGGTTAACTGTAACAAACTGGGGTCGGTGACGGCCAGGATCACTACGGATGTACCCCCCGGTGAGGCCCAGCAGTTCAACACCAACCTGTCATTTCCCGCATCCCAAGTTTCGGGTTATATCACCTGGGATTATCAGATCTCACAGGTCATCGGACGGCCACACCAGCGTTAGTCACCTGCATTGATTACAGTCGACCGTTTGCCCAGCAGGCGAGAAAAGGACCCCAGCAAACAAAAGAGGCGACGGCCGGAGCCATCGCCTCTGTCAAGTTAGGAACGTCTGCCTAACGGTTATTTAGCGTCACTGTTACGCGTTCTTAGCGCCGCTTTTTCTTAGTTGCCTTTTTCTTAGTTGCTTTTTTCTTAGTTGCTTTTTTCTTAGTTGCTTTTTTCTTAGTTACTTTTTTCTTAGTTACTTTTTTCTTAGTTACTTTTTTCTTGGATGCTGCTCGTTTCTTCGTGGCTTTTTTCTTTGCCGCCATATTTAATTTCCTCTGCTAGGGTTGATGTGAGATGAGCTTCTGACTGCCAGCTGTTGACCGGAACGATATGTTTTCAACTATAACGTTAAAGGTCTCTTTTAATATGTCAAGATCGTTTTACCGTTAATCAATTCGTTCTGGCAAACGCGGAGTAACAAAACACAGTTGCTCCTAAAGCGCGAACTATAGTCAGGCAAAAACAAATGTCAAGCGATAGTAACTTCAACTAAATGCGGTGCAACCAATGTTAGGGTATGTTCATGCGTGCGCGAAGTCGTTTTATTTATTCTTACTGAGCAGTAATCAGCATTTGTTTTATCAAAAAACATCTCGAAAGTATTGCGTGTTGTCGTTGAAAAACCACCGTTAGTTTAGATAAGGCAAAACAAGTTTTAGTGTACTGTCAGTGGCACCGGTGTTTTCAGATACCATCCGTATACCGTTTTCGCCGGTTGTTGCGCGAAGATTGGCATCGCGCAGCAAAGAGCACACCTGCGCTTTAAGCGTTTCAGGGCCATCAATCTGAAACCCAGCCTGACGAGCTAGCGTGAGCTGGCTGATCTCGAAAAAATTACGCATATAAGGCCCAAATATAACGGGCACACCCACTGCGCAAGGTTCTAGAATATTGTGACCACCGATACCTTTTATACGGATCAGACTTCCCCCGACGATAGCAATGTCGGCAGCAGCATAAAGCATGGCAAGTTCACCCATAGTATCCGCAATCTGAACAGATACAGAGTCTGGGATTGGGCCGTGCTGCTGGCTACGTCGCACCACGGTGAATCCGGATCGAACGGTCAGCCGGGCGACTTGGTCAAAACGTTCCGGATGCCGGGGTGCCAAGACCAGTAGCGTCTGTGGAAACTGCTCAGACAGGTCCTTGAGCAGGCCCAAAAGCAGTGATTCTTCACCATCGTGAGTACTGCCGCAGACGATCACAGAACGGTCGCGTCCCCAATCCCGCCGCACAGCTTCTGCGACCTCTCGCAGGCTGGGCGGCAAATGGGTCTCAAATTTCATGCTGCCGGTTCGGGTTACTCTATTCGGGGAGATACCCAGATCAATCAGGCGTTGACGGTCACCATCGGATTGGACACCGAATTCAGATACCTTGGCCAAAGCCGGCCCGACTACCGGCAAAATACGCGCATAGCCTCGGCGTGACTTTTCTGACATGCGGACATTCGCCATTACGACTTTCGTTCCCATGCGGTGGCACTGAGAAATTATGTTTGGCCAGATTTCCGTCTCCATCAGAATCAGAATGTCGGGTGATGTTCTTTGTAGAAAGTGGGTTACGGCAAACGGATAATCATATGGTGCATAGCAGTGGGTTACTTGTTGATCGAACGTTGAGCGTACCCTTTCCGATCCAGTAGGGGTCATCGTTGTGACCAAAATTCGGCAGTCAGGCCGAGCGTTGAGCAGATTGCTAATAAGCGGAGTGGCTGCATTGACTTCCCCAACTGACACTGCATGAATCCAGACATTGAACCGGTCTGGGTAATGCGGGCCGTACCCAAATCGCTCTGCCCAACGGTAGTGGTAGGCAGAGCTGTAGAATCCCTTGACGACCAGTCGCAGCAGTACGACAGGCAGCAGCAACCAAAGCAGCAGGGTATAAAGACTTCGAGCCAATGGTTTTAGTTGTTCTCGATCAGTTCATGATTCATCTTCGAGCCAGTTTCTGGGTCGAAGGAATTGAAGGTAAAGCGCTTCTTCAGCAGAACCCGGGGTTGGTTGCCAGTTGTATCTCCAGGATACTTCGGGCGGCAGCGACATTAAAATAGATTCCGTACGACCACCACTTTGTAAACCGAACAATGTGCCGCGATCGTAGACTAGATTGAATTCCACATATCGACCTCGCCGATAGCGCTGAAACTCGCGTTCATTTGTGCCGTAGGGGGTCGCACACCGGCGCTTTACAATTGGGAGATAAGCTGTGAGAAAATGTTCGCCGATACTGCGAGTTACTCCGAAGGCATTTTCAAAGCCACCTTCATTGAAATCGTCAAAAAACAGTCCACCAATGCCGCGCTGTTCTCCGCGGTGTTTCAGAACAAAATATTCGTCACACCACTTTTTCATTCGGGGATAGAGATCCTCACCAAAAGGCCTTAAGGCCTCCCGTGCAGTGCGATGCCAGTGAACAGCATCTTCTTCAAATCCGTAGTAGGGAGTGAGGTCGAAACCTCCGCCAAACCACCAGGTCGTATCTTTCTCACCGGTGGATGCTTTGAAAAAACGAACATTCATATGGGCTGTTGGAACGTAGGGATTTAGTGGGTGAATCACCAAGGAGACGCCCATGGCTTCATATTTGCAACCTGCCAGGGTAGGTCTATGGGCTGTTGCTTCCGATGGCAGTCGGTCTCCCCTAACGTGGGAGAAGTTAACACCTGCTTGCTCAAAAAGCGCTCCCTGACACAGAATTCGAGTTCGACCACCACCATCATCATTGTGGCGGGTCCAGGTGTCTTCTGTGAATAACGCCTTACCGTCGGTGCGTTCGAGTGTCGAGCAGATCTGATCCTGCAAATTTCTCAAAAATTCGCGAACCTCCTCGTCAGTAGAAGTGGTCATAGCTGGTGTCTACTTCAAAAACCCAGGTTTCAGTTTCCGCCGCGGACAAGCTGGCCAGTACGGGCATCGCGGATCTCGCTCGGTGAAGTCGCCCGCCCTACCGGGCCATCAATTATCCAATCTATGCGATCACCAAATTCAAACCGGACTTGTCTGGCGGTACGCAGCGGTGGCTGGTTCTTTCTGTTTGCACTGGTGGATACAATCGCAGACCGACTTTGTCGACACAGTGCCAATGCCAGTGGATGGTCGATGAGACGTACTGCCAGGGTATCGTGTTGACCGCGCAGCCAACGGGGGGTAGCGGTTAAAGCGGGCAGTAACCAGGTGTGTGGTCCAGGCCAGTTGGCGAGTGGTGTAATGAGTGAACTGCCGACGGAAAAATCAATAAGTCGTCTCAGCCGGCGGACATCGTCTGTGATCACGATCAGCCCCTTGGCCCAACTCCGGTGCTTCAGTGTCAGTATCCGTCGGACGGCAGTTTCATTGAGCGGGTCGCAGCCCAGCCCGAAACAGTATTCAGTCGGGTAGGCGATTATCCCGCCTGCCGTACAAACTTCGACTGCTTTTTCAATCTGACTCCAAATGGACATTTTGTTTATCCAGGCTTGTTTGCAACTTGCGATCTTTATCTCGAACGAGCTGGGCGTTTGCTTTGCGCTCGGTTTTAAGTCTTTCAGTCAGTTCGGGGTCACCGATTGCAAGTATCTGTGCGGACAGATAAGCCGCATTTTTTGCCCCTGCTTTGCCGATGGCAACACAAGCGACCGGTATTCCACCAGGCATTTGGACAGTAGACAGCAATGCATCATGCCCGTTGAGTGGTCCAGCGTCCATGGGGATCCCGATGACAGGTTTTAGTGTCAGGGCAGCAACCGTTCCAGCAAGATGCGCTGCCAGACCCGCGGCTGCAACAAATACGGCGCAGCCCCTTTCCTCAGCATCAAACACATAACGACGGGTGTCATCGGGCGTACGGTGGGCGGACGTAATCTTTACTTCAAAAGGTATTGCCAGGGCGTTCAAGGTGTCAAGAGTAGTTTGTACGGTTGAGAGGTCCGAATCGGATCCCATCAAGACTGAGATAAATTTGTTACTCACATGAATACTCCCTACTTATGTTCGGCCCTTTCGCGGGCTAGTGCACGGTGGCCAATATCGCCACGCCAGAAAGCACCTGGCCAGTGTATCGTCTTTATTGCGCTATAGACCGATTCGCGGGCCGATTCAATATCAGAACCAAGCGCTGTTACGCACAGTACGCGACCGCCGCTGGTGAGTACCTGCGCGTCGCGATCATGGGTACCCGCATGAAAGACCTTGGCAGTGTCTGCCGCAGACCTATCGAGGCCGTCGATGGGCAGACCGATGTCGTAGCGGTCCGGATATCCGGCCGATGCCATCACTACGCCCAGAGAACAGCGCTTGTCCCAGCTGACCTCGATGTCTGCAATATGACCATCGAGCGCCGCGTCGCACAGTGTTACAAGATCCGAATTCAGTCGCATCAGAATCGGCTGGGTTTCAGGGTCACCGAGGCGGCAGTTAAATTCAAGCACCCGTGGTACGTTATCCTCACCGATCATCAGACCAGCATAGAGGAAACCGGTGTAAGGAATTCCTTCGCTAGCCAGGCCATTGACGGTCGGTTCTATGACCTGCTTGAGAATGCGCTGATTGAGTGACGTGTCAACGATTGGTGCGGGTGAATAAGCCCCCATACCCCCGGTGTTGGGTCCCTGATCACCATCATCTCGAGCCTTGTGGTCCTGGGAGGTTGCCAGAGGCAGCACCTCTTTACCGGAGACAAGACAGATATAGCTGACTTCCTCTCCGCTCAGGAATTGCTCGACGACAACCTGGTTGCCTGCTGCACCAAAGCGCCGCTCTTCCAAAATTTGCTTAATAGCTTGCTTTGCTTCCTTGAGTTTGTGAGTGATGATGACACCTTTACCAGCGGCCAAACCGTCTGCTTTGATGACAAAAGGCGGTTCATTTAAATCAAGCCAGGCGAAAGCTTTTATTGACTCGGTGAAAACTTGGTGTTTGGCGGTTGGTATGTTGTGGCGCTGTAGAAAATCCTTGGCGAAAGATTTAGACCCTTCAAGCTGGGCAGCTTTTTTGCTAGGTCCCAGACAGCGCAGCCCTTTTTCCGTAAAACGATCAACGATACCCTCTACGAGCGGCCCTTCGGGACCAATGACGGTGAGATTAACCCGTTCAAGTTGGGCAAATTCACACAGCTGATCCATATCGTCAGCCGCTATAGCGATGTTTTCTACGCCGTCTTCTTGCGCCGTGCCCGCATTGCCCGGGGCAACAAACACTGTGTTTATACGGTCGGATTGTGCAAGCTTCCAGGCCAGTGCATGTTCCCTACCCCCACCACCGACTACCAGTGCTTTTGCCATCGATTTCAATGCCGAAAGTGACGCATGCCTGTGAATACCATCGCAAGTCCGTGCTCGTCCGCAGCTGCAATGACTTCGTCGTCGCGGATCGAGCCACCGGGTTCGATAACGGCACTGATTCCGGCTGCCGCGGCTGAGTCAATACCATCCCTGAATGGGAAAAAAGCGTCTGATGCCATGACGGCACCCGCTGGGTCCAGATTCTCATCCGCTGCTTTGATGCCGGCTATTTTGGCTGAATAAACACGGCTCATCTGCCCGGCACCGATTCCAATCGTTCGTTGTTCAGCGGCGTAGACGATCGCATTTGACTTGACGAATTTGGCCACTGTCCAGGCAAAACGCAGGTCGCGAAATTGTTCGGGAGTCGGTTCGCGTCGGGTCACGACCTTGAGGTCGTCGGCTGATACCTGTCCTTGATCTTGTTCTTGAACCAGAAGACCGCCGCCAACACGTTTGAAGTGGAGCTGTTCAAAGGCTTCGCTTGCGATGATGTCTGTCAGCAAGACGCGTATGCCCGTTTTGGTTGCGAGCACTTCAGCCGCCTGTTCGCTTTGGGTAGGCGCGATGATGACTTCCACGAACTGTCGGTCGAGGATGTTTTGGGCGGTATAGGCGTCGAGTTCTCGGTTGAACGCAATAATGCCACCAAAAGCGGAGGTGGGGTCAGTCGCGTAAGCCCCCTGATAAGCATCGAGTAAGGTATCGGCGCAGGCGACACCACAGGGGTTGGCATGTTTGACGATGACACAGGTGGGTGCATCAAAAGCCGCCACACACTCAAGTGCTGCGTCGGCATCTGCGACATTATTGAAAGACAGTGGTTTACCTTGGGTCTGATGGGCGGTTGCTAAAGTGCCGGGGGCGGGTGCTGCTTCCCGATAAAAGGCCGCAATTTGGTGGGGATTTTCACCGTAGCGCAGGGTGCTGGCTTTCTGGAACTGTAGGGTTAGTGTACGCGGCAATCCTTTTTTTTCACCGCTAACGCTCAGGTAATTGGATATCAATCCATCGTAGCGAGCGGTGTGACTGAAAGCGTCTGCTGCCAAGCGTTTTCGGGTTGCCGTTGAGACGCCACCACTGGTTCTGAGCTCTTCAAGAATGCAGTCGTAGTCATTGCTGTTGACCACCACCGTAACATCTGCATGATTCTTGGCCGCAGCGCGCAGCAGCGCCGGCCCGCCAATGTCGATATTTTCTATTGCCTGCTCGGTGGTGCAGTCCGGTTGTGCAATTGTTTGTTCAAACGGATAGAGGTTAACAGCCACAAGATCTATAGGCAGTATCCCTGCTTTTGACATGTCGCCGTCATCGGTACCGCGGCGAGCCAGAATGCCGCCGTGTATTTTCGGATGCAAGGTCTTTACACGCCCAGCCATCATTTCGGGAAAACCTGTGTGATCAGAAACTTCGACAACATCGATGTTGTATTCCTGCAGTAATCGGGCCGTACCACCGGTTGAGAGGATGTCAATCTGGAGCTCCCGGAGCTTACGCGCAAAGGCCACTACACCTGATTTGTCCGAGACGCTGATGAGCGCACGTTTTACGGGCGTAAAGCGTTCCGTTGCCATAGTGTTTGATCCAAGGTCAAAGTCGCGGCGGTAATAACCCAGCGCGGCAGTACAGCAGAGTTCATCTGATCAATTGGTAAAGCTTGAGTTTCTTGCGTAAAGTGTTGCGGTTGATGCCCAGAATTTCGGCTGCGCGAGACTGATTTCCGTTGGTTTCCTGCATAACGACTTCAAGCAGAGGGCGTTCGACTTCCCGCAGAACCATATCGTAAACCGAGGCCGGCTGTTCACCATTCAACTCCCTGAAATAACGTTCTATGGAGTGCTTGACGTGGTGGTTAAGCGGTTTGCCTTCAGAAGTATCCACGTGCTGAGTGATCTCTACCCCTCCGGGCCAATCAAATGGTGCCTGACAAACTCGACCTGTTCATCAGGTCTGCCGATCAGATTAAAGCGTCTGCGAAACACTTGGGCGTTTCCCATTGCCGAGGTGTACCACGACACATGTTTACGGGCGATACGGACACCTTTGACGTTTCCATAGAGCAAGTACAACTCGCTCAGGTGTCTCAGAAGGGTATCACGTTTACTGACTGGATGGGGGTCTCCCGGATCGATTCCACTGTTTAAATAGCTGGCAATACGACCGAACAACCAGGGCTGTCCCTGCGCTGCCCTGCCAATCATGATCCCATCAGCTTGGGTAAATTCCAGCACCCGCTTCGCTTTTTGTGGTGAATCGATGTCACCGTTTGCGATGACGGGGATCCCTACTTCCCGTTTTATTTGCTTGATGGTCTGATATTCGACTGGACCATGAAATCTGCACTGGCGGGTACGGCCGTGTACTGACAGCGCGCTTACACCCGCCGATTCTGCGATCTTCGCGATACGAACCCCGTTGCGGTGATCCGGGTCCCACCCGGTTCGAATCTTTAGCGTGACCGGCACATCGACTGCTGAAACCACAGCGTCCAAGATTTGACCCACCAGTTTTTCATGCCGTAACAGAGCCGAGCCGACCCGGCGATTGCACACTTTCTTGGATGGACAGCCCATGTTGATGTCGATGATATTGGCGCCACGATCTACGTTGAACCTTGCAGCTTCAGCCATCTGTAACGGGTCCGCGCCGAGCAGCTGAACACTGATGGGGCCTGTTTCACCGCTGTGCTCAGTTCGGCGCAAACTCTCGGACGAGTGGCGAAGTGCGGGGTTTGCACTGACCATTTCACTGACAGCCAGAGCAGCACCGTGGATGCGGGCGAGACGACGGTATGGTCGATCACTCACGCCGGCCATGGGTGCAGCCAATACGCTGCCCCGCAGCTCGACCTGGCCGATTTGGATACAGGAACCCGTCATCGATGTGGTACTGAAAATAGGCTTAACTACTGACGATTCTAGCCTCGAAACCTACGGCATTATCTTCGGGCTGGGCCAGGTTTACGACCACGGTCACATCGGCCCCAGGCGGCACTTTCTTGTCGAGGTCGTCTATTGTGAGAATCGATTCGGGTGAATATGTACGACGACCGACAATACGGCCATTTCGGTCGCTTAGTGCCAGTTCAATCGCAGGGTAGGATCGGTGTTGTGTGCTGCGGTTAAGCAGGTGAACTTCAACGATCACAGCACCGGGTATGTCCGGATGTAGATCAACCTTGGTCTCGATCACGCGGAATACAGGACCTGACAGCGGCAGCGGTACGCTGCAACCCATGTTCTTGCAGACTTGAACCAAATAGGGTCGGGCAGCTGGAATAGCTGTGAGTTGGTCGAATAACACGTAGCGTGTCTGTAGAAACAATGCCAAAACCGCCACCACTGATGCTATAAACCAGATCAGGCTTCTGGACGTCGCTGGTGCTTGATGTTCAGTCCGCAACTGACTACGGCTGAGAGCTGGTGTGTCAGTTGATGTGCTGTCGCGGACGCTATCACTCAGACTGAGCCTAGGCTCAGTTCGATAGGTTGTTGAACGGGAATCCGGCACTTTCTGATTTCCAGTTGGGCCGAACCCTCGCTCCCTGCGAAGTGCCCGGTTTATCTCGTCCAGACCTTCTGTTTCAGTGGCCGGCAATTGCAGATCCCCGAGTTGTTCCGTCGTCAGATCGAACAACCGCGGTCGCGGGTCGACTTTGGATCGGTCAAATTCAGGAATTCGGTCAGTTGAAACACGGGTAGTTAATCGATTTTGTAACGACCGGGCTTGTGTCGGGTTTGCAATCTGTTCTACCAGGTTCCATGCTGCGTTGAATACCGTATCGCACTCGCCGCATTGAACAAGACCCGCCCCGGCAGCCAGGGTGTCCGCCGTCACCGGTAGGATGCTCTTGCAACCGCTACAGCGAGTTTCGAGCAAAGCCTGTTCGTCATACGTCATGTTTGATGGGCCTTCATGCTGTGCGCGCACCGATAAGCAAAATCCATTCGTCTGCCGGCACGGTATCAAAAGTATAGCCCGGACCGAATGCCGAACATACTGTTTCAGCCTGAGCCCCTAGAACCCCGCTGAGCAACACGATTCCATCTGCCGCGAGCAGTGAATTCAGCCGTGGTGCCAGTTCGATTAGCGTGTGAGACAGTATGTTGGCGATAACGATATCAAAGATCATCGGGCTCACGATCTGTTCAGGTGTCTTTACCGCCAGCTGGTCACCGATTCCGTTGTTCTGGGCATTTCCCCGAGTGGTGATCAAGGCCTTAGGGTCAATATCTGTGGCTGTTGCTCGCGAAGCACCCAACTTCAACGCCGCTACAGCCAGAATCCCCGATCCGCAGCCCCAATCAAGCACCGTGCGCTCAGTGAGATCAAATTTGGCTAATTGCCTGAGACACAGCGCAGTCGTTGGATGTGTGCCGGTCCCAAAAGCCAAACCTGGGTCAATAATGATATTGACAGCGCTAGGGACGGGCGGTTGACACCAGCTCGGACAGATCCACAGATCACCCTCGACATTGAACGGCTTGAATTGATCGCGGCTAACTTGTTCCCAGTTACGGTTCGCCAAGATTTCGCAGTTGATCCCGGTGTGTCCGCCACTGACGTCATAAAGGTAATTGCAGATAGTCTTTTGGTCGGCGTCTGGCGGGAAAAGACCGCTTACTTTTTCTGTTGACCAGCCCTGAAAATTGGATGATGCAGTGTCGAAACGCGCGCTGCCGCCGGCATGCTGCCGTGATACTGCCACAGCACCGAGGCCGTCCATTGCTTCGGTGATCCGCTGAACGGCGGGTTGTTCAACGGTAATACTGATTTGCAGCCAATAATCCACAGGAGACAGAACGCCAACGGAGCCTGTAATGCGACCGCTCGGGTCAGCTCCGTCGGTTCCTTTCGAGGTAGTGGATGTCCATCGGTTGTCGGCCAAAGGCCGAATCAGTTACCAGACGTTGTTGAAGTGGAATATTGGTCTTGATGCCATCGATCACCATCTCCTCCAGAGCACCGCTCATTCTGGTTAACGCCTGTGTACGGTTCTCGCCGTGTGCAATGACCTTGGCGATCATGGAATCATAATAAGGTGGCACGGTGTAGTTGTTATAAATGTGAGAGTCCACACGGATACCCGGTCCGCCCGGTTGGTGGTACTGGGTGATTGTACCTGGTGATGGTAGAAACGTGTCCGGGTCTTCGGCATTGATGCGGCACTCTACAGCATGCCCCGTGAAGATGATGTCCGCCTGAGTATGTTCAAGTGGCTGATTTGCCGCCACCTGCATCTGTTCTCTGACAATATCGATCCCGGTAATCGCTTCGGTTACTGGATGTTCGACCTGGATACGTGTATTCATCTCGATGAAAAAGAACTCACCATTCTCATAAAGAAATTCGAAGGTACCAGCTCCTCGATAGTTCAGGGTGTGGCAGGCGTCTATACAGCACTGAGTCATCTTTGCCCGCAGCTTCGGATCAATGCCTGGGGCGGGTGCTTCTTCTAAGACCTTTTGATTTCTGCGCTGCATTGAGCAATCTCGATCGCCAAGATGGATCACATGTCCGTGCGTGTCCGCAAGCACCTGGAACTCAATATGACGCGGACGTTCCAGATAACGCTCCAGGTAAACAGCGTCGCCGCCGAAGGATGCTTGTGCTTCGTTACGGGTCAGCTGCCAGGCATTGAGCAGCGCGGCTTCAGTGTGGGCAACCCGCATGCCTTTACCGCCGCCGCCCGCAGCGGCTTTGATAATGACGGGATAACCGATTTCTGCAGCAATTTTTGCCACCGCCAAGTTGTCGTCCGGCAATGGGCCGTTCGAGCCTGGCACGCAGGGCACGCCGGCGCTTTGCATTTGGGCAATGGCCGCGATTTTGTCACCCATCACACGGATTGTTTCTGCTGTAGGACCCACAAAGATAAATCCGCTCTGTTCGACCCGTTCGGCAAAATCGGCGTTTTCTGCAAGAAATCCGTAACCTGGATGGATCGCAACTGCGTCTGTTACTTCAGCTGCGGCGATCACAGCCGGAATATTCAGGTAACTGTCTATGCTTGCCGCTGGACCAATACACACGGATTCATCAGCGAGGCGTACGTATTTTGTATCCCGATCCGCTTCGGAATACAGTGCAACAGTGCGGATACCGAGCTCACGGCATGTTCTAAGAATGCGCAGCGCAATCTCACCGCGATTGGCGATCACCAATTTATCAATCATCAGACGCCGGTCAGGGGGACAAAGATTCGATCAGGAAAAGAGGCTCACCAAATTCAACCGGGTCCCCGCTGTGCTTGAAAATCTTGCGGACGATGCCGGTGATTTCAGTATCGACCTGATTAAATATTTTCATGGCCTCAATGACACATAACGTGTCACCGGCGTTCACCTCGGTTCCCAGTTCGACATAGGGTGGGGTTTCAGGATTTGGTGAGGCGTAATAAGTGCCTACCATTGGTGAAACCACGGGCACTTTACCGACTGAAGAGATCTCGCTAGCCGCGGGGTTATCCAATAAGGGTTCAGCGACCGCGCTCAGTCGCGTGTCTGTCATTGTCTGCGCCGGTACCGAGTACACATGGGTTCCGGTGCTGCTGCGACTCAGGCGAATCGATTCCTCACCCTCACTGATTTCAATTTCGGTCAATTCAGACTCTTCAAGCAGCTCAATGAGTTTTTTGACTTTGCGGATATCCATCGGCTGTCGACTGGTGTTCAGTGCCCGGATTCAAGGTATGTAATTGCAGCCTCAAGAGCCAACTCGTAACTCATGCCCCCGAAACCGGCGATAACCCCTACCGCAAGATCAGAAAAGTAGGAATGGCGGCGGAAACTCTCTCGGGCGTGGACGTTCGACAGATGCACTTCGATGAACGGAATCGCCACCCCTGCGAGCGCGTCGCGTAAGGCCACACTGGTATGCGTAAAGGCCGCGGGGTTGATCACGATGAATTCGGTGCCATCTGTCGCTGCCGCGTGAACCCGTTCGATCAGGGCGTTTTCAGCGTTTGACTGGAAGCTCGTCAGCTGAAACCCTTTGCGGGCAGCGGTTTCAGATGCCAGCTGGTTGATGTCAGCCAACGTCTGGTGACCATAATGTGAAGGCTCACGAGTGCCCAGTAAGTTCAGGTTGGGGCCGTGCAGCAGCAGAATGTGTCTCACGGAAAGAAGACCCTAAACATTAAACAATGTGTCCATTGTGCACAAAGCTTTCTTGTCTGTCCAGTTCGGGGACAATGGTGAAATTTAGGCGTAGATATAGGCAAGTTCGACGAAATTAGGCGACCACTTAGAGAAGGTGTGCCAACCAATCCGCGAGTTCAGTGGTTTGCAGCTCACCAGTTTTTCGGTATCGGAGCACACCGGTCCGGTCAAACACTAAAGTGAATGGCAGCTGTCCAGCACTGCCGTAGCGCTGCATGAGTTCGGGACCTGCGGTCGGGCCGATCAATGAGACATAGTTCAGACCCACTTCATCCTCGAATCGGCGAACGGACTCGGCATCGTCGACCGCAATACCCACGACCTGAATCTTCTGCCCATAGCGTGCTTGCATTGCGATCAACACGGGGATTTCAGTTCGGCAAGGTGCGCACCACGTGGCCCAGAAATTAAACAATACCACTTTGTTGTGAATCACTCGTGTCGACCATTCCTCTCCCGTGCTGGTAGGCAGGACAAACGGAATAATGGTGTCAGCCCCGGCGCCCAGGTCAGAGACAGTAGGCGAACGCAGCTGACTTACCCAGTACCCGCCAGCCGCCGCCACCGCCACCGCCAATACAAGCAGGGTGTAGACCACCAAGGATTTTCTTGGGTTGTCCACTAGGATGTCAGATTCTAAGAGTCTTGAGCAGGGAGAGGAAGCGGTTCGGGTCAAGGTAGCCGTAGAGGCGTTTTGCAGACGCTTCTTGACCTTGTGCGTCAAAAAACAGCAGCGCTGGGGGACCATATACGCCATAGTGTTGCTTGATGGTCTTGCCAACCGGATCTGACGGATCCGTGACGTCTATTTTGAGCAGACGGAATCGGTTCAGAACTGTGCGTACCTGCGGGTTGCTAAATGTCGTTTTTTCCATGCGCAGGCAATCAGTACACCAGTCGGCATAAAAATCCAGGATCACAGGTTGTTCATCTGAGCGGGCGTCAGACAGCAACCGTTCAAGTTCGGCCACGCTTGTCACCGTGTAAAAATCAGGTTGGTCTTTTTCGGAGACAGCATCCTTCAGTACCTCCTCGCTAAACAGCGCTAAGCTGACGGGCTGCAGGATGTCGCGACCACCGTTCAAGCCGCCGATTATTGCCAACATCCCCCAGATGATGGAGATGGTACCCAAACCTTTCCAGGCGTAGCGCCACCGCAGCAGAGGTGCCTGGCTTTTGACGAGATAGATGCCAAACGTGATCAAGAGCGCCGCCCACAACAGTAGAACAGGTACAGCGGGTATGGTGCCAAGCAGATAAATGGCAACACCAATCAGCATCACACCAAACAGATGTTTCACTCGATCCATCCAGGCACCAGCTCGCGGCAGCAAGACACCCGCACCGAAGCCGATGGCAATGAGAACCACGCCCATACCCAGCGCCATAGAAAACATCAGCCCAGCACCCAGATAGGGGTCACCATGGAAAATAGCGATGCTCAGCACTGAAATCAGCAGCGGTGACACACAAGCACCGACCACCAGTGCGGAGACAGCGCCGAGTAGAAAAATCATACCAAACGAACCGGTACTTAAACCGGTCGTACGCGCGGTCAGACTAGACTGCACAAAGGCAGGCATCCGGATCTCATAGAGGCCAAACATAGACAATGCCATCAGTGTGAGGATGATGCTGATCAAGCCGATTGCCCAGATATTTTGGAAATAGGCTTGCAGTTGCTCCCCGGTCGCGCCTGCCACAGCACCGATTGCCGCATAGGTCGCGGCCGTCCCCAGTACATAGGCCACTGAAATCGCACCACCCCGGAGGCGACGGGAAGTGCCGCCTTGACGTACGATGATACTGGAAAGAATCGGAATTAAGGGCAGTACACACGGCGTAAAGGTCAGCAGAAACCCCGTGACGAACGCGGCACCGAAAATAGCGATCAGGTTGCGGGCTGACAATGCCCCTTCAGCCGGCTCCTGCGCTTTGGCGTTCACGAAGCTGGGGAACTCAATCGTCTGGGTTGTGCTCATGGGCGCATAGCAAATGCCCTTTTCGGCACAGCCCTGGTAATTGACGGTCAGGCTGAGTGTGTCAGCCATCAGGGCATTTTTCTCGATCGGTACAATGACGCTACGACTAGTGAGGTAAACCTCAACCGCACCAAAATAAGGATCCTGTTTTACAGTGCCTGGCGGCAGGTCGAATGCGCGAACCTGTGCGTTACCCTGCACTGCCTGGAAAGCGATTTTGTCACGATACAGGTAATACCCCGGTGCGATCTTGAAATGTACCGCCAGAGCGTTTTCGCCGGCGATTTCGATCTCCACCTGAAATGCATCATCGGGATCAAGGAATTCGGATACATCACCAGTGGCGGTCCCCAGCAGTTTCTGCAATTCAGTCGCGCTGCCCCCAGTGCTGGTCGACTGCCAACCCGTTTTGACTGAGCCAGAGCGCTCGTTGATTAACGACGACGTTGTGAGGGGGACGTCCATCCGGACACGTTGCGTCATCGGTGGATAACAAACGCCAACCGGTTTGTTACAGCCTTGACCTGCCGCCAGCAAGATCAATGGGCCGCCGATGAAGTGGTCTCTATCCAACGGCAGTGCGATGCGAATTGAATCGGTGTAAATCTCGGTCTCGCCAAAAAACTCATCGTGTTGGATGGTCCCGGCTGGATATTTAGGGTTACCCAGAACGGCTTGAACAGGTTCAGCTGTAAAGCCAAACTTACTGCGATACATGTAATAACCCTCGGCGATCGTCCAGACGGCCTCGATCGTGTTCGGGTTGACCAGCGAGGCGTGGAACCTGAACGCTTGTTCAGCTGGAAGGAGTTTGCTGTCCTGCTGCGCCACCCCGGACAATGAAAACAGCATCACTGACAACAGCACTGACAACAGCAGGGCAGTCATCGTTTTCATGAGCAAATCGAGATAATCGCGTTGGATTGTTACGCTGTGCGAAACATCTTGGGTCGGTAAACGACACGTTATATTAGCACCCGATTATATGCCCAGGCTATTGTAGCGACCCAGACCGACGATCGTCTGACAATCGACTACACTTGGCGCCCACAATCGAATTAAGTTCCTTATGCTGTTGAGTCGAAACGTGCCACTGAGACCTTAACCGGACCTTAACAGTGCCCATTATTTTTCTGATTTTTCTCGCGGTTCCATTGATTGAGATTTTCTTGTTGATCAAGGTGGGGAACGTAATCGGTGCACCGTGGACCATCGCACTGGTTGTCCTCACAGCGCTGGTGGGTGCTTGGCTGGTTCGGCTGCAGGGCCTGTCTGCCCTGAACCGAGTCCGTCGGAGTGCAGCGCGCGGTGAGTTGCCGGCATTCGAGCTGCTGGAAGGTTTATTTCTCCTCGCCGCAGGCGCATTGTTACTCACACCGGGGTTTTTTACGGATGTCGTGGGGTTTGCCTGCTTGACGCCACCGTTCCGAAGGTCGCTGATCAAGCTGGCTGTCCGGCGGTTTGGCTTGGTCCACCCGGGGTCGCCCCCCGCGGATTCCGCCCTGGGTAAATCCAGCATTGAAACCGATTATCGCCGGCTGGATGATTGAGTGGAGATAGCCTACTTGACAGGGGGTTAAAACCAGCTATTATTAGCACTCAATAGGGATGAGTGCTAGTTGTACCACATACTCACCTCTTTGTTGTCATTTTGTTGTTATTCATCAATACTTTAGGAGATTTAGGTAATGAAGATTCGACCGCTTCACGATCGCGTCGTTGTGCGACGACTCGAAGAAGAGCGTACCAGTGCCGGCGGAATCGTGATTCCCGATAGTGCTGCGGAAAAACCGATGACCGGCGAAGTTTTATCAACCGGCAACGGCAAGATCCAGGAGAACGGTGAACAGCGTCCACTGGACGTCAAAGCCGGGGACAAGGTGCTTTTTGGGAAGTACTCCGGTACCGAAGTCAAAATCGATGGTGAAGAAGTTTTAGTCATGCGCGAGGACGACATCATGGGTGTCATCGAGGCTTAAGCCTGCTGATTACCCAGACCGTTGAACATCAACACTGATTTATATTTATAAAGGAATACAGTAATGTCAGCTAAAGAAGTTAAATTCGGCGAAGCAGCCCGTGGAGCCAAGTTACGGGGTGTGAATATCCTGGCCGACGCCGTCAGGGTGACACTCGGGCCTAAGGGAAGAAATGTAGTACTCGACAAATCGTTTGGCGCACCCACCGTGACCAAGGACGGGGTTTCTGTCGCCAAGGAAATTGAACTTAAAGACAAGTTCGAAAATATGGGGGCGCAGATGGTTAAGGAAGTAGCCTCCAAGACGTCGGACGTGGCCGGTGACGGCACCACGACCGCGACTGTGTTGGCACAGTCTATGTTGCGCGAAGGTTTCAAAGCCGTCGCTGCGGGGATGAACCCAATGGACTTAAAGCGCGGAATCGACAAAGCAGTCATCGCGACCGTTAAAGAGCTTCACAACATGTCCAAGCCTTGTGCGGATCATAAAGAAATCGCACAGGTAGGCACCGTGTCCGCCAATTCTGATGAGTCAATCGGCAGCATTATTGCCGAATCTATGGAAAAGGTTGGTAAGGAAGGTGTGATCACCGTTGAAGAAGGCAAGACACTGGAAAATGAACTTGAGGTGGTCGAAGGTATGCAGTTCGACCGTGGATATCTCTCGCCTTATTTCATCAACGATCAGGACGCGATGCAGACCAACATGGAGAATCCGCTGATTCTGATTCACGATAAGAAGATCTCGAACATCCGGGACATGCTGCCGGTGCTTGAGGCCACAGCCAAGGCCAGTCGGCCGTTGCTGGTCATCGCTGAGGATGTTGATGGCGAAGCACTGGCGACACTGGTCGTGAACAATATTCGTGGGATCGTTAAGGTTTGTGCGGTCAAGGCGCCAGGATTCGGCGATCGCCGTAAAGCGATGTTGCAGGATCTAGCAATTCTGACCGGCGGTCAGGTGATTTCCGAAGAAGTCGGGATGAGCCTCGAATCCTGCAGTCTCGATGATCTGGGTAGCGCTAAACGTGTGCAGGTAACCAAGGAAAACACCACCGTGATCGATGGTGGGGGTAGCAAGGATGATATCGAAGGCCGGGTCAATCAGGTCCGTGTGCAGATCGAGGAAGCCACCTCGGATTACGACAAGGAAAAGATGCAGGAGCGAGTTGCCAAGCTTGCAGGCGGGGTCGCCGTAATCAAGGTCGGTGCAGCAACCGAGATTGAGATGAAGGAGAAGAAGGCCCGCGTCGAAGATGCGTTGCATTCAACCCGTGCAGCAGTGGAAGAGGGCGTGGTGCCCGGTGGCGGTGTAGCGTATGTACGTTGCCTGGACGCGTTGGATGACGTTAAGGGTGACAATACTGATCAAGATGTCGGTATCGATATCGTTAAGCGTGCCGTTGAAGAACCGTTGCGTCAGATCGTCAACAACGCCGGAGAAGAAGGTTCAGTCGTGCTGAACAATGTTGTGGCTAAAAAAGGTAACTATGGCTACAACGCCACTACCGGTGAATACGGTGACATGATTGAGATGGGCATCCTGGACCCGACCAAGGTCACTCGGGCCGCGCTCCAGAATGCAGCTTCGATTTCCGGTCTTATGATCACGACCGAAGCAATGGTTGCTGAAGTACCCGAAGACAAGCCAATGCCGCCAATGCCAGGTGGCATGGACGGGGGGATGGGCGGTATGGGCGGCATGATGTAAGCTGCCAGTCATAGCGCAAGTTGTATCTCGAAGGCCCCGATCATTCGGGGCCTTCTTCGTTTTAGGGTAATTTAAGCGGGTTTTCGCTCTAGACGACGGTGATGAGCGCGTCCAGCACATCATTGGGCCGTTCCATCATCAGGGAGTGGCCCGTACCCTCAAGCAACTCGACACGCGCGCCGGTTATTACCTTGGCCAATTCCTTGCCAGCTCTGGCAGGTGTCATAATGTCACGGTTTCCCAAGATAAACAGGGTTGGACACTGTACTGCGTCGGCGTGCACCATCCCAGTGTTATAGGTATTGCAGGCTGCAAGGCCGGCATGAATGACGTCGTCGTCTGAACGCTCGAGCAGTCGCAGCGTACCGCCGACCATCCACATTCCGGGGTTCTCATTGCCACCGAGCTGAGCAGCTTTGCTGTAACCCCAGTAGGTCAGCATATCGATTGCAGCGTGGTTGTTTTGTGCGGCATTGCTCAGAAGAGATTTGTGGACGGCCATCGGTACGGCGGTACCGATAAGCGCCAACGATCGTGTCCGTTCCGGATAGCGAGCTGCAAGGGCAAGCGTCACCAGCGAACCCATGCTGTGGCCAACCAAGGCGGCCTTTTCGATGTTCGCTCCATCCATTGCAGCGACGACTTCATCAGCCATCTTTTCGATAGTATCCAGTGGAGGTCCTTCGGAACGACCATGGCCGGGCAGGTCAGTTGCCAACACGTTGTACTGATGCCGGGCAAAGAAACGCGCGGGGAGGACCCAGACGGTGTGATCCATCCCGGTTCCGTGTACAAAGACGACCGATTCCTGTTCAGACTGATGTTCCCGGGCACCTGTATAGGCAAAAATATTTTTCTTGTTAGCATTGATATACATGATCGATCAGCCTTCCGTGCTCAGGCTTTCTGCGCGGCGCGCAAAGCGGTTTCTAGATCCTGCAGTAGGTCCTGTGGATCTTCTAGTCCCACAGACAGGCGAATCAGTCCTTCCGAGATACCGGCCGCTTGAAGTGCCTTGGCATCCATCCGGTGGTGGGTTGTGCTGGCGGGGTGAATCACCAGTGATTTGGCATCACCAACATTGGCAAGATGTGACAGCAGCTCGACATTTTCAATGAAACGCTGCCCTGCAGCCCTCCCGCCCTTGATGCCGAAGCTGAAAACGGCGCCGCAACCGTTCGGCAAAATGTCCTTGGCCAGTTCGTGATCCGGATGGTCGGGCAATTCTGGATAACTGACCCACTCCACCGCATCGTGCTGTGACAGATACTTGACGATCAGCCGCGTGTTTTCGACATGTCGCTGCATACGAAGCGGCAGGGTTTCCATCCCTTGAAGCACCTGGAATGCCGTGGTCGGGCTCATACAGGCACCGAAGTCCCGCGCACCTTCTTTGCGGGCGCGGGTGATAAACGCTGCGGGGCCAAATTCAACCGCGAAATTCATGTTGTGAAAGCCGGCATAAGGTTCGGTCATCGTTGGGAACATCCCAGAGGCCTCCCAGTCGAAAGTGCCACTGTCTACCAGCAGACCACCGATCACTACACCATGGCCACTTAGGAATTTGGTGGCCGAGTGAAAAATAATGTCAGCGCCGAGGTCAAATGGTCGGCACAAATACGGCGTGGTGAAGGTTGAATCAATCATCAGCGGCAGGCCATGCTGGTGTGCGACCTCGGCCAGGACAGGAATATTCAGAACTTCCAATCCAGGGTTGCCGAGCGTCTCGCCAAACAAGAGGCGGGTTTCCGGTCGTATGGCAGCTGCAAACGCATCCGGGTTGCGAGGATCGACAAAAGTGGTCTCGATACCGAATCTGCGTAAGGTGTAGTCCAGCAGGTTATGGGTGCCGCCATAAATTGAACCTGAGGACACGATGTGTGAGCCCGCACTCATCAGAGTAGCAATAGCCAAATGGCATGCTGCTTGGCCGCTGGCGGTGGCGATTGCACCGACACCACCCTCTAAAGCGGCTATTCTTTCTTCCAGGACTGCAGTAGTCGGATTGGTGATTCTGGAATAGACGTGACCGGCACGTTCGGCGTTGAAAAGTGCTGCTGCATGATCGGGGCTTTTGAAAACATAAGATGCTGTTTGGTAGATCGGTGTAGCACGCGCACCCGTTGTCGGGTCGGGTTGTTGTCCTGCGTGCAGGGTCAGGGTGTCAAAACCAAACGTTTTCGGTGTAGTCATCTCGTTCTCCGAAACGGGTGTCTATGTAAGTTGGTTTAACTTTAACTGGGTCACAAAGGAATAGGCATCATCTTGAATGCCTGTGTTTGCAACGTAGTGGCTAGTCTATTGAATTAAACAGCAGATGCAGCGATCCGTCTAACAGTTCTCTACCCCGAGGGGTTTATTGGTTTTGAGACCCTAGGCCTTCCCTCATTTGCGCACAGACACAGGATGGGCAGACGCATAGCAAGGGGGCAGGGGTTCAAGCGGTAATGGTACTAGCGCCTAGAAAGGGTCGTTCGAGACCCGGTCATGAACTTCGCTCAGCGGTGTCGCGGAAAACCGTTCAACCGCATTTAGAGTCGCCGCAGTTGAGACAGGTCATACAGCCATCGAGAAGAACCACAGCCTTGGTTTGGCATTTGCTGCACAGTCTGGCTTCAGCGGGAAATCCAGTGGTCGAACCGCCCTCAGGGGAGGGCTGTTTTCTGGTTTCATATTCCTGGCGCTTGTCATCGACCAGTTTTTGCTGATGGTCGTCGAGATCATCTTCTCGGATCATACCAATCATTTTCATGTGTGCTTCGATCGCATCTCCTATCTCAGCAACCAATGACGGTGTGTACTTTCCGCCCCGTTTGAAATAGCCACCTTGAGGATCGAATACACTGCGCAGTTCTTCGACCAGAAAGGTGGCATCGCCACCCTTGCGGAAAACAGCCGAGATAATTCGAGTCAGAGCAACGATCCACTGAAAATGGTCCATGTTCTTAGAGTTGATAAATATCTCGAATGGGCGTCGTTTTTCGTAAGGCGTTTCAGGATTTAGTACGATGTCATTGATGGTGACGTAAAGCGCATGCTCAGACAGTGGAGTCTTGATTTTGTAGGTGCTGCCGATCAGCATTTCCGGCCGTTCGAGCTTCTCATGCATCTGAATGACGTTGGAAGCAGAACCCTCAATGCCTGCGATGACTTCGTTTTCCGGTGCCATCTCAGCGATCTTCGGCGGGTCACCCTCGGTACTGATGACCTCGAAGTCGGCGATGGGGTTGTCGATCTTAATAACCATTTTCCACTCTAAAATTTGCCGTAGTAACCTTCTTTTAGGGCATCAAACAGGTTGGCGGCCGTATGAGTTTCGCCATCGTATTCGATTTCTTCGTTGCCCTTGGCTTCGATCACCTCCCCGTTTTCCAGAGTGAAGCGATACGTGGTGTTTTCCAGGTCTTCTTCTTTGACCAGCACGCCCTGGAAGGCATCCGGATTGAAACGGAAAGTCGTGCAGCCTTTGAGGCCTTTTTCGTAGGCGTACATGTAGATATCTTCGAAATCCTCAAACGGGATGTCCGTGGGCACATTGGCAGTTTTGGAAATCGACGAATCTATCCATTTTTGTGCAGCGGCCTGTACGTCGACATGCTGTTTGGGAGTGATGGTGTCGGCGCTGATAAAATAATCCGGTAGCGCATTGTTATCGTCGTCTGGCGCCGCCGCCGGGTTGACCAAGCGCCGATATTCCAGTAACTCAAACGACATGACATCGATTTTTTCCTTGGTTTTTCGACCTTCGCGTATGACGTTTCGGCTGTACAAATGGGCAAAAGACGGTTCAATGCCGTTGCTCGCGTTGTTCGCCAGGGACAAACTGATGGTGCCGGTTGGCGCGATAGAAGTATGGTGACTGTAGCGTGCACCGTGCTCAGCAATCTTATCGGTAAGTTCATCAGGAAACTGTTGCATATAACGACTGTATTTCGCCATCAAGACAGACCCTCTAACACGGTCACCATTCTGATAACCATCGGCTTCCATTTCAGGTCGTTTGGTCAGAATTTCTTTATCGACTGTAAACTCGTCCTGCATAATCGGGGCGGGTCCCTTTTCTATAGCGAGCTCAACAGCGGTCTGCCAACCGACCTCAGCCATTTCACGTGAAACGCGTTCAGTGAAAGCCAGTGAATCTTCACTGCCATACTTCATCTGCATCATTACCAATACAGAACCCAGACCCAGAAAGCCCATACCGTGACGCCGTTTATATTCGATCTCGTGTACTTGCTGACCAAGAGGCAAGCCGTGAATATCAACCACGTTGTCTAGCATGCGGGAGAATATACTGACGACGCGATGGAACCGTTCCCAATTAAAACGCACGCTCACTGAAAACGGTTGTTCCACAAAGCGGGTTAGATTGATCGAGCCCAGCAAACAACTGCCATAAGGCGGCAAAGGTTGCTCGCCACACGGATTGGTCGCTCGAATCTCTTCACAGAACCAGTTATTGTTCATCTCGTTGATTCGATCAATCAGAATAAATCCCGGTTCAGCGTAGTCGTAGGTTGAGGACATAATCAAGTTCCACAACCGGCGAGCTGGCAACGTGCGAAAGACTTTGCAGGCGACCTCGCCTTTATCGTTGGTGACATAGCCCTCGCGACTGGGCCAGTGGCGCCAGGTGATCTTGCTCTCAGGATCATCAATTTCTGTTACCAGAGCAGGGAATAGCAGTTCCCAGTCGGCATCATTTTGTACTGCTTGCATGAACCCATCGGTAACCAAACACGATAGATTGAACTGCCGGAGTCGGCCGTTTTCCCGCTTAGACTGAATAAAATCAACGATATCCGGGTGGGCGATGTCAAAAGTGCCCATTTGTGCGCCGCGACGGCCACCCGCAGAAGACACCGTGAAACACATGGCGTCAAAAATATCCATAAAAGACAGCGGTCCGGAGGTGTAAGCGCCCGCGCCGCTCACAAAAGCGCCTTTTGGCCGCAACGTAGAGAACTCGTAACCAATGCCACAACCGGCTTTCAGTGTCAGACCGGCATCATGAACTTCAGTCAGTATGCCTTTCATTGAATCAGGGATGGTGCCAGACACGGTACAGTTGATCGTACTGGTCGCTGGTTTGTGTTCGCGAGCACCCGCATTAGAAATGATTCGGCCTGCTGGGATGGCGCCGTTTCTAAGCGCCCACAAAAATTCTTTATACCAGTGATCTTGTTTTTCACTGGTCTGTTCAACCGCAGCCAACGCACTTGCGACCCGCTTGAAGGTGTCATCGATGGTGCGGTCAATCACATGGCCCGACTTTGCTTTGAGCCGGTACTTCTTGTCCCAGATATCAATGGACGCAGGTTGTAACTCAACCCCCGAGGCGTCGGTCTTGCGCTGTTCCAGTGATGCCTTTGTCATTTGTTGTTATTCCTTGAGTGGGGTAAAAGACCCGGCAGGCTGCGCCCTCAAAATTAAAGGGGTAGCCGGTTATTCACCACTTACTATTTACGAATCTGAAAACGCCACTTTGTTTGGGTAGGTCTGACCAATAACACTATATGTTGTGGCATTGAACAGAGCATACGCCCAACATATTGTGCCGGTCAACTTTTTTCAAGGGTGCGCAAAAAATGCCCTAAAAAAGGGCTTCGGTCTATAGGCGGTCAGGTGGTCAGACGCCGGTAGATCTCTGACACCTTGACCGGCAGTTGGTGTACATCGTCGACCACGGTGTAGTTGACTGCCCCGTACATGTGTGGCAGGTAGTCTCGTGCTTCGCGGTCGATGGTGATACAGAACGGATGTATGCCCGCCCGCTTGGCTTCAACTAGTGCTTGCCGAGTGTCTTCGATGCCATACTCACCGCGGTAGCCGTCATAGTCATCCGGTTTACCGTCGGACAAGGTGATTAAGAGGCGTGTCCGTGCCTCTATATTTTTAAACAGGTGAGTAAGGTGGCGGATCGTTACACCCATGCGCGTGTAGTCCTGCGGTTGGATGCCGGCGATACGCGCTTTGACTTCCTGGCCATAGATTTCATCAATCCGCTTGATACGATAAAGCTCACAGCGTTTTCGAGTCATGCCCGAAAAGCCATAAATAGCATAACGGTCACCCAAAATTTCCAGGGCTTCGCACAGTAGCACCAGGCTTTCTCTTTCTGCGTCGTTGATCCAGCCCTTAGTCGAGCCACTGACGTCGACCATAAAAATCACAGCAATATCGCGTTCCAGCCGTTGCGGGCAGGTGAAGAGGTTTTCCGGCATCTCTCGGCCAGAAATGGCTTCGATTCTGGCTTCAATTGCGGCATCTAGGTCGATATCGTCCCCATAAGCCTGTCGTTTCAGGCGTCGTTCACCACCGCGAAGTGCCTCAAAACTCCGACGAATTTCTGTGACTAGACCATGGTATTTTTCAAGCGTTTCCGCCACAAACGGCTTGTCTACCGATCGCATATCGATTTCTCTCAGCACGCACCATCCTTTACGGTAGTGACGCCGTCGGAAATCCCATTCATCGTAGTGTAGTGCGCCTTCCTCACGGTAGGATCCTTTCCACATGTCTTTGGCGCTGCTGTCTTCTCTAGGACCTGCGTCGTAATCTCCTGCGCCGGCCGCGACGAGATATTCCGGTGGGATTTCATCTAGGTCCAGCAGCATCGACTGCAGAATCCGTTTGATATCGGCTGGAGTAGCCACAGGGTTGCCGTTTATCTCCAGCATCAACTCTGTCTCCCCGGTTGTGTTTTCCGGCGTCTGCAATTCAATTTGTCGTATTGCTGAATCATCCAAGGTTTGATCATCGCGCAGCAGTTCGCTTAGACGGACCTTGAGTTCTTCGCGATCCCGTTCCATTCGTATGGCGAGTACCTGTTCGGCGAGCTCGAGTTGAAGAGTTCCCTGCCAGGGTTGGGGAGCGGGCGCGGTGACTGAGCGAGGATAAATCAGCTTAAGTTGTTCAAGTGTCGTCTCGATGGTCGAGGCTGGTTCTTTGAGTGCAGATGTAGCATGTTGCCACTCGATAGCTGCAGGTTTGTCGCCAGTATTTTCTAGCAGAGTGTTCATCTGGCGCCACAAACCGGGTAACTCTCGTTTAATGCAAGCTTCAAGGCGTATTGATTCAAGTGCAAAAAATAGCGATAGCGCTCGTTGAGGCTCTGAATATTCAGCCAGGCGTGCTGACAGTGGTGGATCGTCCTGGGTTTGTTTTCGAAATGTGCCGAAGCGCGTTTGTGCCCAAAGGTAGGTTGTCATGAGTTTGTACAGCGAGAAATTGTTCTGTTTGTCACCATAACGGTTGAGCAGAGCTGGCAGGAAGAGCACTTCGGTATCTGTAAATACTTCATTACTGGACTCAATGCGTAAAGACCGACCTGCCAGACCGCGGATGTAGTGATTAAGCACACCGACGGTATCGTCGAGGTGGACGGTAACCGGGCGCAGACTCTCTTCACGAGCGAAAGTATCAACGGCGGCGAAGGCTTCACTTCCGGGATAAAGACCCTGGCGGTCATAAACATCCATGGCGTTAATGATCCAGTCCTCAACCTGCCTCAGATCCATAAACTCAAGAGCTCGCGCTGCGTGACGAACGAACTGAAAACCCATCTCGGAGTTGGTGCGGATGATGACCTCTAGCCAGTGGAGAGCGAACTCCTGCTGTGTTCTGGTGCAGACCGACAGGGCCAGCGCGGGTTCCCGGGCCGTTCGCCTCGATGACAGGACCGCGTCGAGCATTTCATCGAAACGTTCTTCAAGTGCTTCAAAAGAAAAAGATTTTTGTTCAGGCATCAACGCAATCGGTGCTGCTGTACAGCCTCATGAGTCAAGTAAGTATACCGAGAAGCCACGGTTTGGCTTGCGTTGGGCCCGTTTGCCGCAGGCAACCGGGTCAGGCTACAGTGCATGCTCGGCAGATCAGGGGTAAAAATGGGCGGATTAAGTACAGTACTACTGTGGGTTCAGACACACCCGTTGGTGGTCACGGGTACGCTGGTCGTGTCGTTGCTCCTGGCCGGGATTTACGCCGTAGTGATCTTTATGGCTATCGCTCGCATGGATGCGGATTATTTTATGCGCTCTAAAGCGAGTCGAGACCACTGGCGCTATCGGTACACCGCCCTATGGCTGGTGATTCGCGTCACTAAGAATCTGGTCGGTGTGCTTCTAGTATTGCTTGGTCTGGCTATGCTGGTATTGCCTGGGCAGGGTATTCTGACTGTTCTGATTGGGATCAGCCTGCTCGAATTTCCAGGGAAACACAGGCTCGAATTGGCTATCGTGAAGCGGCCGTCGATACGCAGGGCGATTGACCGAATTCGGCAGCGCTCCGGAACAGAGCCACTCAATCTGCCCTGATCTTAGTCGCCCTCGAAGGCGATCAAAGTGCGCGTGGGAACATCCATCGCTTGGAGTTTTTCTTTCCCACCAAGGTCAGGCAGATCGATCACGAAACTCGCACCCACAACGAGTGCACCAGCATCACGAAGCAGGGCGACTGTCGCGCACGCTGTCCCACCGGTGGCGATCAGGTCATCAATCAGCAGGATTCGGTCTCCTGGCTGGGCGCTGTCGGTGTGAATTTCAACTTCATCCTTGCCGTATTCGAGATCATAGCGTTTGCCGATTGTTTGCCACGGCAGTTTCCCCTTTTTGCGTACGGCGATAAAACCAACAGATAGTTGGTGCGCAACTGCTCCGCCCAAAATAAATCCGCGTGCTTCAATCCCGGCAACAGCATCGATCTGATTACCCGCGAACGGTTGAACTAAATCGTCGACGGTCTTACGGAAACCGGCGGGGTGCTGCAACAACGTGGTGATGTCGCGGAATATAACGCCAGCTTTTGGATAGTCCGGTATAGACCGAATGAGTGTTTCGATGTCCATTGTCGTTTTGCCTTCAGACGAACAATCGGCCGGCAACCGCATCCAGCATTTTTACGACATCCGGGTCTCGGGCGTCGGGTTCTGTAATCAGCGCTGACTCCAGTGCCCGGTCATCTCCTGAAGGACACCGTGCCGGTCGATTTCGCATTTGAGGTGCGACCGTCTTGATCAGTGAACGGGCCCGGTCAGCATTGTCCAGAAGGACCTCGATGATTGTCTCGACATTGACGTTGTCGTGGCCAGGGTGCCAGCAGTCGTAATCGGTCACCATCGCCACCGTACAGTAAGGTATTTCTGCCTCACGGGCGAGCTTAGCCTCCGGCATATTGGTCATTCCGATCACATCACAGCCCCATTGTCGATAGAGATTTGATTCGGCCAGAGTCGAAAACTGTGGGCCCTCCATGGCGAGGTATATACCGCCGCGTTGAACTGGAATATTGCAATCCCGGCAGGCGGCCTCGCACCAGTCACCCAGCCGGGCGTTGACCGGATGTGCCATAGACACATGGGCGACTAAACCGGTGCCGAAAAAACTTTTTTCTCGTGCAAACGTCCGGTCTATGAACTGATCGATAATCACGAAGGTCCCTGGCGCCAGTTCGTCGCGAAAAGAACCTACGGCTGACAAGGAGATAATGTCAGTCACACCAGCTCGCTTGAGTGCATCGATGTTGGCTCGGTAATTAATGCTGCTCGGGCTGAGTCGATGTCCACGGCCATGCCGGGGCAGAAAAACCATCTGCACACCGTCGAGTCGTCCACGAAGTAACTCGTCCGATGGGTCTCCCCAGGGACTTTTAACCTGTTGCCAGTGGATATTCTCCAGTCCCTGAAGGTCGTACAGACCGCTGCCGCCAATGATGCCAAGCACTGGTGCCGGATGAATGTCTGCCATGGTCATTTGCCCGGCAGTGAGCTAAAACAAGGTCGTGCCCAGTTCATTGACCGCCGCCAGCATGTCGGGCTCATCTGTGAGTGATGCTGCAATGGCACCTCGGCAGGCTGTGCGGGGTTCGACCCCGCTATGCATGAGTTTGGCTGCATGGACAAGCAACCGTGTACTGGCACCTTCTTCCAGTCCGTTGCCTTTAAGATTACGGGTCATTGCAGCATACCGAACCAGCAGTTGTGCCGTCTGTTTATCGATGCCTGATTCATGGGCAACGATGCTCGTTTCCATTTCAGCTTCAGGGTAGTCAAAATCTATGGCCACAAATCGCTGTCGGGTGCTTTGTTTCAGGTCCTTAAGGACACTCTGATAGCCTGGGTTGTAGGAAATAGTAAGGCAGAATTCTCCGGGGGCCTTGACTGTTTCACCTGTCTTCTCAATCGGCAGTATGCGCCGGTCATCTGCCAGCGGATGAATGACCACGGTCGTATCCTTTCTGGCTTCGACGATCTCATCAAGGTAGCACAGTGCGCCCTGTCGTACCGCGCGTGTCAGCGGCCCGTCAATCCAACGTGTTTCACCGCCGATTATCAGATAACGGCCGACGAGGTCCGAGGCAGTTAGGTCATCATGGCACGATACGGTGACCAGGGGGCGTTTCAGTCTCCAGGCCATATGTTCCATAAAGCGGGTTTTGCCACAACCGGTGGGTCCTTTGAGCAGTATCGGGATACAGTTGTTGTAAGCGGCTTCAAAGACCTGTATTTCTTCCCCTTGAGTCGCGTAGAACGGTTCCTGCGCAATAAATTCTGTCTGTGCGATCGGCTGATTCATGATGCTGTGGCGCTGTTCGTTATTCCCTGTTCTGACTATCGTTGAATTCCGGTGTTCCGGAGAACATAGTCTAGCTGGGGTGGCTGGCAAGTCCACCAGGACCCTCGGCAGCGCTGGAGTACAGTAATGTCATCTAGATGCTAGCGGTCCAATCAGAGGTTGAAAGTTTTTGCCAGTTTTCTTTTTACCGGTGTGTTCTTCAATCGCGCATACTGCGGTAAGCCTTGATGGTACGGTGGATAGTCTTCCCCGGTGATCAGCGGCATCAGGTACTGTCGACATCTGGCTGTAATGCCATAGCCGTCGCGACTGATAAAACTGCGGGGCATCAATTTTTCCCGGTTTGCGACCCGGTTTAGGTCCGCCTCGCCAATCGTCCAGCGATAGGGAGAGTCTGACAACCGCACTATAGCTGGCATAACGGCGTTCTTGCCAGCTAGAGCAAATTCAACCGCCGCCCGGCCAGTGGCATAGGCCTGGTCGACGTCGGTTTTGGATGCGATGTGACGGGCAGCACGCTGAAGATAGTCGGCAACTGCCCAGTGGTACTTCAGTCCGAGGTCATCGCGAATCATTCCGGCGACGACTGGCGCCACACCACCAAGTTGCGTGTGGCCAAATGCATCTTTAAGGCCCTGGTCGGCCAGGAATCGGCCACTCGCTTCGCGCGCGCCTTCCGAGACAACGATAGAACAGTATCCAAAACGCTTAATCTTGCGGGTGACCGCAGCAGCAAAGCGTTTGCGTTCAAAAGGGATTTCCGGAAACAAGATGAGTATCGGAATTTCGGTTTTTCGGTCCGACGCCATCCCACCCGCTGCGGCAATCCAACCAGCGTGCCGACCCATGACCTCAATGATGAAAACTTTGGTTGACGTTTTGGCCATGGAGGCCACGTCAAAACTGGCTTCTCGTGTGGAGACGGCGATGTACTTGGCCACAGACCCGAATCCTGGACAATTGTCGGTAATCGGCAGGTCGTTATCCACGGTCTTGGGAATGTGGATGGCCTGTATCGGATAGCCTTTTGTTCTGGCTAGTTGTGAGACCTTAAGGCAGGTATCGGCAGAATCCCCTCCACCGTTGTAGAAGAAATAACCGATGTTGTGCGCCTTGAAGACCTCGATGAGCCGTTCATATTCGGCTGCGCTCTCAGCGAGGCTCTTGAGTTTGTAGCGACAGGAACCGAATGCGCCAGCGGGGGTATGGCGCAGTGCTGTGATCGTGGTCTTCGATTCACGGCTGGTGTCAATGAGGTCCTCGTTCAAAGCGCCGATGATACCGTTGCGACCGGCATAGACCTTACCGATCTGTTGTCGATTGCTCCGTGCGGTTTCTATTACACCACAGGCTGAAGCGTTGATTACAGCTGTGACACCGCCGGACTGTGCATAAAACGCGTTTCTGCCTTGGGCCATGGTCTCTCTTCCTTAAATAAATTAATCGGGGTATCAAGTACGACCGCTGAAAATCAAGTATAGCCATACACGTAATGTTGCCGTGCTGGCAATCGGTTTTCACCCTGCTGGAACGCAATCTGATCGCCGGCCCACGCTAGGCATTCAACATTATATTGTCAGCGCCAGCCATTGCAGGCTGCGGATACATTGACAGATGGAGAAACGGAACTATAGTAGGCGCCCCGATTTTTCGTCGCGGGGAGAGATCGGGTAGTAGGGATAGCTGAGTTTTCGGCTTGTGTTCGCCGATGAAACACCGGTAAAACAAGGACCCTAGAATGAGAATAGTGCTGTTGGGTGTGCCGGGTTCCGGAAAGGGAACCCAAGCTAAATTGATGGCTGAAAAATACCGAGTGCCACAGATCTCCAGTGGAGAGCTTCTTCGGCAGGCGGTGACAGAGAAAACCGAACTGGGTAAACGGGTCGCATCGATCATAGCGTCGGGCGAACTGGTATCGGACGGCATTGTAATCGACGCGGTAACGGAACGGCTTCGCAGCAACGAAAGCAAACGAGGGTTTGTTCTGGATGGCTTTCCCCGCACGATACCCCAGGCCCAGCAGCTTGATACACGCTTGGGCTGGATGAACCGGCCGCTACAGTTAGTCTTGTATTTTTCGCTCAGCCCAGCGGTGGTTAAAAAGCGAACCCTTGGGCGCCTGGAGTGCGCGGAATGCGGTGCATCATACAACCGATATTTCTCGCCGCCAGCCAAACGCGGAATCTGTGATCACTGTGGTTCGAAAGCGCTTGCTCAACGACCGGATGATAATCAGCGGGCGGTGCGCGCACGCTTGGACGCTTACGAGCAGGATACTGCGCCGCTGATCACCTATTTCAAGGCCCAGCATAAATTGCGTACTGTCGAGGGAGAGGGCGAAATACAGGATATTTTTGAACGTATATGCGAGATCGTAGACACCGAGATTCGACCTCTGGAGACGAAAGTCATCGCGACAGAAACCGGTCGTGAGTGTCGATCCGATGTTGTAACGTTGATCAGCGGTGGCACGGTGGTTCGTAAAGACAGCCGCGCTGACGATGATAAAGCTGTTGGTCAGGCGAAGCGTCGCTTATCCGTTGTGGCCTCTAAGAAAGTGGTCAAGAAAAAAGCGGTCAAGAAAAAGGTCGGCAAGCAGAAGGTGGTCAAGAAAAAAGTGACCAAAAGAAAGGTCGTCAAGAAAAAAGTCATGGTGCGGAAATCTGCAGCTAAAAAACGCACACGCAAGCGCTGACAAGCCATGAACCAATACCCCAACGTTCGAATGCGACGTAACAGGCGGGATGCTTTCAACCGGAAACTGGTGCGTGAAGTCACTTTGAGCTGTGACGACCTGATTCAGCCCCTTTTTGTGTGCGAGGGGCAGAATTACCGTGAAGCGATTCCGACTATGCCGGGTATTGAGCGCTTGAGCTTGGATCTGATTCTCAACAAAGCTGAGAATCTGGTTACATTGGGAATTCCGGCTGTCGCACTGTTCCCGGTCATACGAGCAGAAGCCAAAACGCCCGATGCTGAAGAATCTTTTAACCCAGATGGACTCATTCCCTGCGTCGTGCGTGCGTTGCGTGAACACTTGCCCGAGCTGGGCGTGATTACCGATGTAGCGCTTGATCCTTACACCAGTCATGGACAGGACGGACTGCTGGACGACAGTGGCTACGTCGTCAACGACGCGACTGTAGAAGTGCTTGTTCGGCAGGCACTGTCTCACGCTGAGGCTGGCGCACAGATTGTGGCGCCGTCTGACATGATGGATGGCCGAATCGGGGCGATACGAGAGGCCTTTGAAGGACAGGGCTATGTGAATACACGGATTCTTGCTTATTCAGCCAAGTACGCCTCAGCTTTTTATGGGCCTTTTCGTGATGCCGTGGGATCTGCAGCAAACCTTGGTGGTGGTGATAAATACAGCTATCAGGTCGATCCTGGAAATTCGGACGAGGCTGTTCGGGAAGTCGAGCTGGATCTCGCCGAGGGTGCTGATATGGTCATGGTAAAACCCGGAATGCCCTATTTAGACATTGTCTTCAGGGTGAAACACGAACTCGGTGTGCCCACATTCGTGTACCAGGTCAGCGGGGAGTACGCGATGTTGTGTGCAGCAGCTCAGAACGGTTGGCTGATGCGCCGCGCAGTTGTCAGCGAAGCCTTGCTGGGCTTTAAGCGCGCTGGCGCTGATGCCATTCTGACCTATTTTGCTGAAGAGGTAGCCGGCTGGCTTCAAGCAGACTAGACGATCACCGTTGGTAAAGGGTGTATCGTCTCCTGCCGCCAACAGGAGCGCACCGACCATGGGAACGCAAGGTACCAACCCCCAGGTAGCACACTTCGGTTTCCGTCAGGTGGACGAAGATGAGAAAGATACGCTGGTTGCGAGTGTCTTTCGTTCCGTAGCGGGTCAATACGATTTAATGAACGACCTGATGTCCCTGGGTGGTCACCGCTTGTGGAAAGATTTCGTGATCAGCAGGAGTGGTGTACGAGCCGGTCACAAAGTTCTTGATGTGGCCACCGGCACAGCTGATCTCGTTCGCCGATTTGCAGAGCGTGTCGGCCCCGACGGTCGGGTTATTGGTGTGGATATCAATGCCGAGATGCTTGCGGTTGGTCGATCGCGACTTGTAGACGCCGGTATGGTACAAGGTGTCGAACTACTGATTGCAAACGCTGAACAACTGCCTTTCATTGAACATCGATTTGACTGTGTGAGCATCGCCTTTGGGCTGAGAAATGTGACGCGTATCCCGACTGCACTCCAAGCCATGACCAGGATGCTTCGACCAGGCGGCCGCATGCTGGTGCTTGAGTTTTCGCAGCCGCGAGACGGACCTTTTGCCCGCTGGTACGACCACTATTCGTTCAAGCTGATACCCACTCTGGGCAGGGTAGTCGCCGGTGATGAAGACAGTTATCGCTATCTCGTCGAATCTATCCGCCGTCACCCTGATCAGGAAACACTGAAAGAGATGATGCTCTCAGCCGGACTTGAAGACGTGTCGTATCACAACTTGAGCGGTGGCGTGGTGGCACTGCATGTTGGGTTTCGATACTGAGGGTTAGTTCTGATCGCTTATGGAATTCCGACAGATCATAGCGTCGGTTCTTGAACGTGCCCTGAACGCGACGCTGGCGATGGATCCTGCGTCTGTGCAGCTGTTGGCTAAGTTGGACGGTAGGGTCATTGCAATGAACATCGAATCGATCGATGGAAGTTTCTACCTTCTGCCCCATCGCGAACGGGTGACGATTGAGATCGATCACGATCAAAACCCCGACATTGTCATCAAGGGTGGGTTACTCGCGTATGTGCGAAGTGCGACCGCCAGCGTCAGGGGATCGGCTAACCCTGACCAGCTGTTGGAGATCAGCGGTGACGCTCATTCGGTTGCGGTACTGCGAGATTTTCTCAGATCACTGCAGCCAGATTTCGAAGAACAATTGTCGTCACTGATCGGCGACATGCCGGCCCGCCAGGCCGGTAATCAGATTCGATCCTTCGCCGAATGGGCCGAGCAGGTCGGTCAGTCGATCGCTGTCAATACGGGCGAGTATCTCACTGAAGAGAAGCAGCTTCTTGTAGCGAGACCAAGAATCGATCGGTTCCTCATTGCGGTAGATCAACTGCGAAATGACACCGAGCGGTTGGCAAGCCGACTGGGTACGTTGGAAAAGGTTGATCGTAAAAGCTGATGATGGTTGGCGCCAGGCAGACACTCCGGTTATTTCGTATCGTCCAGATTCTGGTCAGGCACGGGCTGGATGAGTTCATCACGGTCTTGCACCTGTTCCGGCCGTATCGGGCTTTGCTTTACGTTTTCCCCGGTTTTTGGTTCCGGAAACTGGAAAAACCGCGTGGCCAGAGGCTGCGGGAGGCGCTGGAAGAGCTCGGTCCGATCTTCGTGAAGTTCGGGCAGCTATTGTCGACACGACCTGACCTGATTCCGGAAGATATCGCCAGTGAATTAACCCGGCTCCAGGACCGTGTCGAACCTTTCCCCGGTCAGAAAGCGCGTGCTGTCATTGAATCGGCCTACGGCGTAGCGGTGGAAGCACATCTGGCTGAATTCGAGGATCAGCCTATGGCCTCGGCTTCAGTGGCCCAGGTACACAGGGCGAGGCTTCTTGACGGGACCAAAGTGGTGGTCAAGGTATTGCGCCCCGGGATAGAGGCTGCGATAAACAAAGACCTCGCCGTGCTTCATGCCCTGGCGCATATGGCCGACAGACACTGGTCAGAAGCGAAACGGCTGCGCCCGGTGGAAATCGTCGAAGACTACGATAAGACGATTCATGACGAACTTGACCTGATGCGGGAAGCAGCCAACGCAGCCCAGTTGCGTCACAATTTTCTGGACTCCGACCTGATCTACGTGCCGCAAGTCCACTGGGAGCACTGCCGGCGTGACGTCATGGTCATGGAACAGATCGATGGCATACCCATACGCGATGTCGACGCGATAAAAAAAGCGGGTGTGGATATGAAGCAACTGGCACACAATGGCGTAGAAATATTTTTTACACAGGCATTTCGTGATGGGTTTTTCCACGCTGACATGCATCCGGGTAACATTTTTGTCGGCCCCGATGGTCAATATCGGGCGGTTGACTTCGGTATCATGGGAACATTGAGCGAACTGGACAAGCGATACCTGGCCGAAAATCTACTCGGCTTTTTCAATCGTGACTACCGAGCTGTTGCTCAAGCACACCTGCGGGCGGGGTGGGTACCGGCGGATACCCGAGTTGATGAATTTGAGTCAGCGGTTCGTACCGTCTGTGAACCGATCTTTGCCAAACCGATCAGCGAAATATCGTTTGGTCGACTGGTGATCCGGCTTTTCCAGGTGGCGCGGCGGTTCAATATGCCGGTGCAACCGCAGTTGGTCCTATTACAGAAAACCCTGTTGAACATCGAAGGTTTGGGTCGTCAGCTTTATCCCGAACTCGATCTGTGGGAAACGGCCAAACCGTTCCTCGAACGTTGGAAGCGTGAGCAGATCGGGCCACAGGCGATTTTACGTGCCGTTCGACAGGAACTCCCGCACATCGCAGCGCTACTGCCACGGCTACCGGGTCTGACACACGATCTGTTGCAGCGCCTTCAAGATGATGAATTGCATTCGCAGACCCGAACCCGGGAGATTGAGGCGCTTAATCGTCAGATTGACCGCAGTGAGCGGCGGCTGACAGGCGCCCTGCTGGGCAGTGCAGTCGGGCTGTCCGGTGTGCTCGTACTGCTGTTCGGCAGTGAGGCGCTGGGATCGGTGGCGGCAGCCCAGGGGTTGGGCACGGCCTTGTGCGCATTTGGCATCATGGCAGGACTTTACAGCTGGTTGGCGACGGCTCGGCGACCGTAAAGCGTCGGCTGAGCACAAAAAGCTAATTAACCTACAAGCACACTTGGTTTTTAGTGCCTAAATCCTTATAATGATACTTGGTTAATCTGGCGATGCATTAAGCCAATGGGGTGAGCTCAAGAGCGAAAACTCGCGAGTGGCCCTCTCGTCCGGCGACTGAGTTTGCGGCGCTTTGGACTCTATTTTAGACATAGGGGGATAAATATGCGATTAACAACCAAGGGCCGCTATGCGGTGACTGCAATGCTTGACCTGGCGCTGAATCAGGGCAAGGGTGCTGTGACACTCCAGGATATCGCGTTGAAACAGGAAATTTCACTGTCGTATCTCGAACAGTTATTTGCCAAATTACGCCGCGACGGTCTGGTCAAGGGCACGCGGGGCCCCGGTGGGGGGTACCGGCTAGCACAGGGTGCTGAAGCCATCTCAGTCGCTGCAATCATCAGCGCGGTTGATGAAAAAGCTGATATGACCCGATGTGGCGGTGAGGCAAACTGCCAGGATGGAAAAAAGTGCCTTACGCATGAACTCTGGGCCGATCTCAGCCGAGAGATTTACAAGTTTCTAGACGGAATCAGTTTGGCTGATCTGGTGAACAGACCCGAAGTGCAGGAGGTGGCAGAGCGCCAGGATATTACGCATCAGAGCCACGCCAGTGGCTTGCAGTCTATCGTCGTTGGACCTGATCAATTGACGGGAACGACTGACAGGTACTAATCCCCGCACACAATAAACAGATGGTTCTCAGCAACCGCTGTTTTTGTTCCAGATTATAGAGGCGACCAAAATGAGTTCATCCGTAGCACAAATTAGTGACCTGATCGGTCGTGAGTACAAGGAAGGGTTCGTCACCGAGATCGAGGCGGACACGTTTCCGCCCGGTCTTGATGAAGGCGTTATCCGTGCGCTGTCGGCCAAGAAGAACGAACCGGATTTTATGCTCGACTGGCGACTGGATGCATATCGCGGTTGGCAGGATATGGACAAACCCACCTGGGCCCATGTCGATTACGCACCGATCGACTTTCAAGCGATCAGTTACTACTCGGCACCGCGCAGCGTGGGGGACGGCCCCCAAAGCCTCGATGAGGTTGATCCAAAACTCCTAGAGACGTACGACAAGCTGGGTATTCCGCTGCAAGAACAGAAATTCCTCGCGGGCGTCGCAGTCGATGCGGTTTTTGACAGCGTGTCAGTCGCGACAACATTCAAAAGCAAACTCGCCGAAGTCGGGGTGATCTTCTGTCCGTTTTCAGAGGCTGTGCAGGAGCACCCGGAACTGGTGCGCCGGTATCTGGGTGCGGTTGTGCCAGCGGGAGATAACTTCTACGCCGCCCTCAACGCGGCCGTATTCAGCGACGGCTCATTCGTTTACATCCCCAAGGGTGTACGTTGCCCAATGGAACTGTCGACGTATTTTCGGATTAACGCGCTAAATACCGGGCAGTTTGAGCGAACTTTGATTGTTGCCGATGAAGACAGTTATGTCAGTTACCTGGAAGGGTGTACAGCGCCAATGCGTGATGAAAATCAGCTGCATGCGGCGGTAGTCGAACTGGTGGCAATGAAAGGTGCTCAGATCAAGTATGCGACCGTTCAGAACTGGTATCCAGGCGATGAAGAAGGCCGTGGCGGTATCTACAACTTTGTCACTAAACGAGGGGCCTGTAGAGGTGACGATGCCAAAATTTCTTGGACTCAGGTGGAAACCGGATCAGCAATTACCTGGAAGTATCCCAGCGTCTTGCTTGAGGGCGATCGGTCGGTCGGAGAATTCTATTCAGTGGCACTGACCAACAACTGCCAGCAGGCGGATACAGGAACCAAGATGATCCACATCGGCAAGGACACCAGCAGCACCATCATCTCCAAGGGTATTTCAGCGGGTCGCGGCCAGAACGCTTATCGCGGCCTGGTCAAGATACTCAAGGGTGCTGAAAATGCGCGCAACTACTCCCAGTGTGATTCCCTGCTGATGGGGGACCGCTGCGGTGCACATACCTTTCCCTACGTGGAAGTGAAAAATCCAACCGCGATCGTCGAACACGAAGCAACCACCTCAAAGATTGGTGAAGACCAACTGTTTTATTGCCGTCAGCGGGGGCTGTCGGAGGAGGACGCTGTTTCGATGATCGTCAATGGTTTCTGCAAGGAAGTATTCAAGGAACTGCCAATGGAGTTTGCGGTAGAGGCGCAGGCGCTGCTGGGCGTCAGTCTGGAGGGTGCGGTCGGTTGATCCCAAAGGCACAGTGGAATGGACAATAGAACGTGGGGGAAACATAAATGCTGAGTGTCAGAGACCTTAACGTCACGGTAGACGGCCGGTCAATTTTGAACGGCGTCAATCTTCAGGTGAACGCCGGTGAAGTGCATGCAATCATGGGCCCCAATGGCTCGGGCAAGAGCACTCTGGCGAACGTGATCGCCGGACGTGACGGTTACGAGGTCACTTCGGGTTCGGTACTTTACGATGGCAAGGACCTGCTGGGACTGGTGCCGGAGGAACGGGCCCGCCAGGGAATTTTTCTTGCCTTCCAGTACCCCGTGGAAATTCCTGGCGTCAGCAATGTCTACATGCTCAAGGCTGCGGTCAACGCGATTCGCAAGCACCGGGGCGAAGACGAACTCGATGCGATAGATTTTCTGAAAATGGTGCGGCAGAAACTGAAACTGGTTGAAATGAAAGAAGAGCTTCTGCACCGCCCGGTCAACGAAGGGTTTTCAGGTGGAGAGAAAAAACGCAACGAGATCTTCCAGATGGCCGTGCTGGAACCGCGGTTAGCCATGCTGGACGAGACAGATTCGGGATTGGATATTGATGCGTTGAAGGTTGTTGCCTCGGGTGTGAACAGCCTGCGTAGCAAGGACCGGGCAATCATTATCGTCACGCACTATCAGCGGTTGCTCGACTACATTGTGCCGGACCAGGTACATGTGCTGGCAGGCGGCAGGATACTGAAGTCGGGCGGCAAAGAACTTGCCTTGGAACTGGAAGAAAACGGGTACGGCTGGGTCGAACAGGCGGGCTCGCCTGCCGCAGCATTGGCGGTCTGACTGGATGGATCAAGTCGCCTCGAATGTCGCTGACTATGTTGCTGCTCAGCAAGCTGCTGCCCTCCCGGCTGCAGGCACTGCCTGGCTGGATACCAGTCGCGATCAAGCGCGGACAACACTGGCGGCGGTCGGTCTGCCGAGCACGCGGCAGGAGGACTGGAAGTACACTAACATTAAGTCCATCACTCGGTCTTTATTCAGCCCCGTCTCACAGCCTTCCCGCTGGAATGATCAAGACTTCGTCGCCGATGCACAGGTGCCCGGTCTTGACAGCCACCGACTGGTCTTTGCGGACGGTATTCTGGTACCAGAACTGTCGCAATGTGACGGTCTTCCGGCTGGGGTGACCGTCGCCGGTATGGCGGACATTCTGCAGCGGGATGCCAAACGGGCTGAAGAGAACCTCGGCTCGACACTGCCCGGCTTACCCCACGGCTTTACGGCGATGAATTCTTCCTTCATCCCGGATGGCGCTTTCGTGGAGATCGGTCCCGGAATTGTGCTGGAAAAACCGATCGAACTGCTGTTTGTGTCTGCGTGCGAGGGTGAAGGGCGCTTAGGGCTTCCGCGCAACCTGATTGTGTGCCGGTCCGGTAGTCGTGCAAGCGTGATAGAGCGTTACCTGTCTGCGGTTGAAGCACGCTCACTGACCAATGCGGTCAGCGAAGTGATCCTGGATGACGGTGCCAGGCTCACACACCAGCGTATCGTCGATGAGAGTTCGCGTAGCTTCCACGTCGGTGGCCTTTTCACCAGGCTGAACCGCGACAGTCGGCTGACTGCCTGCTCGGTGACGCTGGGCGGGGCGCTGGTGCGAAACGACGTGCTGGTCAATCTGGACGCAACCGGTGCCGCGGTCGACCTGGTTGGCCTCTACCTGTCCCGTGGGCGCAGTCACGTCGACAACCATACGCACGTGATCCACAACTGTCCGGGTGGGACCAGCCGGGAATTCTACAAGGGTATCCTCTTTGACCGTTCGCGAGCCGTATTCCACGGCCGGATTACGGTTCAACCCGACGCCCAGCAGACCGACGCCGAACAGAGGAACCAGAACCTCCTGCTGTCCCGAGATGCCGAGATAGACACCAAGCCGCAGCTGGAAATCTATGCCGATGATGTCAAATGCGCTCATGGCGCGACCGTGGGCCAGCTTGATGAGACGGCAGTGTTCTACCTGCGTTCTCGCGGCGTCAGTGAGCGCCAGGCCCGCAGAATGCTGACATACGCGTTCGCCGGCGAAATCCTGGGCAGGATTGAGCCGAGCAATCTGCGAGCGTATCTCGACCAGCGCGTGAGCGAACTGTTCTCGAGCACGGGTCAGGCCACAATATGAAAAAATCGTCAGCCGCCCTCAACGACGATATTCTTCCGCTTGACGTCGAGGCCGTGCGGAAGGATTTTCCAATTCTGCATCAGCGGGTCAACGGGCGACCGCTGGTTTACCTTGATAGCGGTGCCAGTTCGCAGAAGCCAGAGCAGGTCATCCACGCGCTTTCCGAATACGAGCGGCGTGATCATTCCAATGTCCATCGGGGTGTCCACACCCTCAGCCAGCGGGCGACCGAAGCCTATGAGGGCGCGCGGGAAAAAATCCGCTGTTTTGTCAATGCTGGATCGGTCAAGGAGATTGTGTTTACTCGCGGAACGACCGAGGCCATCAACCTAGTGGCCCAGAGTTATGGGCGTTCTCGGCTGGGGCCAGGCGACGAGGTGCTGATCACCGAGATGGAGCACCATGCCAATATCGTGCCCTGGCAGCTGATGTGCCAACAGACCGGTGCCGTGCTGAAGGTTGCACCGTTTGATGACAATGGCGAACTGATCATGGCCCGGTTCAGCGAACTGTTATCGGACCGTACACGACTCGTTGCCATGACACAGGTATCCAATGCATTGGGGACCATCAATCCGGTACAGCGCATGGTCCAGATGGCGCACGATGCCGGTGCGGTGGTGCTGATTGACGGTGCCCAGGCTGTACCCCACGGTCCAGTCGACGTGATCGAACTGGATTGTGATTTCTATGCGTTTTCGGGCCACAAACTTTACGGTCCCACCGGTATCGGGGTACTGTTTGGCAGAGAATCGTTGCTGGAGGCAATGCCGCCTTGGCAAGGTGGTGGCGACATGATCAAAACAGTGCGTTTCGAGGGCTCAACCTACAACGACCTGCCCTACAAGTTCGAAGCCGGTACCCCCCACATCGCGGGTGTCATCGGTCTTGGGGCAGCGATTGATTACGCCACAACGTTGGGTATGGACCGTATCGCGGCGCATGAGCGCCAACTGCTCGATTACGCAACCGACCAGGCGAGTGCTGAACCCGGCATGCGCATCTTCGGCAATGCGTGTGAGAAAGCCGCCATCCTGTCGTTTGAGCTGGACGGCATACACCCACACGATGTCGGCACGATTCTGGATCACGAAGGTGTGGCCGTTCGCACTGGACACCACTGTGCGATGCCCGTCATGGAACATTTCGGTGTGCCGGCCACCACCCGCGCGACGTTTGGCCCCTATAACACCGAGGCGGAAGTGGATTCGTTGTTTGCCGCCATTGGCAAAGCCAGGGAAATGTTCAGAACATGAACGATTTGCGCGATCTTTATCAGGAGGTCATTTTTGACCACAACCGCAGCCCGCGAAACTACGGTGAGCTGGCATCGGCCAATCGCCGGGCCGAAGGCTTCAACCCGTTATGCGGTGACCGGGTGGTGGTCTTTTTGCACCTAAGTGACGACGACGTGGTCGAGGACGTGCGCTTCGAGGGTCGTGGTTGTGCCATTTCGACCGCCTCGGCCTCCATCATGACCGAAACTGTGAAAGGCTTGACCATCGAAGAAGCGGATCGATACTTCGAGGCGTTCCACCGCATGGCCAAGGGTGAGGACTCGGATGATAGACTTGAGCTGGACAAGCTGGAAGTGCTTGCCGGTGTGAGGGAATACCCAAGCCGGGTCAAATGCGCAACCCTGGCCTGGCACACCGTGCGTTCGGCACTGTACGACACCGGTGACATGGCCACGACCGAATAACACCAGGTAGGTAAAACGAAATGGATATCAGAAAGCATTACGACAGCTTTGTCAGCAAGTTCATGGCGGGTGACGGGCAAGCGGACGAAACAGGCGTGGAAGATCAGCATCCGGAACGCTCAGCCGCGAAATATCAGGGTGACTCGGTTACCGGCCCGACTGAAGAGCACGCTGCGCCGCAGGCCGGAGTCAGCAAAGCTGAGCAGGGCGCGGCGACTGAGACCCTCGGATCCGGCCCGGCCGGCACAGGATCTGTGCAGACCGCCCCGGACGTACTCGCAGAAGATTCAACGGACCCTGAAACAGATCCGGCGGATACTGGGCCCGAGGTTAGCGGGGGTGGAGATCCCGAACTGCGTGGAAAAGTGATCGACGCCTTTAAGGAAATCTATGACCCCGAGATTCCACTCAATATCTACGACCTGGGGCTCATATACCGAATCGAGATTGATCCGGACAACAACGCGGCGATCGATATGACCCTGACCTCGCCCAATTGCCCGGTCGCCGAGACCCTGCCGGGTGAAGTCGAGACTGCGGCCCGGTCCGTTGAGGGAATCTCCGATGTTCACCTCGAGCTTGTCTGGGACCCGGCCTGGGGCATGGATCGAATGGGTGAGGCCGCTCGCCTGGAACTTGGCTTTTTCTGACAATTCATGAGTGACTGGTTCGTCGTCGGGGCCTCTGGCGACCTGAAACCCGGGGAAGCGAAGGTCGTGGAGGTAGACGGAACGGATGTGGCCTTATTCAACCTCGACGGTGAGTACTATGCGATTGAAGATGTCTGCAGCCATGATGGTGCCGAGATTGCGTCAGGCTGTATTCTGGGCGACGTGATCGAGTGTCCACGCCACGGCGCGCGCTTCAGTATCCGTACCGGTGAGGTGCTGGCACCGCCGGCCTACGAACCGCTTCACGTTTTTCCGGTAGAGGTAAAAGAAGGTGTGATCAGCGTTCGTGATGATCGTTGGGGCTGAGCCAGTGGCAAACGCACGGCAGAACGATCGAGACCAGAAGATGACTACGAAGTTATATATCAAAACGTTCGGTTGCCAGATGAACGACTATGATTCACGACGAATCTCGGATCTGCTCGCTCAATCACACGGTATGGAAAAGACCGATGATGTCAATGCAGCCGATATCCTGTTGTTGAATACCTGTTCCGTGCGAGAGAAAGCACAGGAGAAAGTGTTCTCACAACTGGGCCGCTGGCGTGAATTGAAGGACAGCCGGCCACAACTGGTGATCGGCGTGGGGGGCTGTGTGGCCAGTCAGGAAGGTGACGCTATTCTCAATCGAGCACCCTATGTTGACCTGGTGTTTGGACCGCAGACCTACCATCGATTGCCGTCGATGTATGACGCGCTACTGTCGGAGCGACGAAGTCTTGTGGACATCAGTTTCCCCGAGATCGAGAAATTCGACAACCTGCCGCAACCTCGGGTCGATGGCTGCCGGGCCTTCGTCTCTGTCATGGAAGGCTGCAGTAAGTATTGTAGTTTCTGTGTTGTTCCCTACACGCGAGGAGAAGAATTCAGTCGACCGTTTGACGACGTGATCACAGAAATCTATGAACTCGCAGAACAAGGTGTTAAAGAGGTAACCCTGCTCGGACAGAACGTCAACGCTTATGCCGGCGCCCGGCACGGTGGCGGCAAGGTCGGTTTTGCGGAACTGGTCCGTTACAGCGTGGCGGTAGAAGGCATTGAGCGGCTACGGTACACCACCTCTCACCCGCTTGATTTTGATCAGGACCTAATAGATGTTTATGCCGATGTGCCCGAACTGGTCAGCCATCTTCACCTCCCGGTACAGAGCGGATCGGATAGGATACTCAGGCTGATGAAACGCGGTTACACCGTGGCAGATTACGAACAGATTATCAGGCAGGTGAAGTTACAACGCCCGGAGCTGGCGGTTTCAACTGACTTTATAGTTGGATTCCCCGGTGAAACCGACGACGATTTTGATCAGACCATGGCCTTGGTTGACCGTGTGGGATTCGACCAGTCGTACAGCTTTGTTTACAGTGCCAGGCCGGGCACACCGGCGGCAGTATTGACGGACGAATTGTCGGCGGCGGTCAAACAGCAGCGGTTAACCCGCCTGCAGGAACGCATCCGGCAGTTTGCGAGTACGATCAGCCAGCAGATGATTGGCACCATTCAACGGGTGCTGGTCGAAGGACCGTCAAGAAAAGATCCCCAACAGTTAAGTGGTCGCACCGACAACAATCGGGTGGTCAATTTCTTGGGTTCTTCGCAGTGTAAGAACCAGTTTGTTGATATCATGATCACCGAAGCCCTGCCGAATTCTCTGCGTGGCCAGAGGGTTGAGGACACTTCGGAAAATTCTGCTATTATGCGAACCGGTCAATCACGGGCAAGCAACGCCGCTTGAAGACGATAACAACTCCGGTCACTTTCCACCTCAATCCGGAAAGCAATCAGCGCCTCGCGGGCCTGTGTGGCGAATACAACTGCAACCTCAAACAGGTCGAGGAACGCCTCGGTGTGAAGATCTCTCACCGGGGGCATTTGTTCTGTATAGACGGTGGGCCTGACGCTGTTAAACAGGCCGAAACTGTGCTCCACGCACTGTACCGAGATACTGCGACCGATCCGGCATTGAGTACGGAAAAAGTCCACTTGGCAATCTCGCAGATTCCGTATGATGAAAATGCCGGTGAACCAGACTCCCAAGATGTCGTGATTCGTGTTCGCAAGACCATAATCCAGGGCAAGAATCCGAACCAGCGATCCTACCTGCGTAACATCATGACCCATGACCTCACCTTTTGTATTGGGCCAGCTGGTACCGGCAAGACATACCTGGCCGTCGCCTGCGCTGTGCAGGCCCTGGCAAATAACGAGGTAGACAGGATTCTTTTGGTGCGACCCGCGGTTGAGGCTGGTGAGCGGCTTGGTTTTTTGCCTGGTGATATCGGTCAGAAAGTGGAGCCGTACCTCAGACCTCTTTATGACGCAATGTACGAAATGCTGGGGTTTGAGCGCGTCGGCAAACTCATGGATCGAGGAATTATTGAGTTGGCACCGCTGGCTTACATGCGTGGCCGGACGCTGAATGAATCGTTCATCATTCTTGACGAGGCTCAGAATACGACGAGCGAGCAAATGAAAATGTTTCTCACACGGATTGGCTTTGGTTCCAAAAGCGTAATCACGGGGGATGTGACACAAGTGGATCTACCGAAGGAAACTCGATCAGGGCTTCGTCATGCCAGTGGACTACTGGCTTATGTAGACGGCATCGCGGTGTCCCGATTCACATCCCGGGATGTAGTCAGACACCCTTTGGTCCAGAAAATCGTGGAAGCCTACGAAGTCGACGAGGGAGAAAGACCAAAGTAGTGAACAACGCGATCGAAGTCCAGCTGGGTCATGACGACAAGTTCGTGCCAGATGGGCCCAGAATAACAGCCTGGGTTGATTCCGCTCTGAAGTCTGTACAAAAAAGGGCTGTTGCGATCACGGTGCGCGTTGTTACACGAGATGAAATGCAGAATCTTAACGTCCGTTTCCGGGGCCAGAACTCCGCCACCAACGTACTTTCCTTTCCCTCGGACAACCTTGGATCCCAGCGTCGGGGTGTCAGTGGTGACATCGCAGTTTGTTCAGTAGTTGTTCAAACCGAGGCACAAGAACAGAACAAAGCCGCGGATGCACACTGGGCCCATATGATTATCCACGGCGTACTACATCTGTGTGGTTATGACCATACAACCGATGCCGCGGCCACTGACATGGAATCCATTGAAGTGTTGATCCTTCGTCAGCTGGGGTTTCCAGATCCCTACAACTTGCACTAAGTGGCAGGCTCGGCTTATGTCAAATAGACAACAATGGTGGCGCCCAGTCATCGGTCAGTTGTGGCATGTTCTTCGTGGGGCACCGTTGAGTCGAGAGCAACTCTTTAAAGTGTTGCGACAGGCCCACCACAGGGAATTGCTGGATGACGATACCTTGCTGATGATGGAACGCGTCGCAGTGGTTTCCGACCTGCAGGTCGATCAGGTCATGGTTGCCAGGGCACAGATGGTCACTGTGGATTCCAGCCAGACGCTGGATGAACTGCTGCCGGTCATTATCAAATCAGCGCATTCGAGATTTCCAGTGACGGGCGGTGATCGCGATACAGTGCTTGGGATCTTATTGGCCAAGGATCTGCTGCGCCATCTTCGTGAAAGTGGTGACCGTGACCTGCCCTGGGAAAGGCTGTTGAGACCGGCTGTGTTTATTCCAGAGAGCAAACGTCTGATGGTGCTCTTGCAGGAGTTCAGGGCCAGTCGCAATCACATGGCCATTGTGGTGGATGAATATGGCGGCGTCGTTGGCCTGGTAACCATTGAAGATGTACTCGAACAGATCGTCGGCGACATTGAGGATGAGCATGATGTCGATGAAGGTGCCGGTATGGTTGTCCGTCGTGGTGCTGATTATTGTGTGGTAAAGGCAATGGTGTCGATCAGTAGTTTTAATCAAACCTTCGATACAAAACTGGACCCGCTGGAGTTCGACACATTGGGTGGGCTTGTTACGGCCGAACTCGGCCATCTACCGACCAGAGGTGAATCAGTGGACTTGCCCGGGATTCATGTCGAAGTACTCAGTGCCGACAGTCGCCTTCCCCGCTTACTGCGGGTCACTCGCAAGCCCTCGACTTGAAACCACCGGCGGTCGAAGTGGCCCGGCCAGCACATTGAGTGATAGCGGTCTACTGAGACGGTTCGGCCCAATTCTTACTGCTGTCGCGGTCGGCGGTCTGTTTCCGCTGGGTTTTGCACCGTTCGAGTATGCACTGGTAGCACCCCTGTCTTTGGCGGTACTGTTTTTGCTGTGGTTAACAGCCGGCCCCCTGCAGGCAGCTTTGTTGGGGTTCTGGTTCGGTATAGGCGCTTTTGGCGTGGGCGTATCCTGGGTTTATGTCAGTCTGCACGACTTTGGCCAGATGCCTGTACCGCTTGCCATCTTGGCCGTTGTGTTTTTTGTGTTGATCATGTCGGGATATATAGCAGCTACGGGGTGGCTGCAGTCCTGTTGTCGTCAGCATGGGTCAGCCCTGAGACTGCTGCTGATCATGCCCGCCTGCTGGATACTTGGGGAATGGCTACGCGGCTGGCTGTTTAGCGGGTTTCCGTGGCTCTATCTGGGCTATGGGTTGATTGACACACCGCTGGCGGCACTGGCGCCTGTTGGCGGCGTGTTGGCTGTCGGTGCCGTGGGCGCTGCCGGTGGTGCAGCGGTCATGATGCTGATCACAGGGCCCCTACGAGATCGTGTCATTGCGGTTTGCACCCTGGTTGTCGTAGGAGCGGGGGTGTTGGTGCTTGATCGTATTGAATTTGTTCAATCTGCTGGAAAGCCACTTCGAATCGCGATCGTTCAGCAGAATGTTCCCCTCGAGCGCAAATGGTCTGCGGATAATCTTGAAGCAATCGCCCAGGGCTATTTATCGGTTTCCCGTCAAGTAGGGCAGGTGGACCTGATTGTTTGGCCCGAAGCAGCGTTGCCGCTTTACCATGACCAGATTCCGCCAGCCTATCTCTCGCAACTCAGGGCGCTGCCGGCCGACATATTAGTGGGGGTTCTGGAACGCACCCGAAACAACGAGAGAACAGAGTATTTCAATAGCGCACTGGGCCTGGGTGTAGTTGATTCTATGTACCGCAAACAGCGCCTGGTCCCATTCGGTGAGTTTCTTCCAATCCGCCCGCTCTTCAGTTGGGTACTGAACTATCTGAACATCCCGATGTCTGACTTCACGGCCTGGCCGACGGCACAACAGCCAATGCGTCTGGCAGGGCAACCCGTCGGCGTTTCGATCTGTTATGAAAATGCATTTGGGTATCTCATCAGAAAATCACTGCCAGCATCGGCGGTGCTGGTCAATCTCAGCGAGGAAGGGTGGTTTGGGAACTCTCTGGCCCCACATCAGCGACTGCAGATGGCCCGTATGCGGGCCATGGAAAGCGGTCGAGCACTGATCAGAGCCAGCAATAACGGGCTGTCTGCACTGATTTCTGCCGAGGGAAAACTACTCACTGTCGCAGCACAGTTTCAACCCGACACGGTTCGCGGTAGCCTTATTCCGATGGCCGGCATCACACCGTATGTACGCCTGGGCAACCTACCCATAGTGCTGCTGTCAGTATTGGTGATTGCAGGCTCATTCTTGAAGCGATTTTGGTACCGTACTGCATGATGAGGGCTGAGCAGTCAGTGCTAAACTGCGCTGATGGAGACCCAATCTGATAACCGTCTGGTTGTGGCCATCTCTTCACGCGCGTTGTTTGATCTCGAAGAGAGTCATCGTGTTTTTACCGAAGAGGGTGTTGACGCATATTGTCGGTACCAGATCAGCCACGAAGACGAGGTTCTAAAGCCCGGCGCGGCTTTTTCGTTGACACGCAAACTGCTGAACCTTAACCGCTCAGCGAGAACCAGCCGGCGTGTCGAAGTGGTACTGATATCTCGCAACAGTGCCGACACCGGCCTGCGGATATTCAATTCGATCAGCCACTATGGGCTGGGAATTACACGAGCTGCATTTTCAGGCGGCGCCAGTCCGTTTCCCTACGTCGCACCGTTTAATGCCGACCTGTTTCTTTCTACTGATCCCCAGGATGTACGACGCGCTCTCGACGCTAACATCGCCGCCGCCACTATCGTGCCCTCGCAGATTGTTGATAGCGAGGATGATCAATTACGGATCGCATTTGACGGCGATGCCGTTCTGTTTGCTGACGATTCCGAACGGGTCTACCAGGAACAGGGTTTGGTCGCCTTCTCTGAATCCGAACGGGCAGCGGCAGCTTCACCCATGGTCGGAGGGCCGTTCCGCCATTTTCTTTCTGTTCTCCATCATCTGCAGTCTGATTGGCCAGAGGACTGTTCACCAATCCGTACCGCTTTGTTTACTGCCAGGAGTGCACCAGCACACGAGCGGGTTATCCGCACACTCAGGGCATGGAATATACGCATAGACGAAGCCGTTTTTCTGGGTGGGTTGGATAAAGGCGCCTTTTTGAAGACTTTTGGTGCGGACATTTTTTTCGATGATCAGACCGAACACTGCGAATCAGCGCGCCGGTTTGTGGCAACTGGCCATGTTCCACATGGGGTGGCAAACGAAGGTGGTTGATGGGTGTTTCGCTGTCGCTTGATATAATTCGTCTGCCGATTGTGTGGATGCGGAGCCGGTAGCTAAATTTCCTTTGCCTGTATTTAAAAAAATGAAAACACTAATTCGCCGGACCATAGCCTGTGCGTCGCTCATGTTGCTTCTGGGGCCGATGCAGTCGAACGGAGCGGGTTTGCCGCTGGCACTCGATGGTCAGACCTTGCCCAGTCTGGCTCCCATGCTGGAAGATGTACTACCCTCCGTGGTCAACATTTCGACCGAAGGACGGGTGTCAGTTGGCGGTAGTCCTTTTCAATCGGATCCTTTTTTCGAGCGTTTTTTCAATAGGCGCCCTGACAATCAGCCCAGACAACGCCGTACACAGAGTCTGGGATCAGGTGTCATCATTGACAGTGAATCCGGCTACGTGGTGACCAATCATCATGTGATCGAAAACGCGGACCAAATTCGCGTCCGTCTGGATGACGGCCGATCCTTTGAGGCAAAGGTGGTGGGTGCCGATCCCGAAGCCGACGTCGCAGTCATCCAGATACCAGCACAGGGTCTGCAGGCGATTAATATTGGCGATTCCGCTGCACTGCGAGTCGGGGATTTCGTGGTGGCGATTGGCAACCCGTTTGGGTTGAGTCAAACGGCGACGTCCGGGATCGTCAGCGCACTCGGCCGAAGCGGACTCGGTATAGAGGGCTATGAAGATTTTATTCAGACCGATGCATCCATCAATTTTGGGAATTCAGGTGGGGCACTGGTCAATCTGCGTGGAGAACTGATTGGGGTGAACACCGCCATACTGGCTCGAGGTGGCGGTAACGTTGGAATCGGTTTTGCCATTCCCGTCAACATGGTAATGAGCCTGACCGCGCAGATCATTGAGTTCGGTGAAGTACGGCGCGGTCGACTCGGTGTACACATTCAGGATCTGACACCGGAACTTGCTCAAGCGTTTGGAATTGAGACCGGCAGCGGCGCGCTGATTTCCAAGGTCATGCCGGATTCAGCGGCGCAGGCGGCAGATCTTCGGGAAGGCGATGTTATTACGATGGTAGATGGCCGAGCCATTAAAGGTGCCGCAGAACTTCGAAACGTCATTGGCCTGGCACGGGCTGATGAAGAAATCGAGTTGACTTATATTCGTGATCGCAAGTCGGTCAACAAGAAAATACGCATCAGGGCGATTGTTGCCGAATCCGGACGAGGAATTCAGATCAGCGAAAGCTTCGAGGGCGCTCGTCTGGAAGACGTTGACGACAGCAGCAGTCAGAACGGCCAACCCGGGATAAGGGTTGTAGAGGTCACCTCAGGCAGCCCCGCCTGGCAGTCTGGCCTGCGTTCGGGTGATGTTATTCTTTCGGTGAACCGGCAGTGGGTGTTTAGCCTGGAAGATCTGGTGCAGATCGTAAACGGTAGAACCCGCGGACTGTTGCTGAATATTCAGCGCGGTGAATCAGCTTTGTTTCTGGTAATACCGTAACGAGAAACTGATCCAGCATATGACCACTACGGTTCAAACTAAACCCCAACCAAGACCATGAAACAAGACCTTATCGCACCGTCTATTCTTTCGGCCGACTTCGCAAAGCTCGGCGAAGACGTCGAAGCTGTGATGGCATCCGGTGCCGATATGGTGCATTTTGATGTTATGGATAACCATTACGTTCCAAATCTGACAATAGGCCCTGTGGTTTGCCGAGCACTGCGCAGCCATGGTATCCAGGCACCCATAGACGTTCATCTGATGGTAAAGCCTGTGGATCGGATTATTCCCGATTTTGCCGATGCCGGAGCGACCTATATTTCTTTCCATCCCGAAGCCAGTGATCATGTCGATCGCACCCTACAACTGATTCGGGACAATGGATGCCGGCCTGGCCTTGTGTTCAATCCGGCCACGCCACTGGATTCCCTACGCTATGCAATGCACAACGTAGACTTGATTCTTCTGATGTCAGTGAATCCAGGGTTCGCTGGACAAAAGTTCATCCCAACCACACTGGAGAAGCTTAAACAGGTTCGGGCGATGATCGAGGAGTCGGGTTTGGAAATACGGCTTGAGGTCGATGGGGGTGTCAATCTGGGAAACATCAGCTCCATCGCGCAAGCAGGTGCCGACACCTTTGTCGCTGGGTCGGCAGTTTTTGGTGCCGGCAATGATTCGGACCCAAACCGCTACGATTCAGTCATCGGCCAGTTGCGTGCTGCACTCGCCCAGGCCAGACGATGAGCCAGGCCGGCCTTGGTCCGGCCGGGCGATCCCTTTCACGACCCCTGTCGGTTCGTGCGGTACTGTTTGACCTTGACGGTACGCTGGTCGATTCCGCGCCGGATCTGACAGTTGCGACCAATAAGATGTTGAGTGCGCTGGGATACCCCCACGTGAACTGTACGCAAGTTAAGGGCTGGGTCGGTGATGGTGCACGCAGCCTGGTCATGCGCGCGCTGACCGCGAATCTTGGGAATGTGCCAGCTGAATCCTTGATCGAGCAGAGCTATGTGCTCTTTCAGCGCTATTACGCCGAATCAGTTTACCAAGACAGTACGCTTTATCCCGGCGTCCATGAAACGTTGCAGATACTGATATCCAGAGGACTGGCATTAGCCTGCGTCACCAACAAACCGAGCCGTTTTACCAAACCGTTGCTGGAGAAATCCGGGCTAATAGGGTTCTTCGGCGCTGTGGTATCCGGTGACGATCTGTCACTGAAAAAACCCGATCCGGCGCCACTTGAGTTTGCCGCCGAGCAATTGGGGGTGGCGCTGACAGCCTGTGTGTTCGTCGGTGATTCGACCAACGACATTCGTGCTGCCGGCGCTGCCGGGATCCCGGTATTGTGGGCTACCTACGGCTATGCCGGTCAGGACGATATCGAACAGGACGCAACTTATGGGGCAATAGATACGATGTTTCAGCTGTGTAAGTGCCTGCAAGTCGCCGGCTGAGTACAATAGCCCTAGATCTCCAGGAGATCGACAGCGCTATCGCTGTTCATCAGTGGGGTGACAGCCTTCAATCCCCAATAACCTCACCATCGAACCATTTGTCGTGCTTACTGAACAACACCGTAGTCCACTGAGTCTTGCCGGAACTGCCTGCAGTTCAGGAGAAATTCTAAAATGATCAGCCGTTTAGACTATGACCGGTATCGGGCTGCGGGTTATAACCGTATCCCCATGGTAAGGACAGTGCTGGCCGATCTCGAGACGCCAGTCAGCGCGTATGCCAAACTTGCTCGGGGTGCATACAGCTACCTACTCGAGTCAGTACAGGGCGGCGAGAAGTGGGGCCGCTACTCGATGATCGGACTGCCGTGTGCAACGGTGATCAAGGTCGACGGTGATCAGGTCGTGATTGAAGAGGCCGGCGAGGTGATTCACAGCCAGTCCACCGATGATCCGCTGAGTGCCATTCAACAGATTCAGCATCAGTTCCGTGTCCCTCAGATCGATGGCATGCCCAGGTTTACCGGTGGTCTGGTCGGTTACTTCGGCTACGAAACAATCAATTATGTAGAAACCCATCTGGGGGAGACCGCCAAACCCGATCCAGTTGGAGCGCCGGATATTCTGCTGATGGTGTCAGATGAAGTCGTGGTGTTTGATAATCTCAGTGGCCGGCTCCATGTTATCGTCCACACCGATCCTGAAACAGAGGATGCTTTTGAAGCCGGTAATCACCGTTTAGACGAGCTGGCGAATCAGATTCAGCAAGAAACGGTGTCGGCAGCAGTACCAACGACTGCGCCGGTTGCAGAGGATGATTTTATCTCTTCCTTTGAGCAAACCGAGTTTGAAGCTGCTGTTGAAGTGGCCAAGGAATATATTCGCAGCGGCGATGTTTTTCAGACAGTGCTGTCACAGCGTCTGTCCATACCTTTTCGAACCGAACCTCTCACCATGTACCGGGCACTGCGCACAGTTAATCCGTCGCCCTACATGTACTATCTTGACCTGGAGGATTTCCACATCGTCGGTTCCTCGCCGGAAATTTTGGCCCGACTGGAAGACGGACAAGTCACGGTACGGCCCATTGCGGGCACCCGCCGTCGGGGACACACCGATGAAGAAGATCTGCATCTGGAGCAGGAATTGATCTCTGATCCCAAGGAACTTGCCGAACACCTGATGCTGGTGGACCTCGGGCGTAATGACGTTGGCCGGATCGCCCAGATCGGTTCGGTCAAACTGACTGCAAAGATGGAAATCGAACGGTATTCACACGTAATGCACATTGCCTCTAATGTGGTGGGACAACTGCGTGATGACTATGATGCGATTGATGTACTCCGCGCAACATTTCCAGCCGGGACCGTGTCCGGCGCACCCAAGGTACGCGCAATGGAGATCATCGAAGAGCTGGAACCAGACCGTCGTGGTATTTATGCTGGAGCGCTGGGTTACATTGGTTGGAACGGGAATATGGATACAGCGATCACGATCCGTACTGCGATCATTGCCAATGGACGGCTGTACATTCAAGCCGGTGCTGGCATAGTTGCCGACTCGATCCCTGCGCAAGAATGGAAGGAGACGATGAACAAAGGTCGAGCGGTGTTTCGCGCAGCAGCGATGGCGGCACAGGGGCTCGATCTGGCAGTGCTTGATCGCTAGCACGGGTGGGCACCTGGCCAGGATGATCGAGGAATTTCAGACATGTTGCTCATGATCGACAATTACGATTCGTTTACCTACAACCTAGTGCAGTATCTGGGTGAGTTAGGCCAGGAAGTCATCGTTTACCGAAACGACCAGATCACCCTCGACGAAATAGACAAAATCGCACCCGACCATATCGTGATTTCACCGGGGCCGTGTACACCGAATGAAGCCGGCATCTCGGTAGATCTGGTCAAGAAATTTGGTGAACATATTTCCATACTGGGCGTTTGTCTGGGGCATCAGAGTATCGCCCAGGCCTTCGGTGGCGTCATCGTGCGAGCGAGGCAGTTGATGCACGGCAAAACCTCTATGATCACGCACCAGGGTGAAGGATTGTTCGGGGGGGTGCCGAGTCCTTTTCAGGCAACCCGGTATCACTCGCTGGTGGTTCAGGAGGCTTCACTGCCGGATTGTTTTGAAATTACGGCACGGGCCGATGATGACGAAATCATGGGTATACGGCACCAGGATTGGCCACTCCAGGGGGTTCAGTTTCATCCCGAATCCATACTCACTCAGTATGGTCACCAGCAACTGCAGAATTTTCTTGACGGCGCTTAGCCATGGAAAGGCCCCGCGCCGATATTCTGGAACGCATACTTGACCGTAAACGGGAGCAGATTTCGGAGTTGCGTGGGACGACATCACAATCAGCCCTTGATCGACTGGTTGCGTCCCAGGAGCCACCGCGCGGATTTATAGATGCTTTGTCGACCCGCGCCTCGCAGGGCAGTGCCGCGGTGATCGCTGAGATCAAAAAAGCTTCACCCAGTCAGGGCGTGATACGTGCCGACTTCGATCCGACCTCAATAGCCTTGAGTTATGCCAAAGGTGGTGCGGCGTGCCTTTCGGTGCTGACGGATCCTGATTTTTTTCAGGGTCGGGCCGAAGATCTTGTGACTGCACGCTGCGCCAGCAGGTTACCGGTTTTACGCAAAGATTTCATGATTGATCCTTTGCAGATCGCCGAATCCCGAGCTATGGGTGCGGACTGTATACTGTTGATCGTTGCGGCGTTAGATCCAACGACTATGGCTGAGCTGGCAGCGGCTGCAACTGACTACGGCTTGGATATACTGATCGAAGTGCATGATAGGAACGAACTCGAACTGGCACTTGCGATCAAACCAAAAATGATCGGTATTAACAACCGTGATCTACATACTTTCGAGACAACGCTGACAACAACGCTCGATTTGTTGCCTTCGATACCTAGTGATGTTCTCGTGGTCACGGAAAGCGGAATTCAGACAGCCCAGGATGTTGCTTTGATGCGCCAGAGCGGTGTGAGTAGTTTTCTGGTTGGTGAAGCGTTTATGCGGGCTGAAGAACCAGGCCAGCGGTTGGCTGAACTGTTCGATCTCACACACTAAAGCGGATACGGTTAATCTGATGCACGCAACGGTGACGGTCACGGCGGACAACGCACTGCTGGGTTCATCAGATAGCGGTCATCGAGTGACTATGGACATGGCACCTGATCTGGGGGGTCAGAACCAGGGCCCGCGGCCCATGGAAATGTTACTGCTGGGTATGGGTGGCTGCACGCTCATCGATGTGATGTTCATCCTGCGTAAATCGCGTCAGGCATTCAGTGATATGCGAGTGGAAATAGAGGCACAACGAGCCGAAGAAATACCGCAGGTCTTCACCCGGATTCACGCTCATTTTGTCGTCAGTGGCAACGACCTCGATCCTAAAAAGGTCGGCCGGGCGATTGACCTTTCCGCTGAAAAATACTGTTCAGCATCCAGGATGCTGGGTGCGGTTGCAGTACTTACCCACGACTTTGAAATAGTGGCAGACTAAGGCCCTGACGCCTCATGTCTTGGCACTGACTACCGGAATCCTGGCGCATGGAATTAATTACAAGCTGGTTCAAGCAACATTTTTCAAACCCTCAGGTTGTGTATTTGGGGCTGTGCCTCCTGGTGTTATTCGCGGTGCTAATTCTGATGGGTCACATGATTGGTCCCTTACTCGTCGGAATCGTGATCGCTTATTTGTTGGAAGGGCTGGTCAGTAAATTAGAGCGTATGAGGGTACCCCGATTAATTGCAGTCTTGATCGTATTTATCTTATTTCTGTTGTTTGTCGTCGTGATATTGTTTGGATTGTTGCCGTTGGTGTCGCAACAGGCCACCCAGCTTGTACAGCAGATTCCCAGCATGTTGGGGAAAGGGCACGCTGCTATGTTGAAACTTCCGGATATGTATCCGGACCTCGTTTCTCAAACCCAGATCGACGAGATCATGACAGCCATGCGTTTAGAACTGACATCTTGGGGTCAGGCGATAGTTTCGATTTCTATGTCATCAGTTGTCGGACTAATCACGGTGCTGATTTATCTAGTGTTGCTGCCACTACTGGTATTTTTTTTCCTCAAAGACAAACAGACGATGATGCGGTGGTTAAGTCGCTTCGTGCCCAAGGAATACCAATTGGTAGAAAAGGTCTGGATCGAAGTCGATCGACAGATTGGCAACTATGTCCGCGGCAAGTTCTGGGAAATTGTTGCCGTCTGGTTTGCCTGTCAGATCAGTTTTTCGCTCCTGGGTCTCGAATACGCGACCTTGCTGGCCATGCTTGTTGCATTGTCAGTCCTAATTCCTTACGTTGGTGCTGCAGTGGTCACAATTCCCGTGGTATTGGTGGCATGGTTTCAGTGGGGTTGGGGTAGCGAATTTGGTTATTTGTTAGCTGCATATGTTGTTATCCAACTATTAGATGGTAATTTGTTGGTTCCTATTTTGTTTTCAGAAGTCAATAATCTGCATCCCGTTGCGATCATCTCGGCTGTTTTGATCTTTGGGAGCTTGTGGGGCCTGATCGGCGTATTTTTCGCGATACCACTCGCTACATTGGTCCATGCGGTGATCAATGCCTGGCCAAAAAATATCGGGGCGCATCCTGTAGTTGATTAACCCGTGTGAGGAGACTGATGCGAGTGAAGCACCATCTGCTCCGTCCAGAATTCGTTTGTCGGTAAGGGGTTGGTTGACCCGGGCATTTTCATTTGATGCCGGCCTTGACGACTCACGACGACAAGGTATTATTGAGAGCAGTTTAGGACGTGATCAGGTTGTTTCTAGCGTTGAATAGCAGAGATTTAACAGTCAGCAGCAGAACCACCGCGGGTCAGAGCGTCAGGACCGGCGACTCAATAGCCAAGGGGTCCTCACATGCGTACGAGCGTTGGGGTCTGTACCAGTTGGTTCAGCAGCTGGGCCATCCTCAGGTATCGATACGCTTGTGGGACGGCTTTAGCATTCCGCCTCGTCAGGGAGAATCGCTGGCGACAGTCAAAATTCACAGTCATCGGGCCCTGAGACAGTTAGTCCTGAAAGGCGATGTTGCGTTTGGTGAAGAGTTTGCAGCAGGCAATATCGAGGTCGATGGCGATCTGGTCGATCTGCTGGTTGAAGTGTATGGCAGCCGGGCACGACAGCGGTCATTTCTTGGAGGTGTGCTTAAACTTCTATTCCGCAATAGACCACGCAGTAACACACTGCAGGGCTCACGTGACCACATTCATCATCATTACGATATCAGTAATGCATTCTACAAGTTATGGCTGGACTCTGAGATGCAGTACACCTGTGCCTATTTTCCGGAGCCCGATATGAGTCTGGAAGCGGCACAACAAGCCAAAATGGATCACGTCTGTCGAAAATTGCAGCTTAAATCGGGTGACCGGGTGGTAGAGGCGGGCTGTGGCTGGGGATCACTCGCCCGACACATGGCACTCCATTACGGTGCCAAGGTGACAGCCTGGAACATCTCTCATGAGCAAGTCAGGTATGCAACCGAGCGGGCAAAAGCAGAAGGGTATGATGACAGGGTGCGCTACGTGGAGGATGACTACAGGAACGCCAGTGGTGAATATGACGTATTCGTATCGGTAGGTATGCTGGAACACGTAGGCAAACAGAACTATTCAGCTTTGGGTTCGGTAGTTGACACGTGCCTTGCGGCAGATGGCCGGGCGCTGATTCACACGATTGGTCGAAACCAACCGAAGCTGATGAATGAATGGATTGAACAAAGGATATTTCCGGGTGCCTACCCGCCGACTCTACGAGAGATGATGGATATTCTCGAGCCAAACAATTTTTCAGTGCTTGATGTTGAAAATCTCAGGCTGCACTATGCGCGCACACTGGAACTTTGGCTGGCGCGTTATGACGAAGCCAGCAATGAAGTGGTCGGGATGTTTGACCCGGTGTTTACTCGGGCCTGGCGACTTTATCTGTGTGGATCGATTGCCGGCTTTCTCCACGGATCGTTACAAGTCTTCCAAGTTCTGTTTGCCCGCGGTCAGGACAACACCATCCCCTGGTCAAGACAGCACCAGTATCTCTCCTGAGTGGCAGTTACAGCAACGATGCGCCGCGTCTACACTGCTGCAACGCTGCCGGAAGCGCACCTGATCCGGCAACAACTTGAAAGCGCCGGTATCAGTGCTCAGGTATTTAACGAGAACGCGCAAGGCGCCATCGGAGAGCTGCCGGTCACCGATGCCTGGCCGGATGTTTGGATCGTTCAGAATCATCAGTTTCGTGCTGCCCGGGCAGTGATTGAGCGTTACGAAGCCAGCCCGGAAGACGAACAGTTATGTAATTCTTGCGGTGAGATCTCCCCAGGCAGTTTTGAACTGTGCTGGCACTGTCATGCGCTCCTGCCGACACAGGCTTGAGGGCGCGTCAGAAACCGGCTCAAGAACTCGATAAGATCGGGCAGTTCGATTTCGGGGGGGTTAGTCGCCCAATCTGTCAGACTGGGCTGGTGCGGCGAAAACGGTTCAATATAGTAAAATCAGGCCACCCGAGATCGGACTGGCCGGTCTTGGGGTCGGATATCAAGGACAATGGACGCATACGAACCAACTGAACTTCGGACCGGCGAGACCTGGTTGCGCCTGGCGGTGATGCTCGTTTACTTCTTTATGGTGTTTTACGTGGTGAAGTTCCTGGTTGGAGTGAGTATGCTCTTTCAGTTTGTGTTGGTCGTCTTCAGGGGCTCAGTCAACATCCGACTCAAAAAGTTTACTGCGGATCTCAATCTGTTTGCATACAGCGTGCTGCAATACGTATCTTGGAACACCGATCAACGACCTTTCCCGTTCTGTGACTGGCCCTGCGCGGAGGATCTGTCCGTGCCCGCTAAAGATCGCTGAGCGTGACAGGTTCGACTGCTTGATTCCCATACCAGATCGATGAACCGTTCGATAGACGAACGATACGACCCACAGGCCATCGAACAGCAGGTCCAGGACTACTGGTTGCAGAATCACAGTTTTGAAGTGACTGAGGACCCTACCCGGGAAAAGTTCTACTGCCTTTCGATGTTGCCCTACCCCTCAGGCCACCTCCACATGGGCCACGTGCGCAACTACACCATCGGTGATGTCATGAGCCGATATCAGCGCATGTGCGGTCGTAACGTGCTCCAGCCCATGGGCTGGGATGCATTTGGCCTGCCGGCGGAAAATGCCGCGATCCAACGCAAGGTTCCGCCATCGGAATGGACCTACCAGAACATAGAGCATATGCGAGGGCAGCTGAAACGCATGGGTTTTGCCTATGACTGGACACGAGAAGTCACCACCTGCCGGCCCGAGTATTACCGGTGGGAGCAGTGGTTTTTTACGCGTCTCCTAAAGAAAGGGCTGGCCTATCGGAAAAATGCAGTGGTGAACTGGGACCCGGTTGATCAGACCGTGCTGGCGAATGAACAGGTTGTCGATGGCAGAGGCTGGCGTTCCGGTGCAGAGGTAGAGAAGCGAGAAATACCGCAATGGTTCATACGGATCACAGCCTATGTAGACGAACTTCTGGAAGAACTCGACCAATTAGACGGTTGGCCCGATTCTGTAAAGACCATGCAGCGAAATTGGATCGGCCGGTCGGTGGGCCTGGAAGTGGATTTTGCACTCGCTGACGGGGGGGATCCGCTGAGGATTTTCACCACCCGGCCGGACACCCTTTTCGGCGCCACCTTCATGGCGGTTGCAGCCGACCACCCGCTGGCCCGCGAAGCGGCCGGCGGGAACACAGCAATAGCAGACTTTCTCGAGCAGTGCCGAACTGGAGGTATCAGTGAGGTTGACCTTGAAGCAATGGAAAAGAACGGCCTGCCACTGGGTGTGAATGCGGTAAATCCTCTCAGCGGAGAACATATTCCAGTCTGGGTCGCGAACTTCGTGCTGATGGGCTACGGTACCGGTGCGATCATGGCTGTTCCTGGCCACGATGAAAGGGATCATGCGTTCGCGCAACGTTACGGGCTTCCTATACAGCAGGTTATTGCTCCAGCAGACGGCAGCGTAATTGACGTAATGACGGCCGCGTGGGTAGACAAACAGAACATAGTGACGGTTAATTCAGGGATGTTTAGCGGTCTTGATTATGATGCGGCCTTTGAGCGCATTGCCGATCATGTCGAAGCTTTGGGCATTGGCCGGCGCCAGGTTAATTATCGCTTGCGGGACTGGGGAGTATCCCGGCAGCGCTACTGGGGTTGCCCAATTCCAGTCGTGCACTGTGAACATTGTGGAGACGTCCCAGTCCCAGATGATCAACTCCCGGTTCTTCTGCCGGAAGATGTCACATTTATGGGCGTACAGTCACCCATTAAAGCAGACCCACAATGGCGGCAGACAGCCTGCCCGCAGTGTGAGCGACCCGCAGAACGTGAAACCGACACGTTTGACACTTTCGTGGAATCCAGCTGGTACTACGCCCGCTATTGCACACCGGGTGCCGATTCGATGCTGGATGAACGCGCCGATTACTGGCTACCTGTAGATCATTACATCGGTGGTATAGAACATGCGGTGATGCACCTGCTGTATTTTCGTTTCTGGCACAAACTGATGCGCGATGCGGGTATTGTCAGCAGTGATGAGCCAACCACGAAGCTTCTCTGTCAGGGGATGGTTCTGGCCGAGGCGTACTATCAGGACAGTCCGGAAACCGGTAGAACCTGGATCCGACCCGACGAGGTACGGGTCGAGCGTGACGAAAAAGGGAAAACGATCAGCGCGGTGTGGTTGCACGATGGCACAACGGTTAACCCCACAGGCTGGACCACCATGTCGAAGTCCAAAAACAATGGCGTAGATCCGCAAGACATGGTGGATCGTTACGGTGCCGACACGGTGCGTCTATTTACAATGTTCGCATCACCTCCGGACCAGACCCTGGAGTGGAATGACGATGCTGTTGCGGGCTCATTGCGCTTTCTGCGGCGGTTATGGGCGCTGGCCCATCGTCACCAGTCGTGTCTTTCAGACGTAAACGACGTAAATCAAAACCTCGAATGGGACGCCGAAACCCGTGAGATCCGTCGACTGGTCTATACAGTGCTCCAGCGAATCAATCGGGATATGGCACGGAATCAGTTCAACACAGTGGTCGCCGCCAGTATGGAACTGTTTAATGGACTCGATCGTTTTGAGCCCGGCGAGGATCCTGCCCGTCAATCTGCGCTGCGTGAGGCGATGGATATTCTGATACGAGTGCTGTCGCCAGTGGTACCCCATATTGCGCACAGTTTGTGGCAGCTCATGAATCCGGGCGCTGAGCTTCTCGATGCAAGTTGGCCAGAAGTCGATTTCACAGCGCTGCAGGCATCCACCTGTAAGCTGGCTGTTCAGGTTAATGGAAAACTGCGTGGTCAAATCGAGGTCGCGATAGATGCTGATGAACTGCAGATCCGAGAACAGGTGTTGGCCGATGAAAAGATTGGTCGCCATATAGGTGAATCAGAGATCAAACGATTTATCGTGGTGCCGCAGAAACTCGTCAATGTGGTGATCTGATGAACACGCCAATCAAGGGGGCGGGGGGCGGTTTCATCGTTGACAGCGGGGTCGCGCCACTGGGCAGATACAAAGTCCAGATCTTGCTTGGGGTCTTATACCTCCTGCTCCTGGCAGGGTGCGGGTTCCACCTGCGCGGTGAGATGGTGTTATCGCCTGTACTGACCGCACCCTATGTCAATGCGGCTGATGCCGAGTTCAAAGCGGATCTCACGAAAGTCTTAAATCGCAGTGGCATCATGGCAGTCAATGACCCCGACAATGCGAGCGCTATTATCGATCTTGTCAGTGTCAAGTATGATCGTCAGGTACTGTCTATAAACAGTCGTGGACAGGCAACTGGTTACATTCTGACCTATGAAGTACTCTGCCGCTTTGTGGATCGGGCCGGTCGTGTTCTTACGAGCCCCGCCCGCCTTAAGCTAAGCCGGACGCTGGAGTACCAGAGCACCCAGGTACTGCAGAAGAAACAAGAAGAAGATGCCTTACGTGCACGTATGCGTGACGACCTGGTGCAGCAGATCTTGCGTCGCCTCAACAGTGTGTCGCAAGCCCCCCCTGGAGGTTTGAAAACAGAGCGTTTTTCTTGATGCCGGCAGGAATAAGGATGATCAACTTGTGCGAGTAAACCCATCTGCACTCGCTGCCCGGCTGGAGAAGGGACTGGTCGGTGCCTACGTTTTGTTTGGTGCCGAACCGCTAATGCTCGAAGAGGCGGCCGATCAGATTCGTGTGGTAGCACGTCAGGCAGGGGTTGATGAAGTACGTTCGTTGACCGCCGGTATCGATTTGGAGTGGTCAGAATTGGATGGCAACGCTCGTTCGCTGTCATTGTTTTCGAGTCGTCGTCTGATCGAAATCCGGTTACCGACGGGTAAGCCGGGTGATGCTGGTTCGAAGGCAATGCTGACCTATTTGGATGAGAAAGTTGAAGACACTATCCTGGTCGTTATCGCGGGGCGGATCGATAAGCGGGGTCAGTCCAGCAAATGGTTCAAGGCCATGGAAAAAGAGGGACTGGTAGTCGAAGCCCGAGCCCTGACACGCGATCAGTTGCCGCGATGGATCGAGCAGCGTCTTAACACTCAGAAAATTGCCGCGACTCCAGGTGCAGTCCAAAGGCTTGCCTATTACGCTGAGGGTAACCTGATGGCCGCAGCACAGGAGATCAGTAAACTGGCACTCGTACTCGAGACTGGCGCGACGCTGGACGAGAAACGACTGGATGAACTTACCCAAGATCAGGCCCGTTTCAGTGTCTACAATCTGGTGGATACCGCACTGTCGGGGGATGAGATCAGGGCCCTGCGCATATTGAGTGTGCTACGGCGGGAAGGCACCGAGTCGGTGCTGTTACTGTGGGCCTTCGCGCGCGAGGTCCGGACCCTGGAAGCGATCTCAGCTGCGCTTGCCGGCGGAGAATCACAGGCGGCCGTATTCCAGCGCCATCAGGTTTGGCGCAGCCGTATCACTTGTGTGAAAGCCGCGCTTAGGCGTCATCCCCATGACTACTGGGCGGCGTTGTTGTCTCGACTGTGCCAGCTGGATTATGTGGTTAAGGGTCGCAAAAGCGCAGCCGGCAATGTCTGGGCTGAGCTCGAACAGGTGCTGTTGTCGGTTTGTGGTATAAATACCGTGTCTGGAAGTTTGACTTAACACATTGAAAATATGAAAGAAGCGCTCGACAGTTGCATCGATCTATCACAGTACGTTCGCAACTGTGGTAGGGCAGCCCGCACGGCCAGTCGGATTGTGGCACAAGCGTCGACGCGTCAGAAAAACGAAGCGTTGTTGGCTATGGCGCAGGCTATTGCCGCGGGTCAAAACCAGATTCTGGAGCAAAACCGCCTGGATGTTGCAGCCGGTACACAGCAGGGGTTGGCTGACGCGCTGCTCGACCGCTTGGAACTGACGCCTGATCGGGTCGCGTCAATGGTACTGAGCCTGCAACAGGTTGCGTCGCTGCCGGATCCGGTGGGCGAGATCAGTGATATGAATCGCAGGCCTTCTGGCATCGAGGTCGGCCGCATGCGGGTGCCTTTGGGTGTGATCGGCATCATCTATGAGTCCCGGCCGAACGTCACAGCTGATGCAGGCGGGTTATGTCTTAAATCGGGGAATGCCGCCATTCTGCGGGGTGGCAGTGAGGCGATTCGATCTAACCTCGCCATCGCTGGGTACCTGCAAGAAGGCTTGCAGGCGGCAGGCTTGCCTGTGTCGGCCATACAGGTGTTCGACAACACCGACCGCAGTGTGGTGGGTGAGTTGCTCGGGATGTCTGAATTTGTCGATGTCATTGTGCCACGCGGTGGTCGTGGCCTTATCGAACGGGTGAGCCGTGAATCGACAATACCCGTAATCAAACATCTCGATGGAAACTGCCATGTTTACGTTGATAGCGCAGCGGATATCGACCAGGCTGTCGCCATTGCCTTTAATGCCAAGTGCCGGCGTTACGGTGTATGTGGCGCAATGGAAACCTTGTTGCTGGCAGAATCCGTTGCTGAAAAGGTACTGCAACGTTTGGTTCCCAAGTATCGGGTTGAAGGTGTTGAAATCCGCGGTTGTGAACACACCAGGCAACTGGTGCCCGACGCGAACGCTGCCACCGAGGAGGACTGGGGCACGGAATTTCTGGCTCCTGTTCTGGCTGTAAGGGTGGTCGCAAACCTCGATCAGGCAATTGAGCACATCGAACGTTATGGTTCTGGCCACACCGATGCGATTGTGACCCAGGATCTGGAGACCAGTCGACGCTTTCTGCGGGAAGTCGATTCCAGTTCGGTCATGGTTAATGCATCGACTCAGTTCGCCGATGGTTTTGAATACGGGCTTGGTGCGGAGATCGGAATCAGCACAGACAAACTGCATGTCCGCGGTCCAGTTGGATTGGAAGGGTTGACCACTCGAAAGTTCATCGTACTTGGCGCTGGTAGTGTGCGATCCTGAAGCCTCGGGAGCAGCCGTCGTCGACAGAACGGATACGAGTCCCATCATGGGTATTTTTGGGGGTACATTCGATCCCGTACATGACGGTCACTTACAGGTGGTCGATGCGGTCAGGCGGCAACTGCCGATGGACAAAGTGCTGTTTATCCCGGTTTCGGTACCTTTGCTGAGAGAAGAACCGCTGGCCGACCCTGTCCACCGACTTGAAATGGTTCGCCTCGCAGTTGACGGTTGGCCAGGGTTCGAGGCAGACGACCGGGAAATCAGGCGCACGGGGCCATCTTATACCGTGTTGACGCTTGAAGAACTGAGACAAGATTGGCCAACGCTGCCGCTTTGCCTGATTCTGGGAATTGACACGGTTTTGCGTCTGACCGAATGGTACCGCTGGACCGAATTGCTGGAACTGGCCCACATCGCAGTTATGGGCCGGCCGGGCTGGCGTTTACCTGCCGTTCTGCCCGACTGGTGGATACAGGCCAGGGCCGACACGGCCGATGATCTGGTTAAGCGCACAGCCGGATGGGTCGTCTGTGTCGATGTTCCCCTGTTGGATATCTCATCAACGGGTGTTCGTACTGAGATATTGCAGGGCACAGTGAATACTGAGATTTTGCCCGAACCGGTCGCAAACTATATTAAGGATAATGCACTGTATGGCTACCACAGCTGATCCCAGCGCTTCAAGCACAGAAGATCTCAAGGCCATGGTTTTAGCTGCACTGGAGGATGCCAAGGCCAACGATATTCGACAACTCGATGTCCGGGGTCTTACTGACATCACAGACTGGATGGTGGTGGCCAGTGGTACTTCCACGCGTCATGTACTCGCCCTTGCAGATCATGTACGAACCCAGGTGAAGGCGCAAGGCCTGTTGCCCATTGGTACCGAGGGCGAATCCGGCAGTGACTGGGTATTGTTAGATTTTGGTGATGTTGTGGTTCACCTGATGCTACCCGATACCCGGGGGTTTTATGACCTGGAAGGATTGTGGGACGATCGTTTGTCGAGAGTGGTGCAGCTCACACGGGACGGACAGACTGACCTTTGAATTGATGCGCCTACTGCTTATTTCTGTGGGCCGGCGTATGCCGACGTGGGTTAATGAAGGCTTTGCTGACTATGCACAACGGCTTCGGGGTTCGGCCCGTCTGGAACTGGTGGAAGTGGAACCGGGCAAACGCAGCCAGAAAACAGATGTGGAGCGGCTGGTTCGTGAGGAAGGTGAACGTTTACTGTCGGTGGCTCCACCAGACTGCAGACTGGTTGCACTGGATATCATGGGAAAACAATTGTCCAGCGAAGACCTTGCACAGAAACTCGGCAACTGGATCGATCAGGCTCAGGATGTCGCACTTCTAGCCGGTGGAGCCGATGGCTTGTCTGCACAGGTGCTCGAACAAGCTGCCGAATGTTGGTCATTGTCCAGATTCACCCTGGCCCATTCCTTGGTCCGAGTGGTTATTGCTGAACAACTCTATCGGGCCCACAGTATTGTTATGGGGCTGCCTTATCATCGGACCCGGCGACCGACAAAAAGGACCTGACTGTGCCTCTGTGCCTTGCATCGGCTTCTCCCCGGCGGCAGGCCTTGTTGAATCAGATTAAGGTGCCTTTTACGGTTCTGGTTGTCGACCTTGATGAGACACGGTTACCGGATGAACCCGCAAATCAAATGGTGGTACGCCTTGCCAGCGGTAAAGTCAAAGCCGCAGAATCCTGGTTTGCCGAGCGCGGCAAATCAGTGCCACCCATTCTCGGAGCGGATACCTGTGTCGTGATTGACAAGGAGATATTGGGTAAACCGGGTTCGCGTCGTGAAGCGGCCTGTATGCTCCACAAGTTGTCAGGCCGGATGCATCAGGTCTACACGGGCATCGCCTTGGCGTCGGGCCCGACCACCCAGACTCAGACAGTCATGAGCGAGGTGACATTTACACAGCTAACGAGCGTTCAGATCGAGAACTACTGTGCCAGCATGGAGCCTTACGATAAGGCCGGTGCCTACGCGATACAAGGTGTGGGTGCAACATTAATCAGCCACATCAGCGGAAGCTACTCGAATATTATGGGATTACCTCTCCACGAGACATACGCGCTGTTAACTAAGGCCCGTCTGGTCCCTGTCATCAAATAGTGCAGTCGGTGACTCGCGTGAACAAAACGTTGACATGGTTGTGATGTGATCACTCGGCAATTAATCGTAATCTTATTACTGAATCTGGCAGGTGGTGTCCCGAATTTGTTTGCGGGTCAGGGCATCCCCGAGACATTGCTCGAGCAGCCGATATTTGCTGAGGATTGGCCTGCTCGGCGCACGACTAAAACCGTACTTTCTCTACCGCCGGTCAAACAACTGCTGGCGCTATTTGTTGAAAACCCTCGCCAACAAGTGACCATCCGTTATCCCGGAGGTGACAAGGGTAACGCCTGGGCACTGGAGTTGCGCGAATGGTTGGTCGCATTGGGTATTCCATCGAGCTACATCGTGCTGGAACCCGGCTCAGGTGGACAAGACCGGCTGCTATTGTTGCTAGAGGTCGGTGACACGTGATTGTCTATGCGATGCTATCAGGTCGACAACTCAAAACTAGGACAGCTTGAACGGCGATGAAAGTGGCAGCACTGCAGATGAATTCCGGTGAAGTGGTGGACGAAAACCTCACGGTCGCCGACGGTCTGATTGGTCAGGCGGTTGAGTCCGGTGCCGAGTTTGTTGTGTTGCCGGAAAATTTTTCCCTGATGACCGGAAATCATGAAGTCAGGCTTGCTGCGGCCCAGCGTGGTCTGGAAGCTCAGCGCTTTCTATCGGAGTTGGCTAAAAAACACAGCATTTCACTGGTGGGGGGTTCAATTCCACTGGCAAGCACTGAAGGAAAGGTCACGAACAGCTGTTTGATGTATGGCGCAGGCGGCGAGTTTCTTGCGCGTTACGACAAGATCCATCTTTTCGACGTTGATGTAGGCGGTGGAGAGTCGTATCAGGAGTCAGCTCGAACTGACGCTGGATCCCAACCGGTGCTGGTTTCCGTGCCCAACACCCAGGTGGGCCTGACGATTTGTTACGACATGCGTTTCCCAGAACTCTTTCGAACGCTGAGCGAGCGTGGTGCTGAAGTGTTTACCGTTCCGTCCGCTTTCACTGTACCAACAGGACAAGCGCACTGGCATGTTCTGCTGCGTTGCCGGGCGATTGAGAACCTTGCCTGGATCATCGCGCCGGCGCAGGTGGGGTGTCATCCGGGTGGGCGAGAGACCTTCGGCCACAGCCTAATTATTGATCCATGGGGTGAGGTTGTCGCTGAGCAGACCGAACCCACGCCCCAGGTGGTGTTGGCCGACATCGATCTTCAATCGGTTCGAGACAAACGGCGCCGCTTTCCGGTGTTGACCCACCGCCGGCTATAAACACGTGTAGTGAATCGGGCGGTACGCGTGACGAGGCTGGTTGTGAGATGGCTCCGTGATACTCTAAATAAACAGATTGACGTTAGCTTCTCCAGCGTGTTCGAAGTAGGTCGCAGCCCCGCCGATGTCGATGTTATCGATAAAATCTTCTCGCTTCATGTCAAATAAATCGATGGTCATCTGACAACCGATCAGTTTTGCATCAGCTTCGAGACACAAATCCCGAAGCTCTTCAATCGTGGCCACGCCTTTTGACTTGATGGTATTTTTCATCATGGCAGTCATCATTGTTTCCATCCCGGGCATGGCTGTACCCAGAACCGGGAACCACTTGTTCATAGCCATCGGCATGGGCATGCCGGGATTGCCGAGAGGGCTGACTTTAAGGTCGAGCTTTTTCTTGAGCAGTTGCAGTCCGTAAAAGGTAAAAAACATGGTCACCTGGTAGCCCAGTGCCGCAGCGGTCGAGGCTAGAATGAAGGGCGGGTAAGCCCAGTCAAGTGTGCCTTTTGTTGCTATGATGGTCAGTCTTTTGGAATCCACGGTTTATCTCCTTCGAAGTGGTGTCGGATCCAAGTCAGATATTGTCAGTGGGCTCGGTTCAAGCGATTTTTTTCAGCATGAAGTGGAACTCGCCGTCGAGTTCTGAAGAGTCCAGCAGTTCGTTGCCGGTCTGTTTTGCGAATGCCTCAAAGTCTTTTACGGATCCGGGGTCGGTCGCCATAATCTTCAGAATCTGACCACCGATCATTGTGTTCAGGGTTTTTTTGGCCCTGAGGATGGGCAGGGGGCAGTTGAGTCCGCGCGCATCGAGTTCCTGGTCAAAGTTGGACATATCGGTTGCCTTTACACGAGTTGTTTTAGGTTCATGGCTTTAAAACGCCAGGCATTACGAATTCGGTTGGTTGGTCGGCGCCTGCACCGCCAAATGGCTGGACCAGTCTACCCTTGTCAGGCGCGGGATTCACGGTTAATTCGCATCAGTCACTGAAGAATAATCTAATCTTAAGATTAATCGGATCGATGACCTGCGAAAAACAGTAAAAAGACCGTAACGGGGGCGATATGTGTGATCCTAGAATCCACGCTGGAACCAGCGGTCACCGCTGGCGGGGGTACAATCAGGCCGTGAAACCATCTCTTCCCAAGGCGCTATTGCAGACCAGTTGCTGTTTGATTTTCGTCGCTGTGGCGGTGTTGCGCTGCCCACTGGCTGGCGGCGATGAACTGAGCCGACTGGATGGTGATGCGCTGAAGGTGGTGGTCACTGCCGAAGAACAGGCGTTAGGCCGCGAATTCATCCGTCTGGCCCGCACGCGCTTGCGCTTGATTGAAGACCCTTTGTTGGTGAACAGTGTGGACCGAATTGGAGCTCGCTTGGGTCAGGGCCTGAACGTTGAGCCGGGCGTCATCGGGTTCCATCTGGTCGATAACCCCGCGATCAATGGCTTCGCGGGTCCGGGCGGTCAGATCGTTTTGTTTACGGGTCTGATTGCAACCGCTGAAACCGAGGCAGAATTTGCCTCGGTGATCGCCCATGAACTGGCCCATGTTACCCAGCGCCACTTACCGCGAATGATCGAACGTGCTCGCAAGCGGCAGATACCTGCGACGGCTGGCCTGATCGCTGGAATTCTTCTTGGGGGTCAGGCCGGTGCGGCCACTATGGCGGCGACCAATGCCGCAGCCCTGTCGGATCAGTTGAGCTATACCCGCACATTTGAACGTGAAGCAGATGCCATAGGTTTAAGAATACTCAGTACCGCAGGCTACGAACCGCAGGCGATGGCGCGGTTTATCCAGCGTTTGGCACAAGACACCCGGTTTCAGGTAAACGAGACACCCGAATATTTTCGCACCCACCCGCTGTCACTCAACCGGATCGCAGAAATCGAATCACGTGTGGTAGGTCATCCTCAGGAAGCAACATCACAGACGCTAGAGTATCTGCTTTTGCGGGCGAGAGCGTTGGCGAGATACGGCGCGGATGCAGAACATCTGGCCGCCACTTTTCAAAGCCAGGCGGGAGCGGACATTCCAGAGGTGGCAAGTGCTGGTCGTTATGGCCTGATGCTCAGCGGCCTGCGTACAGGGGCCTATAATCAGTCCGTTGAGCTGGCCCTGTCACTGCGGGCGCAGTCACCCAAGAATATTTTTTATGTGGTGGGCTTGGCCGAGTCACTGCAGGCGACGGGTGATCTTAACAGTGCCTTGAAGCTGCTCGCTGAAGCGACGACGACGGTACCGGATGATCCAGTAGTTGCGAGTTATTATGCCGATATGTTGATCAAGGCCGGCAAACCTGATCAGGCCAAACCGGTGATTCGTGCCGGACTTCGGGCCTTACCACACAGCATGCGACTGTTCAAACTGTTGGCACGCGCTGAAGGCGAACTCGGCCGCACCGCAGAATCGTTTCAGGCACTTGCTGAATACCACTATCTTTCAGGCGAATTGCAGACAGCGCTGGCCAAGTTGACAGCTGCGCTGCAGTACGCGCAAGCGAGCGCTTATTTGACGGCGAGTATTACTGCTCGGCGATCTGAGATATTGCAAGAAGTCGAGCAGGACGACTGACCACTGCACGGTATGTGGTGTGGTCAATCTCCAAACAATATCAAGAACCTACTCAAAGTCGGTTACCCCGCCCACAAAATCAAGTGGTATCGCGGTGGCATGTAGGACTGGGAGATCCTCGGCCTGAGCACCGTAAAGCCCTGAGCGGACAGAATTGTGTTATCAAGAAGGGCTTGCTTGCCCTTCTTGATGCACGAGAACTCCAACATCCCAACAGTTACAACATGAACAACGTGTACAACGTGTACAACGTGTACAACGAGACCATAGACCAGCTCGAAAAACTGGGTATCGATAAGGACTATATCCAAGGATGGGCCGGTGGATACTTGGGTAATCCCCAGCGCGAGGAACAGCGGGTCACCGACGCCTATAAAGCCGGTTATGAAGATGGACAGAGTGGTGTTACAGATAAGGCCATGAACTGGCAAAGTAGCTGAGTACTGGTCCCATTAGTCTCAACGCCAACTGATCTACGTTGGTTTTGGCTGCCTATCGAGTGCAGCGGAAGAACCCAGGATGTTGTGCATCGACTGCTGCACTTGATAGGCCTATAATTTCTCCTTTCCTTCTCGTCCCATCAGGTCAACGGTAAGCCAACTCTGGAAGTGGATGAAAAAAATGCATCTGTTGCGGTGCCTGCTATCCACCGTGTCCACCCATGCAGATTAACGATCCCGAGCATACAAAACTCGCCATATGGGTGGGCGGTAATCATTCTAATGCGCGCAGTAAGCCAAGTTTCCAGAAACTCGTCGCCTCTGGCATACCGAATAATCCGCCCCGCTGGCCGGAAGCGACGGCTATCGTCAAGCGAATTCTCAACACCTACAAGGACGATGCCAGGGACTGGGAGCGCATAAACGACTGGATCGATCGCATTGGTTGGCCGCGCTTTTTTGAGCTGACAGGCCTGCCTTTTACGAAGTATCACATCGATCACTGGCGTGGTTCGCGTCAGAGCCTCAATGCATCTACCCATATCCGGTTCCTAGGGAGGTCAGATGAAATTCTCTGTCATGGTCAATGAGGGGCCGTACACCCATCAGGCCGCTGATACGGCGTATCACTTTACTCGGGCAGCGCTCAATGCTGGCCACGAAATTTTCCGAGTGTTTTTCTATCACGACGGTGTTTACAATGGCACGCGGATGACGACCCCGCCCCAGGATGATCGTCATATCGTAGACCGGTGGAGCGAACTGGCGCACGATCATGACATCGACCTGGTGGTCTGTGTCGCCGCGGCCCAGCGCCGTGGTATCCTGGATAAAGACGAAGCCAAACGCAACGGCAAAGATGGCGACAATATCGCACCGGGTTTCCGCATATCAGGCCTGGGCCAGCTGATCGAGGCCGGCATTGAAGCAGATCGACTGCTGGTCTTCGGCGACTGACGAATCGGGCAAGGCTATGAAAAAATTCATGTACGTCAATCGCCACGCTCCCCACGGGACCATCTATCCGCTTGAAGGTCTTGAAGTGGTGCTCATTGGTGCCGCTTTCGATCAGGACGTCAGCATGGCGTTTATTGGTGACGGCGTGTTCCAGCTCAATAAGGGCCAGGACACTGCCGATTCAGGCATGAAGAATGTTGCGCCCACCTACGGTGCATTGGGCGATTATGAGGTCACCAAGCTGTACGTGGAGCAGGAATCGCTCGACGAAAGAGGCCTAGAATTAAATGATCTGATGAATCTGACTTGGGAAGATGAAGAAGAGGACTGGGCGGAAAAACCGTCGATCCGGGTGGTCAGCCGAGCACAGTTATCAGACCTGCTTGAACAACAGGATGTGATTCTGAATTTCTAGCAATGACGATGCTGCACACGGTCAACAAGTCGCCATTCGACAGTCACAGTCTACAGACCTGTCTGGGACTAGCCAAATCAGGCAGCGATATCCTGCTGATAGAAGATGCAGTGTATGCGGCAATGTCCGGTACAGCTGTGACGTCGATGGTCGAAGCCGCGATGGCCTCCTCCACCATTTACGCGCTGGAGCCGGATCTCAAGGCGCGCGGAATCGGATCCGAGAAGATGATCAGCGGTATAAATCTCGTTGGCTACGACGGATTTGTGGAACTTGCGGTAACCAACGATAAAGTGCAGAGCTGGTTGTAGATTAATTAAAGGGAGAGTCGATTTGGCATTTGAAGTCAATGGTAAAACCTACGAGACAGACGAGGAAGGCTATCTCGCTAACTTGAGTGACTGGAACGCTGACGTTGCCGACCGTATGGCGACTGCGGATGATTGCGATCTCAGTGAATACCACTGGGAAGTCATCAATTTTCTGCGTGATTACTACGAGGAGTATCAGATCGCTCCAGCAGTGCGGGTCCTGACCAAAGCTATCGGTAAACGATTGGGCAAAGATAAAGGCAACAGTAAATTTCTCTATGAACTGTTCCCCTATGGCCCGGCCAAACAGGCCTGTAAGTATGCGGGCCTGCCCAAGCCAACCGGCTGCGTCTAAATGTTAACGCGCGTCACGATCGGTTCAGCCTACTAGTTGGACACGGCAGATGCCGGGTCGAATTTATAGAGAGCGCTGGTTTTGATTCTGGGCACTGTCTATGCCTTTCTGTTTCTCGTGGCAGCACTCTGTCTCGTTGTGGGTGTGGCTTTGCGAGTTATCCGCTACGGCAGGACACCGGCACCACTGGTTATTCCAATCACGCCGGCGCCAACGACGACTGGCGGTGTTGTCGCCCGGATGTTTCGCGAGGTCGTGTTGTTCGAGAGCCTTTTCAAAGCAAGCAAGTGGACCTGGCTGTTCGGCTGGTTGTTTCATTTCGGGTTGCTGGTTGCTCTGCTGCGCCATTTACGCTACTTCACGGAACCCGTGTGGCAGTGGGTCGAATTGATCCAATGGGTAGGCCTCTACGGGGGTGGGGTGATGCTGTTTGGTTTGCTGGGGCTGTCGGCCCGTCGTTTTCTGGTCGATCGGGTTCGCTACATTAGTGCGCCGTCGGATCACCTGATGCTGGTACTGCTGGGAGCCATCGCAGGTTCGGGGTTTGCCATTAAATACGGCGTTCATTCCGACATCGTCGCACTTAAAGCGTTTACTCTCGGGCTGGTGGCATTCGACTGGCAGCCGTTGCCGGCTGAGCCTTTGTTGCTGATCCACCTGACACTGGTCATCTTTTTGATGGTCATATTTCCGTTCAGCAAGCTCCTCCATGCACCAGGTGTTTTTTTTAGTCCCACCCTTACGATGAAAGATACGCCCCGGGAAAAACGCCACAGCGCGCCGTGGGCAGACGAAATCAACCGGTTAACCCGACGGTAGTTTTTGCTCATGGCGAAACACGAATTCTCCATCCCTGTTGTCAAGGTGACCCTCGAGACCCCGCCATTACAGCCGGCAGCCATGGCACACAGCAGTCCCTTTGTTGCCAAGGCCGAGCATCAGGAACCATTGGGATTCCCCGGCGAGCTGGTTGACAACTGGAAAACGGTCGCCCTTGACAAAATGGAGGAACTGCTCGGCAAGTATCGTGCACTGCCGGTATTTCTTGATTCGTGCGTGAAGTGTGGTGCCTGCACGGACAAGTGCCACTATTACCTGGGGACCGGTGATCCCAAGAATATGCCCGTCGCCCGGCAAGATCTTTTACGCAGCGTCTATCGTCGCTATTTCACAGTTGCCGGCAAGTACTTTCCGAAGCTGGTGGGCGCAGTCGAGTTGACCGAGGAAGTCATTGATGACTGGTACCGTTACTACCATCAATGTTCCGAATGTCGACGTTGTGCGGTTTACTGTCCATTCGGTATTGATACGGCAGAGATCACGATGGCCGGTCGCGAAATTCTGGCCTCGATCGGTGTGGGGCAGAAGTATGCCAACGAAATTATCGGCAAGGTGCACAAAATCGGGAACAACCTGGGGCTGCCGGAACCCGCGCTTGTCGATACGCTCGAAGGCCTGGAAGAGGAAGTCGAGGAAGAGATCAATGTGCCCGTCAAATTCCCGTTGAACCAGACGGGTGCGGAGGTGCTGCTGGTGATACCGTCTGCTGATTTTTTTGCCGAGCCCCATGTGTATGGTCTTATTGGCTATGCCAAGGTCTTTCATCAGGCAGGAATCAGCTGGACCCTGAGTTCTTATGCATCAGAAGCTGCAAACTTTGGTATTTTTATCGGCAACTACGAAAACATGCAAAAGATCGCCGAACGTATTCGTCAAGCCGCGCTCGATCTCGGTGTAAAACGGATTGTGGTGGGTGAATGTGGTCACGCCTGGCGTGTTGCTTACAGTTTCTGGAACACGCTGATCGGACCATTCGATTTTCTAGATCCGGCATATCCCGCTCCCCAACATGTCTGTGAGCTGACGTATGACCTACTACAACAGGGTCAACTCAAGCTCGATCCGGCGCAGAATGATGACAAGGTGGTGACATTCCATGATTCGTGCAATGTCTCGCGAGGCTCGCGCATGGGCGACACGCCTGGAGGACAGTTCACTATTCCCAGAGCACTGATCAGGTCGGCCTGCTCGCATTTTGTTGACATGGCACCTGAGACCACCCACGAACACACATTTTGTTGCGGCGGCGGCGGCGGGTTGCTCACCGATGATCTTCTCGAACTCAGGATAAAGGGAGCCCTACCTCGTGTGAGTGCCCTAAAGCGGGTTATCGAGGAAAACGGTGTGACGCACATGGCGGCCATCTGTGCAATCTGCAAGAGCCAGTTCAGCAAAGTATTGCCGGAATATGGCATGGGTATGGACATGGTGGTGGGTGTTCACCAGTTGATCGGTGATGCGCTCGTGTTTGAACCGGCCCAATAACTGCGAGCGATGTTAGTCAAGAGAAAACCATGATGGCAGATGCTGACGTACAGATCCAAGCACTGACATTTCGAAAATATGCGGACGGCGAGACGCATACTTACGATGATCTAAAGAAGAAAATTTTCACTGCCGATCATTCACACAAGTGTCCGACCTATGTTCACCGCCCCCCCGTGCCAAGGTAGTTGTCCGTCGGGAGAAGATGTTCGTGGCTGGCTGCAGATCGTCCGCGGCATGGAACCCCCGCCCGAAGGTGTTGAATGGCAGGAATATGCTTTTCGTCGCTCAACCGAAGCAAACCCCTTTCCGGCCATGATGGGTCGGGTGTGCTCGGCACCCTGCGAGGCGGGTTGCAATCGCAACCAAGTTGATGACTTCGTCGGCATCAATGCTGTGGAACAGTTTATCGGTGACACCGCATTCCAGCAGCGTTACCGGTTTGAGGAACCCCCGGAACTGTCGGGCAAGCGAGTGGCGATTGTGGGTAGTGGACCCGCCGGTCTTTCGGCAGTCTATCAGCTGCGGCGTCGCGGCCACGCCTCAACGGTGTTCGAGATGCAGGACCGGCTGGGCGGTATGTTTCGTTACGGTATCCCTGGGTACCGGACGCCTCGAGATATACTGGACCGAGAGATAGATCGGATACTGGAACTGGAGGCGATCGATGTTCGAACAGGTGTTCGCGTCGGGCAGGATATCGGCATCGAAGAACTGGAGGCCGAGTTTGATGCAGTGTTGTGGGCCATTGGCTGTCAGACTGGCCGCGATCTGCCGGTCGACGGCTGGAAGGGCACGGCAAACTGTGTGTCCGGTGTGAAATTTCTGGAAGCATTCAACACGGGTCGAATGCAGGTGAGCGCTGAACGGGTGGTGTGTATCGGTGGTGGGGACACCTCTGTTGACGTGGTTTCTGTAGCCCGTCGTTTACCGAATTAAGAACCTAAAAAGCAAGTATCGCCCGGAGGCGGTCATTGGTGGGTACACCGCACACGACTCAGCTATGGCTGCAATGCGTCAGGGCGCGAGCGTCACGTTGACGGCTTTGTTTGACCAGTCGCAGATGACGGCGGCGTCAGAAGAAATCGATGATGCCCTCACCGAGGGGGTCACTATATTAAACGGCGTGATGCCCGTTGGTCTTGTGAAAGGTACAGATGGACGTGCGACCGCGGTTCGAATGAGTAAGTGCGTCGTTGATAAGCAGGGCGTCCCACAACCGGTTGAGAACACTGAGTTTGAGATCGAGGCTGATCTGGTGGTATCGGCCATTGGTCAGGGTGGCGACCTGTCCGGTATTGAAGAACTGGGCAATGAACGATCCCTGATCGAAGCCGATCAATTTTTTTAAGTTCCCGGGCGTCCTGGCCACTTCGTTGCCGGCGACATCGTTCGCCCACACCTGCTGACAACCGCAATCGGACAAGCAGCTGTCGCTGCTGACAGTATCGATCATTATTTGAAAACCCAGGAACTGGTGCGCCGGCCCAAGGTCGATGTCCACCATTTCAATCTGCTCAATAAACTGACCGAACAGAATCTGGCCCCGACCGAATACGACCACACGCAGAACTGGGGAACAGACACAGCCGATAGTGTGATTCACAATTACGAGGACCGTTCAGCCCACGAAATCATCTCGTCGGACAGACTGTACCTGGCCCATTTTTTGCAGCAAGACCGTGATCAGCGGGAAGCATCGGTGCCCGGTGCAGATGCGGTGCTTAGCCATTTCGAGGAACGCCATCGCGGGCTCAGTACAGAGGCGGCACAAACAGAATCAGAGCGCTGTATGAGCTGTGGTATGTGCTTTGAGTGCGACAACTGTGTCATTTACTGCCCTCAGGACGCGGTATTCCGGGTCAATAAAGACAAGTCAACCACCGGGCGTTATGTGGATACCGATTACAATCGCTGTATTGGGTGTCACATCTGTGCTGATGTGTGTCCTACCGGCTATATTGATATGGGTATGGGAGAGTGATAGACCCTGTTTTTTTTGGTTACGAACCAGCAGTCGAATGACTCATCGTTTTGTCATTGGGTCATTGATGATCGTCAGTCTTACCGCCTCGAGCATCGCTGACGTGACCATGCCTTCCTATCCGAAAGGCAAGGGCGAGCGCTGTGTGGAGCCGACCGACATCATGCGTCGAGATCATTTTGAGTACCTGATGCACCATCGGAAGATTTCGGTGCACTTGGGCGTGCGATCTAAACGACACAGCCTGGTGGGCTGTGTGGACTGTCATGCATCCCAGGCAGATAATGGTGCCTACATTCCGGTAAATGCACCGGGACAATTCTGCAGCAGCTGTCATACCTACACGGCGGTTAAGATCGATTGTTTCAGTTGCCATGCTGCGGTGCCTGATGATGTGGAGAAACAGTGATGACGGACCCTGTAAACAACAAACCACGGCGTCGTTTCCTCGGTGGAACTGGTGCGGGCGCTGCCCTCCTGGCGATTGCGCCGGGCGTAAAACTTGTAGACCTCGCGCTGGCGAGAGATGAAGATGAACCCGCGTCGGCAGAAACCCGTTGGGGGCTTCTGGTCGATGCCAACCGATGTGCCACCGACTGCCGGGCCTGTGTTTCGGCCTGTGAAGACGAGCACGCACTGGCTAAGACCGGAAGAAAACCGCTGGATCCGCAATGGATCCGCAAGGTTGAACTGGTCGATGAATCCAGCGATCGGTCAGTATCCCTGCCACTGATGTGCCAGCACTGCGAGGACCCACCTTGTGTTGATGTTTGTCCCACCGGTGCGTCTTTCAGGCGAGCAGACGGCATAGTGCTGGTGGATAAACATACCTGTATCGGTTGCCGTTACTGCATGATGGCTTGCCCATTCAACGCAAGGTCCTTTGTCCACGAGGATGTGACCGGACAGAAAAGCTATTCTCCGCGCGGTAAGGGCACGGTTGAGAGTTGTACCCTGTGTGTCCACCGGGTAGACCAGGATCGTACGCCAGCCTGTGTTGAAAGTTGTGCTGTCGATGGGGGGGGTGCACTCGCTTTTGGCGATCTCTCTGATGCGGAAAGTACCGTGTCAAAAACTGTGCGTTCACAACCCCACCGGGGACTACGGCCGGACCTTGAGCTGAACACCGGTGTGCGCTACCGCGGGGTTTAGAGGCAGCGTATGGAGAACATTCGGTTTCAGGCTCTCGCAGGCTCCCACACCGGCTACCGGCTGTTGTTGTGGCTGTTGATTATTCTGATCGGCGCCGGGTTGATTGCAGCGCATCACATTGAATCCCAAGGCCATTGGGTGACGGGGATGGACAACCGGGTGGTCTGGGGATTACCTCATGTGTTTGCGATATTCCTGATTCTATCCGCTTCAGGTGCGCTTAATACCGCATCGATCAGTTCGGTGTTTAGTGGTTCGGATTACCGGCCATGGGCGCGGCTATCCGGTCTGTTGGCGGTTGCATTGCTGACCGGCGGATTGGCGGTGCTTGTTTTGGACTTAGGCCGACCCGACCGACTGGTTGTGGCGATGACGTATTACAACTTCAGGTCGGTGTTCGCCTGGAATATATTCCTGTACACCGGTTTTGTGCTGGTGGTGCTGGCTTATCTGTGGGTGATGATGACGCCGGGAATGCACGGTTATGTCAGATCGGTGGGGGTGTTCGCTTTGATTTGGCGGTTGATCTTAACCTCCGGCACCGGGGCGATATTCGGGTTTCTTGTTGCGCGGGATGCCTATGACACGGCGATTTTGGCGCCCCTTTTCATTCTGATGTCCCTGTCACTGGGAATGGCTGTTTTCTGGGTGACAATCCTGACAATGTGTCGCTGGAACGGTTACCGGGTTTCATCTGAACTGTCAGAAAAACTCCGTCGGCTCTCTGCGCTGTTTATCCTCGGTGTATTGTATCTGGTGGCGTTGCACCATCTGACCAATCTTTATATGGCACATCACCTCGGGATAGAACGATTCCTGCTCGTTGATGGTGGTGTCTACCCCTGGCTGTTCTGGCTGGGGTTCGTGCTGTGCGGGGGGATTGTTCCCGTCTGGTGGTTTTTGGATCGTCGTTTCTGTGCCCCAGCCTGGTCACTGACAGCCGCGCTGATGGTGATTGTGGGCGGTTTGTGCCATCTTTATGTCATTATTATCGGCGCGCAGGCCTACCCCTTGCGCCTGGTGTCCGGTTATCGCGTCGACAGTGGACATTACGATGGTGAAATTACGCACTACCTACCCACCCTGCCGGAACTGGCATTGGGTATTGGCGGGGTGAGCCTCGCCTTGTTGCTGACTGTGTTGGCTGTTCGTGCCCTGCCATTTTTGCCCACGGTAACCGGGCCACTGCCCGGATCGAACCGGGCTTAACCGCACCTCACTGGATCATCTGTGGAGAGTGAAACCAACAGCGGAGCAGCCACACCAGTGAATCGATTCCTGATCTCTGCGGCCCACAAATCCTCTGGAAAAACTGTCGTCAGTGCCGGCCTGGCTGCAGCGTTGACGCAACGTGGCCACCAGGTCTCAACGTTCAAAAAAGGCCCGGACTACATTGATCCTATGTGGTTGGGCCTTGCACGTTAAGGCGATACTGCGAAAACTGGAACTGCATTCACGGGTTGAGGCCGCTGTTATGGCTGTCGAACACGGTATCCGGCGCCGTGTCGACGGGCAGCAGGATTGATGGTGATCTATTGAGACCGTACTACTCGAGAGACTGCATGCAGCTACAGGTAGGATCGTCGATCAACACGGCGGCGGCCCGCGCGTTGAATGACAATACCGCGGATATTTTCTGGGCCGTCTATCTTGAAGCGCGGGTATTTAGGATTGAGAGGTTCGAGGTGCCATTCGCCAGCTGTGAGACGCAGCTGCCTGAGAATAATCTCACCTTTGTAGTCAGCAATCACATAGCAACCGTCATGTACGGCGCCACCCGGTTCTGACACCACCACGCAGCCGTCAGGGAACTCAGGTGCCATACTGTCGCCGAGCACCTGCAACGCATAGGGTTCACTGCTGGCACAATTGCTCATGCTGGCTTTTCCAGAGTGTGGTTGAGCTGGTCGACCATGCGCCGTAGCGATGCCTTGTCTAGACAGTCCAGGGTCTGGAGGGAGAAGTTTTCAAGCTCATTAATACGACTCTCTAAAATTCGTTGTTTGATGCCCGGTAGGCTGGATGCCTCCATACTGAACTCACGCAGACCCAGACCGAGCAGCAGTCGTGTAAAGACGGGGTCCCCTGCCATTTCACCGCACATCGCCACGGGAATTCCGGCGTGGTTTCCTGCCTCAATGACCTGATGGATGAGGCGTAAGACCGACGGGTGTAGCGGATCGTACAAATAGTTGACCTCGTCATCTATTCTGTCGACGGCCAGTGTGTACTGGATCAAATCGTTGGTCCCTATAGACAGAAACTTAAGCTTCCGGGCAAACAGGTCGGCGGCGATTGCAGCTGCGGGTACTTCGATCATGCCGCCGATGGGAACGTCTGGATTGAACATTTTACTCTCCTTCTCCAACTCCCGACAGGTCTCGCGGACCAGTTCCAGAGCCTGATCAAGCTCATCAAGACTGGAAATCATAGGGATCATGATTCTAGCGTCACCGCGTGAGGCAGCACGAAAGATTGCGCGTAACTGGGGTTTGAACAAAGTAGGTTCGTTGAGACACAGGCGTATTGCCCTAAGACCCAGCGCAGGATTAATCGTTTTTTCGCCATCGGCACGGCCGCCATCCACCTGCTTGTCAGCACCGAGATCCAGAGTCCGTATGGTGACTGCCCCCGATACTGAATCAAGAACCTGGCAATAAGCTTCGTACTGTTCATCTTCAGTTGGTGGTTCAGGACGGTTCATGAACAGAAACTCAGTGCGATAAAGGCCAACACCTTCTGCCCCGACCGACGCCAAACCAGGCAGATCTTCAGGGAATTCGATGTTGGCCAGGAGTTTCACGTTAATGCCGTCCTGCGTGACAGCTGGCCGGTCACTCAGCAGGGCAAGCTTTGCCGTATGTTGGACATGGGCCTTCTGACGCTGGTGGAAATTGGCCAGAGTGTCCTCGTCTGGTGCGACGATGACCGTGTCGTTGGCAGCATCAATGATCAGCACGTCATCGTTCCGGATATAACGGATCGCGCTGTGCAAGCCGACCACGGCAGGTATATGCAGACTGCGAGCGAGGATGGCAGTGTGTGAAATAGGTCCGCCTAGGCTGGTGATGAAAGCACTGACACCCCGCTGATGCAAGGATACAGTCTCTGCAGGTGTCAGATCGTTTGTGACAATAATCTGGCCATCAAGACGTGAGCTTAATTGCGCGGGTTCGGAAAGCGCCAGCCCGAGCAACTCGTTCATCACTCGATCTACGATTTGGTGAACGTCGTTTTTCTTGCTTCTCAGGTAAGGGTCTTCGATCCGGTCGAAGAATGCGACCAGCGTGTCGGCGTGCGTTTTCAGCGCACTTTCAGCATTTTTCCGGTCTCGGCGTATCGACGCAACCGGTTGTTCCGAAATCACCGGGTCATCGAGCATCAGCAGATGGACCTCAATAAACGCGACTGTTTCCGGTGGCGCATCAGGGGGGAGGGTATTTTCCAACCCGCGCAGCTGTGCTTTGACGTTGGCCAGCGCCGTTCTGAATCGATCAATCTCGGTGTCTACCGACTCCTGGGGAATATTGTAGTCGGGGGTCGTCCGTCTCCAGCGGTCAAGTACGACAGCACGACCGAAGGTCAGCCCGTTTCCAATACCGGTGCCATTAAGCGATAACACTACTCATCTTCTCCGAAGCGGTTCGCAAAAAGTTCTTTGATCTGTTTAACCGCAGCCTGGGCATCGTCACCATCTGCGGTCACACAAATATAAGTGCCCTGGGTCGCTGCCAGCATCATGAGTCCCATAATGCTCTTACCGTCGCACACATGATCTCCCACCTGTACTTCAACCCGGGCGTCAAATTTTATTGTGGTCTTGACCAGACTGGCACAGGCGCGGGCATGGAGGCCCAGACGATTGATCACCTCGACGTTCTGTGAAACTTTCATGTCAGGTCGGCAGTGAATTCATGTTGAGATCGCGATGAGCGACCTGAACAGGGGCATCGCGGTATTGAAAATGCTCGGCAAGCCGCTGCGCGACGTAAACGGATCTATGCTGACCGCCGGTGCAACCTAATGCGACTGTCAGGTAACTTCGGGTTTCTTCATCATAATGCGGTAGCCAGTGCTCAAGAAAACCACTGATCTGGTTGACCAGTTCTCGTGCTGAATCTTCAGTTTCGAGAAAGTCAATCACAGTTTTATCCAGGCCTGTCATGTCACGAAGTTCGGTTTCCCAGTAGGGGTTAGGCAAACAACGAACGTCAAAAATATAGTCCGCATCTGATGGTGTCCCATGTTTGAACCCGAACGACTTGAACACAAGATTTGTTCCATTTTGATGCTGTCCGCTGACAAACTGACGGATCATCGCGCGTAGCTCGTAAGGGCTGGTGGAAGTGGTGTCTATACGGCGATCTGCATCCTGTTCCAGCGGTGATAGCAGTCGCCTTTCTTCAATGATGCCGTCGATCAAGGTTGTTGTGTCATTGGTCAATGGGTGTCGACGGCGGGTCTCACTGTATCGTCTGACTAGAGTCTCGTCATCAGAAATTAGAAAGATGATTCGAACGTCGAGTCCGGCATTGCGCAAATGCCCTAGACTCGAAGGGACAGCCTGAAGAAACTGTCGGTTGCGTGAATCAATGCTGACAGCAGCACGGTCAGAAAGGCCTTCAGTGTTTTGTCCCAGATAATCGGATAGCTGCGGCAACAGCACGGCAGGCAGATTATCGATGCAGTAATAGCCTAGATCCTCCAGAGCGTGCAGCGCAATGCTCTTGCCGGATCCGGAGATTCCGCTGACTATAATGAAATCCATCGTGTTGGCTGCTGGTCTGCTGTTTTGATCGTTGGAACTCTAACGTGCCCCCCGGGTGATGTCAGGTCAGGAGTGCAAACAGAGTCTGGGCATCGCGCGCCCTGAGGATAGCCCGTCGTTGCTCTCCCTTGCTGAATGTTTCTGCCAGACTGGCCAGTATGTCGAGGTGCTGTTCTGTGGCATTAGCCGGTACCAGCAGCCCTACAATCAGCTTGACGGGTCCATCATCTACCGCGTCAAAATCAAGCGCTTGCCGCAGCCGGATAACCGCAGCCAATGGTTCGGTCAGGCCGTTCAAGCGACCATGAGGTAAGGCAATCCCATCGCCTATCCCCGTACTTCCTAGGCGTTCGCGTTCATTCAGCACTTGGAACACAGTGTCTCGATGTAGATCAGATCGATTGTGAGACAGTAATCCTGCGAGTTCCTCGAGCATTCTTTTTTTGCTGGAAGCTGCGACGTTCAACCGTATTCTGCTCGTACTCAGTAATCCTGCTAAAAGGCCGCGATGTGCTGTCGAATTCATGGGCGCATATTCTTCGGAAGACAGTTTGTAGGTACCAGAGGCTGGCTCAATGTGAATGGATTCGACGGGCTGTCAGAGCACCGATTCTCGCTGGTTTGCTGGAGGAATGTTCATTTGTTCGCGGTACTTCGCAACTGTACGGCGGGCGATAGACACACCTTTATCGGCGAGCATTTTGGAATTTATACCGTCGCTGATTGGCTTCGAAGGGGTTTCGAATTCTATCATTTTTCGGATCTGTGCCTGAACAGCACGGGCTGACTGACCCTCGCCCTTGTGCACCCCAACTTTGGTGGTGAAAAAGTGTTTGAATTTAAAAATCCCCTTCGGTGTCAGCATATATTTATGGTCAGTTGCCCGCGATACCGTTGATTCGCGCAAATTGAGAGCCGATGCAATCTCGCGCCTTGTTAGCGGTTTTAATCGACTTTCTCCCTCAGCCATAAATGTTTGCTGCCGCCGAACGATTTCTGTTGCGATGCGCAAGATGGTTGCAGTGCGTTGATCCAAGCCGCGAATGAAGTCTGCGGCTTCCGACATTTTTTGTTTAAGGTATTGTCGGGTATCGGAGTCTTGATTCTGTAGATATCTTTGATAGTAGGTCGTTACGCACAGTCTGTGGCTGACTGCTGAATTCAGTATGACCTGCCATTTCTCTTGCTGGCGGTAAACGTAAACGTCGGGCACCACGTGGTGCGTTTGTTCAGTGCTCAGATGTCTCCCGGGCGCATGATCCAGCTCGCGAATCAGATCGATGACCTGTGACAGCTCTTCGCGGTCTATCTGTAACAGACGAATTAACTCAGTGAACTTACGTTTGGCCAGCAGTGGTAGGTGTGCCTTGACTAACCGCAATGCAGCCGTTCGGCCGGGTGTGCTCGCATCGAGTTGTTCCAGTTGCAGGCGAAGACAATCGGCAAGGTCGTATGCGCCAATCCCTGGAATTGAGAGCATTTGTACCAGGTGCACCATAGCCTCGATCTCCGGTGCCTGGACGCTGATCTGAGATGCAAGAAGCTCGTGTAACTCGTCAACCTTTGCCGTAAGGTAACCGCGCTCGTCCAGTGATCCAATCACAGCTCGTGCAATGGCGGCATCTTTGCTGCTCAACCGGTGATCCGAAAGGCTCTGAAGCAATTCGTCCTGTAGTGTGGTGCCCTGCTTTACAGTGTCATAGGGATTGTTCCTGTTAGCGCCGGCCATGTGACTTAAGTCAGAATCGGTGTGCCGGGACAACGCCAAGTCATTCGTGTGAGAGTTGTCGGCCTGCCTCTCAAATTCGACCACGCGCGATGCTGTTGGGTAATCAACCAGGTTGTTTTCCGAGTGTTCTTCAACCTGCTCTAGACAGGGATTGCACTCGAGTGCCTGCACAATCTCCTGATCAACCTCAACGCTGGAGAGTTGCAGAATACGAAGAGATTGTCGCATCTGAGGTGTCAGCTGCAGATGCGACCCCGCTCGAATTTGTAGTGATTGCTTGATGGCCACAGGATTCAGCTCATTGTCGTGAAAGCGGCTTTATTACAGGGTTTAAGTTTGCCAGGGACAACAACCAGCTGCTGTCAAAGACTGAATTCATCGCCCAGATAAATGGCGCGGACTTCAGGGTGGGCGAGTATATGATCTGCTGTTCCGGACGTCACTATACGGCCTTGTGCAAGAATGTAGGCGCGATCACAGATACCTAGGGTCTCACGTACATTGTGATCAGTGATCAGGACACCGATTCCGATATCGCGGAGGTGGGTAATGATGCGCCGAATGTCACCCAAGGAAATCGGATCTATACCCGCAAAAGGTTCGTCCAGCAGTATAAAAGCAGGCTGCATGGCAACCGCTCGAGCGATTTCGACGCGCCGGCGTTCGCCGCCGGAGAGGCTGTAGCCTTTAGCATTGCGTTTGTGCGCAATGCCAAACTCAGACAGCATGACGTCAGCTCGCTTCTGCCGCTGTTTTGCACTGAGATCAGGTAAGGCCTCAAGTACGGCCAGGATATTCTGTTCTACAGTCAGCCGTCTGAAGATTGAGGGCTCTTGGGGCAGATAGCCAATCCCCAGTCTGGCCCTGGCATGCATGGGAAGATCACCGATGTCTGTGTCGTCCAGCTGTACGAGACCATCCCCCCGCCGGGTAAGACCACAGATCATGTAAAAACAGGTTGTTTTGCCTGCGCCATTGGGCCCCAAAAGCCCTACGATTTCCCCGCTGTTCACGCGCAGGTCAACATGATCGACAACAATCGAACCACGAAAATGTTTTACCAGTCCGTGTGTCTCCAGTGTGGCCAAAAGAGTATCTCCCGATTAATAGGTACGCAATGTAAATCCGGGGTAACACCGCATCTCGACTTTACTTCCCATCGTCGCCAAGGCTGTTTTGCCAGGTGGTGGACCAGACGTCGTTGACGTCCTGCAACAGTCTGAGTCGTAACGAAGGCACCCAGACGCCGAAACCCACTGGCGGTGAGATCTTTTTCCAGTCGTTGCTGACTTCAAGAATACGAACTCTCGCACCGCTCATGAGCTTCCCGACCACGACCGAGTCCGGTTCGGTCGACGGTGTACTACGCAGGCGTACATTGTCGCCGGAGACTGTGCCGGTCGGACCCTGTCCGGACACATAACGACCGTAGATCCACACCCTCACTCCGCGGGTAACATTCACCTTGAACCAGCCGCCGCTTGAAGCGATTACTTTCACGGGTTCACCCACGTTCAGTACCCCAATGGACGGTGAAGCCTGACTGCGGACGCCATACATCATTGCGCCGCCTTCGACAACGTAGGCGGCACGAAATGTCGGGGCCTGCAGGTTGTTTGAAAGAGTGGCAGCCGACGTGTCTTTCGCACCGGTACTGCCGGTGCTGGCGGCGGTTTGTGCACTACTGGTTTCTTTAGATCTCGGTTGTAATACGATGCGTGGGCGATCTGAACCGGTGGCAGCAGGATCTTGTGAGGATTGATCGGAGTCGTCGTTTGTTTGTTCAGGTGCTTTGGTCGTTCGAGTCCGACCACGGACATTCATCTTATCCCGTGCCATATCGTAGACGATGGTGTCGCCAGAGACCGCATCGCGACCCTGTCTGATTGTGGCTTGACCGATAAACGTGACAATATTATTGATTTCATCCAGTTCGATAATCTTACTCTGGCCGATGACGTCTTGCAGTTTCTGATCGGGCCGTTGTCGAAACACGGCCGGGTTGCCACGTGCTATCGCCTTTTCCAGCTGTTCACCGTGGTAATAAAGTTCGACCTCATCCGCAATGATTCTGATCGTGCCCTGCTTGATCGAGACATTGCCACGGTAAATCCGCTGTCCGCTGGCAAAGTCGAGTTCAACTTCGTCTGCTTCAATCAGGGCTGGTTGGTCACGGTCACTTTCCAGTGCGTGTACGGACGTCGGCGGAATCACTGATAAAGCGAGGAGAAGCACAACAAAAACCGGGGGGAACATAAGCTGAATTCTAACAAACCGAGGCCGACTACCCCCCGAGAGGCCGGCACTTTTTACCATCGGGCAAGCGATTGCGGCCTGGATAAGCTCGAACGGGGTGATCTGCCGGGTAATTACCGGAGTTTAATGGTCATTCTATCGGCTGACGTCACGCTGCCCACGGCCGTATCTGTTGCGCCTTGGCTTACCTGAACGTTACCCTGCAGCAGAATTTTGGTGCCGTTTTCGTAGACCAGGCCGGAGTCGCTGGAGGTCGTGCGTGATGATGTGTCCTGTTCATATTGCACCAGCCGGGGTTCATCCAGCAAAGCGGTATTATCGTCTGGGAAATGCGCCAGGCGCTTGGCTTCCAGTACGTAGGCGATGCCATTGGCATCACGTCCCGTGGCCGTGAACTTATGAATGTAGTAGTCCGGTTCGTGGCTGATGACAGTCCCATTTTGGGGTAATGTCGGTTTGAGAAAATTCATCTGCAGCCATAGGCTCAGTCCGAACATCACCGCGATCGTGGCGACGAGCACTGCTTGTTCAAGGTGGCGATCGGCCATTTCAGAATATGCCCGCCCGAATCAGGTCGAGTGCATTGAGGGCGCCAATTGGTCGCTGTTCCGGATCTACCGCAAACAATCCGTTAATCGAGTGTTGACGCATGAGCTGGACGACTTCAGCGGCCAGCGCATCGGCGGCGGTTGAACGCGGGTCCGACACCATCACCTGGTCAATCACGGTGGTTTTGACATCTATAGACCGATTTATGGAGCGCCGGACATCACCGTCAGTATATATGCCGATCAGGTGGCCTTCAGGATTGACTATGCCAGTCATGCCCAGGCCTTTGGCCGACATCTCTTCCAACGCCGTGGTGAGTTGACTGCCGGATGCAACCAGCGGCATGTCATGGCCGGTGTGCATGACATCGCGAACGTAAATCAATAGACGTCGTCCCAAGGTACCACCAGGGTGAGATCGCGCGAAGTCGTCGCGGCTGAAACCGCGGGATTTGAGTACGGCGATGGCCAGCGCATCTCCCATGCCCAGAGTGGCTGTCGTGCTGGCTGTGGGTGCCAGGTTGTGTGGGCACGCTTCTTTGTCGACACTGGTGTCGAGACATTCGACCGCAGCATTACCCAGCGTAGACTTCGCCTGACCGGTCATGGCGATCAGGGGTATACCCATGCGTTTAATGATGGGCAGTAGGGTCAGGATCTCAGGGGTCTCGCCGGAGTTCGAAATGGCAATCACCAAGTCACCCGGAGTGATCATCCCCAGGTCCCCGTGACTGGCTTCTCCGGGGTGGACAAAAAATGCCGGAGTACCGGTACTGGCTAGCGTTGCAGCTATTTTGCCGCCGATGTGGCCTGATTTACCCATCCCAACCACTATGACGCGGCCGTCACAGGCCAGCAGCAGCTCGCACGCGCGGCTAAATCCAGCATCAAGCCTGTCCGCGAGCAGCCCCAGTGCACGGCTTTCCAGCGACAGGACCTCTCGGCCTTCACGAGTGAAATCGATTTTGTTCATGACGCCTTAATTTGTGTTTAGGCAGCCAACAGCCGCGATCTGGGCTATTCTACTGGAATCATGCGTTGTCAGTGCTCAGCGATACGGATCGTGGTTCAGGTCAAACACTCCTTCGGCTCCGGGCTGGTCGGACTGTTAAAAGTCCGACCGCAGGCCAGTTCATCGGAGCGTTCATTGCCGAACAGGGGCTTATGATGGACTTCCCGGTGTTGTATTCCAAAACAGTTCTGGGCCGACCGTTCCTGATGCTGGCGTTGCTGCTTGGTGTGCTCGTCTTTTTCTCAGCTAATGTCAGCCAATTCCGTTTGGACGCGTCTGCTGATTCTCTGTTGCTTGAAGATGACGAAGACCTGCGGATATTTAGGCAGATGTCTGAGCGCTATCAAACACGCAGCTTCATCTTTGTTGCTTTTATTCCAAACCAGGATCTTTTTGCTAACAACACGCTCAATGTGATCCGTCGGATTAAGGATCAGATCACAGCGCTAAACGGCGTTGAATCGGTAGTCACCCTGCTCGATGTCCCACTGCTGAAGCAGCATGAGGGCTCTTTATCAGAGTTAGCCAGTAGTTACCGAACCCTGGAGAGCCCACTGGTCGACACAGACAAGGCAAGAGACGAGCTGATTATCAGCCCTATCTTCAGTGATCTAGTCATCAGCACGGATGGCAAAACGACTGCACTGCAGGTCAACCTTGCAGAAAACACGCCGCTAATCGCGTTACAGGCCGAGCGTGACCAGTTACTGTCGCGAAGCCAGCAAGCCAACTTCACAGTGAGCGAGAAAAAATCACTCGATCGTGTCACGCAGGCTTACGTCTTGGCAAAAAACCAGGCCGATCAGCATAACCACCGGCTGATCGAGCAACTTCGCGGCATCATGGATCAGTACCGAGATCATGGACAACTGGTGCTGGGTGGCGTGCCAATGGTGGCCGACGACATGATTACCTTCATCAGAAACGATCTATTCGTTTTTGGCTGTGGTGTCTTTTTGTTTCTGGTGTTGATTCTGAGTCTGATCTTTCGCCGGCCACGCTGGGTGTTGTTACCATTGATCAGTTGCGTCTATGCCGGTCTGACGATGGTCGGGCTACTGGGGTTCATGGGTTGGCCGGTCACAGTGATTTCGTCAAACTTTGTTGCACTGATGCTGATCATCACCATGTCCATGACAGTCCATCTGATTGTTCGATATCGGCAACTCGAGCGTGATGAACCTGGCAGGTCGCAGCAGGAGTTGGTGTTTAAAACGACACAGAAGATGTTCTGGCCATGTCTCTATACTGCGTTGACCACAATCATTGCCTTTGGATCACTGGTTTTCAGTGATATCAAGCCGGTGATTGATTTCGGCTGGATGATGTCTTTGGGTCTCGGCGTTACTTTCCTGACCTGTTTCCTGTTGTTTCCCGTCATGTTGGTGCTGCTTGGTCACGCGTCACGCACTCAAATTCAGACCATCCGGCCGTTCCATCTTACGCTGGGTTTGGCCCGGCTGACCGTGCATCATGGCAGGTGGATACTGGTATTGTCTGCTGTGCTGGTTGGGTTGAGTTTTATCGGCATAATGCGCCTTGAAGTGGAAAACAGTTTCGTGAACTACTTTGGCGAGGACACTGAAATTCATCGTGGCCTGCGGGTCATCGACGACCAACTTGGCGGCACTACGCCGTTGGATATCCTGATCCGGTTTCCAGAAGCCGAACGCTCGGTGGCATTAGAAGAGGAAGATGAAGAACTTAAGTTACTGTTGGGTACGACGGATACCGGTGATGATCAAGATTACTGGTTCACCCCGGACAAGATAGAACTTGTCAAAAAAGCCCACGACTACATCGAGACAGTCTACGGAATCGGAAAGGTGATGTCGGTGGCGTCGCTCATTCGAGTGGGTGAAGAGATCAACAAAGGACCTTTTGATGCGTTTGAACTGGCAATTGTGTACAAGCGAATGCCCCAAAATCTGAAGTCGACACTGATAGATCCCTACATATCGGTTGCAGACAACGAGGCCAGAATCAGTGTCAGAGTCAAGGATTCGCTTGCCGATCTTCGTCGCGATGAGCTGCTTAAACAGTTGCGAGCTGGGCTTATTCAGGATGTGGGACTAGCCGAGGATCGTCTGCAGATTACCGGGCTGCTTGTGCTATACAACAATATGCTGCAGAGCCTGTTTAAGTCACAGATTGAAGCACTGGGTGTCGTGATGCTGGGCATAGCAATTATGTTGCTCATACTTTTTCGTTCTTGGGCACTGGCCATCATCGGAATCATTCCCAACCTACTGGCCGCTGTGTCTATTCTGGGTCTAATGGGGTTGATTGGAATTCCACTGGATATGATGACCATCACAATTGCTTCGATTACAATTGGTGTTGCTGTCGACAACAGCATTCATTACCTGTACCGGTTCAGAGAAGAGTTTCTACAGCACCGTGACTACGTGATAACGTTGCGCAACTGCCACGCCAGTATTGGCAATGCAATCTCGTATACCGCCATAACGATCATTGCGGGGTTCTCTATATTGACACTGTCGAATTTTGTGCCGACCATTCACTTTGGCATGCTGACCGCATTGGCGATGCTAATTGCACTGCTGGCATCGTTGACGTTGTTGCCTAAACTGCTCCTGATCTTTAAACCATTGTGAGTCGACAATCGTGACTACTCAGTTGCCACGTTTTAACAACCGCCTTGGAATGCGCGTGTCTGGGATCGTGTTGTCAGCTGTTATGATGGTTGTATCTATGGCAGCGCAGCCCGCTCGAGCAGAGCAACGACCTGACACGTTACTGCGTGAAACCGTAGAACAGTTGCTGGCTGAGTTGGACAGTAACCGGTCGACACTGGCAGCCGATAAGGGCCAGCTTTATGACCTGGTCAATCGTCTTGTCCGTGCGCAGTTTGCAGTCGACAAGATCACCCGACTCATCCTGGGCGCGCATTTCAAGACAGCCGATCCCGATCTGCGACATCGTTTTACCCGTGCTTTTATGGACCTGATGATCAGAACTTATGCCACAGTGATGTTCGAGTACACCGGCCAGGAAGAAATCGAATACCTGCCCCTGGCTTTCGATGAGTCAGCCCGGACTGCCTTGGTACAGACCCGGGTTCGGGATCCCGGGCAGGCGCCAGTGCCAGTCGATTATGCTTTCCTGCGCAGTGCGGACGGCCGGTGGCAGATTTACGATGTCAGGCTTGACGGTATCAGTCTGGTGCTGAGTTATCGCCGCAGCTACGACCAGATCATCAGGACCAAAGGGTTTGAGGCCCTCGTCTATGCGCTGGAGACACAGGACGCAGACGGCTGAGGGCCTTTGCTGAAGCGGCCTACCCTTCAGTAGTGTGGTCATCAGCCCGATGGGGAGTCGAATCGCTTACATTTTGTAGGTTTCCTTTTTGCGCCTATCGATATACTCTTGAAGCCGTATCGGGACTCATGGTCTGGTGCGGGGACGATCGTAGGATTAATTTTTCGAATTATGCCGACACCTGAAGACATCAAGGACTGGATCGAACAGAATCTGCCAGGGTCGCAGGTCGACATCTCGGGTGACGGTCGACATTTTGAGGCGGTCGTCGTTTACGCCGGCTTTGAAGGGAAAAACCGTATTCAACAGCAGCAGATGGTGTATGCAGCACTTGGAGATAAGATGGACGAAGAGATTCATGCGCTGTCGATGAGAACGTTGACACCACAGTAACGCTTGAGCCGACGGGTTTTATCAACGAGAAGGTAAGCAAAGGGGACGCTAATGGATGTGCAGGAACAAATCAAAAACATTGTTGAGGAAAACAGTGTCATGCTGTTTATGAAGGGAAGCCCCGACTTCCCACAGTGTGGTTTTTCCGGCAGGCTTGTGCAGATACTGCAGGAGTGCGGGGCGCAATTCGCCTCAGCCGACGTGCTTTCAGATGACCAAATTCGCCAGGGGATTAAGGATTTCTCGAACTGGCCGACCATCCCGCAACTCTATATCAACGGAGAATTTGTCGGCGGCAGTGATATCGTGACAGAAATGTATGAAAGTGGTGAACTCAAGGCCAAACTGGAGACGGTCACAAACTGACAGCTCGGGGTTGAGTCAGTGAGTTAATAAAGGCGCCCGCGGGCGCCTTTTACTTGTCGGTGGTGGGAACAACTGGACAGGCGTAACTACTCGATCCAGAATCGACGGACAGAGTAAACAGTACTTAAATGTTTTAGCACGTGGACAAACTTCTGATCAGTGGCGGTATTCCGCTTGAGGGTGAGATTCGAATCTCAGGCGCAAAGAATGCAGCGCTACCTGTTCTCATTGCGTCACTGCTGACTGATCAGAATTTGGTTGTTAGCAACGTGCCACATCTGCGGGACATTACGACCACACTGGAACTGCTCGGTCACCTTGGGGTACGTATTGAGGTTGACGATAAGCTGGCGATAGCCGTTAATGCGGCTGAATTGACCAGTCATCGGGCGCCTTATGAACTGGTCAGAACAATGCGTGCCTCCGTTTTGGTTTTGGGGCCGCTGCTAGCCCGCTTCGGCGAAGCCGAGGTGTCGCTCCCGGGTGGTTGTGCGATCGGCTCACGGCCAGTCGATCTGCATATTCAGGGATTCGAGATGATGGGGGCACAAGTTACGGTAGAAGGTGGCTACATCCGGGCCAGCGTACCGGCGGGTCGTTTACAGGGCTGCCGGATAGTTTTTAACACGGTGACTGTGACGGGTACCGAAAACCTGATGATGGCAGCCGTACTGGCCGACGGCCGGACAACACTGGAAAACGCGGCCAGAGAGCCCGAAGTGGTAGACCTCGCTGAATGCTTGGTCGCGATGGGTGCAAGGATCAGTGGTGCCGGTAGCGGTCAGATCGAAATAGAGGGTGTGGCAAGGTTAAGTGGCGCCTACCATAGGGTTGCCCCTGACAGAATTGAAGCCGGCACTTATCTTGCAGCGGCGGCTGCAACCGGTGGCCAGATTCAGCTTGGCGGCATAGAAACAAGATTGCTTGATGCCGTACTGGCGAAACTCGATGCCATGGGCGCCTCGATCAGGATCGATCAGGACACCATCGCACTGTCTATGGATGGTTGTCGATTACAGGCAGTTGACCTGAAAACTCAACCATTTCCCGGGTTTCCAACAGATTTGCAGGCGCAGTTCATGCTCCTCAACAGTATCGCTGAGGGTGCGGCAACAGTAACGGAGTCGATATTTGAGAGTCGATTTATGCATGTCCAGGAATTGCAGCGGATGGGCGCCGACATAGAGTTGCGTGGCAATACAGCCCTGGTGCGTGGTGTGAAAAACTTAAGTGGTGCCCAAGTGATGGCGACGGATCTTAGAGCGTCTGCCTGTCTAGTCCTGGCCGGACTGGCCGCTCAAGGCCAGACGGTTGTGGATCGTATCTACCATATTGATCGTGGGTATGACTGTATCGAAGAAAAACTCGCCCAGTGTGGTGCACGTATCCAGCGGATCTCCAGTGGCCAGTATCCCCAAGCGGCTATGTACACATCGTAATATTTTCTGCAGCAAGAACGCGGTTCACGACAAAATGCCCAGCCTGCTGCGACAGTTGAAGACTGATTCGCCGGATTTTTCTGCCCAACTCGACGCGTTACTAGACCGTGATCAGGTGTTCGATACCCATGTCGAGAAAACGGTTCGGGAGATAATTGGCAAGGTTCGGCAATACGGGGACCAGGCGTTGCTGGATCTGACGGCACAATACGATGGCCTACGATGCAAGGAACCAGCAGACCTTGAAATTGACCCCTCGGAATGTGAAAACGCGTTATCACGAATTGACGTCGGTTTGCGTCGGTCTCTGGAGCACGCCGCCGACAGAATCCGGCAGTTTCACACTCGCCAGCGTGAGACATCCTGGCACTACGAGCAAGAGGACGGCACACGTCTGGGGCAGCAGATCCGACCACTCGAGCGCGTTGGCATCTATGTGCCAGGCGGTACAGCGTCCTACCCATCGTCAGTACTGATGAACAGCGTACCGGCCCGGGTCGC